>Ga0172382_10004047_pt1 | contig 22723 bp, 18 predicted proteins | sample Leawel138RmetaG_FD_122245 | JGI IMG/M metagenome (GOLD analysis project Ga0172382, IMG submission 122245) | Leachate microbial communities from a municipal landfill in Southern Ontario, Canada - Leachate well 138R metaG | ecosystem: Engineered > Solid waste > Landfill > Unclassified | place... | reverse complement strand
GGGGCTGCCATTCGCTGCGGCTGTCTGTACGGCGTTCCGGTTTCCACTCGGGTTTGTGCTCAGGCTTCCATTCCGTTTTTTGACCGGCCTTCCATTCGGGCTTCCAGTCGTTCTTGCGTTCGCCTTTCCACGCGGGCTTGTGTTCACCGTGAGGGCGGCCCTGTCCGTGGCCTTCATACCGGCCTCCCGTGGAGGCGCCCCGGTACCCACCGCCGGGGCGCTTGCCGAAGCTGCGCTGCGGCTTGCGCTGCGGCTCCAGACCCGCGATTTCTTCCATGGGAATACTGCGGCCGATGAAATGCTCGATACGACGAATCTTGTGGCGTTCGGCATGGACTGCCAATGTGTAGGCCTGGCCGTTGCGTCCTGCCCGCCCGGTGCGGCCGATGCGGTGCACGTAGTCTTCAGCCTGCATGGGCAGATCGTAGTTGAAGGCGTGGCTGATGCCTTGTACGTCGATGCCGCGTGCGGCGACATCAGTGGCAACCAGAATGCGCAGCTTGCCACCTTGCAGCAGGCTCAGCGTGCGGGTGCGCTGGCGCTGATTCATGTCGCCGTGCAGCGCGGCCGCTGCGTAGCCCTGGTCGGCCAGGTAGCCGGCCAGATCGTCGGCTCCGCGCTTGGTGGCGGTGAAGACAATGGCCTGGTCGAGCCCGGCATCGCGCAGAAGATGATCCAGCAGGCGCAATTTGTGAGAACCGTCGTCAGCGTACAGCAGGGTCTGCTCGATGTTCTCGTGGCGCTGCTTCTGGCCGGCCAGTTCGAGGCGCGAGGGGTTGCGCATCATGCGTGCGGCCAATTGAGCAACAGTGCCGTCCAGCGTGGCGGAGAACAGCAATGTCTGGCGTTCGGCGGGCGTGCGGGCGATGATGGACTCGATTTCTTCGATGAAACCCATGTCCAGCATGCGGTCGGCTTCGTCCAGCACGAGGGTGCTCACGGTGGACAGGTTGACCCGCCGGGCCTGAAGGTGGTCGATGAGGCGGCCGGGTGTGGCGACCAGCACGTCGACACGGCGCGACAGCGCCTTGATCTGCGCGCCGTAGGGCATGCCGCCGACGACGGTGGCGATGCGCAGGCCGTTGATGCCGGCGCCGTAGGTGCGGGTAGCGTCGGCCACTTGCAGCGCCAGTTCGCGTGTGGGGGTCAGAACCAGCACCTGTACGCCGCTGCCCTTGTTGGCGGAAAGCCCGGCGATGCGGTTCAGAACGGGCAGCATGAAGGCGGCTGTCTTGCCGCTGCCGGTCTGGGAGGAAACCATCAGGTCCTCACCCGTCATGGCACGCGGAATGGCAGCGGCCTGCACGGGGGTGGGCTGGGTGAAACCGGCACGGTCGAGCGCCGACAACAGGGCCGGGGCGAGTCCCAGGGATTCGAAAGACATAATTACCTTTACCGTCGGAAACGGTGCATGTGCGCAAAGCCGCTGAAGGGCGATGGATGCGCGGTTGAGTGGATCATCGTGCCGACCCAATCAACCCGATGCACGCAAGTCGTGCGCCGTACATGACGGCAAGGTAATGGAAGGCCAGGGTGCGATGGTGTGCGGCATACGCGGGTTCGCGTGGTCTTGTTTCGAGTTTTGTCTCGATCGAGTGGCCCTCATGGCGAAAAGAAGACCATGAAGGGCTGCATCCATGCCGACACTAAGTAGAATGCAGCCTTCCATTATATATGGAAAACCCGTAGATAAGATAGTCCCGTCGTAGATACGCCGTAGCAAATATGCCGCATGCGCTTCCGAGCCGCCGGCATGAGATGTCTGATAGAGGTCGCTACACGGAGCGGCTTGCGTGCCACCCGATTCGCCGGGCTCGTCCGAGAGCCTGCCAGCGCGGACGGAAATCCGCCCTATGCGCGGCTCATCACAACCAGTCGATGGGTTTCTGTCCCATGGCGCTCAGCCAGGCGTTGGCCTGGGAAAAGTGGCCGCAACCGATGAAGGGACGCGGCGGCCTCAGGGCGGAAAGCGGCGAGGGATGGTTGGCTCTGAATATCTTGCATGACTGGCCCTTGGCTTCCAGGGCGGCCTGCTTGCTCTGAGCGTGGTTGCCCCACAGCAGGAAGACTTTGGGATGAGGGGAGCTGGCAACGGCGTCGATGAGCGCGTCGGTGACTGCCTCCCAGCCCTTGCGGGCATGTGAGCCCGCGGCGCCCTGTTCAACCGTCAGGCTGGTGTTAAGCAGCAGTACGCCCTGGTCGAGCCAATCGGAAAGATCATTGTGGCGGCGTGCGGGCCGGTCGGGATACTCGCGGGCCAGTTCATTGAAGATGTTGCGCAGGCTCGGTGGCGCAGGGCAGTTGTCGGGCACCGAGAACGCCAGGCCTTGTGCCTGGCCAGGGCCATGGTAGGGATCCTGGCCCAGAATCACGACGCGCACGTCTTCGGGGGCCAGTGTTTCGAGCGTCCGGAATACGCGGGCCGGGTAGATCGTGGCGCCTTGCTGGAGACGTTGCGCAATGAACTGGTCCAGCCGCGCCAGGGCGTCGCGCGCGGGTGCCGTATCGAGCGCAGCGCGCCAGCCGGGATGCAGGCCGGGGAGCTGCTGGCCGGGCGGTTCCCGCAACTGGTTCTGCGATGTGCCGGCGGGCTCTGCAAGGCGTTCCGGGCGATCAGGCGGAGTTTCTTCGTTGCGAGGTGTGGGCATCTTCGTATCTGTCTCTACATTGTTGCGTTCGGTCCTGCCCTGGGGAGGAAGGCCTGCTTCGGGATCGGTACTCCCGAAGTGCTGTTCCAGGGCAGCGTGCAGCGTAGTGGTGTATTCGTTCAACGAGGCAGTCAACGTACGGCGGTGCTCTTGCCAGGATGCTTCATCGACTGGATTGCGGTCCCGGCGCGGCGACCAGATACTGTCTGGAAACCAGGGGTCGTCGTGCCATCGCGGCATGATGTGCCAATGGAGATGGGGTGTCATGTTGCCCAGCGAAGCCAGATTCACCTTGTCAGCCTGCAGGATGCGCCGCTGCATGCTTTCCACCAGGAAGACGGCCTGCATGAGCAGCTGCCGTTCATGCGCGCCCAGATCGGTCATTTCGGGCAGATGCCGCTGCCAGATGATGCGGGTGTAGCCCGGCAGTCCAGGTTCCTCTACCTCGACCACGCGCAGCACGTCGTTCCGCCAGATCAGTGTGCCGCCTTCTTCCGCGCACAGTGCGCACGAAGCAGAAGCCAGGTTCATTTCGATAGCCTCGCATCAATGGTGTTCACGATCTTTTCGAGCACGGTGACGCGGGCGTGGCGCTTGTCGTTGGATGAGATGACATGCCATGGGGCACAGGTCGTATCCGTAAGGTCGAACATGTCGTTGGCCGCGACGGTATAGGCGTTCCACTTCTCGCGATTGCGCCAGTCTTCGGGCGTGATCTTGAACGATTTGAACGGCGAGTGTTCGCGTGCGTGGAAACGCTCCAGTTGAACGTCTTTGGTGATGGCCAGCCAGAATTTCAGCAGCAGGATCCCGCTTTCACTCAGCTGTCTCTCGAACTGGTTGATTTCCTCGTAGGCGCGGCGCCACTCGTTGGGCCTGGCGAACTTTTCGACCCGTTCGACCAGCACGCGGCCATACCAGGAACGGTCGAATATCGTGATGTGGCCGCCCGGCGGCAGTTCGCGCCAGAAACGCCATAGATAGGGCCGGGCCAATTCTTCCTGGTTAGGCGAGGAGATGGGTACAGCGCGGAATTGCCGTGCGTCCAGAGCGTGGGTGATACGGCGTATGGTGCTGCCCTTTCCCGCGGCGTCATGGCCTTCAAAAAGCAGTATCAGAGGCAGATGCCCGAACGCCTTGCTGCGTACCTGGCGGGCCAGGCGGTTGCGCCAGTGCGCCAGCTGGTCATCGTATTCGTTTTCGCTCATGCGGACCGAATGATCGACTTGCGACAGGCGGCGCTTCCTGCGGGTGCCATTGAGGGGCGCATAGGGCTGCGGTACTGCAGCGGCCTTGTCGACGGATGCCGGATGCGCCGGGGCGCGCAAGGCAGCAAGAATGGCGTTGCCGGTGGATATGGCTCGCAGGCGCTCGTCGGCGCTCGGTATGACCCGCCAGGGAGCGAGCCCGGAATCGGTCAGCGCGAGCATGGTGCCGGCCGCCCTCCGGACACGCTTGAAATTGCGCGCGACCAGATAGTCTTCGGGGTGCACCATCCAGGATGTTTCCGGGTTGTTTGCCAGCCGTTCCGTGCGCGTCTTCTGGGCATTGCTCGACAGGTGATACCAGAGCTTGAGGATCTGCACGCCGTCGCGGGCGAGCAGCGCTTCGAATTCGCATATTGCCGTCGCCAGCTGCTCAATGCGGCCGCGCTTGGGATTCTTGCCGGCGAGCAGGTCGAACAGGGGGGCGTACCAGGAACCGAAGACGATGCCGCTGCGGCCTTTGGCCGGAAGCTGCCGCCAGTAGCGCCACAGGAAGGGGTAGCGCTGCTCTTCTTCGGAGGGTCGGCCGAAGGCAATGGTGCGGAGGTGGCGGGCGTCCATCCACTCGTTGATGAGATTGACAGTGGCGCCCTTGCCGGCGCCGTCGATGCCGGCCACGATAATGAGCAGGCTGCGGTCGGCTCGTTCCAGACGCGCATACTGTGCCTTGAGCAGGGCGCTGCGCAGCTCGGTGATCAAGGGCTTGGCAACGTCCTTGGAAATTTCCGGATCGCTTTCCGCTTCAGCGAAGTGCTTCGTGTCCGGCAGAACCGTGGTCATGAGGCAAAGAACAGTTGGCGCAGGGCCGCGCCAGGCTCGGACGCCCGCATGAACGCCTCTCCGACCAGAAAGGCCTGGACGCCATGGTCGAGCATGAGCCTGACGTCTTCGGGCGCCAGGATGCCGCTTTCGGTCACGACACGCTTGCCTTCGGGAATGAACGGCAGCAGATCGATGGTATTCTGCAGCGAAGTCTCGAAGCTGCGCAGATTGCGGTTGTTGATGCCGACCAGCGTGGTTTGCAGATCGAGCGCGATTTCGAGTTCAGCCCGGTCATGGACTTCGACCAGCACGTCCATGCCCAGCTCCAGCGCCAGCGATTCGAATTCTTTGAGCTGCGCGGGGCTGAGTGCAGCCACGATGAGCAGGATGCAGTCGGCGCCGATCGCCCGTGCATGGATGATCTGGTAAGGGTCGATCATGAAGTCCTTGCGCAGCACCGGCAGCGAGCAGGCCGCGCGGGCCTGGCGCAGATAGTCGTAAGAGCCCTGGAAATACTGCACGTCCGTCAGGACGGAGAGGCAGGCTGCGCCGTGCGCCGCATAGCTGTTGGCGATTTCGGCGGGATTGAAATTCTCGCGGATCACGCCCTTCGATGGTGAGGCCTTCTTGATCTCTGCGATGATGCCGGGCTTGCCGCGGGCGATCTTGTCTTCGATGGCCCGTGTGAACCCGCGCAGATCCTTGCGGGTCTTGGCTTCGCGCAGCAGATCGGATTCGCTGCGCATCTGGCGCGCAGTGGTGACTTCGACTTTTTTGGTTTCCAGTATCTTGGCGAGAATGTCGTTCATGCGGACACCTTTTCCGTGTAACTGCGGAATTCTTCGAGCTTGGCGCGGGCCGCGCCGCTGCGCAGGCATTCGTAGGCCGCCTTCAGGCCTTCTTCAATGGAGGCGGCCTTGTTTCCGGTATAGATGGCCAGGCCGGCATTGAGGGCAACGATATCACGCGCAGCGCCTGGCACGTCATCCAGGGCTTCCTTGATGAGGACGGCAGACTCTTCGCGGTTGGCGACTTTGATGGCCCGGTTGGAAACCATCGAGACGCCGAAGTCGTCGGGATGGATTTCATATTCCCTGATGACGCCGTCCTTGAGTTCGCCAACCAGAGTGGCGGCGCCCAGAGAGCCCTCGTCCATGCCGTCCTTGCCGTGCACGATCAGCACGTGCCGCGCACCCAGGCGCTCCAGCACCCGTACCTGTATGCCGACCAGGTCGGGATGGAAGACGCCCATCAACTGATTGGCAGCACGGGCGGGGTTGGTCAGCGGGCCCAGGATGTTGAAGAGGGTGCGCACGCCGAGTTCCTTGCGCACGGCTGCGACGTTTTTCATGGCACCATGGTGGGCCGGGGCGAACATGAAGCCGATACCGGTCTGCTCGATGCTCTCGGCCACCTGTTCCGGCGACATCGTGATGTTGACGCCCAGTGCTTCGAGCACGTCGGCGCTGCCGGAAGATGACGAGGCGCTGCGGTTGCCGTGCTTGGCAATCTTCACGCCGGCGGCAGCGGCCACGAACATCGCGGCGGTCGAAATGTTGAAGGTATTGGAGCCGTCGCCCCCGGTTCCGCACATATCGAGCAGATCGCTGGGGTCGGCCACCGGCACGGGCAGAGCGAACTCTCGCATGACTTGCGCGGCGGCGGTGATCTCGCCGACGGTTTCCTTTTTCACACGCAGCCCCATGAGCAGCGCGGCGGCGGTCGGCGCAGGGACTTCGCCACGCATCAGCAGCCGCATCAGATGCAGCATTTCGTCGTGGAAGATTTCGCGATGTTCGATGCAGCGGGTCAGCGCTTCGGTGGTGGAGATGGTCATGGGGTGTTTTCAGGCTTGGATATTCAGGAAGTTCTGCAGCAGGGCGTGGCCGTGTTCGCTGAGTACCGATTCGGGGTGGAACTGCACGCCGAAGACGGGAAGCGAGGTGTGGCGCAGGCCCATGATCTCGCCGTCTGCGGTCTCGGCGGTGACCTCCAGGCAATCGGGCAGCGTGTCGCGGGCGACGGCCAGGGAATGATAGCGCGTGACGGTGAAGGGTGAAGGCAGGCCGGCGAAGACGTCGGTGCCTCGGTGGGTGATCTCGGACACCTTGCCGTGCATGAGTTCGCGGGCCCGGATGATGTCGCCTCCGAAGGCTGCGCCAATGGCCTGGTGGCCCAGGCAGACGCCCAGAATGGGCAGTTTGCCGGCGAAGTGGCGGATCACATCCACCGATGCCGGCTTCCGCGGGCGTGCAGGGGCCGGGCGAGATGCAGATGCGGTCGGGCTGCAGGGTCTCGATCTCTTCGATCGTGATCTGGTCATTGCGGTGGGTGTGCACGTCTTCCCCCAGTTCGCCGAAGTACTGCACGAGGTTGTAGGTGAAGGAATCGTAGTTATCGAGCATCAGGAGCTTCATGGATTCAACCCTTTGATTTGAAATAAGTCAGCTGTGGACGGAATGGCCGCTGCTGCCGCCAGAGGTGGGCATGGGAATGAGAATGCCTGCTGGCGGTTCCATATCGGACGCGCGTCTGTCCGTCCAGGCTCCCGGGAATGGGGCATGGCTGGTTTATCGAGGGTGCTGGTATGAGATGCATCGGCTATTCTCCTGGGTTGGAGCCGCCGTGCCGGAGAGCCTTCTGACCTGACCTTGTCTACCGGTACGGCGACAAGGTGCGGTTCGAGACCACAGCAGCATGCCGCTTCCTATGGGAAGCGCCACCACTGCGTTGCGATCGAGGAAATGAAGGTCATCTGGGATTTTCTGAAAAATCTGAAGCGGGCCACGCGATGCGCGATCATTCTGGCTTGATTGCGAAAGCGTTGCTGGCCCCGCAGTTTACACGCTTGACGCGCCGTTGCCTATCCTTCCGGCAACAAGCAGCAGAATGTCGAGGTCTGCTGCTTCATTTAGGCGCCACGGCGTCAAAGCAGTCGCCGCTGGCGGGGCACTGCGGCATTCTGCCCTCGACGCTGTCATTCAGACTGCGTAGTCGTGGATATTGCTGCCAACATCCTCAAGTGGATACAACGGCCGCGTCCGGTTCTGAAATGGGAACATGCCCCAGTCAGCGCTGGTCGCCCCCGGGCTGTCGCATTCGATCAGGCCTGCGGACAGCGGCACGAATACCGGCCGGCAATACATGCGGGACTTGAGCAGGAGGAAACGGGCCTTGCGGGGATCTTGTCCCAGGCTTTCAAACACCCCCAGATCCCACGGTTCGTGCGTCCGTTCGGTGATGACCAGCCTTGCGGCGCCGATGTCGAGTACCGCCGAACGGCCCATGCAGGCCCGCTGTCCGGTATAGGTGGGTCCTGTGATGGTGTACCAGCCGTCGCTGACGGCAAGCACCTTGCCGGCGAGGGGGACAGGTTTTGTGTGCCGTCCCAGGTGAGCCAGAGATTGCTTGTTGCCCGTCAGCAGCGAGACTTCCGCGCCCACGCCGGCCTCATGCATGGCCAAAACGGTTTCCGGATCGCAGTACAGACCGGCCAGAATGCCGTCCATGCCATCATTGACGGCGGCGGTCAGGACATCCATGGTGTCGCAGGTGCCGCCCGACATGCAATTGTCGCCATGGTCGAGCAGCAGTATCGGCTGAGTGGCGCCTTCGGCCAGCGTTCTGGCCTGTTCCAGGGATCGGCCCAGCGGCTCGCGCACGTAGGAAAAGCCTGCGCGTTTTTCCCAGATGCGTTCCGCCATGGCGTCGGCAGCGGCTTGCGCGGCCTCGCGGTCCCCGTCGCCCACGACGACGATGCTGAGGCAGGGGAAGGGGATGTCGGCCAGACCAAAGCCGGACAGCACTGAAACGGCCGCCATGCCGTCCGCCTCGGCCTGGCGAGCGGCGGCGATGGCATCGCGCATGGCGCCGGATTCTGTGGCGCTGCGCAAGGTATGGCTGATGAGCGGCAGGCGGCGCCAGGCCAGCACGGGGTCTGCCTTGCCCGTCAGCTTGTCGAACAGCAGCCTGCCGGCATGGGCGCCGGTCTCGTACATATCCACATGGGGGTAGGTTTTGAAACTGACGATGACGTCGGCGTTGTCGATCATCTTTTGCGTCACATTGCCATGCAGGTCGAGCGCTACGGCAATGGGCACGCCGGGCGCCGCCTGGCGCAGCCGTTCGAGCAGGTCGCCTTCGCCGTCGTCGGTGCTTTCGGCCACCATGGCGCCATGCAGGTCAAGGAGTATGGCGTCGCAGCCCGCCGCCTGGGAAATGATGGTGTCGCATATGTGCCGGTAGGCGGCGGCATGGACCTTCCCGCTGGGATAGGCGGTGGCGTCGATGGGCGTCATCATTTCGGCGCCGTGCTGCATGGCGAGATCTATGAAAGCCGACATGGCGGTGCGTTTGCCGAGATTGGCTTCCAGGGCATCGGCGCCATAGGTCGGACCTTCAGGGCCAAAGGTTTCCAGAGGTGTCGGTACGGGGGAAAACGTATTGGTTTCATGGTTGACGCGGGCAATCAGGATTTTCATGCGTCCTCCTTCGCTTGTTCAGCCGTGGCGACCCCCGCTGTGCGCAGCATGGCATGCAGCAGTACGTTGCACCCCGCCTCCAGGTGCTCGGGCCTGGCATCTTCGATCTCGTTGTGGCTGATGCCGTCCTTGCAGGGAACGAAGATCATGGCGGCGGGGGCCACGCGCGCCAGATAGACGGCGTCGTGGCCGGCGCCGCTGACGATGGGCATGGCGCTCAGCGCCAGTTCGTCCGCGCACGCTTCTATGCGTGCCACAAGCTGTCCATCAAAGGCCTGGGGGGGGAAGTACACCACTTGCTCCAGCCCGATTTCTACCCCGGATTCCGCTTGTTCGGATCGGCATAATTCTCGCAAGGCGGTATCCATGGCGGTCAGTGTCGTGTCGTCGGCAGCGCGCAGATCCACAGTGAGCTTGACTCGGCCGGGGATGACATTGCGCGAGTTCGGGAAGTTGTCGATCCAGCCTACGGTCCCACGGCCGTGCGGACCATGTTTGAGGGCGATGCTGTTGACTGCCTGAATGATCTTGGACGCGGACAGCAGGGCGTCGCGGCGCAGATCCATCGGCGTGGGGCCGGCGTGCGCTTCCATGCCCTGCAGCGTGACGTCGTACCAGCGTTGTCCGAGCGCGGCCTGCACCACGCCGATGGTCTTGTCGCGCGCTTCGAGGATGGGGCCTTGCTCGATATGCGCTTCGAAATAGGCGCGTACCGCGACAGGGCCATCAGGCTGTTTCCCGGCGTAGCCGATGTCCTTCAGCGCTTGAGCCACGGAAATACCTTCGCGATCGCGTTGCTGGAGGGCATGCTCCAGAGTGAAGGCGCCTGCGAATACGCCGGAACCCATCATCACGGGCACGAAGCGGGAGCCTTCTTCATTGGTCCAGGCGACGACCTCGATGGGAGCTTCGGTCTGGATGTTGTTGTCCCGCAGAGTGCGCAGCACCTCGATTCCGGCAAGGACGCCGTAGTTGCCATCGAACTTGCCCCCGGTAGGTTGGGTGTCGATGTGGCTGCCCGTCATCACGGGGGGCAGATCGTCGCGGGCGCCAGCGCGCCGCATGAAAATATTGCCGATCGCGTCGATGCGGATGTCGCAGTTCAGGGCGCGGGCCCACTCGCATACGAGATCACGTCCCTGCCCATCGAGCTCGGTCAGCGCCAGGCGGCAGATGCCGCCTTTGTCCGTGGCGCCGATCCGGGCCATCTCCATGAGTGAATTCCAGAGGCGTGCGCCGTCGATGCGCAACTCGGCCAGCGGACCGGCATCGGGTTCTTGAGAGGGAAGAGTGCTCGTATTCATGATGGTGTTCTCGATACGGGAAAATAAAGACGGATCTGGTTGCGGCGGACCGGCTCAGACATTGACCCCCAGATAGCGGTCCTTGATGGCGGTATCCATCCGGAACTCGTCATTGGAGCTGGAATAGACGATCTGCCCCTGTTCAAGGATGAAGTGGTGATCGGCCAATTGCGTGCAGACTTCCAGGTTCTGTTCCACCAGCAAGATCGATATGCCTGCCTCCCTGATCTTTTTTATCTGGGCCACGATTTCCTCGACAATGACGGGAGCCAGGCCCTCTACCGGTTCGTCGAGCATCAGCAGGCGAGGATGGTTGAGCAGCGCGCGGCCGATGGACAGCATCTGCTGCTCTCCGCCGGAGAGTTGGCTGCCACCGTTCCGGCGGCGTTCCTTCAAGCGGGGAAACAGCCTGTACACGTCTTCGAGCTGCCACGGCGACTCCTTCCGCAGCCCGAGCAGAAGATTTTCTTCGACGGTAAGCAATTTGAAGATGCCGCGATCTTCGGGGACCAGGCAGATACCCATTCCGGCCACGCGATGCGCAGGCAGGCCTGCGATATTCCGGCCACGGAACTGTATGGAGCCTTGACGAGACTGGATGGCTCCTGCAATGGTCTTGAGCGTGGTCGATTTGCCGGCGCCGTTGCGGCCCAGCAGGGTGACAACGCTTCCTTCCGGAACTTCGAGCGATATCCCCTGCAGAATGTGGCTCTTGCCGTAATAGCTGTGAACGTTATGCACTGCAAGAGTCACGCTGCGCCTCCAGTAATCATGTTGCCCAGATAGGCGGCGCGTACGCGCTCATCATTCCGTATCATCTCGGGCGGGCCTTCCACCAGCACTTGTCCCAGCTGCATTACCGTAACGGTGTCCGATATGTCCATGACGATTCCCATGTTGTGCTCGATGAGCACCACCGTGTGGTCTCGGCGCAGTCCGTGTATCAGGGACTTCATGGCGTCGATGTCATCGACGCCCATGCCGGAAGTCGGTTCATCCAGAAAGATGGCTTTGGGCCGGGCCGCCAGCGCCATGCCGACCTCCAGTCTGCGTTGCTGGCCGTGCGAGAGGGTGCCGGCGGGGATCTCGGCCGTGCGCACGAGGTCCAGACGTTCCAGGATCCCGCTCACAACCTCTTCGCAGCTGCGCGAACCGGTTGGAGGGAGCCAGCTGTCGGAGAGGCGCATGCGATGCGTGCCCTGCGCGGCAAGGCGCAGATTCTCCCGGACGGATAGCGTGGGAAACAGGCTGGTGACCTGAAAGGAGCGGGCAATGCCCTTGCGCACGCGCTGGTGATCCGCAAGGCGTGTCACGTCGATGCCGTCGAACTCGATGGTGCCCGCCGAGGCCGCCAGCGTGCCCGTCAGCGTGTGGAACAGTGTGGTCTTGCCTGCGCCATTGGGTCCGATCACGGAATGGATGGTGTTGGGGGCAACTGACAGATCGACACCCTGGACGGCAGCGAATTTTCCGAAGCGCTTGATGACCCCCTTGGCGCGCAGAATGGGTCCGGTTGTTCCATTCATGATTGTTGCTCCGATTCTGTGGCAGATATGGCTGGTTCACGGCGTCGGCGTCGGTGGACGGCGTGCCAGAGTTTTTCCAGCACCCCCCACAGGCCTTGCTGCATGTACAGGCTGATGAGCATCAGGAGCACGCCCAGGAGCAAGAGCCAGCGCGGCCAGATCGAGGAGAGCCAGTCTGCGGACAGTACGTAGAAGCCGGCACCCAGCAATGAGGCGAACAGGTTGGACGTCCCGCCGATGATGGTCATGACGAGGATCATCTCGCTGGTGTGGTATTCAATGCTGGACAGGGGGGCGATGCCGGCCATCATGGCCAGCAGCCCGCCGGCCAGCGCCGTCACGCCGCCAGAGATGGCGAAGACGGCAAGCTTGAATCCCCGTACGTCGTATCCGACAGCGCCGGCCCGGATTTCATTGTCGCGAATGGCCAATAGCGTGCGGCCGAACACGGAAGTGGTGATCCGTTGCAGAAACCAGAACACCAGCAGGAAGCAGGTGGCGACGAAACTGTAGAACTGCCATGATGACTCCAGCGGCAGCAGTTCGATTCCGAAAACGCTCAATGGCGGCCGGGGCACCCCCAGCAGGCCGTTGTCTCCGCCCGTGAGATCGGTCATGGTGTAGGCCAGGAAATAGAACATCTGCGCGAAGGCCAGGGTAAGCAGCACAAAGTACACGCTGCGCTGGCGGATGGAGAACCAGCCTACGAATACGGCGCTGACCACCCCGACAAGAATGGTGAGAGGCAGCACCAATATGAGCGGCATGTTGAGTTTCACCAGCATGATGCCCAAGGCGTAGCTTCCCATGCCGAAGAAGATTCCCTGGCCGAATGAGAGCAGGCCGGTGAACCCCAGCAACAGGTTGCATCCGAGAACAGCCATTGCGAAGATCAGTACTTCCGCTGCCAGCAAGCCGGATTGCATGAAAAGAGGCATGGCCAGCACGGTGGCGAAGGCCAGCACCAGTTGGTAATTTTCTTTGAGTGTGTGCATCAACCTCTCCCTAGCAGTCCGTGTGGACGCAGCAGCAATACGGCACCCATCGCGACATAGATCATCAGACGCGCGCCTTCCGGCCATAATGTGCTCATCAGGCTCTGCACGATGCCGATCAGCAGGCCGCCGACGAGCGCGCCCGAAAAGCTGCCCATGCCGCCCACGACCACAATGACGAAGGCAATGGCGATGGCCTCCAGGCCCATGAAGGGTTCAGCCCCCCGAATGGGGGCGGCCAGCACGCCCGCCAGCGCTGCGGTGGCGGCGCCCAGGCCAAAAGTCAGGCCGAAGATCCGCATGACGTTGATGCCCAGCAGGGACACCATTTCAGTGGATTCGCTGCCGGCGCGCACGGCGCTGCCCAGTCGGGTGCCTTCAAGCAGCCACCACAGGAGCAGCGCGAACACTGCCGTGAAGGCAATGACGAAGAGGCGATACTTTGGATATACGAAATTGCCCCACATCACGATCCCCTGCAGGATGTCGGGCGGCGGCACGTTTTCGCCGAGGGGGCCCCAGACCAGGATGACGGCCTCCTGAATGATGAGAGCCAGCCCTACCGTGATGAGGATGTGGAATTCGTGCGCCTTGTCATAGACGCGTCTCAACACGATGCGTTCGATCGCCCAGCCGGCTGCACCGATGATCAGCGGAACGAGGATGAGCGCAAGCCAGAAGCTCAGGCCCCACTTGATGGCCTGGAAGCAGAAATAGGCACCCAGAAGGTAGAAAGCGCCGTGTGCGAAGTTGACGAAGCGCAGAAGGCCGAAGATGATCGAAAGGCCTACGGCAAGCAGGAAGTAAAGCATGCCGATCCCGACGCCGTTCACGACTTGCAGCAAATAAACGTTCATGAAAACCTACCAAGGAAGTCGGGGTGAGCAGGAAGCTGAAAGACATTCGAGATCCATCCTTCAGCTTCCCGTGCGGCATGATCCGCCGATGGGCGGATCATGCGCTCAGAGCGTGCAGCCCGTCTGGTCCGAGGGCAGGAAGGATTGTCCACCGCTGATGATGTCGGCGTAATCGTCCTTGTCTTTCATGGCCGATTTGGCCTTGCCCTTGAGCAGGTAATAGTTCTTGATGACTTGATGGTCTTCCGGGCGTATCGTTTCCTGCCCGGTGAGGCCGTCGTATGCCATGCCTTCCATGGCCTTGATGACTTCGGCCGCATCGACCGTGCCCGCCTTGGCGATGGCATCGATGAGGATCTTTGAGCACATGTATGAGCCTGCCAGGCTGTAATTGGGGTTGTAGCTCAGCTTGTCGCGGCAAAGCTTGACCAGCTCGTGATTGAGCGGTGAATCGATGTCATGCCAATACTGTGCGCCGAAATAGACGTCTTCACAGATATCGGCGCCCAGGCCTTCGAACTGTTCCAGACCGGACGCCCACGCAACCAGAATGGCCATGTTCTGTTTCATGCCGAAGCTGACGGCCTGCCGGAGGGTATCGGAAGACTGCGACCCGAAGTTCAGGATCAGCAGGACGTCGGGTTTGGCGGCAATGGCATTGGTCAGATAGCCGCTGAATTCTTTCTCGGCAAGCGAGTGGTAGCTGTTGCCGACGTGTTCCAGGCCTTTTTCCTTGAAGACGTCCTTGGCGGCATCCAGCAGGCCGTCGCCGAATACATATTGCGGCGTGATGGTGTACCAGCGTTTCGCGTCGGGATGCCGTTCTATGAGCGGGCGCACCGTCTGGTTGATGGCGCCGTAGGTGGGCACCGACCAGCGGAAGGTGGCTTTGTTGCAGTCCTTGCCTGTGATCTCGTCGGCGCCGGCAGTGGTGATGAAGACACCATTCAAGCGCTCGATCTCCTTGCCCATCGCCAACGATTCCGACGACAGGATCCCGCCGGCGAAGTAGCGGGCGCCTCTTTGCTGAGCGGCTTCCTGCACCTTGCGGACGGCGGTGGCAGGTTTGCCTTCGGTATCCAGCGCAGTGTAGGCAAGAGGTCGGTCCAGCAATGTTCCCTGCTGCTCAAGCGCGAGCTTCATGCCGATGTCTGCATATTTGCCGTTGGCGGCAAAAGGGCCGGAAATGGGGACCGGACAACCGAACTGGATCGCATTGGTCTGGGCCATCGCCGTTCTTATGGAGAACAGAGGCCCGGAGAGAGCGCCGAAAGCGGAAAGTTTGAGTAGTTCGCGACGGTTCACGTAGGATTCTCCTGCCGCGGAGCGGCTTAGTTAGGATGATGTATGGAGGCTGTCGTGTGTGTTGATACAGGGGTACTGCTGCTACTCGGCCCTATTTATCATGATAAATAGGATTATCTGAATAATGCGGGGTGTACAATGATCGTGTCAAGAAGTGCGTCCTCCGGTTAAACCCGTATTCTTTCAAGAGCTGACGGGCGCCTCTTTACTGAACAGGAGAGCGAAAATTGTCGGATGGCATCAAAAATGCGCGCGAACGAGTGCCTAGATATACCGTAGCTCAACCCAAGCGCAGCGATCTGGTCGCGGAAGAGATAAAGCGTCTGATGACTTCCAAGAACCTGTTGCCTGGAGACCGCCTGCCTCGTGAGAACGAGCTTCAGGAGATGTTCAATGTCAGCAAGGGGACGGTACGGGAAGCCTTGAAGTCTCTGGAGGTTCAGGGCCTCATCAAGGTATCCACCGGGCCCGGCGGTGGAGGGATGGCCGTAGAGGTTCCACTTGACCGCGCTTTTCAGCTATTGCAGAACTACCTCTTCTTCAAAGAGGTATCCATTGAAGATATCTATCAGGTGCGCTGTCTGCTGGAGCCAGAACTGGCAGCCAGTGCAGTGCCGCACTTGAGCGAGGTGGAGTTTGCGGCACTCGAGCGCAATATCCAGCTTTGCGATCCGGGCCTGGACCCTGATGGCGATCAACTGACCCAACGGCAGGAAGATCTCACTTTTCACGATATTCTGGCTTCAGCCAGCCCCAATCCGTTCCTGCGCTTCGTATGCGAGATGATCAATCAGATGCTGCGCCAGTTGACGGTCTACGACAACAAGATGCAGCGGAGCGAGCAGCAGAAGTTCGGTTCGGTCAATGTGGAGTTCCATCGACAGCTGCTTGAGGCGGCGCGGGCGCGCGACGTCGATCGGGTGCGGGCCTGCATGCAGGAACATATGCTGGACGCGCAGGCTTCCGTCAAGCGGCTGCATGGGCGTTTGCATGGCAGGCTGATCCTGGATTCGGAAATGTCGCGACGGGCAGTTGCCGTACGGACGAGGCGGCTGCCCCGCAACTCGTCCAGGAAAGTTCCCTTGGAGTAGGGCGTGCCCACGCTGGCAGCCGCCTCGCACTGGCTGAGCGGCGAGGCGGCCCGCGTATAGCGTGTGAGTCAGGCGCCCTTCAGATGGGCTCGTCCAGGCCGTGCTGCACTTGTTCAGCTGCCCGCAGCACTGCGCGTGCCTTGGCTTCGGTTTCCTGCCATTCCTTTTCGGGATCGGAGTCGGCAACGATGCCGGCAGCTGCCTGCACGTAGAGCATGCCGTCCTTGATCAGGCCGGTGCGGATGGCGATGGCGACGTCCATTTCACCACCATAGCTCAGGTACCCGGCGGCGCCGCCGTAGATGCCGCGGCGCACGGGTTCGAGTTCGTCGATGATCTCCATGGCCCGCACTTTGGGGGCACCGGTGAGGGTGCCGGCGGGGAAGGTGGCGCGCAGCACATCCATGTTGCTCATGCCTTCGTTCAGCTCGCCAGCGACGTTGGAGACCAGATGCATGACGTGGGAATAGCGTTCGATGGTCATGGTGTCGGTGACTTTAACGGTGCCTGTCTTCGCTACACGGCCCACATCGTTGCGGGCCAGGTCGATGAGCATGACGTGCTCGGCGCGCTCCTTGGGGTCGGCCATCAATTCGTCTGCCAGGCGCAGGTCCTCTTCGGGCGTGGCGCCGCGCTTGCGGGTCCCGGCCAGGGGGCGGATGGTGACGATGGTTTTCCGTTCCTGTTCCTTTTCCACGATTTCCTGACGCACCAGGATTTCGGGCGAAGAACCCACCACGTGGAAGTCTTCGAAGTTCCAGTAATAGAGGTAGGGCGAGGGATTCAGGGAGCGCAGCGAACGGTAAAGGGAAAGCGGGGAGTCGCGGTAAGGCTTGGCGATGACCTGGCCGACCTGGACCTGCATGAGATCGCCGGCGGCGATGTATTCCTTGGCCTTCAGCACGGCGGCGATGTAGTCTTCCTTGGCGAAGTCGCGGCGTTCCTGCGTCTGCATGCTGGCGTAGGCATACGGGATGGTGAGCGGGGTGCGCAGTTTTTCCCGCAATTGCTTCTGGCGCCGCTTGGCCTTGGCGTAGGCTTCTGGTTCGGCGGGGTCGGCGTACACCAGGATGTAGGTGCGTCCCGCCAGGTTGTCGACGATGACCAGTTCATCGATCTGCAGCAGCATGATGTCGGGTGTGCCGTCCTCCTGTCCGGCAGGGTAGGGCTTGGTGGCTGGCCCCAGGCGGGGTTCCATGTGGCGCACGGTATCGTAGCCGAAGTAGCCGGCGAAGCCGCCTGCGAAGCGTGGCATGCCAGGTCGCAGCGCGACTTTGAAACGACTCTGGTAATCCTCGATGAAGGCCAGGGGGTCTCCTTCGTGCGTTTCGACGACCTGGCCTTTCTGCACCACTTCGGTGATGGTGCCGCGTGAACGGATCACGGTTTTGGCGTGCAGACCGGTGATGGAGTAGCGGCCGAAACACGCGCCCCCGTCCACCGACTCCAGCAAGCAGCTGTTGCGGCCGCCTTCGGGCCCACTGTGGGCCAGCTTGAGGTAGATGGCCAGTGGTGTGTCGAGATCGGCATAGGTCTCCGCAATCAGCGGGATGCGGTTGTAGCCTTGTGCGGCCAGGGCGTTGAACTCGATTTCTGTCATGGGGGCCTCTTGCATGTGTTCTTTCTTGGTCGTAAGGCCGGGATCAGAAAAAACAAAGCCCGGCCATTTCTGGTTACCGGGCTGCGTTGCTGCTTGCTGGCGGCCCACGATGCAATCGTGGACGCCGAGGTGGTTTCACCGCGACCCGGGGTACAGACGCCACCAGCGCCAATAGGCGCCAGGAACGATGTACGGGGTGCGGAGCTTGTTCATTATTCGGTTGTTTCAGTTGTTGCTGACCGGCTGTGCCTGAGGGCTGGCGCCTTGGGAGTTGAAGCACTGGCGGTTCGTATCCGGGTGTGTTGCCCAGGCTGCAGCATCGTCGATCCCAAAAACTATACCATCAATATCCAGCCCGTGTACATCGCGCCCTTCGTTGTAGCCATAGGGCACGGCCAGGACTGTGATGCCCGCGGCACGCGCGGCCAGGGCGTCGTTGATGGAGTCGCCGATTGCCAGCGCCTGCGCGGGCGCGCAGCCCAGCTGTTTGCAGGCGTGAAGCAGCGGAAGCGGGTCGGGCTTCTTGCGCGGACATGTGTCGCCGCAGACAATGACGCCGAACCATTCCGACAGGCCGCTGCGTTCCAGCAGTGGCAGTGTGAATTCAGTGGGCTTGTTGGTGACTACGGCAAGCTTTGCGCCCATTTTTCGGAAGGCGGCGAGACCCTCCTGCACGCCGGGGTAAACCCGCGATTCGCGTCCGTTGACGGCATGATAGTGCTTGTTGAAGATCGTCAGCGCACGAGCCGTGGCCGTGTTGTCCGAGGACAGGTCCACCCGCTCGTCCGCCAGGCAGCGCCGTACGAGATGTTCTGTACCCTTGCCCACGAAGGTGGCGATGTCGGCGACGGGCAACGGCGGCGCGCCCAGTTCGGACAGCATGCCATTGGCGGCTGCGGCGAGGTCCGGAATGGTATCCAGCAGGGTGCCGTCCAGATCGATCAGGATGGCGCGATAGGGAGGGACGAAAGAAGTTAATTCAGCTGTCATGAGGAATTGGTATATTTCGACATAGGATCGTCGTCATTCTGTTCGGCGAAGACATCATGCTGGCCATGTTCAACTCTGTACTGCAGGAAGGGGCGCTCACCTCTTTTTTTCAGCCGATCGTGGATCTGCAGAACGGTAGGATCATCGGCTACGAAGGGCTCATACGCGGGCCTTCCGATACCCCCCTGCATTCTCCCGACGCATTGTTCAATGCCGCGCGCCTTCATGGACGCACGGCCGAGCTCGAGACGCTGTGCCATCGCAAGCACATGGACAGTTTCGCCCGCCTGCAGCTTGCGGGCAAGCTGTTCCTCAACATGAGTTCGGAAGTCATGACGAGGGGCGATGTGTCCATCCCCAGCTTCGCCTACGGATCTGAAAGCAGGCTTCGGGCTTCCACTGGTGTTCAGGCGGGGCCTTCCTTGTCCGAAACTGCCGGCTCCTGCGGGGGGCGGCCGGGCGCTGCCGGATGCCAGACCGGGTCTTCGCGGGTGGGAGGCACGCGGCATGACGACCGGATCGTGATCGAGATCACGGAGTTTGTCGGTACGGCATCCTATGCCAGCCTGCTCGACGTCGTCTTGCGGTATCGCAGCAGCGGGTTGCAGCTGGCGATCGACGATCTGGGCGAGGGTTTCTCCAGCCTGAGGCTCTGGTCGGAGCTGAGGCCCGAATACGTCAAGGTCGACAAGTATTTCGTGCACCGGATCGATTCCGATCCCATGAAGAGGCAGTTCGTTCGCGCGATGGCGGAGATCGCCTTCCAGGCCGGCTCGATCATCATTGCAGAAGGCATTGAGACCGAGGCCGAGCTGGCGGTGGTGAGGACTCTGGGCATCCCTTGTGGACAGGGCTATCTGCTGGGCCGACCCACGGCCAACCCTGCTCATGAGCTGGCACCGGGTATCGGGCACATGTTGGCTGGGCCCCGGCAGACAACGGTTGGATACGGCGGCCGGCCGGGGATGGCGACGGCGCGCAAGATTCTCAGGGAAGTGCCCACGGTGGATGATTCCCAGTCCACGAACGAGGTCTACGGGATTTTCCAGGACCAGCCTCAGCTCCAGGTGCTGGCTGTACTGCGTGATGGAGCGCCGGTCGGCCTGATTCATCGCACGCGGATGCTCGATCGTCTGGCGCGGCCTTATCAGCGCGAGCTGTACGGCGCAAAGCCTTGCGACCGCTTCATCGAGAACGCACCTCTGGTCGTGGATCAGCAAACCAGCCTGCAGGATCTGGCGCATCTCTTCACGGAGAAGAATCCGCACCATCTGTTTGAAGGCTTCATCATTACGGCACAGGGACGGTTCATCGGTGTGGGAACCGGCTTCGACCTGTTGCGTGAAATCACCCAGATGCAGATGGACGCGGCGCGCTACGCCAATCCGCTCACTCAGTTGCCGGGCAATGTGCCCATCAATGAGCATATCGACAGGCTGCTGGAGTCGGGCGAGAGCTTTGCCGTGTGCTATGCCGACCTGGACCAGTTCAAACCGTTCAATGATCTTTATGGTTATCGCAATGGCGACGAGGCCATCCAGCTGACTGCGGAATTGCTGCGTGCCCATATCGATCCGGCGGAGGATTTTCTGGGTCACATCGGGGGTGACGACTTCATCCTGGTTTTCCGCAGCGATGACTGGAAACTGCGCTGTCGCGCCATCGTGGATGAATTCCCTGCTTCCACTCGCCGATTATACCGGCCCGAACACCTGACTGCCGGCGGTTATGTGGCCGCGAACCGGCAGGGGCAGGATGTCTTCCACCAATTGCTCAGCATTTCGCTGGGCATCGTGCGGGTGGATGCTGCCATGCGCAGCTCCAGTGTGCAGATTGCGGAAATGGCGGCCCTTGCCAAGTCGCAGGCAAAGAAGGTCAGCGGCAACGCGATGTTTGTCGAGCGGCGCGCGCTGCCCGCCCCTTTCTGCCCTTGAGTTGACCACGTACCGAAGCGCAAGCCTCGCCGGAAGGCGAGGTCAAGCGAGACGATCTCGACATACGGCGCCGCCGGCGCCCCCGCATGATGAACACGTAGATGAGCCCGGACCTACAACAGTCACTGCTGACTGTTGTACGCCTGGCGAATCCGAGCGGCATGCAGGCCGCGAGGTGTACAGCGCAGATGAGCCCGGACCTACAACAGTCACTGCTGACTGTTGTACGCCTGGCGAATCCGAGCGGCATGCAGGCCGCGAGGTGTACAGCGCAGCTGAGCCCGGACGCACAACAGTCACTGCTGACTGTTGTGCGCCTGGCGAATCCGAGCGGCATGCAGGCCGTGAGGTGTACAGCGCAGCTGGGCCCGGACGTAGAACAGTCAGCAGTGAAGTGACCCCGTTAAGTTGGACGGGTGTGGGCCTTCAGGATCTCGCTGCGCATGGCTTCAATGACGGAGCGGTAATCGGGCGCGCCGAAGATGGCCGAGCCGGCGACGAAAGTATCGGCACCTGCGGCATGGATCGCTCCGATGTTGTCCACTTTCACGCCACCGTCGATTTCCAGACGAATGGACTGGCCGCCGGCCTGTGTCCAGGCATCGATGCGGCTGCGCGCGTCGCGCAGTTTCTGCAGGGTGCCGGGAATGAACTGCTGGCCACCGAAACCGGGGTTCACCGACATCAGCAGCACGATGTCGAGCTTGTCCATCACGTAGTCCATCCAGTTCAGCGGAGTGGCCGGGTTGAAGACCAGGCCTGCCTTGCAGCCATGGTCGCGTATGAGCGCCAGCGTGCGGTCCGGATGACGGGAAGCTTCGGGATGGAAGGTGATGATGTTGGCGCCGGCCTTGGCGAATTGCGGGATAATGGCGTCGACCGGCTCTACCATGAGATGGACATCGATCGGTGCCGTCGTGTGCGGGCGAATCGCTTCGCAGACCATGGGCCCGATCGTCAGGTTCGGAACATAATGGTTGTCCATGACGTCGAAGTGGATCCAGTCCGCGCCTGCATCGATGACGTTGTGGACTTCTTCTCCGAGACGGGCAAAATCGGCGGAAAGCAGGCTGGGCGCAATGCAGGTGTCTGGCAGGATCATGGCAAAGGAACGATAAAAGGATATGGCAGCAAAGATGAGTGTATTGCAGTTTAATCCCTGGCCCGCTGCCCGGCTGCCTGTGCGGTGGGTCAGAGCGTTCATCCCGGTCACGTTGGCAGCGTTTCTGGCATCGTGCGCATCGGTCGGCGTGGACGACGAATCCGCAGAAATTCCCGCAGATGTGGACATCACTCAGCAGCCGCTGAACGTGCCGCCGCTCGCCGCCATGCGAGACAGTGCTGAACGCAAGCTCGACGGGCGTTTTGTTCCGGTGGGCTGGGGGGCGTTGCCCTCCTGGGCCAGTGACGATCTGTCTCGTTTGTGGCCGGTCTTCATCAACAACTGCAAAGGCCTGATGCGCCCCACCGGAGGGTCGCAGGTTCAACAGGCCCGAGCCACGCCGCGCGCCTGGCAGCCGGTCTGTGCGGCGGCCTCGGAGCTTCAGTTGCAGACCGATACCGAGATCCGCGCCTTCATTGAACAGCATCTGCAAGCCTGGCGCCTGCTCGATGCCCAGGGCCAGCATGCCAGGAATACCGTCACCGGCTATTACGAGCCGCTGGTACGCGGCGCCCGGCAGCGCGGTGGCCAGTATCAATGGCCTCTGTACCAGCCGCCCAAAGATTTGCTGACCATCGACCTGGGCAGCGTGTATCCCGAGCTGGCCGGCAAGCGCATTCGCGGCAAGCTTGACGGCAGGCGGGTGGTCCCTTACGACACGCGGGCCGAGATTGCTGCGTCTTCCGACCGGCAGCCGCCCGCCATCGTGTGGGTGGATGATCCCGTGGAAGCTTTCTTTCTCCAGATACAGGGGTCGGGCCGCGTCGAACTGCCCGACGGCAAGGTCATCCGGCTGGCCTATG
>Ga0172382_10004044_pt1 | contig 22727 bp, 21 predicted proteins | sample Leawel138RmetaG_FD_122245 | JGI IMG/M metagenome (GOLD analysis project Ga0172382, IMG submission 122245) | Leachate microbial communities from a municipal landfill in Southern Ontario, Canada - Leachate well 138R metaG | ecosystem: Engineered > Solid waste > Landfill > Unclassified | place... | reverse complement strand
GACGGGATCGTCGAGCGGATCGGCGAGGAAGGCGCGGAGCGCGCCGTCACCGACCACGCCGCGGCGATGCAGGTGGTGTTCGACTCCCTGGCCTCCGACGGCCACCGACTCGACGATCTCGGGCTGGTGGCGGTCGGGCACCGCGTCGTGCACGGCGGCCAGGACCTGTACCGGCCGACGGTGGTCGACGACGCCACCATTGCGCGGTTGAAGGAGCTGTCACCCCTTGCGCCGCTGCACAATCCACCGGCGATCCTGGGGATCGAGGTGGCCCGCAAGGCGTTGCCCGATCTGCCGCATGTCGCCGTGTTCGACACCGCGTTCTTCCACGACCTGCCGCCGGCGGCGGCCACCTACGCGATCGACGCCGAGGTGGCCGGGTCCTGGCATATCCGTCGTTACGGTTTCCACGGCACGTCGCATCAGTACGTCAGTGAACAGGCGGCCGCGTTCCTGAACGTCCCGCTGGAGTCGCTGAGCCAGATCGTGCTGCACCTCGGCAACGGCGCGTCGGCCTCGGCCATTCTGGGTGGCAGGCCGGTGGAGACCTCGATGGGTCTGACCCCGATGGAGGGGTTGGTGATGGGGACACGCTCGGGGGACGTGGACCCCGGCGTCATCTTCTATCTGTGGCGGACCGCCGGCATGAGCGTCGAGGACATCGAGGCAATGCTCAACCGGCGGTCAGGCGTACGCGGGCTGGGCGGCGAGATCGACTTCCGGGTGCTGCACCAGCGGATCGAATCAGGCGATGCGGCCGCGCAACTGGCCTACGACGTGTACATCCATCGGCTGCGCAAATACGTCGGCGCCTACCTGGCGACGCTCGGCTCGGTCGATGTCATCACCTTCACCGCGGGCGTCGGCGAGAACGACGCGGCGGTGCGCCGGGACGTGCTGTCCGGTCTGACGGCGTTCGGCATCGAACTCGACGAGCACCTCAACGCGAGCCCGGCGCGGACCGCCCGCCGCATCTCGCCCGAGGGGGCCCCGATCACCGTGCTAGTCGTGCCGACCAACGAGGAGCTTGCGATCGCTCGGGCGTGTGCGGGAGTACTTGGCGGCCGGCTCGGCCACGGGTAGCTCGCGCACCGGGTCGCAGATCCTCAGCAGCCGCCGGACATGTGTTCCCGCGAGCAGGGTCCAGCGCACACCGCTTCGCGCGCAGACGACGTTGATGTTGGACAATGCGGCAAACCCCGAGGCGGCGAAGAACTCCACGGTCTGCAGGTCGAGGATCAGCTTGCGCGCCCCGCCCAGGCGCTTCTCGATGTAGCAGGCCAGGGCCATGCTGTTGGTCGCGTCGACCTCACCGTGGATCGTCACGAGCACCGTTGACGGGGGCAGCTCGCAGGCGGAGAACGTCGCACGATGATGCTCTTCGCGCAATTCGAACGACGTCGGATCCGGTCGGAACACCCGCTGGGTGCTGGATGCGGGTAATGGATCGGTTATGGACATTTGGCACACTCCCTCAGACGAAATCAGCTGAGTACTGTGTTCGTGCTGTGGGTGAAGTCAGGGATCGGGGCCCTCGCGTCTCAAAGCTGCGCCGATGACGTCACCTTGTAGTGCAGCCACGGTACTACGGAATCCGTGGGTTGAACAGATCTTGACCCGAATCCCTCCGCTGTACTTCTAGCTGGCATTTTGTCGGCGCTACCTCCGGCAATTGGCACACTGCGGGGGTGCCGATCGCCCCGGCGGGACACCCAGCAACGGAATTCGTCGTTGCTGGCTGCGCAGGTTAGAACGTCGACATGGGTCGCACGCTGTTGGCCAGGTCGACCAGCGCGTAGCGGTGCGCCTGTGTGGGCGCCACCCTGGCGAGGCTTCGCAGCGACGCCTCCACGCCCAGCGCCAGCCCGTGCTCGGTGAACGGGAAGCCGAGGATGTGGTTGGTGCTCGCGGTGTTGTCGGCGAGCCAGTCCATCGCGGTCCCCAGCACCAGCGCCCGGATCTGCAGCACGCGGGGCTCGCTGTCGGGCAGGGCCTCGACCCGCCGCGCGGCGTCGCGGATGTGCTGCTCGGTGATCTCGCTGCTGGAGCGGCCGGACAACAGCGTCACCGCGCTGGTCAGCCGTGCGGTCGTGAAATGCCTTGAGGTGGCGGGCACTTCGTCCAGCGTGCGGACCGCCGCGTCCCGGTCCCCGGCGGCCGACTGCGCCCTGGCCAACCCGAAGCCCGCCGAGATGACCCCGTTGTCGGTGGACCACACGGTGTTGTAGAAACTGCGTTCGTCCGCGGACCCGGCGAGTTCGGCTGTCGCCGCCAACGCCAGCTTCGGGGCCAGCTCGCCGGGCAGGGTGTCCAGCACCTCGTTGAAATGCTTTGTTGCCGAATCATAGTCGGCGGTGAGCAGCTCGGAGACGGCGCGGAACCAGACCAGCCGCCAGCGCCACCCGACCCGCTCGGCCAGGTCGTCGAGCTTGCGGGTGGCCTTGGCGACGTCGCCCAGATCCAGCAGCGCGCGCACCTCCATCAACGGAAGTTCCACCGATTCCGACAGGTCGATGCCCTCGGAGTCGAGCGTTCCGTGGCGCGCTGCGCGCAACGAATCCAGGGTCTGCACGGGCTGGCTCAGCACGATCGCCGACAGTATGGTCGCCCCGACGTCGGTGGGGTCGACCAGCGGCACCTGGAGCGCTCTGACGATCTCCTGGGCGGTGAGTTTCTCGGAATGCACCTGCCCGTCCAGGTACACGTCGGTGTGAGCGACAAGCAGGTCCACCCCGAATGTCGACCGTGACCGGCTGAACACCGTCGACAAACCGGGCCGCGGCACGCCGGTGTCCTTGGCGACCACCTCGCGGAGCACACCCATCAGCTGGCTCGACATCTCCTCGGCGCTCTGGAAGCGCCGCCGCGGATCGGGGTCGATCGCACGCCGCAGCAGCCTGCCGTACGAGTCGTAGGTGGCCAGCACCGGGTCGTCTTCTGGGAGTCCGTCGACGTAGCGCCCCTTGCGGGTGCGCAGCTTCAACGTCAGCGCCGCAAGGGTGCGGCCCACCGTGTACATGTCGGTGGCCACCGTGGGTCCGGTGCGCACGATCTCGGGGGCTTGGTAACCCGGTGTGCCGTAAAGGTATCCGAACGAGTTGATCCTCGACACGGCGCCGAGGTCGATGAGCTTGAGCTGATCCTCGGTGACCATGACGTTCTCGGGCTTGAGGTCGTTGTAGACCAGCCCGATCGAGTGCAGATGGCCCAGCGCGGGCAGGATCTCGAGCATGAAGCCGATCGCCTCGGCGACCGGCAGCCGGGTGCCCTTCTGCGCGGTGGCCTGTTTGAGCGAGGTGCCGCCGACATACTCCATCACGATGTAGCCGACCGGGTTGCCGTGCTTGTCCTCGTGCTCGACGAAGTTGTAGATCTTGACGATCCCGGGGTGGGTCACCTGCGCGAGGAACTGGCGCTCGGCCATCGCGATGGCCTGCGCCTCGGCGTCACCGGAGTGCACCAGCCCCTTGAGCACCACCGGGCGGTCGTTGACGTTCTTGTCGAACGCCAGGTACACCCAGCCGAGTCCGCCGTGCGCGATGCAGCCCTTGATCTCGTACTGGTCGGCGACGATGTCACCGACATTGAGTTGCGGCAGAAAGGAATACGCGCTGCCGCAGTGTGGGCACCAGCCCTCGGAGAGCGCTCTGCCGTCTTTCGTCGACCGACCCACCGGCCTGCCGCAGTTCCAGCAGAAACGTTTCGACTCCGCCACCACGGGGTCGGTCATCAACGCCGCCAACGGATCCCGCGCGGGCACCCGCGGGATCTCGACCAGACCACCGCCGAGGCGGCGGGTCGGCGACATGTGGCGGGTCACCGTCGTGGTGGTGAGCTGCGGTTCGGTATCCCCGCTGTGCAGCGCGTCGCTGTCCTCCTCGTCGTCGAAGAAGTTGGGCCGGAACACCGCCTGCGTGGCCATCGGCCGCATCGTCGACATCGTGTCGTCGGCGAGGTCTGAGTAGCCGGCCGGCTGGGTGCCCTGGCCGCCGTCGAGATCCTCTGGCTCGGTCATCAGTCCGAGTACCTCGCGGCGGGGGGCGCGGGCGCTGGCCCGAGTACGGTCAACCACTTGCGGTACAGCGTGTTCCAGGTGCCGTCGCGCCGGATGCGCTGCAGCGTCCCGTTGACGAAGCGCACCAGCCCGGTGTTCTCCAGGTTGACACCGATGCCGTAAGGCTCCTCGTTCATCGACGGTCCCACGATGTGCAGATAGGGGTCCTGGGACACCAGCCCGGCCAGGATCGAGTCGTCGGTGCTGACCGCGTCGACCTGCCGCTGCTGCAACGCGACCAGGCAGTCCGCCCAGGTGACCACGCCGACGATGATCGGCGGCGGCGTGATCTGCTGGATGCGTTCCAGCGACGTGGTGCCCTTGGCGACACAGACCCGCTTGCCCGACAGGTCGGACGACTGCCGGATGTTCGAATCCCGCGGTGCCAGGATGCGCTGGTTGGCGGACAGGTACGCAGTCGAGAAGTTCACCAGTTTCTTGCGCTCACAGGTGATCGTCATCGTCTTGACGACCACGTCGACCTGGTTCTTCTGCAGCGCCTCGACGCGATCCGCCGAAGACAGGATGCGGTATTCCACCTGCGACGGGGTGCCGAAGATGTCGCGCGCGATCTCACCGGCGATGTCGACGTCGAAGCCGGTGATCTCGCCGGTGATCGGGTCGCGGAAGCTGAACAGGTTGCTGCCGATGTCGAGGCCGACGATGAGCCTGCCCCTGGCCTTGATGTTGGCCACCGCCTTGTCGGCGTCTTCCTTGTTGTCGAACGGGCGCAGGCTGGCCAGGGGGTCACAGTCGTCGTCCGCGGCGGTCGGTGCACGCGCAGGCTCCGGCGGCATCTCCTCCAGCCCCGCAGGCGTCGGCGGCGCCAGCGTGACACTCGGTGTCGGCACCACCGGCGACGTCTGCGCGCACCCCCCCAACACCAGCACCCCCGCCAGCAGCGCGCCCCATGCAGACACCTTCATCAGCGGTACTCGCTCAATCTCGGCCAGATCCCCAACGCCACCGCCACTGCCGCCACGACCGACAGCGCCGCGGCGCCGACCGTTGCCCCCGACAGCACCCGGCGGGCGTTGACGATGTCGTTGCGCAGCTGGGTCCGGCTCTGGTCGATGCCCTTGGTCAACGCCGCGTCGAGCTTGTCGAACGCCGGCGTGGAGTCGTCCTCGCCGGTGCCCAACGCCACCTGCGTGGCGGCCTGGTAGTTGCCGACGGCGATGTACGCGGAGATCCGGTCGTCGGCGGCCCGCCAGCGGTCAAGCAGCGCCTCGGCATCGGTCAGATCGGTCTTGTCGATCGAATCGTCGCGCGAGAGATAACGGGCCAGCTGTTGCTTCATCTCGTCGATGCGCTGGTAGTACGACTGCTTGCGCAGGTTCTCGTCGCCGCGCCGGATCAACGACAGGGTCTCGTCGGCGCGCGCCTGCTGCGCGGTGATCGCCAGCGTGGTCACGGTCTTGAGCGACTCGGCCGCGGTCTCCTTGGCGCTGCGGCTGTCGCTGGTCGAGATCACCAGGGCCGTACCGACCCACATCAGCATGATCAACACCGCCAGTCCACCTGCGACGAAGCCGATGTTGACGCGCCGCCGGGTGCGTTTGGCCAGCCAGCGGTTGGCGAACACCCCGAACAACAGCGTCGCGACGACCACCAGGATGACCGGGGTCGGGATCCGGGCCGACGCGGTGGTCTCGGCGTCCACCCGGGCCGAGGTCTCCTCGTAGAGCCGCTGGGCGTCCGGCAGGATCTGCTGCTGCATCAGCGCCGACGCCTCCGACAGGTACGACGAACCGACCGGGTTGCCCGCCCTGTTGTTGGTCCTGGCCGTCTCCACCAGACCGGTGTACACCGCGAGGCGCGCGTTGATCCGGCCGAGAAGCTGGACCAGCTCCTCCTCGGTCAGCCCGCTCGACGCCCGGGTCACCGCGACGGACGCGTCGGTGATGGCCTGCTCGTAGCGCTGCCGGACCGCGCGCGGTTCGGCGCCGGCGATGAACGCGGTGGCTGCCGCGGCGTCGGCGACCGACAGGGTGGTGTAGAGCTGCCCGGCGGCGAACGCCAGCGGTTCGGTGTGGTTCAACACGGTCGTCAACGCCTGCTGACGGTCGTTGATCGTCGTCGACGTCGCGAACGCGCTGCCGACCACCAGCGCGGCCAGCACCATCCCGATACTCAGGATGCGACCCGGCGTCGTCCAGAGGAACCACCACCGCGGATGCGACGGTGCCGTCGGCGACCGTGACGCGAGAGGTTCGGTCGAGGGGTGCGCCAACTCCACAGTCACGTCTGCGCGGACCTCATCCTGGTCTCGATCTCTCCGGCGGTCGTTCGGCCAACTCTAGCGAGCGCCGACTTCTATGAGGGAATTCTAAGAGCTACTCGTGCGACGCGTGTGGATTCAGGTGCCCCGAATTCCGTGACGGTTCCCTATCCTGAACGCGTGCGTGGCGACGGTGACGGCTGGGTTGTGTCCGAAGCCGGCAATGCGTACTGGGGCAGGCACGGCGCGGCCGGGCTGCTGCTGCGCGCGCCGGGACCGGGGGGATCGGCGGCGGTGCTGCTCCAGCATCGGGCACCGTGGAGCCATCAGGGCGGCACCTGGGGACTTCCCGGCGGTGCCCGCGACAGCCACGAGACGGCCGAGCAGGCGGCGGTGCGCGAGGCCGAAGAGGAAGCCGGCCTGCCTGCCGATCAGCTGACCGTGCGGACCACCGTCGTCACCGCCGAGGTGTCCGGGTGGACGTATACGACGGTCATCGCCGACGCCGGGGAACAGTTGGCCACCATCCCCAACCGGGAGAGCGCCGAGCTGCGCTGGGTGGCCGAGGACGAGGTCGCCGACCTGCCGCTGCATCCCGGGTTCGCCGCGAGCTGGGAGCGTCTACGCGAGGTCACCGCGTCGATCCCGCTGCTGGTCAACCCGCAGCGCTGAGCATCCCGGCGAGCCGTTGGGCCGCGGCCCCCGGGTCGTCTGCCGCGGTGATGGCCCGCACCACGACCACGCGGCGCGCCCCGGCGTCGAGCACTTCCGGGAGACGCTCCGCGTCGATGCCGCCGATCGCGAACCACGGCTTGTCGGTGCCCAACGCGGCGGTCGCCCTGATCAGGTCCAGTCCCGGTGCGGGACGGCCCGGTTTCGTCGGCGTCGGCCAGCACGGGCCCACACAGAAGTAGTTGACATCTTCGCCCACCGCGGCCCTGACCTGGTCCAGGTCGTGGGTCGAGCGGCCCACGATGCGGTCCCCGACGATGCGGCGCGCCACGGTCAGCGGCAGATCGTCCTGGCCCAGGTGCAGCACGTCGGCGTCCGCGGCGAGCGCGATGTCGGCGCGGTCGTTGACCGCGAACAGGGCGCCGTGGCGGCGTGCCGCATCGGCGAGCGTGGCGAGCACCTCGATCTCCTCGCGCGCCTCCAGCGGGCCGAACCGCTGCTCGCCCGCCGAGCCCTTGTCGCGCAGCTGGATGATGTCGACACCGCCCGCCAGTGCCGCATCGGCGAATTCGGCCAGGTCGCCGCGTTCGCGGCGGGCATCGGTACACAGGTACAGCGCAGCGCTGTCGAGCTTGCGGGATTCACGCACCCTCGAACGCTAGCGCCGGCGCGACGTAGGCTGTTAGGCGACCACACGGGAGTCCCGGGTACGGGGACTGAGAGTGGGCCCGCCGGCTCTTACCGTCACACCTGATCCGGGTCATGCCGGCGAAGGGAGCCAGCCAGTGCCAGCCCACACCCGCGGAACGCTCGCCGTCATCGGCGGCGGTGTCATCGGGCTATCGGTGGCACGGCGCGCGCTGCAGGACGGCTGGGCCGTGCGGGTGCACCGCGCCGAGCGGGCGGGCGCGTCGTGGGTGGCCGGCGGGATGCTGGCCCCGCACAGCGAGGGCTGGCCCGGCGAGGAGCGGCTGCTCCAGATCGGTCTGGAATCGCTTCGGCTCTGGCGGGAGGGATTCCTCGACGGTCTGCCCCCGGAGGTGGTCACCGCGCGCGAGTCGCTGGTGGTGGCCGTCGACCCGGCCGATGCCGCGGACCTGAAAACCGTCGCCGCGTGGCTTTCCGGGCAGGGCCATCCGGTGACGCTGACGACTTCGGCGCGTGAGGTCGAACCCCTTCTCGCGCAAGGTATCCGGCACGGTTTCCGCGCCGAGACCGAGCTGGCAGTCGACAACCGGGCGGTGGTGGCGGCGGTGGCCGCTGAGTGTGAACGTCTCGGCGTCGAGTGGGCGCCGCCGGTGGCGGCGCTGACCGACGCCGGTCCCGCGGACACGGTGGTGATCGCCAACGGCATCGACGCCCCGACGCTGTGGCCCGGCCTGCCGGTCCGGCCGGTGAAAGGGGAGGTGCTGCGGCTGCGCTGGCGCCGCGGCTGCCTGCCCGTCCCGCAGCGGGTGGTGCGCGCCCGGGTGCACGGACGGCAGGTCTATGTGGTGCCGCGCGCCGACGGTGTGGTGGTGGGGGCGACGCAGTACGAGCACGGGCGCGACACCGCACCCACGGTCAGCGGTGTCCGCGATCTGCTCGACGACGCGTGCGCGGTGATGCCCGCACTGGGCGAGTACGAGTTCGCCGAGGCGGCGGCTGGTCTGCGGCCGATGACCCCCGACAATCTTCCGCTCGTCGGCAGACTCGACGAGCGCACACTGGTCGCGGCGGGGCACGGCCGGTCGGGTTTCCTGTTGGCGCCCTGGACGGCGGAGTCGATCGCCGCCGAGTTGGAAGGAGCGCTGGTCCGATGAAGGTCACGGTCAACGATGAGTTGGTGGAGGTCGACGACGCCACCACGGTCGCTGCGCTGCTCGATCGGCTGGGCTTCCCGGAGAAGGGAATTGCGGTGGCGGTGGACTGGGCGGTGATTCCGCGGTCGCAGTGGGACACCGCACTGACAGACGGAGCTAAGGTCGAGGTGGTGGCGGCGGTGCAGGGTGGTTGATTTGGCTGTTTCGGATTTCACGACGGGCAAGCTCAGCATCGCCGGGCGCGAGTTCGGTTCGCGGCTCATTCTCGGCACCGGCGGTGCGGCCAACCTCGCGGTGCTGGAGGCGGCGCTGGTCGCGTCCGGGACCGAACTCACGACGGTGGCGATGCGCCGGGTGGACGCCGAAGGCGGCACCGGGGTGCTGGATCTGTTGACCCGCCTTGGCATCTCCCCGTTGCCCAACACGGCGGGCTGCCGCGGCGCGGCCGAAGCGGTGATGACCGCCCAGTTGGCGCGCGAGGCACTGCAGACGAACTGGGTAAAGCTGGAGGTCATCGCCGACGAGCGCACGTTGCTGCCCGACGCCATCGAATTGGTCAGGGCGGCAGAACAACTCGTCGACGACGGGTTCGTGGTTCTGCCCTACACCAACGACGACCCGGTCCTCGCGCGGCGGCTGGAGGCGACGGGGTGTGCCGCGGTCATGCCCCTCGGGTCGCCGATCGGCACCGGGCTGGGCATCGCCAACCCGCACAACATCGAGATGATCGTGGACCAGGCGAGTGTGCCCGTCATCCTCGACGCCGGTATCGGCACGGCCAGCGACGCCGCGCTGGCCATGGAACTGGGTTGTGACGCCGTGCTGCTGGCCAGTGCGGTGACCCGCTCCGCGGATCCGCCCGCGATGGCCGCGGCGATGGCCGCCGCCGTCCGGGCGGGGTACCTGGCCCGCCGGGCCGGCCGCATCCCCAAGAGGTTCTGGGCGCAGGCAAGCAGCCCCTCGCTGTGAGCAGGTATGTGGCCCTGGGCAGTTCGATGGCTGCGGGGCCGGGCATCGCTCCGCGGGCACCGGGGTCGCCGCGGACGGCGGGCCGATCCGCCCGCAACTACCCGCACCTGGTCGCCGCCGCGCTCGGGCTCGACCTCGTCGACGTCACGTATTCCGGCGCGACGACCGCGCACGTGCTGTCCGAATCCCAGCGCGGAGCACCACCGCAGATCCATGCGCTCGACGGCAGCGAGACCCTGGTCACGGTGACGATCGGAGGGAACGACGCCGGCTACGTCCCGATGCTGTTCGCGGCCGGCCTGCCCCGCCCGGTGCGGCGGGTGCCGCTGCTCGGCGCCCGGCTGCGCGAACTGCTGGATCCCTCGGCACGGTATCTCGCGCTCGCCGAGACCGGCGCCGCGCTGGTGGAGGTCGGCCGCGAGATCCGGCGCCGCGCACCGCACGCCACGGTGCTGTTCGTCGACTATCTGACCCTGCTCCCGGCCACGGGCCCCGCACCTCCGCTGCGCGGCGCCGACCTGACGCTCGGCAGGCACATCGCCGCCACGCTCGAGCAGCTCACCGCCGACGCGGCGAAGGCCACCGGCTGCGGCCTGGTACCCGCCGCGGAGGCGAGCCGCAACCACCACGCCTGGTCGGGCACCCCGTGGACAACCCTGCCAAGCCTGCCGATCCCGGGCCGGCCGGCGCCGCTGCACCCCAACGCCGACGGCATGCGTGCGGTCGCCGACCTGGTCGTGGCGGCGGCCGCATGATCGAACTGAGGGCGCTGACAAAGACTTACCGGTCCGTCCGGGCTGTTGACGGGTTGACCGCCACGATCGAGCCCGGCGTGGTGACCGGATTCCTCGGACCCAACGGGGCGGGCAAGACCACGACCATGCGGATCATCCTCGGCCTCGATCACCCCACCTCGGGCACCGCCACCATCGACGGGAAAACGTATCGGCAGCTGAGGAATCCGCTGCGCACGGTCGGCGCGCTGCTGGACGCCAGGCAGATACACCCGAACCGGACGGCGCGTAACCACCTGCGCTGGATCGCCGCCACCAACGGCATCGGAGCGACCCGACCCGACGAGGTCCTTGAGATGGTGGGGCTGACCGCGGTGGCGGGCTCGCGGGCGGGAACGCTGTCGCTGGGCATGAGCCAGCGGCTGGGCATCGCGGCCGCCTTGCTGGGTGACCCGCCGGTACTGCTGTTCGACGAACCGGTCAACGGCCTTGACCCCGAGGGCATTCACTGGGTCCGCACGCTGATGCGGACACTGGCGGGAGAGGGCCGCACCGTGCTGGTGTCCAGCCACCTGCTGTCGGAGATGGCCAACACCGCCGACCGCCTGGTCGTCATCGGCAGAGGCCGCCTGATCGCGTCGACCACGGTGACCGAGTTCATCGGGCGCTCCGGCGGGGCCGTCGTGCGCGTGCGCAGCCCTCGGTTGCAGGACCTGCGCACGGTGCTCGCCGCGGCCGGGCTGGCGGTGCGGGAGGACGGGGCGTCGCTCACCGTGCACGACACCACCACCGAGGCCGTCGGCGAGCTCGCCGCGGCGCACTCCATCGCGTTGCACGAGCTGAGCTCACAACAGGTTTCGCTGGAGCAGGCCTACCTGGCGTCCACCGACGACGCCACCGAGTACCGCGGGACCCCCCGATGATGGCGACTGCCGGCGCCGTCCTGAACGCCGAGCGGATCAAGCTGACCACGTTGCGCTCACCGCTGTGGGCCACGGTGGCTGCTGCGGTGCTCAGCTTCGGGTTGTCGGCGCTGCAGGCCTCCGTCGCCTACGACTACGCACGGTTGACGGTGCCCGACGCGGCGCTCGGCGTGGCGGTGTTCGGGGTTCCGGTCCTGATGGTCGTCTCGGCGATGACGGTGACGGGGGAGTACCGCAGCGGCCTGATCGCCACCACATTCATGGCGACGCCTCACCGCACGCTGGTGTTCTGCGCCAAAGCGCTTGTCGCGGCCGTGTTCTCGGCCTTGTCTGCGGCGGTGATGGTGGTCGGCTCGGTCCTGGTGGCGCGCCTGGTGGCCGATCCGGGTGTCGGCGACGCGCTGACGCCGGCGGCCACGGCGGGCTTCGTGGCCGCCATCGCGTTGTACGCGGCGCCGGCGGCCGTGCTCGGCGTCGGGGTCGCCACGCTGCTGCGACACACGGCGGGCGCGGTGACGGTCCTGCTGCTTTGGCCTCTGCTCATCGAGCCGCTGCTCGCCAACCTGCCGGGCCGCGGCTGGCAGATCGGCCCCTATCTACCGTTCGCGAACATGTTCCGGTTCCTCGACGTGCAGTGGCTGTTCCCCGAGTTCGCGATGCACTGGGGCGGTCCGGGTTCGCTCGGCTACTTCACCGCCGTCGTGGCCACCGTGTTCGTCGCGGCCCTGATCACCGTCAATCGACGAGACACTTAGCATGGCGCAGGTGACCGCACCGCAGACGCTCAGGCTGAGCCTGCCACATCTCGACGTCGCCGCGCTGTCTTGGGGTCCGCCCGACGGCCGGCTCGTGCTGTGCCTGCACGGCTTCCCCGACAGCGCATGGGGCTGGCGCAAGTTCGCCCCGTTGCTGGCCGAACACGGCATGCGGGTGGTGGCTCCGTTCTCCCGCGGGTACGCGCCGACGGGGCCTGCCCCCGACGGCGACTACCACATCGGCGCCCTGATGTACGACGCGCTGGCCGTCCACCGGGAACTCGGAGCCCCCGACGACGCGGTCCTGATCGGCCACGATTGGGGTGCGTTCACCGCCAGCGCCATCGCCGCGTACCCGGAATCGCCTTTCGCCGACCATGTTTCGATGGCGGTGCCGCCCGTCGGCGCGATCAACCGCACCCGCGGATCGCTGGCCCGGCAGCTGCGCATGATGCCGCGCCAGCTGCGCAACAGCTGGTACATCCTGTTCTTCCAGTTGCCGGGACTGCCCGAACGGCTGCTGCCGCGGGTCATCCCGAGGCTCTGGCAGGACTGGGGACCCGCGGGTTACGACACCGCCGCAGAGCTCGACGACGCACTGGCTGCGCTGCCGAGCCCGGCCCACCGCCGCGCCGCGGTGTCCTACTACCGCGCCATGGTTCGTCCGTCGCGCCCGGGACGGATGTACGCCGACCTGCACAAGTGGTGCTTCGAGCTGCCCCGGGCGCCCATCCTGCACGTGCAGGGCAAGCAGGACGGCGCCATGCAGGCCGGGTACGCCGAGCCGATCGGTGCGGTGCTGCCGCCGGGTAGCCGGGTGGTGACGATCCCGGCGGCCGGACACTTTCTGCAGATCGAGCGGCCGGCCGAGACCGCTGCGGCGGTCCTGCAGTATCTCGGTGACTGCTCCGGACCGCGCTAACGTGGTGGCCGTGCTCCGGACAAGACTCGTGGCCCTGCTGGCCGTCGCCCTGCTGGTCGTCGCCGGCTGCAGTCGTAACGCGGACCCCGCGCCGCAGCCGGTGCGCGATCAGGCTGCGGCCGCGGAGTTCGCCGACGCGCTGTCCAAGAAGGTCACCGCCGACGCGATGATGGCCCACCTGACCAGGCTGCAGGAGATCGCCGACGACAACGGCGGTAACCGGGCACTCGGTGAGCCCGGCTACGACGCGAGCGTGGATTACGTCGTTGACGCTCTGCGGGACAAGGGTTTCGAGGTGCAGACCCCCACGTTCGACGTCAGGATCCCGTGGGCCGACGAGCCGTCGTTGACCGTGGCGGGCGCCAAGACGGAGGCCCGGCCGATGGAGTTCACCATCGGTGCCGGGCCCGAGGGGGTCTCCGGGCCGCTGGTCGCCGCGCGCAGCGAGGACACCCCGGGCTGCACCGCAGACGACTACAACGGACTTCCGGTGCAGGGCGCGGTCGTGCTCGTCGACCGGGGGGCGTGCCCGTTCGGCGGCAAACAGGCGGTGGCCGCCGAGCGCGGTGCGGTGGCCCTGATCGTCGCCGACAGCCAGGACGGCGGCGACCTGGGGGCCGGCACGCTCGGGGAGTCCACCGACGTGAAGATCCCGGTCGTCTACGTCACCAAGGACGTGGGCGAACGGCTCCGCGGCCAGCAGGGCGCACCGGCGGTGCTCAACCTCAACGCCGGGGTGCGGGTCGAGCAGTCCCGCAACGTGATCGCGCAGACCAAGACCGGGTCAACGGCCGATGTCGTCATGGTCGGCGCCCACCTCGACAGCGTTGCGGAGGGGCCGGGCATCAACGACAACGGCTCCGGGGTGGCGGCCGTGCTGGAAACCGCGCTGCAGCTGGGCAGTACACCGGAGGTGGCCAACGCCGTGCGGTTCGGATTCTGGGGAGCCGAAGAAGAGGGCCTGCTCGGCTCGCGCGACTACGTCACCTCCCTGGACGCCGAGGCGCTCAAGGACATTGCACTCTACCTGAACTTCGACATGCTCGGTTCCCCCAACCCGGGCTACTTCACCATGGACGGGAACCAGTCCACCCCGCCCGGCCAGGGGGAGGGCGTGCCCCGGGTGCCCGAGGGGTCCGCCGGGATCGAGCGCATGCTGACGGCCTACCTCGACCGGGCCGGGAAGCCGGCGCAGGACACCTCGTTCAACGGCCGGTCCGACTACGACGGGTTCACCATGGTCGGAGTGCCTGCGGGAGGCCTCTTCTCGGGTGCGGAGGACAAGATGTCCGCCGAGCAGGCCGAGATCTGGGGTGGGCGGGCCGACGAGCCGTTCGACCCGAACTACCACAAGGCCTCCGACACGCTCGAACACATCGACCGCACGGCGCTGCAGATCCACGGCAGCGGCGTCGCCTATTCCGTCGGGCTCTACGCACAGGATCAGCGCGGCCGCAACGGTATCCCGATCCGCGAGGATCGCATCCGCCACAAGCTGACCGCGCCATGACATCCCGTCGCAGCGGGCTCGGCGCGCTGGTCGCGGTGTGTGCGTTGGTCGTTTCCTGCTCGTCGGGCCTGCAGGCGCCGGTGGCGGAGCTGGGACCTGAGCTGGCCGACAAGGTCACCATCGACGGGGTGTACGGCCATCTCGGGAAATTCCAGGAGATCGCCGACGCCAATGACGGCAACCGCGCCGACGGCTCACCCGGCTACCAGGCCAGCGTCGACTACGTGGCACAGCTGTTGCGCGACAAGGGCTTCGATGTCCAGACCCCCGAGTTTCAACGGTTGTCCGGCTCCGAGGGTGGCAAGCCGTCGCTCACGGTGGCCGGCCGGCAGTTCCGCGTCGACCAGGCCTCGCTGCTGCTCACCACGCCGCCGGGCGGGCTGAAGGTGATCACCCTGCGCCCGCGCCGCCCGGCCGGATGCACCGCCGCAGACTACGGTGACGTATCGGTCGCCAAGGCCATCGCCGTCGTCGACGACGCCGGATGCTCGATCGTGACCAAGCAGCGCGTCGCGGTCGCCGAGGGCGCGGTCGGCATGCTCGTGGTCAGTCAGGCCAGCCCGTCGCGGCCCGTCGGCGCGGCGCCGACCCTGTTCTCGCCGGGCTACTACCACGACCTGACCGTCCCGGTGGGCGTCATCGATCCGGCGGCGGACGCCGCGCTGCGTCGCACCGAGTCGCCGGTCACGCTGGTGCTGGACAACAGGCCGGTGATGACGACATCGCGAAACGTGATCGCGCAGACCAGAACCGGGGATGCGCGCAACGTCGTCATGGTCGGGGCGCACCTTGACAGCGTGCGGTCCGGGCCGGGGATCAACGACAACGGGTCCGGCGTGGCCACCGTGCTGGAGACCGCCGTCCAGCTCGGCGGGGAACCGCAGACGGCCAACGCCGTCCGGTTCACGTTCTGGGGAGCCGAAGAGGTGTCGATGGACGGCTCCAAGACCTACCTGCGGTCGCTGAGCAAGGAGCAGCTCGACGACATCGCGCTCTACTTGAACTTCGACATGGTCGGCTCACCCAACCCCGGTTACTTCACCGACGACGGCGACCAGTCCACGCAGACGGGACCGGTCGCCCCGGTGCCGGACGGCTCGGCGGGAATCGAACGCACCCTGGCCGCCCGGTTGAACACCGCGGGGGTGCGTCCCGCGGACATGCCGCTGACCCGGACCACCGACTACGGCCCCTTCCTGGCCGCCGGGATACCCGTCGGCGGGCTCACCACCGGCTCCTCGCAGCTCAAAACCGAGGTGCAGGCCCGGCTCTGGGGCGGACAGGCCGGGGTGGCGTTCGACCCGAACTACCACACCCCGCGCGACGACATCGACAACGTCGACCGGGGTGCGCTGGCGATCATGGCGTCCTCTGCGGCGTTCGCGATCGGCACCTACGCGCAGTCGATCGACGGCGTGAACGGGGTGCCTGCGCGGGACGAGCGCGACCGGAGTGCGCCCTAGCCGCGCTGCCGGAAGCCGAGCAACCGCATGCCGTGGTAGATCAGCAGCGCGGCGATCGATCCGAGCGCGATCCCGGTGAACGTGAGACCGCCTGCGCTCCAGGTGAAGTCGGCGATGCCGATGATCAGCGGGATGGCCGCGGTCATCTGGTTGATCGGCTTGGAGAAGTCGACGTGGTTGGTCAGCCAGATGCGCACACCCAGGATGCCGACGAGCCCGTACAGCACCACCGTCGCACCGCCGAGCACCCCGGCCGGGACCGCAACGATGACCGCACCCACCTTGGGGCACAACGACAAAGCGACGGCGACCAGCGCGGCCACCCAGTACGCGGCCGTCGAGTACACCCGCGTCGCCGCCATCACGCCGATGTTCTCGGCGTACGTCGTCGTCGCCGAGCCGCCACCGAACCCGGCCAGCGTAGTCGCGACCCCGTCGGCGGCCAGTGCTCGTCCCATCAGTGGGTCGAGATCCGTCTTCGTCATCTGGCTGACCGATTTCACGTGGCCGATGTTCTCGGCGATCAACGCGATCACCGCGGGCAGGAACATCGGCAACACGGACAGCGTGAACGTCGGGGCCTCGAATTCGGGCAGCCCGATCCAGGGGGCGGCCGCGATGCCCGACGTGTCGACCTCGCCGAGCAGCAACGCCAGCACGTAACCGGTGGCGACCGCGACGAAGATGGCGAGCCTGCCGATCATGCCGCGGAAGAAAGCCAGCGCGGCGACCAGCAGCACCAGGGTCACCAACCCGAGCAGCGGGCCCTGTTCGAAGTTGTTCTTCGCCGCCGGGGCCAGGTTGAACCCGATCAGCGCGACGATCGCGCCGGTCACGATCGGGGGGAGCGTGAGGTCGAGCCAGCGGGTGCCGACCATGTGCACCACACCGCCGACAAGGATCAGCAGCACCCCGACCGCGACGATTCCGCCGAGCGCGCTGCCGGTGCCCTCTGAAGCCACCGCTGCGGTCACCGGGGCGATGACCGAGAAACTCGACCCCAGGTAGCTGGGTAGCCGGTTGCCGGTGATCAGCAGGAACAGGATGGTGCCGACACCGGAGAACAGCAGCGTGGTGGCCGGCGGGAAACCGGTGAGCACGGGGACGAGGAAGGTGGCCCCGAACATGGCGACCACATGCTGGGCGCCCAGGCCGAGCGTGCGCGGCCAGCTCAGCCGTTCGTCGGGTGCGACCACGAAATCCGGGTCAGGCCGCGAATCAACCTTCGTCCAGGCTCTCATCGCGTGCCTCCGATCGTGTAGGCGATCATGCCGACCAGCACCACCGCGGCGCCGGCGAGTACGGACGTCAGCGGCAGCGTGAACGCCAGGACCAGGCAGCCGACCAGCCCGATCGCGGGTATCAGCCGCGCGCCCAGTGTCCACGCCGACGCGTTGGCGATCGCGTAGTACAGCAGCACCCCGAACGACGAGAACCCGATCGCGCCGCGCAGGTCGACGAAGGCCGCGACCACTGCGACGACCAGGCCGACGGCCACCTCCGCGTGGTGCGGTGTGCCGTGCTTCGGGTGCACGGCGGCCAGGCCCGCGGGCAGATACCGGTCGCGCGCCATCGCCAGCGTGGTCCGCGACACCCCCAGCAGCAGCGCCAGCAGCGCGCCGAGCGCCGCGATCGCGGCCCCGACGTTCACCACGGGTGTGAGGCCGGGAAATCCGGCGGCCCGGACCGCATCCGACAGCGGGGCGGTGGCCGACGCCAGGCCTGCGCCACCGAGTTCGCTCACCACCGCCACCGCGACCACCGCGTACACCATCAGGGCGATCACCAGTGCCAATGCCACGGCGCGCGGGATGGTGCGGGCCGGATCGCGAACCTCTTCACCCAGTGTGGCGATGCGCGCATAGCCGGCGAAGGCGAAGAAGAGCAGACCCGCCGCCTGCAGCACCCCGTACACCGTGACGTCGTCGCCTAGGGCGAGCCGGGAGGTGCCGGCGCCCCCGAACCCGAGGAGCACGACCACCACCATGGCCAGCACCGCCAGCACCAGCGCGACGATGATGCGCGTCAACGCCGCGGACCGCTGCACCCCGGCGTAACCCACGGCTGTCAGCGCGACCACCGAGGCGACGGCGACCGCATTGGCGTACTCCGGCCAGGCGTAGAAGCCCACGGTCAGCGCCATCGCCGCGCAGGACGCCGTTTTCCCGACGATGAAGCTCCAGCCCGCGGCGTGACCCCAGAACGGGCCGAGGCGCTCGCGGCCGTAGACGTAGGTGCCGCCCGACTGCGGGTAGCGCGCCGCGAGCCGGGCGGACGACATCGCATTGCAGACCGCGACCACGGCCGCGACCGCCAGCCCGATCAGCAGCCCGCTGCCCGCCGCGGCCGCTGCCGGGGCCAGCGCGACGAAGATTCCCGCGCCGATCATCGAGCCCAGGCCGATGGTGACGGTGTCGAACACTCCGAGGCGACGATCAAGCGTCGACCCACCAGGCGAGCTCACGCGCCCACGATATCGTGGTTCGGTGGCGAGCACCGCCGATGATCACGGCATCCGACGACGGCCGAAAGACCGGAAAGCGCAGATTGCGCGCGCGTCGGCCGAGGCGTTCAGTGCGCTGGGCTATTACGGCGTCAGCATGGAGATGATCGCCTCACGCGTCGGTATCTCGGCCGCCGCCCTGTACCGGCACTACTCCAGCAAGTACGAGCTGTTCCGCGATGCGGTGCTCAACCTCGGCCAGCAACTCGTCGACGGTACGGCCGGAATCGAGGGTGACGACCCGCAGGTGGTGCTCGACCGGCTGGTGTCGGCGCTCACCGACACCGCGCTGGCCAACCGCGGCTCGGGCGGTCTGTACCGCTGGGAGGGCCGGTACCTGCGCGGCGACGACCAGGCCACGCTGCTGCAGCAGATCCACACGGTGCACCACCGGATCCACCGCCCGCTGTCGGCGTTGCGGCCCGAGCTGACCGCACGGCAGCGCTCGACGCTGTCCACGGCGGTGCTGTCGATCGTCGGCAGCATCGTCGACCACCGCGCGAAACTGCCGGCCGCGCAGGTGCACGCGCTGATCGCGCAGATCTCGCGCGCGGTGCTGGGTGCCGAGCTGTCGGCCGATCCGCGGCGCTACCCGCCCGACGTCGTGCCGGCGCGGCCCACGGCCGAGCCGTCCAAATACGAGGCGCTGCTGACCGCATCGATGCAGTTGTTCGACCGCAACGGCTACCGCGACACCACCATGGAGGACATCGCGTCGGCGGTGGGAATGCCGACTTCCGGTATCTACAAGTACTTCTCGGGCAAGAGTGACATCCTCGCCACGATCTTCCGGCGCGCCGCCGACCGGGTGTCGGCCGAACTCGCCTCCGTCGTGGCGACGATGTCGGACCCCGAGGAGGCGCTCACCGCCGTCATCGACGGCTACGTGCAGCGGTCGTTCGACCAGCCCGAGTTGGAGTGCGTCTACTACAGCGAGCGGCTCAACATGTCGGCCGCCGACCAACGCATCGTGCGCGACCTTCAGCGCTCGACCGTTGAGTCGTGGGTCGAGCTCGTTGTCGCGGTCCGACCGGAGTGGAGCGCCGCGGAAGCGCGCTTCGCCGTGCACGCGGCGATGGCCCTTGTGGTCGACCTCGGCCGCCTGATGCGGTACGAGAACTCCGAAGAGGCCAGGGAGACCGTGTCGGGCCTGGTGGATATGACGCTGCTGGGCCGCTACCGGTTACGGGCGACGTTGCCTGCCAAATAGAGCAGGTACACCACCAGCCCGACGAGGGCCAGCCTGCGCGTCTTGGGGGAGGCGATACCGAGGCCGACGGCGGTCTCGATGGCACCGTCGACGTACACGTGCTGCCGGGTGTTCGTCGGGAACGCCGGCTTGGTCAGGCCCTCGTAGAGCGCAGGGGCGACGAAGTGGGACACGCCGGCCCCGGCAAGGGCCAGTCCGGCGACGGTGGCGGCACGCGAATTTTCGTTGGGCACAACCGGATACTAGACGATGCGGTAGTCGTCGATCGGGAAGTCGGTGGCCTCGCGGATCGCGGCTCTGGTGGAGGTGGGGCGAAGCAGGGTCGGCTCACCGCTGGGATTGAAGTAGTAGGACCGCGCGGTCGCGCAACTTCCGTTGGTGAACAGCGAGTCGCCGAGCAGCGCGGTCATGCGGGCCAGGTACCGGGCGTTGGCTTCCTCGGTGATCTCGAAAGTCGTTGCACCGCGGCGCCTCAACTCGCCGAAGAGACGATCCATGTGCCGCATCTGGTACTCCACCGTGTTGAAGAAGTTCAACCCGAGGAACGCGAAGGGACTGGCCAGCGACAGGAAGTTCGGGAAGTGCGGCATCGAAACACCCTGGTAGGCCTGGAACCTGGTCTCGCGCCACCACTTCCCGAGGTTTCGGCCGTCGCGCCCGATCACCTCGATGGCGGGGAAGTTGGCCTCCCACAGGTCGAAACCGGTGGCCAGCACCAGGGTGTCGATCGGGGTCTTGGTGCCGTCGTTGCCGACGATGCCGTCGGACTCGATCCTGGCGATGCCGCTGTCCTGCAGGTGCACGTGCGGCTTGGTGAAGGTGCGGTAGTAGCTGTTCGAGAACGTGGGCCGCTTGCAGCCGAAGTCGTAGTCGGGGGTCAGCTTGGCCCGCAGTTCCTTGTCCCGGATGGTGGCGAACCGATGCATCTTGGCCAGATCGCCCGCGGCGATGTTGAACCGGCCGCGGGTCTGCCGGTTGTGCAGGACCGCCACCCACACCATGAGCTCGTAGATGGTGTCGGTGATCACGCGGATCAGGCGCTGGGTCAACGGGATCCGGGCGAACAGCTGCTTGGCGCGCTCGGAGAACCGGAAGTCGATCTTGGGCACCACCCAGATCGGGGTGCGCTGGTAGACCGTCAGATCGGCAGCCTTCTCGGCCAGCTCGGGGATGAGCTGCACGGCGGTGGCGCCGGTGCCGATGATGCCGATCTTCTCGCCGGTCGGATCGTAGGAGTCGTCCCACGCGGTGGTGTGGATGACCCGTCCGTCGAACTCGGCGATGCCCGGGATGTCGGGCATGTGGGGCTGTGACAGGAATCCGGTGGCGGTGACCAGGTACCGGGCGTCCACCGTCTCACCGTCGGCGAGGTTCACCCGCCAGAGTTGGGCGTCGTCATCCCAGCGCGCGCCCCCCACTGTCACACCGAACCGGATGTGCCTGCGCACGTCGTACTTGTCGGCGACATCGTCGGCGTACTGCTTGATCTCGGCGCCGGTGGAGAACAGCCGCGACCAGTTGGGGTTCGGCTCGAAGAAGTACGAGTAGGTGGTGGTGGGGACGTCGACGGCGAGCCCCGGGTAGTGGTTGACGTACCACGTGCCGCCCAGATCGTCTTCACGTTCCAGGATCACGAAGTTCTCGATGCCCATCCGTTTGAACTGGATGGCGGCCCCGATACCCGCGAACCCGGCTCCGACGATGACCGCGTCGAAGTGCTCCGAAATCATGGCGTAACGGTACCCGAGGTCCCCGAAAACTCAGCCTTTGAGGGACCCGGTTCGCGGCGGGTCGAGGGTCGCGATGCAGGTCACCGTGCGGTCGCCGTCCTCCCACGTCTCGGCGGTGGGGTAGAGCACGTAGAGCTGCACCGAGTCGTCCGTCATGGACTCCGGCGAGTAGCGCTGCAGTTCAGGGCTGCATTTCTCGTGGTACGCCTCGACCGCGGCCTGACCGGGGAAGTCGCCGTCCCGCATCGTCAACACGGCGAACACCTCGCCGGCGTGCGGCTGGTCACAGCTGACGGTCTTGACGCTCGCCACCCGCTCCCCGCCGGGGATCTCGGCGAGACAGTCGCCGAGCTTGACGTTCGTGGCGTTGACGGTGTCGTCGTTGACCGCCGCGATGATGATCGCCACGATTGCGATCGACCACAGCACCGAGAGCACGATGCCCGCGATCGCCATGCCGCGGCCGCTCTGATACTGCTTGACCTTGGCCAAGCCGACGATGCCGCAGACCAGGCTGATCAGGACCCCACCGATGACGCCGAAGATGAGCGAGACCACCGCCCACCAGTTGGTCCGCCGGGGCGGCGGGTAGTACGGCTGGCCGGGCCCGCCCTGATACGGCAGCGGAGGCGGCGGCGGATAGGGCGGCGGCACGGTCACGCTGCGACGATAGCTCAGCCCAGCATGCGCAGGGCGGCATCGACCGCAAGCGCGGGAACGTCGAGCTTCCTGGAGTTCAGATCGTGGCGGGCGCCTGTGACCTCGACGATCTCGGTCGGGCCTGCGACGAGCTCGGCGGCGGACCTCAGCTCGTCGAGCGTGCCGAACGGGTCGGCGGTGCCGTGGGTGAACACCGTGGGCACCGTGATGCGCGGCAGGTGTTCGGTGCGGGCGCGCTCCGGCTTGCCGGGCGGGTGCAGAGGATAGGAGAACAGCGTCAGCACGTCGACCTGAAGCCCGTCGGCGACCGCCATCGACGTGAGCCGCCCGCCGTACGAGTGACCGCCCGCGATGACGGGGCCGTCGGCGAGGGCTCGCACCGCGGTGACCGCCTCGACGATGCCCGCCATGTCGGCGGTCGCCGAGCCGGACGGTGGGCCCTTGGGGCGGCGCCGGCGGTAGGGCAGGTTGTAGCGCACCGCGAGCCATCCGCGGCGCGCCCACTCCTCGCAGAGGGCCTGCAGCATCGGCGATTCCCGGTTTCCGCCTGCGCCGTGCGTCAGTGCGACGACACCAGCGGGTGTGCCGTCGGGGCGGTG
>Ga0172382_10004042_pt1 | contig 22729 bp, 25 predicted proteins | sample Leawel138RmetaG_FD_122245 | JGI IMG/M metagenome (GOLD analysis project Ga0172382, IMG submission 122245) | Leachate microbial communities from a municipal landfill in Southern Ontario, Canada - Leachate well 138R metaG | ecosystem: Engineered > Solid waste > Landfill > Unclassified | place... | reverse complement strand
GCTTCCGCAAGAATGTCTGCAACAATGGAATTGAACATGGTATCAAAATTCCAAGTCATATTAATTTTGGAGGCAAAAGGTGTCATCATTCTTGCCTGACCACTTCTACCCCAAATGCCCTGCATCACAGACGAATCGGGTTGAACTTCAAAGAATGGTTTTTCCACGTAGTAAGTTCCAAGAGAAATCCAAGAAACATCGGGCTTTATTCTGATTTCAAGAACCGGTTCAGAAGGAAGAACGTGCCATTCCCATCCAACAAAAGGATCAAAGGAGGCCATATTCAAAGTAAACTGATAAGCAAAAGCATCCATGGAGCCCTCAACAGTGAAGGACTGAACATGAGCTTTGATACTCGTGCCGTTTAAAAGTACATCCCAATCCATTAGACTACCCTTTCAACAATTATCAAGTTCATGGAGTAGCTGTAAACTTTCTTTCCAGTTGCCGCGTAAATGGCATAGCTTAACCAGGAATGAAACCCTACCGGATTTCGAGAAAACTTCACCTTGTAAATGTCAATGCTATCTGTGAAGTACCAGTCGGTATCTTCTGCGAGATATGCGGTCTCTAGCGCGTTCTTAACTGTAGTGTCTATTGCTTCAGTGTCTTCAAGAAAAATTTGGCCCCCCGAAAAATTCGACGGAATGCCAAAATCTTGCACAACAATGCCTTCAAGCGTGATATGAACAGATCCTCTTCCCTCAGGAGCTTGGAAGATAGACCCAGCTTCCTTGTCCCTAAGATTTTTGGGAAAAGGAAGAGCTATCAAAGTATTGGCAGTGTCCTTATTAGGAGGATTGCCGGTAGCATCTGAAGAGAACAAATAGAAATTGATAGCAGGCATAGTTACCTCTTGGAAGAGGTCAAATTAAGTTTATTCAAAGTTTTGGTGAATTCCCTGAAAACATCGATGTTATCGGAGCCCTTTATTTCCACCGGGTACTCCGTGCCATCGCTTTGGAAACGAACAGTCATGGATTCGTGCTTACCAGGAATCATTCCGCCTTCCTTAAATTTAGGCACTGCTCTATGAGGATTGAACGTCATGGAGTTGATAGCATCCAAAACGCTTTTACCGTATGTACGAACAGCTTCCTTCCTCACCATATATTCGCCGTCCTCTGCGAGAATGGGAACTCTGTCTCCGCCGCCGTACCCAGGAAGGAAGCCGCCCCCCATCATTTTCCGAATAAGACCACCGAGTCTATGTCCCTTAGGAGCGGAAGTTCTATCTTCCGAAGTGTAAACGACCTTGGTGTAAATCGTTTCCTTCAGTTTCTTGATAGCCTTGTTGACCAAAGTAAGGTCAGGCTGAGGTTGAAAATCAGGAGTAATTTTCATCGAGGACATTGCTTCCAAAATGTCCTTGATTTCCTTTGTTTTGTAAACACTCTCAATCAGGGAATCCCTGATTTTAACAACATAGGTGAAAGCTCCAGCGATTACAACACCAACTTTACCCAGGGCGTCATACCACGAAACAGTGGAGGAGCTTACCGAATTCAAAGAAACAGAAATATCATTGATAAGTTGGGAAGTCTTATCAACAGCCTCGGTGAGGGCGGTGAGGTTAACGGTAACTGCCAAATCCCCCACTTCACTGGGAATGCTTTGAATTAAATCAATAATTCCTTGAACTGCCTCACCCAGGGGCAACGTCGGGTTGTACTCGCCGTACCACTTGATAAGGGCGTTAAAGTCCTTCTTATTGATTCTCTCTTGAACAGGTTCAAGAGCAGAAGTCAAATCCTGCATAATTTGATTCTTATCAAACTTACCCAATATTTGAACAGACCGGGACAAATCGTTCGTTTGTCCTGTGTTGATTTTAGAAAATTCCTCATTCAAAGAGTTTCTAAAAGCCTCTTCATCAACCTTAAGTTGAACTCTAACTTTACCAACATCAACAACGTCCTTAGAAACATTTTTGAAAGCTGCACTCATTTTACCAGTAACTTGTTCCACTTCTTTGAGAAGTTTATCGAACTCTTCGGCAGCTTGCTTGGTAGCTTCTCTGGCATTAATAACATCATCAAAGTCAATGTTGATTTTGGCTTCCGTGGAATTGACCTTATTCAAAAGATCAGTCATAGCCTTTTCTTCGGCAACCAATCTGGTCACGTTGTCACGGGAAGCTGTTTCTTCAAATTGAGCAAGTTCCTTTTTAACGGCAAGATATTGAGACAGTGTGTTGAACATCTGCCTGTCAATCAAAGCCTGATCCCTGTTGACCTTCTTCTGATCAGAAAACTTTTCCACTACCGAAAGCTCATCCTTAGCGGACTGTACTCTACCCTTATACAGAGCAACGAGTTTTTCTTGAGCTTTAATTTCATTCTCAAGATTCTTAAGAGTTCCCTTATCGGCGTTTTCACCCTTGTTCTTTTCTTCCGTGTACCTTTTAACAGCGGCGGCGTAGTCTCCGGCAGCCTTATTGAGAAGAATCTGCTCCTTCGCCGCTTGCATAATACTTTCATTGTATTTCTTGGCGTCGGAAAGAAGGGACCTCTTTCGCTCCCTTTCCTCATCCTGAGCTTCCCTCAAAACATCAAAAATTTCAGTATTTACAGAGCGAACTTGATCCGCGTAGTCTGCCCAAGACTCCTTGGCATCGTCCAACTTATCCTTGATTTGCTTGACGTACTCCTCAAGGTAGAACTTGATTTTATTATAGGCTTCCTTGTTTTCCTCGGAAACACGTTTGCCGTACTTTTTAAAAAGATCTTCTCCCTCATCAAGAGAAGCACCAATGGCAGTCACAAACCCCCTGTAATCACCAATAATGGTGTTTATCATGGATCTGTGCGCCCTGGCATAATTTGTAAGATTGTCACGGAATACAGTGGTCTGATCCGTGCCAGCTTCTTCAAAAATCTTGCCACTCGTTTCTAAGTATGCCTTATCCTCAGCGAGTTTGCCGACGTAGAGTTGTTTGTGCGCTTGTAATTCCCTATTTTGAATAATTTCTCTTCGAGCAACTTGAGAATCCCAAGCTGCGAGTGCGTTTTCTCTGGCTTCAGTTTCAAGACCAATCATATCGAGCAACTCTTCGAACTTGGGTCTATCCATACCAGTCCAAAATTCTGCTCTTTTCTTGATTTGCTCTTCAGTCAAATTGAGATTACGAAGCTCGGCGGCGTATTGAGCTCTTGACATATCGATGTACTTATCGGCCATGTCAAGATACTCTCGCTGAGCATCTGCCAAAGTTTTTGTTTTTTCTTCGAGTTGTTTTGCCGTTTTGTCGATGTAATTTCGAATGAGAGGAGCAAAAATCGAATCCGCACTTTCCTGCATCTTTTTGTTAGATGCAATGAAAGAAATTTCCAAAGTTTTATATTCTTCCTGAAGCTGAGTAATTCTAGTTCTCAGCAGAGTAAAGGCTTCCAAATTCTTTTTGGTAGCTTCAACAGCTTTACCCTTGATAAACTCCTCGGCAGCGGAAGAGGAGTCTCTGAGTGCTTTTTCGTAATCCTTCAATTCTCCAGTCGCCTCATCGATGTACTCCGAAGATTTTCCAATTTCGGTATACAAATTCTTGAGAGCGATTTGCTTTTCATGATCCGTGGTAAGACTGTTATGAATGATTTTATTCAGAGCATTAATGCCCTTAATCTGAGAATCGATAAATTTGATTTGATTTTTAAAAATCTCAATTTGTCTGCGAGTTGTTTCAGAAGTTTTTTCCGTAGCGGTGGTGTAGGCTTTCCAAGCGGAAACCGCAGCTACCACACCTATGGTAATAGCAACGAGCGGATGAGCGGCCAAAAGCATCCATAATCTGGATATGGCGGTCCACATCAAGTTCATTGCAACTCTCCAAACACCAAGAAGAGCAACTTGAACTCGAATACTAGCAGTGAGCAGATTTACGGCTGCAATAAGACGGCCCACAAGCCAAACTTTGGCTAATTCCGACCACAAAAGGGTAAATGCCGCTTTGGTACCAAAAATGGTAGTTGTAAGCAGCGCAAAAGTGGTCAGAGCAGCACCCAGAGGATTTCTGAGTAACTCCGTAAAAGCATCGATTACAGCACGAACCACATCGTAGAATATTTTGAACGCACCAATGAGCCCGTTTTCACCCAGAGCAATGGCGACCAGACCCAATTTGTCCTTTGTGTTTTTGAGTGCAATGCCGAGACCTTCTTGCTGAAGAGTGGCCATTTGAGAAGCAGAACCAGCTCTTTCAGTATAAGCTCTCATCAAATCAAAGCCCTGCACACCCTCCTTAACAATAGCGAGGACAGCGGGTGCGGCGCGAAGTCCGAATGCTTGGAATGCTTGCTTTGCGTTGGTGATAGTTACAGAAAGTTCGTCAACAACATCCCTGAAATCGGAAGTAAGCGGGTTGAGCCTCTCGAGGTTGGCTCCAGTAGCCTCGAACACATCAAGCATCTTCTTGGTGGGACTGAGCAATCGAGAAAGCATCTGACGCAAGCCCGTACCAATTGTGGACGCTCTAACACCACTATTAGCGAGCTGCATCATTGCTGCGGCGGCATCTTCGATTTCCAAGCCAGCCTTTTCAGCAATCGGGCCGACATAGTTCATCGCAATGCGCAACTTATCAACGGTGAGCTTGGATTTGTTCACAGCGTTGGCAAAAACATCGACCACTCGCTGAGTTTCATTGGTTTCTAATTGGAAGGCACGAATAGCTGTGGTTACAAGATCTACAGCATACTCCATGGAAGTGAGCGTACCAGTTGCCAAATCCGCAATGTGCTGCATTGCATCAATGGATTCGGTAGCACTGAAGCCCGCCTGGCCCAACAAGACCATTCCTTCAGCAACTTCCTTGGTAGAAAACTTAGTTATTCCAGCAACGTCTTTGATAACCGTTGCCATGCGCCCCACTTCTTCAGTGGTGGCACCGGTAATAGCTTGCAAGTTATGAAGTGCTTGGTCATAAGCATGAATTTCGCTGATACCAGCACTGAACGCACCCGTCACGAGCTGCAATACCCTAGCAGCCCCTCCGTACTCCGCAACGATTCTCATTGCGTTCTTAAGACGGTCCATTGCGCTCAAATGACGGTGAGCAACATTCGTTTGTTCCTTTTGTGCCCTGGTAGTCCTTTTAACTTGAGCTTCCATAATCTTCTGAGCTCGTGCCAGAAGCTCGGAAGTAGTGGCGGCTTTTCGTGCCTCCACTGCGTTTTTGCCCAACGCAATATTTTCACGAATAATATCTTGTTCCGCCTTTTGAAGAGCGGAATACATAACTTTGAGAGAAGTGGCAGACTTGTAGGATCTATTAATCACATGATCCAGAGCAGCGCGGAAAGCCTCCGTTTTTCCCCTGGTATCGTGAGAAATTTTTCCCAGAGCTTCTTGCCAACGAGTAAGCTGCTCAAAAGAGGCAGAAGTCTGATAGGCTTTATTCTTGCTCTGATCCAAAACAGCATTGAGCTTGGCCTCAGATTGTGCCAAACCCTCAATTGTCAGTCTCAGAGTTCGAATGATGGATTTGAACTCGGCAGTTCCAGAGGCCGAGAATCTTACTCCAAGATTGAGATCTTCTGCCATCACAAACCGCCGCTCATATTTGTAGAAAGGTCTTTATGCCATTTCTGGTGCTTTGATTTCATTTCCTTAGTAAGGTTTTCTCGTTCCTCCTTAGAAAGCTCTTTATACTTATCGAGAGATTCAAATATCGGCATTTTTTCTGCGGGTTTACTAGTTTCTCCGATAGCTTCATTAAACTCCTCGGAGTCCAAGTTCACTCCATGCAGAGCTGCCTCAAATTTCATTCTTCTCGTTTTGTCCTTCTGCATCTCCTCATACAAGTACTCGAATTGTCCTAAAGTGAGACCGCCCTCATCCAATGTTTTTACATAAAAATGGGACAGGTCGTATTGAACGTAAACTGTCAAAAATTCAGCGATGGCCTCATCCAGAGTTACTTTTCCGGTTTCAATTCCGGAAGATTCGGGAAGAGGCTTTTCAAGTTTTTTGAAACGGACCCGTAATTCATCTCAAAAACATCGATGCCGATAGCCAACATCTGTTCGTTGGTAACGAGCTCCAAGAAATTGTCAGGAGCTTGGGGAATCACAATTCTGACAATATCCATGATGCTTTCTTCCAACAGACCCATGAGAAACACCACAAAATCGAGGTTACTCAGGGCCATCACCTCGAAGCCTTCTTCCTTCAGGGCATTCGAAATTCTTTGAATTGTTTCTTTGAAACGAAGCTGGGACGCAATGGACATGGGTTTGATCGTAACTTCGACCATCTCGGACTCTTCCAGTCCAATCCACTGCTTTCTGAACTTGGGTTGCAATGATGCCATTTGCGGCCTCCTTTATTTAACGTCGGGGGCATTGGCCCCCGACGAAGTTGATGGTTTAGGTCCAGTAAATGCGGCCCAGGGGGCTGTTATCCCAAACCGAACTGCCGCCGGAAACTTCCGAACTGGCGATCTTGGACTCGATCACGATCGGGGGCTTGGCGTTGTCCTCCTTCTGCAAGTCCACTTCCAAGTTGGAAGTGATCTGCGCACGAGGGAACACGATATTCATCATGTGAATACCGTCCGGGTAGGTGTACTCCGCTTCCATGCGGATGTACGCAGGGGAAGTGAGGCCGCCGAGGTTAATTTCGCCGGACAGCGTGGTCTTGGACATGCCCAGGGCAGAGGAGTCGAGACCGCGAGCCAAGGCGATGTTGAACGGGGTCAGTTCCTCGAACTGACATTCCATGGAAACGCTTTCACGAGTGGGAATGGAGATGTCCTCCTTGAGGGGAAACCCCGACTCGTGCTTCCAGAACTCCGAAGTCGCCATCAGCTTGGTCGTGGCCAAGGAACCGATGGAGTCGTCCGCCGAAAGCGCCTTGTCTCTGGTCGCAATGTTCGCTGCCGAAGCACCGATCAGAATGCGAGCGAGACCCAGCGCAACCGACGCGGAGTAACGGGTAACAGGTCCACCAGCCATAAAAACCTCCTATTCGGATATTTTGTTTGTCGTTTGTTCGATTCGGATATCCGATTGTTCTTCCTGAAATTCGGTATTCGGGAAGAAAGTGAAAATATTCCAGTGTCCGCAGCCCCCGCGCAAACACTTGATCTTTATAGAACCGTTTACATAAAGGTGAACCGGCGGGTCGTCTTTATCAACACCTTTTGAATCGAGTCTCCGTCCAAAACGAAATTCAAAAAGACCATTGGGAAGTCTCTTCAACAGGCGTTTATGGCACTTTTCGCAATTTACAAAGCCGCTCATCCTCGAGCTCCCCATCGTAATTCCAAAGTTATGGATTTGAACTTGGTCTCATCTCTTTCAAATCTTCCGCCAGTTTCATACGTGATAACAGGGAGCATATGTCCAATAATTGTCCAAGGATCAGTATTGCTTTGATAAAGGGGAATAGGAATTTTTCCATTAGCGTAATCAGGATCAAAAAACAAACCTAAAAGCCTGTCCCGAAGTTGAGACAGTTTATACCCCTCAGGGTCCTTTCTGGTACAAACGTTGAGATAAAGCACTGCTCTGGAAACAGTGCCAAAATCAACTCTACCGAAAGTAACAGCGATCCATTTGTCCGCTGTTTCGGGTCCGCGCTGAACTGCGGGTTCTGCAAGGGATTTATCGAAAAGAAGAGGAACTGGGCCTGAAGCGGAAAGATTGGCCTTGTTGCTGTGAAGGAACCTTTTTATGGAGTCCTTCAGGTTGGATTCCCTAACAGTGGGGTCCAGAACCATCTCGTTACCCCCCAAGGCTTTTGAGGGTTTTCTCGATAAACGGGTAAAACTCGGTTGTCAAGTAACTCGCGGCTCTCACTTCCTTCTCGTTGTCCTTGTTTATCACGATTTCAACCTTGTCAAGGACAGTTTTCAGAAGATCGAGTTCTGTCACACGGATCTTTAAAATAACATGCACTTCTTCCGGGATGATGTCAAGTATTTCCACAATTATCTCCATGCGTCTTTTAATTTTTCCACGGGTTCGTGTTTAATTTTCGGCCATTCCTGGTTGATAAAATCCACCATAGCTGGACGAATGAAAGGCCTAGCAGGAATTTTTTCTTTTTCAGAACCAAACTCATGAGCAACCCCTCGCAGAGCTACCGGTCTTCCGTCTTGACCAGTAGTGCCTCTCGGAACACCTGCCATCCACCCTTTGTTAAAAGGAAAGAAGGTGATACTTTCCAAAAGGTCTCCACGAAGCTGCAACCAGCCTTTATCCAAACCTTGATCTTTTTTCCATTTGATGTATAACTCCGAGTAGGATCCGTAACCACCAAAACCGCTATGAGCATACTTTTCGGTAGCAATACCGTTTTTTATCATATCTGCCATTATAGAAGCACACTTACGGATAAACTCCCCCCCGTTGTCTTTGAGAAGATGATCCGTGGTCAAAAGTAACCTGTCAAAGGCTTCTAAGATTCTGGGAATGCCTTCAAAGGTTACTTCGAACCCAAATCCATTTGCTAACATCTGATCCAACCATCCAATATAGTTTCTCGAACAAGAAGATTTTCATTTTGAGGAAGAAGGCAGTCGGGTCTCAATTTTACAAAATCTCTAAACATTCTGGGAGCTATTGAAAGTTTCGTCTTTTTTCCAATCATTTCTTTTTTATGAAACAAAAAGAAATGAGTGGTACGGAAAAAAAGTCTAGGAATTACGAGTTTCAAATTGTTATCCAAATACTCGTACCCATAAAGCATGAAATACCAAGGAGTGTCTAAAACACCCAACCAATGAACATCAAATACGTTTTCTTTAAGTTCCACCACTTTCACTGAAGGAGAAACTCCTGACATGGAGCGAGCACAACGAACGCGCTCCATGTCAGTACCGCCAGGAAGCATGAACAAAGTGATCATTTCTTCCTCATCACATACTGATCGCGCAGAATGTGAATTTCGGTAAATCTGTCAATATCCCCCAGAATGAAATCAGGAAGGGCTCTTACCACTCCGTGGTATGTTCCGTTGACTATTCGGCCAAAATCATCCCCGGAAAGAATTCCGCCGGATTTCACTTTCGGGTACCAGGCTTTAAGGTCTTCCATACAAGCCAGGTAGGAATGGTTGCCGTCTATGTAAACAAAATCCAGAGACTCGTTTTCAAATTTCTCCGCCGCGTCTTTCGAATGCTGGCGATGAATGACTACTTTTTTGACTCGTTTGAATCGTTCCTGAACAAACTCGAAAGCAACACTCGGAGAAGTCTTTCGAGTAGGAGCGAACTGTGCCCAAGGATCAACCAAATGAAGTTTCGAGCACTTTGCCTCTTTGAGAAGGATGGCAGAAAAGTCTCCGAAAAGAACACCCACTTCCACACCAACGCCGCCTTTAGGGAAGTAATTCCTGATCACTTCCGTTCTAAAAGCATTGCGTTCCACTACCATTTTGAGGTAATTTTCCATTTCTTCCGTTCTTTGAGTGGTCATAATTCCTCCTACAGGGTGTAGTCATACTTGGACATGAGAGCCTGAAGTACCGGACTCCCCTCAATCCAGGAACAGTATCTTTTTACCATTTCAGGGAACATGCTGCGAGTTGTGTCTTCAATACATCCTTTCCGAAGATGAATAGTGCCCTCAGGACGTCCCCCGTCTTCAGCAGCCGAATCCAAGATTTTTTCAGAAAGTTCAATGTCGAGGGAAATACCAAGATACTTACAAACCTCGACCAAAACATAGGGATCTGATATCAAATCTTCATAGCGAATCATTTTAGTTCGCTTGATATTGTCCATGAGTGCAAAGTAGTTAACAATCATTTGAATTTTGTACTTTCCGTCGGAAAAACCAGATATGTGAGAAGGCCACCCAGGATTGGTGTTCTTCATCTCGCAATTGTGCTGCGAAAGCCAAATATCAAGTGGGTGCCGCACAAGACCCAAAACTTTGAGAACAGGAAAATGCAACATGAGATCGTGAAAAGCATCGGGATGAGGAACCTTAATTCCCACCAATTTCAAGTGTTCTTTTTCCTTTTCAGGATACTGAACAAGAATTTGATGAGTAAGAGCATTGGGAATTTTTTGGGGAAACAAAAGCCTGTTTCGATCTTTCTTATCGGTGCAGGCTTCTCTTATGAGTTGGCCAGACTCATGAACACACCCAACGCCCTCAACCATGTTGAGCATTCTTCCAAAAATAGTGGTGCCCGATCTGCCCACACCGGTGAGAAAAAAGACATCAGACATCGATGACCTCCCTCAATTTGGAGAAAGCCTCACAAACTTCCTCAGGGGTTATTTCATTAATACAAGGCCTGGTACATCTAGCCTTAGAAGGATTACCCCAACAAGTAGTCATCACAGGGCATTTGATAACCCTGTCGGGTTCCAGCAGAATTCGTAATGTGCTTTCGTCAAAATAGCGGGGCTGTGTGACCCTAGCCGGAGCAGGACCAAAGAGTATCACTGCCGGTGTATTTGTGTATCCTGCAAGATGAGCAGGAAAGGAGTCTATAACGATTGCGGCTTTTGCTCTTCTCATCAAAAAGGCCGATTCTCCCCAAGTAAGTCTCCCCCTCAAATCGAACAAACACTCTTTGCAGTTGTCATCACTCAAATTGCCAATTTGAACAAATGTGAACTCGGGGTGTTTTTCCTTAATCAACTTAATGGCTTTGCTCATATGTTCGTAAGTGCGATACTGTGGATCCCCGCCCGTGGTTTGAACAAGAACATACGGATTGTTCTGAAAGGAAACTTTCACAGAAGTTTCTTCCATGAACATATTGTCTGGCTCCACTCCAGTGAGTTTGTAGTACATCTCATAGAGTTTCACGTCCAATTGATTCCATCCCCCAAGAACGATTTTATCCGCATGAGGGCTGTAGGTATGCTCGTAATAATTTTGGAGTTTCTTTCTGTCCCAATCGATAATTTCATCGATGTAGGGATTGTTTTTGAGAATGCCCTGGAATTTCGGTTGTGTCATGTAAATCAAAGGTTTACCCGGGTGTCGTTCCTTCAAACCTTTGAAAACCTGCGTGGTCATGAGTACATCGCCGGCAGAGGAATGCTGAGCAAAAAGTATTCCGGGTTTGCGAAATCCGGTGTCTTCCCCCATTTCCAACAAACTGTCAATACGAGAAACTCCGTTGAGCCAATCCATACCCCTTTGAAATGCTTTGGAAGAAAGATCGCCTATGACAGAAGGATTCTGCTTAGAAACATGAATATGGATAAATGCTTCGGAAATCGCTTTAGGAGAGCAGGCTTTTCCTTCCACGTAGGAAGGGCCCGTTGCAGTGAAAAGAGGGAGAAACTCAGTTTCCGTGGGCTTCACCAAATAGCCTACATCTTTAACCAACTCCGTGTGCGCTGTACTGTCAGAAGCGATTACAGGAAGACCGCAGAGAAGAGCTTCCAACACCGTCCAGGACAAACCTTCTTGCACGGATACATTGATGTAAGAATCCAAAGCCCAGTAAATTTCGTGCATATCCTCTTCGCCCAAAATGGACGTATCGGACTTGAACAAAACTTGACCGGGTTGGAGATTGTAATCAACCAGAAGTTGCCGGAGTCTATACACACCCGAGTCGGGGTTGGTGTGCATGTAGAGAATCATATTAGGCTCCCGTTTAAGGGCTTCCGCAAAGCCCTTTACTAAACGGGGAATACCTTTTCTGATTTGATTAGCCCCAATAAAACCAAATACGGTTGCACTTTCAGGAATGTTGGGAAAATACTTATCCCTACATTCCTTTTTTTGACTTTGAGTAGGAGGTCTAAACAAGTGCGAGTTTCTGAGGGGCGGACGAAAATACTTGATTTTCGGTATCTCCTCAATGAGAAGATCTCGCCCGTACTTGGAATAGACCACAGGGAACTGGACATAGTTGATCCAAGCCATCCAATCCCCACGAAGTTCTTGAAGATCGTAAGGAAAGAGGCAAACCCATTTGAAACTTTTTTCCTGACGAAGTTTTTCGATTTGATCAAAAATGTCAACATACCTCCAAATGTCAAGACCCACAAAAATCAAAATATCGATTTTTTGTGTAGCCAAAATTTGGAGGAGCTTCCTTTTTCCCCAAGTATCCTGATTGGAATACGCAGGGATGATATTTACCGCAGGAGAAACAAAAACATCCCCGTAGAATTGGGGATGAACTTCATTGGCAGCAAAGATGCAAACATTATGCTCCCTTCGATCTATTAAATCGAAAAGAGCTTGCATCATATTGGCATTTCCGGTGTAGCTAAGAGGGTGTTCCCCCACCAACAAAATGTTTGCCATTGTAATTCCCCTTGGTTGCGGTGCTCACGCCCTGGTATCCTCAACAATAGTGCAAACGTGGACGTTATCAAACTGATGTCGTTTGACCACTTCCACTTTGTAAACTTCCCCTGAAGGGGGATTTACTTGGAATCTATCCATAGGCCGAATGCCTGCATTTCCAGAAATATAAAGATCATTTGCTTCAACTTCCACTTGACCTATGATAGAAAACTGATCAAGTTCAGTTCCAAACAATCTTTCAGTTATCAAAACTTCACACCCTGCAACTCGCTGCCATGTTTCCGTGGTGTGATAGTCAGAATTCATTTCTCCAGAAGCTCTAAAAACTTCACCACTCGCATTTACTTTATACAAAACGGCGTTGAACTCGGTTATATCTCCTTCAAAAATTTCAGGAGTAAGGTTCATGATTAAAAACCTTCTTCCGTCACCGTCAAAAGAAATCAAATCGCCAGCGACTGCTTGTGTATCGTAAGGCAACATTATTTCGAGAAAAAATTCCCGAATGAAAGGCTTTGTCACTTGGCGGTTCACTGTGTAATCCAAAAATTCGCCGGAAATAGAGGTTCCGTCGAACTTATGGATTGTGAAACCAAGTCCTACGTCTCGTAAAACTTCCTTTACGTCTTCACCAAGTCCCATGTTCACACCTTGTAGGTGATATCATTGCCGGCGACATCGTAAACAAAACCAGGACCAACGTAGGTTCCAAAAAGTCGCTCAACATCGACATTGGAAAACATATCAGGATTTTCTTCCACAGTTTGTAAAAACTCCTCATCCATAGATTTGATGAGGGCAGAGTATTGTTCGAATCTGTGTTGCAAATTCTCTTGTTTGTGCTTGAACTTGTCAGCAGAAACAACTCTTAGGAGGTGGAGAACGTGACGTTGGGTTCTCCGAGCCATCCAATTCCGCTTGAACTTGTCCACAGCGGATTCAGAATCCGAAAGGGGCAGTGTCCAGCCGAGTTCCACTTCCGCAGTTTCAACGGCTTCCACATACCCCAAATCGGATACTTTGGTAGACAGGTCACCCATCATGATTTTCACTTTGACGAGCAGGGCAGCCTGATCCATTTTTAGTCTCCTATAACGGTCAATCCGCTACTTGCTGGTGGTGCGGCGGCGGTGCTGAGGAGAAGTCTTAGGCTTCACAGTGCCCTTGTCTTCGTCGCCCTTGCTGCCGTCTTTTCCCTTGGTCTCTTCGTCGAGTTTTTCAGGGGAAGCATTTTCCCCCGTGTCAGTATCCCCGCTGTTTTCTCCGGCCGAACTCGCGTCATTCTGCGCGGAATTCTTGACGACGGACCTCTTGAAGGTGTTCGTGGGGGCTCCCGACAACACCACAACTCCGTCTCCGCCGTTTCCAGCGTATTCCTCGAGTTCCTTGAGAAATTCACTCGAGAATTCCCTGCTCTTTTCCGTATCCAGAATCGAGCCCGCAGTGAACAGGGCGGGGCGCCTGTTGCGCCCCATATCCCTGAACTTACAAGTTTTGACAAACTGGATCAGCATTGGCTTTCTCCGTTGTGTTGAGTACCGCCCTAGTCGTGCTTGAGCAGGTACGTGGCGTCGCGGTTGTAGATGATCGGGAGGCCCTTGTTCTGGACACGGATCCAGAGACCCTCGGGGTCCCACTCCTCCATACGATCGACCTTGAGACCGTATCGACGATCCAGACCGAACGGAACGTTCATGAACTCCAGAATCGGGGCGCCTTCCACACGCGGAGTGTAGAAGAGCACGTCCGTATCGGACACGAACTTCTTGGTGAACTCGATGCGGTCACGACCAGCCACAAACGTGGCAGACGGGGCCGAAGCGAAGGTCACGGTTCCGGTGAGGTAATCCACCGCCGAAACGGTTTCATCCTCGTAGGTGCCGGAGCGCATGTTCTTGAAGCGTCCGACCATACCCACTTCGATGTCCGCCACATCGTCCACGTACATCGTGGTACCGGAAATGGCGGTGATGTAGGCATAGACCTTATACTTGGCGTCCATGATGACCACATTCGGGATGCCGAACAGCGAAGACAGAACCGGGCCAGTCCTGGTGAAGAGATCGCCGTTGCCGAAGTTGGATTTCTTCAGCAGGTTCTGGATGCCGGAGTCCTCGACGAGCAGACGAGCGGTGTGGCTGTTGAACAGCATGGTGGTCGGTTCGTCGTCGGTGGCGTTCGAGATCGCCTCCTTGGCGTCGTACACATCGCCGAGGATGTCGATGCTGTCGGACGTTCCGTTTTCCCAACGGTAGTTGCCAACGAGCTGAACCTCGTGTTCGGACGGGCGACCGTAGTCCAGGGTGAACACGGTGCCGCCGGTGACCTGGTAGGAGAAGCCGTCGTTGATGAGCGCCTTGGCACACATCCACTCCCGACGCCTCATGCACCGGTTTTTCATCTTGAAGAGTTCACGAGCGAGCTTGCGCTCCGCGGTCTCGTAGACATCGCGGGCGCCAGGCTTGCGAAGGTTGTTCAGCCACTCCTCGTCCATATACATCTTTTCCTTCCAGAACGCCGCCTTGGCAGAGTGCGTGCCGACGCCGGAAGGGGCCAGGGTCGGGGAAACAGTGCCGGGTGCAACGAACGGGGTGAGCCCCAGGTTGCCCACGATGCTCTCCCATTCAACGGTGTCCGACGGGTAGGTGCTGGTCGGGAACTGGGCCTGGAAATAGCCCGGTGCGACCTTCATGTCCGTCTCCACCAGCTTCGTGAGCGTGGAGAGGCGCAGTGCCGGAATATCAACTCCCTTGGGCATGATCTCTCCCTCCTACTTCAGGATGACGAACTGACCAGTCTCCTCAGCGGAGAGATCAGTCTTGGCAGCGGAATCGTAGTTGGGCATGGAGCCCTTGTACAACACCGCGTTGGACATGACCACGGACGTCAGAGCACCGAGGGCGTTGGAACCGACACCGGTGTCAATACCCTTGTCCAAGATGAACTTGGCCTTGGCGTACGGACTCGAGGTATCCGTTTTGACGTAGGCAGCGGCCTGACGAGCGACAGTGGCGCCCGTGGTCGGGTCATTGGTGACAGCGATCTTGGCACGACCGTTGACACCGGAATCGAAGGTGATCCCGGTGACGGCGCCCAGATCGACGTAGACGTAGTCAGAGTTGTAGTAGGCGAGGGCCAGGCTCTGACCCACGCGCACCTTCTTGGCGTCTGCGTTGGAAACGTAGATCCAATCATCGGACGTGCCGTCCAGAACCAGGGGCATGTATGCCGCATGTTTGGAATCGGTGAAGTCCTCACCGGAAAAAGCAACCATGGGGTAGGGAACGAGCTCCCCGGAAACCGTCGGCTCCGCCATCACGGTGCCTGTCGGAAGAAGGCCATAGCCGGCCTGCACGGTCTTGTTGAGAATCAGAGCAATGTCCGACTGGCTGTAAAACAGCTGGCGGTAATCGCTCTCAAATCCCCTGTTGACCTGCGGCTTATCGCCGTAAATGGGCATAGGAGTTCCTCCTACTTCTCGGTTTCGTCGTGATTGGTCACGGCGGCCATCCGCCTGACAGCGGCATCCTCATCCTCGGAGAGCTTGTCGTTGGTGCCCTCCTCATCCGCCACGGTACGACCAGTCGCACCCATCCCGGCGATCTTGGGAGACTTGAAATCGCCCCAAGAACTGATCTCGGCCTTGACGGCAGCCGAGAATTTTTCCATGTCCAGGGAGCCCGTCTTCTCGTCGCAGAAGTCAGTGTGGGAGATCTGACGCATGACCTTTTCATGCAGATGCACAGGGATGCTGCTCTCGGAAAGCTGGGCCTTGAAGTGGTCGTGAGCGATGCGGGCCTTCTCGGCCTCGTCGCGCAGAGCGTCCTTCTTTTCCAGCTGGGCCAGACGGACACCCAGATTCTGGTTATCCTTTGCCATTTCGGAGGCCTGGCTCTTGAGGGTCTCGATCTCCTTATCCTTTTCGGACACGATCTTCTCGAAACTCTCCTTTGCCGAAGTCTCCGCGGCGGTCCGGATTTCGCGCTCGTACTCGGCGAAGGCTTCCGGGTTCTCCGCCTTTGCCTTCTTGAAATCGAACGGCATAGGCTCCTCCTGATCTTCAGGGTTTTGGTTGAAAGCATTCACCGACTCAAACTCCAGATCTTCAAACTCGTCATCCTTGGACATAGCTTTGGAACTGGTTTGGGAGTCGTAGCCAAAAACACAAATGGAGGTTTCACGAAAGTTCGCTTCCCTCCAAATCGTCGCCGGGCCTTTCAGTGTGTAGCCGTTGACTTCGGCAGATGCGCCGTCTTTCAGATATTCGATTTTCAGCGGTCGAGCCGCAATGCTCGCTTGATAGGGAAACCCCTGATCCGACAGACGAATAAATTCGTCCGCATACGGGGTATCGAGAAATTCGATTTTCTCAAAAAACACTTGGTTATTTTCCACAGAGGGCTTTTTGGTGGTGCCGACTTTCCGATCCGTGGAGTGGCTTTCAAGAACAGGAATGACCGTTTTGGGGAATTTCAGCCCAGTAACATCAATTGCGAGGTCCCCCCAAAACCAGTGATTTTTGATAACACCGCCGGAATAGGCGAGCATTTGCATCGTTCGTTTGCTCGACCCGTCTCCCTTGTCAGAGAGGGTGAACTCGGAACCCTCCTCAAACATGAGGGCGTTTTTGGGAACTCTTTTTGAAACACGAGTGGGCATGGCAGCCTCCATTCCTGTATGTCTTACACTATAGAAAGAAAGATGTCAACCCTACTCAGAAGATTTTTTATCCTGAGCTTTGTTCGTCTTTTTTACGGAAGATTCTTCCTTCTTTTCCGAAACCCCGCCTTCCTTCTTGGAAGGTTCCCCTTCAGTCTTTTCTTGAACTGATTCTTGGTCAACTTCAATTTGCAACTTGGGGTATCTCTCTTCTTCCATTGCGGTAATCCTACGTTGCCTGTCCCAATCGCCAATACCAAGACGCTTGGAGATGGTTTTATGAGAAATTCCCAAAGTATTATTGACGTTGCCGTGCTTGACGCCGAGAAGAGCACGAGAAACAGATTCCAGATCTTGTATTTCAGAAACAGGGAAGGTGAAGTCGAGAAGTTCATGGGGCTCTCGATCTATCTTTTTCTTCACAGGCTTTTTGTTCTTGAAATCAATGACCTCTTCCCTCTTGAAAGTTTTGGGGAAGTTGGATTTGGAGGAACACAAAAAGAACACGTGGCGCCAAAAATCATATCTGAGGAATCTTTCCAAGTATTCGATTTCATCGGAAATGCGGTCACTCTGAGGACCACGAGAAACCTTCGTAGACCCATACGAACCGGCTTTACCAATGATCATATCCTCAGGAGCATTCAACCCCGAAATGACCATTTGCAAAATGTCATTATCCTGATCCGATATTTTGGGAAGTTGGGGATTTTTGACTTCGAGCTTGATTCCTGGAGGAAGAATGATAGTGCCGCCGGGAGTCTTTTTTGACTCAATACCAGTCTTCTTCCTTTCCTCCGGGGAAAGAGCCAACCACATGCGGAACGCTTTCGCGTCTTCGATTGTGAAAACCCACAAATACGCGCCGCTCGATTTTTTATGGTCGATCTCATATTTTTTCAGATTTTCATAGTAACTGACCCACTCAAGAACTGTCCTAACATGAGACAAATTTCTTGGAGTGAAGTACGATTTATCCCATTGAACAATGAAACGAAAGTAACCGTGAAATTGTGAAAACTCCTTACCAGATACTTTGGAAGTACTCATATCCGCTTCTCGATATTCCGGAATTCCTTCCAAAATATCGAGCAGCTCCGGATAGTAAGCACAGAAAATCGAAGGAACCGCAAAGGGATCCGAAACTCCATTAGAAGTTCTATCGAAAAAATAAGCCAACGGAAGAGTAGGCTTTTTCGGGTGGAAAAGAATTCCTGAAGCTCCAGGACCCCTGAGAGTGGACGGGTCCATAAAGTCTATTTCCACGAAACCATCCTCGTGCAAAGTGAAACACAAGAACAGTTCTCCTTCCACAGAAGCGCGAGCTATGAACTTCGGCAGCATGAGATAGAGTCGGTTTCTGAGATCGTTGGAAATATCATCCACCTTTTTCTGAATCTCGAATACTTCAGAAGTAACGGAGAAACCCCTTCCCGCCAAACGACCGACCAAATCTCTGATGGAGGAGTTTACGGGCGGAGACTTGAGGAACTTGAGCCAACAAGCTCTTTGGAGTGCGGGAAAATTAAGGAACGCATCGATTTCAGGAAAAACATCAAATCCGTCAGCGTCTTTTCTCGGAATAGAGTAGTCGGGTTCCTGCCAGGGAACGGCAAATGCTAACTTTTCCAGTTCTTCATCCGGAAGAGTGAGCAAGTCCTCGTTCACTTTGTCGGCGGGAAACTCCACACCAAATTCTTCATCCGACATAATACACCTCTTTGGATACTCTATACTACAAAATTTTGTAGATGTAAAGCACTCTTTGAAAAAGTTTCTACCAAGCGCCTGACAATTCCTTATTCGGAATGAACGTTCCAAAAGCCTTATCGCTCTTTCTTTCCCTAAAATCGTTTATTCCCAAATTCCTGGTGCCGTAAATGCACCACCCCAGGGAATACATACAGTCATCCTGTACACCGCCCTTTTCCCCCTTTTCAGGAGAACCAAATTCCTTATGTTCGGAATCATGGTCAAAGAGTCTGGCCTCTTCTCTAAGAATATCTGATTCTTTGGAACCTCGAATTGGAATCACAGGCGACTTGTACCTGCCGTCTCTCCAAATAAGGTACAATTCCGAAAAAGCCTCTTTCTGCTTTACATAAGAAGGAGAAATGAATTCTGATTGAATGCCCCTTTCTTCACACCAAGGAGCCAAGTCAAATGCGCCCCACTTTTCAAAGCAGAGGGCATCAACACCGTCGTACTCGTCGATCACCGCCTCAACGAGACGTTTGATTTCTTCCAAGTTATTTTCTATAACTACTGAAAGCTGGAGATTGATGTAAATGTACTTGGGAACTTTACCAGTTTCATAGTATTGTCTGGGATTTGATTTGCTTCCGGGCAGTCCTTTTGCGGTAACTGTAAAGATTGTTCTGGCGAGGGGGTATTTAGCCATTGGGTCAGAACGGTCAAGTCCCACTCCAATCGCCCAATTTGTATCATACAACTCTGATAACTGTTCCAAGTCACTCAAACTTGCTCGAAACTCGCCATTAAAGTCTTTTTCAAATCGGAAAGTGGCATCAATAGGTATAAGCCGACTTTCAATTTCATCAAGAGCAGCGGTATTGTTGTAAAACTGTAATTCTGAACCAGTATTTTCTAAATGAATTTGCGATTTTTTGTTAAAATCTGCAATTTGATCGAGCATGTGGTGCTTTTTCCGAAGAAGAGCTATAACCTGCTCATGATTACCAACAACACCGTCGCAACCAACATAGTGTGTGGCATCCACGATATCGTCCGTGAAAACTCGTTTTACACCAGCAGACCAGACGTTTTTGAAATATCTGTCAAATTCACCAAACGGGAATCGTTCCTCATATGACCGCAACTGTTCGTGGGTCATATGGGGGTTCCAAAAGTCAGCAGAGTCGGCTGTGGGAGAAGATCTGTAAGAGAAAAAGAGAAGTTTATCTTTACCAGAAATGAAAGCTGTATAGAGTTTGTATAGAACGTGAGTTTTGGCAGAAACTGTGGAGTCAATCACTCCAAGAGCATTCGGGATATTTCGTGTAGAGCCATCAAGCTGAACAAAGAACTTCGGGTTCTTCATATCAAATATTTCAGAAAACGTATAACCTGTGATGTTGGAGACAATGCCCGAAAAAGACGAAATGGCTTTGATTGTGGACTCCACTTCACCCTTTTCATTTTTGATTTTGATTTCCTTCTCCTGAACATTTTTTCTGCCCACAATGACAAGTAAGTTGGGACTATTCAGAATAATGTCCCGCATAATATCATAGTGGACGAACTTTGTTTGCTCCTTGGAGTTGGCACCGAGCACGATATTTTGACGAGTCCAATTGAAAAACTTCCATAATTGAATTAAACAGGCGAGAAACGATTTACCTTCTCCTCGCATCCAACACAAAACAATCAATCGGTAAACGAATTTACCGTCTTTCATTTTTAGAACTTCTCTAACAACGGTCTTTTGACCTTCCCAAATAACCTTGTACTCCTCGGGAAGCGAATGCGCAGGAACCCAAACTGCTATATCGGAACCTGTAGGATAGAGAGGAAAGTAGCAGTTGTCCTCAACCCAAGAGATAAACCCTTCAGCCCCGTTGCGATAGAAAAAGGGAGATTTGAATTTAGACCAGTCAGGGGGAAGGGAGGGAGCCATTCCGCCCTTGGTTCTGGGCTTACCCTTCTTGATCATCTTCTTCCTCGTAATTCAAAGAAGTTCCTTCATCTGAAATTTCTTCGAATTCTTCGTTCTCCGCTATGGGGGAATTTACGTCATACACTTGCCCCCCTATGTCTTTCGCGTTGCTCAAACGACGAGCATCTTCGTCCGTCAAGCGTTTGCGCCTAATGCCCTTGTGTCGTCCGTCAGGGAAGAGGCTCTTCTCTGCGTCATTCCTGGCAAGGTGGGCCGCATACCCCGACATTCCGTCGTAAATGTTCCAGTGAGCAGCATCGCCGGGACTTGCCTCGATCGCATCCAAGTAGTCACCCGACATGCCCAGATGCTCCATCGTCCTGCAAAGGCTTTGGATCACAGAGCGGATTTCCGAGTAGATGGGATGGATCTTTACCGTGCCCTGACGGTTGACGTATGTAACTCGCTGAACAGAGAAAGCCTCCATTTTCATTCTGATGAGCTGCTGAAACATCGGCATCACGAACAGGGTGATTTTGTTCTGGAGATTCTGAGTCATCTTCGTGCCGATGTCTTTAAAAATGGAAGTTTGCACCGCGTCCAAGTATTTCAACTCAATGGTGCATCTGCCTTTTTTGACGTACGGACAGTCCTCGTAGATCGGACAATCTGATCCTTTGCATTCTTGGATCGCGTCAAACGCGATCAAAATGAGACCGGTTTTTGCAACCGCTCCCTTGGTAGGCTTCAAGGATCCAACTTCAGAAGTTCGCATACCCAAACCCATTGTTAAAAATTCACCACCACTACATCACAAAATACTTCGTTCACAAAGTGGTGTCAATAGGAAAATAAGCTGGAAAAGAGGCGGTTTTTGAAACCTATGGTTGCTTCCAGTCTTCCACAGTATCACCGCAGCAACCGAAAAAGTTGAAATCAGTGATAGTCTCGAACAAAGTTACCAAATGCCTGAAGCAATACACCTCTCCCAAATTAATCGGATCCTCATATCCAGGACTGTGCAGAGTTCCAGAATACCTTCCGTAGATCAAAACAGCATCATGGAGGGGGTTGTGAGGTGCAAAGGCAACACGGAGAATGTAGATGCCAGAGGGTTTGAATTTCCCCGCAGGCGGGAATATCTTGGTGCCTTCGGCAATTCCTAATTCCGCAGGCGTGGGCATATCACTTTTCCCCTGCTATGCAAAGAAATGCGTTGGCTTGGTGAACAACAGGAGTTGTCATGCGTAGTAAATAAAGATAGCCGGTATTTACTTCAGCAACAAGAATTTTACCGTTGGCTGCAGCGCCAGGTGTGATGGTGAAATCCCCGATTGTGAGTTTTATGTAAAAATCGGTTTCTCCGGGAAAGGAAAACACTTCACCAGACTTGAGTGACATCAACTCCACAGTTGTGATGGCTTTCATTTTTATGGAAACTTTCATGTTGCCCCCGTCGAGTTGCAGGATTATCTTTCACGTTGCATTGTAAAATAGCTTGCTCGCATACGGTTGTCAACGGAAAATGTATTGGAAAAGCGATGTATTTAGGCAATTTCTGGCGATACTTATTGAATTCATATTCGTAGTGGGGTCGTTTCGACATGTGGATGGAAAATTGGTAAATGGAAGTTGGGGGGTCGTAAATGGAAATAACTTCTCAAATGGAAATGGAAGTAGAAACGATTTGGGAAGTTACTTCCGGAATATTTGTTGAATAATTGGGAAATGATCGGAATATTTGTTGAATAGTTGGGAAATGATCGGAATATTTGTTGAATAGTTGAGAAATGATTTGGGAAGTTACTTCCGGAATATTTGTTGAATAGTTGGGAAATGATTTGGGAAGTTACTTCCGAAATATTTGTTGAATAGTTGAGAAATGATTTGGGAAGTTACTTCCGGAATATTTGTTGAATAATTGGGAAAAAAATTGAGGTGGGGTCCCTAATGCGCCCCACCACCCCCACCCATGGGAGGCGCGGCGAGGGGGCTGGAGACGACGAGACCACCCCACCAACGCCGCCACCACTCAGACCACCGACGTACTACAACTGTCGTGCACGACTGGACGGCTGGATGGCAAGAGCGGCAGACGTGGGCAAGTGGTACGGGCTAGGCTGGGCAGCGGACGTGGACAAGTGGTACGGACGGCAGGAGTGGGTGGGCGACAGGCGTGGGTAGCAGGAGTGGGTGGGCGGCAGGCGTGGGTAGCAGGAGTAGATGG
>Ga0172382_10004038_pt1 | contig 22733 bp, 21 predicted proteins | sample Leawel138RmetaG_FD_122245 | JGI IMG/M metagenome (GOLD analysis project Ga0172382, IMG submission 122245) | Leachate microbial communities from a municipal landfill in Southern Ontario, Canada - Leachate well 138R metaG | ecosystem: Engineered > Solid waste > Landfill > Unclassified | place... | reverse complement strand
TGAAGAAGCCAAGAAGGGCGAGCAGAAAATGCGCGATATCTACGGCAAGGCCGGGGTCGAGGTCGTCACCATGACGCCCGACCAGTATCAGGCCTGGATGGACATCGCCAAGAAGTCCTCCTACGTGCAGTTTGCCGAAAAGGTGCCAGGCGGCCAGGCGTTGCTGGACAAGGCGCTGGCTGTGCAATAACGCGGTCTTTCTCCTGGGGGCCTGCATGGCGCGCGTGTATGTACGTTGGATTCAGGCGGTGTCGCGAGCCTGCGGCGCCTTGGCCATCGTTTTGCTGGGGTGTGCCATGCTGGTGGTCTGTCAGATGATTTTCATGCGTTATCTGTTCAGAGCCTCCACGATCTGGCAAACCGAAGCGGTCGTGTTCAGCGCGACGGGCGCCATCTTCCTCGGGGCGCCCTATGTACTGATGCGCAGGGGGCACGTGGCGGTGGATTTCGTGCGTCTGATCGTGCGTCCATCCGTGCAGCGCTGGATGGACTGGACGGGGGCCGGGTTGGGGCTGGCGTTTTGCGTGGTCATGACGGTGGCCACGGGTCTGCACCTGTTCGAGGCGCTGGAAGGGGGGTGGACCACTTCCAGTGTGGCGGCTGTTCCCCTGTGGATACCCCTGGCCCCCATGTTCTGCGGCTTCCTGTTGCTCTGCCTGCAATACGTGGCTGAGCTTCTGAAGCTGGGGGATCCCTCATGACACCCGCGCTGGCCGGGGTCCTCATCGTCCTGTTGCTGTGCCTGTTGCTGGCCACGGGCATGCCGATCGCCTTTGCCTTGGGGCTGGCCGCACTGGCCGGGCTGTTCCTCGACATGGGTTCGGACGTCATTTACATAGTGGCCGAGATCATGTTTGCCGGCATCGCCAATCTGGGGTACGTAGCCATCCCCATGTTCGTGCTCATGGGGGCTATCGTGGCCGGCACGCCCGCCGGCGGCGATCTGTACAAGGCTCTCGATCGCTGGCTTTATAAAGTGCCGGGCGGGCTGATCCTGTCCAATATCGGCGCCTGTGCGATCTTCTCTGGGATGACCGGTTCGAGCCCCGCTACTTGCGCGGCGATCGGCAAGATAGGGGTGCCCGAGATGCTGGGGCGTGGCTATCCCGCTTCGGTGGCGACAGGTTCGATCGCGGCGGGCGGCACGCTGGGGATCCTGATCCCGCCCTCGGTCACCATGATCGTGTACGGCATTTCCACCCAGACGTCGATTGGCCGCCTGTTCCTGGCGGGCGTGGTGCCAGGCCTGCTACTGACGGCGATGTTCATGGCCTGGGCCCTGTTCGATGCGCGCCGCAAGGGCTTTCATTTTCGTATCGATGCGCTGGCGTATTCATGGCGGGAAAAGCTCGAATCGCTACCACGGGTCATGCCCCTATTGCTCATTATCGCGGGCATGATGTTTGTGCTGTACGGTGGGGTGGCCACCCCGTCCGAAGCAGCGGGCGCGGGTGCTTTGCTGACCCTGATGGTCGTTGTGATTGTATATCGGCTGGTGCGCTGGAAAACCTACGCCGGGGTCTTCTCTTCAGCCATGCGCGAGAGCGTGATGATCATGATGATCATGGCATCGGCCGAGCTGTTTGCTTTTGCCCTGTCGTCGCTCTACATCACGCAGTCGCTGGCGGCCGCAATTGCGGCGCTCGAGATCAACCGCTGGCTGTTGATAGGGCTGATCAACCTGTTTCTGCTGGTCGCGGGCATGTTTCTGCCGCCCGTAGCGGTCATCGTGATGGCGGCGCCCCTGTTGCTGCCCATCATCACGCAGGCGGGTTTCGACCCCTATTGGTTTGCCGTCGTGCTGACCATCAACATGGAAATTGGCCTGATCACGCCGCCGGTGGGGTTGAACCTGTTCGTGTTGAACGCCATTGCCCCGAATGTTCCGACCAAGGAAATTCTGTTCGGGGCATTGCCTTACGTACTGGTGATGATGGCGGCCATCGTGCTGCTGTGCTTTTTTCCGGGGCTGGTCACCGGCTTGCCTGATGGGTTGATGGGGCCGCCGTTGTAGCATCGTGGGGCCGGCGCCGGCCACCCGCCGGCCGGCCGCTTGCGGCGGATGTTGCAACGCGGTAAATTAGCTTATTGCTCCGCTCCATCGTGCGGGGGTCAACTGCTTGGCAATGGGCCGGGTCATCCGCCGGGTCCGCAAGGTCATGTTCTTCATGCCCAGAGCGAGGCCACAAGCCTTGCCTCGGGCGTTCATTTCAACCACTGTGCGCTGCAGGCAGCGCAAAGTGCACTGTGCCAAGGGGTACAGGCGGGCTCCGTGGGGTGTCCGGGCGCAGCGGTTCCGTGAATCGCCCAGCCATCGGATCATGCCGCGGAATGCCGGCACTGGCCCAGGTCGTGAAGGCCGCTTGGTGCAACGCACAGGTCGAAAAGGAAATCATCATGGAACTCAATGGCGCCGACATCGTCGTGCGTTGTCTGATCGAGGAAGGGGTCGAACACGTGTTCGGCTACCCTGGGGGCGCAGTCCTCTACATCTACGACGCCATCTACAAACAAGATAAATTCAAGCACATTCTGGTGCGTCACGAGCAGGCGGCCGTGCACGCAGCCGATGCCTATTCGCGCTCATCCGACAAGGTGGGCGTATGCCTGGTCACCAGCGGGCCCGGGGTGACCAACGCAGTCACCGGTATCGCGACCGCCTACATGGACTCGGTTCCGCTGGTCATCATCACGGGCCAGGTGCCCACCCACGCCATTGGCCAGGATGCCTTCCAGGAATGCGATACCGTGGGCATCACGCGGCCCGCCGTCAAGCACAATTTTCTGGTGCGCGACGTCAAAGACCTGGCCGAGACCATGCGCCGGGCCTTCTACATTGCCACGTCGGGGCGGCCGGGCCCTGTGCTGGTCGACATTCCCAAAGACGTATCGGTGGCGTTGTGCAAGTACCAGCCGCGCCGGGGGCCGACCGTGATGCGTTCCTACGCGCCGGTCACCAAGGGCCATCATGGCCAGATCAAGAAGGCGGTCCAGCTCATGCTGGCTGCCGAGCGGCCCATGATTTATGCCGGTGGCGGCGTGGTGCTGGCCAATGCGGCCGACGAGCTGCGCAAGCTGGTGCGCCTGACGGGCGCGCCCTGTACCACCACGCTGATGGGGCTGGGGGCCTTGCCGGGCACCGATGCCCAGTTCGTGGGCATGCCGGGCATGCACGGCACGTATGAAGCCAACATGGCGATGCAGAACTGCGATGTGCTGATCGGCATCGGGGCGCGCTTCGATGACCGGGTGATCGGCAATCCCAAGCATTTCGCGCAGGTGCCGCACAAGATCATCCATGTCGATATCGACCCATCCTCCATTTCGAAGCGCGTGCGCGTCGATGTGCCCATCGTGGGCGATGTCAAAGAAGTATTGCAGGATTTCATGGGCCTGTACGCGCAGGGTCTGGCCGAGAAAGGCGCGCAGGAATCCCGCCTCGATGCCTGGTGGAAGCAGATCGACGGCTGGCGCGCGCGCAAATGCCTCGACTACGAACCTTCCGATGAGCTCATCAAACCGCAATTCGTGGTCCAGAAACTGTGGGAAATCACGCGGGGCCAGGCTTTTGTGACCTCGGACGTGGGTCAGCATCAAATGTGGGCCGCCCAATATTATGCGTTCCCCGAACCGCGCCGCTGGATCAATTCGGGTGGCCTGGGCACCATGGGCGTCGGCCTGCCGTTTGCCATGGGCGTGCAGATGGCCAACCCCGATCGGGATGTCGCCGTGATCACCGGCGAGGGCTCCATCCAGATGAACATCCAGGAGCTCTCCACCTGCAGCCAGTATCGGCTCACCCCGAAGATCGTGTGCCTGAACAACCGGTATCTGGGCATGGTGCGCCAGTGGCAGCAGATCGAATACGGCTCGCGGTATTCCGAATCCTACGTCGATGCCCTGCCAGACTTCGTGAAGCTTGCCGAAAGCTACGGCCACGTCGGCGTGCGCGTCACCCGTCCGTCCGATGTCGAACCGGTGTTGCGCGATGCGTTCGGCAAGTACAAGGACCGGCTCGTGTTCATGGATTTCGTCACGGATCAGACCGAAAACGTCTGGCCCATGGTCAAGGCCGGTCGCGGCCTGACCGAGATGTTGCTGGGTTCCGAGGATCTGTGAGGGGGTTGATCATGAAACACGTCATTTCCATTTTGCTCGAAAACGAGCCGGGCGCCCTGTCGCGCGTGGTGGGGCTGTTTTCGGCCCGCGGCTACAATATCGAAACCCTGACGGTGGCACCGACCGAAGACGCCACGCTGTCGCGCATGACCATCGTCACGATCGGCTCCGATGAAATCATCGAGCAGATCACCAAGCATCTGAACCGTCTGGTCGACGTGCTCAAGGTGGTGGATCTTTCCGAAGGCGCGCACGTCGAGCGTGAGCTCATGTTGATCAAGGTACGGGCGGTTGGCAAGGAACGCGAAGAAATGAAGCGCATGGCTGAAATCTTCCGCGGCCGCATCATCGATGTCACCGACAAAACCTACACCATCGAGCTGACTGGGGTGCAGGATAAAATCGAGGCCTTCATTGGCGCGCTCGATCGCAGTGCCATCCTGGAAACCGTGCGTACCGGCGTCTCCGGTGTGGCGCGCGGCGAACGGATTCTGAAACTTTGAACTTTTACCCTCTCGGATACTGGAGTCTTACATGAAAGTTTTTTACGACAAGGATTGTGACTTGTCCCTCATCAAGGGCAAGCACGTCGCCATCATCGGCTATGGCTCACAAGGCCATGCCCATGCGCTGAATCTGCATGATTCGGGCGTGCACGTCACGGTGGGCCTCAGGAAAGGGGGCGCATCCTGGAGCAAGGCCGTGAATGCGGGGCTCGAGGTCAAGGAGGTGGCCGATGCCGTCAAGGGGGCCGATGTGGTGATGGTGCTGCTGCCCGACGAAAACATCGCCGGGGTCTATCGCGACCATATCGCCGGCAACATGAAGGCGGGTGCGGCGCTGGCCTTTGCGCATGGTTTCAACGTGCATTATGGTCAGGTTGCGCCGCGTGACGACATCGACGTGATCATGGTGGCGCCCAAGGCGCCCGGGCACACCGTGCGGGATACCTACGTTCATGGCGGCGGCGTGCCGCAGCTGATCGCCGTGCACCAGGATGTTTCGGGGCGCGCCCGCGATACGGCGCTGTCGTACGCGATGGCCAATGGCGGGGGGCGCGCCGGCATCATCGAGACCACTTTCCAGGAAGAAACCGAGACCGATCTCTTCGGTGAGCAGGCGGTCCTGTGCGGGGGTACGGTCGAACTCATCAAGGCCGGTTTCGACACCCTGGTCGAAGCGGGCTATGCGCCTGAAATGGCCTATTTCGAGTGCCTGCATGAACTCAAGCTGATCGTCGACCTGATCTACGAGGGCGGCATCGCCAACATGAACTATTCGATCTCCAACAATGCCGAGTTCGGCGAGTACGTCAGCGGGCCGCGCGTCATCAACGAAGATACGCGCGCCATCATGCGCCAGGTGCTCACCGACATTCAGTCGGGGGTCTACGCAAAGCGGTTCATTCTGGAAAATGCGGCCGGCGCCCCCGAGCTCATCTCGCGCCGCCGCATCAATGCCGAGTCGCAGATCGAGCAGGTGGGTGGCAAGCTGCGCGCGATGATGCCCTGGATTGCCGCCAACAAGCTGGTCGACCAGACCAAAAACTGAAGACGGCCTGGTCTGCAGCCAACGGCTTGCAGGCTCAGGTCGGGCGCGGATCCAGCTTGGGCCGGTTACCTTTTCTGTTCGGGTATCCGGCCCTGTTCATTTCGGGTTATGCTTGCGCAGCATGAAGACACCATCGTATCCACACCCTGTTGTTGCCCGGGAAGGCTGGCCCATCCTGGCCGGCAGCGTGTTGCTGGCCCTTCTGGTCACGTCGTGGTCGGGTTGGGCATCCGTGCCGTTTTGGCTGTTTTTCCTGTTTGCGCTGCAGTTTTTCCGCGATCCGGTGCGCCAGGCGCCCGAGGGCGATAACTGCGTGCTGTGCCCGGCCGATGGCCGTATCGTCAGTGTCGAAGAGGCGCTCGATCCGTATGCGGGCGGGCGCTCCAGCCTGAAGATCAGCGTCTTCATGAACGTCTTCAACGTGCACTCGAACCGGGTGCCGGTGGCTGGCCGGATCCAGTCCATCACCTATTTTCCGGGCAAGTTTCTGAATGCCGACCTCGACAAGGCGTCACTCGAGAACGAGCGCAATGCCATGGTGCTGCAAAGAGCCGATGGCCAGCTGGTCACCGCCGTGCAGGTGGCGGGCCTGGTGGCCCGGCGCATCCTGTGCCATGTGCACCAGGGCGACAGTGTCTACGCGGGCCAGCGTTACGGTTTCATCCGCTTTGGTTCGCGGGTCGATGTCTACCTGCCCCTAGAGGCCCGCCCACAGGTGGCCATCGGCGACAAGGTCCGTGCGACCCGCACCGTGCTCGCGCAGCTGCCTTCGCCAGGCGCGGGGGCTGCAGGCAGCCAGGCCGCAGACCTCGGCCCGGGCCACGCGCCTGCCTGAACCCATGCCAGACGAACGTCAACGCCGCCGCAGCATCTATCTGCTGCCCAATGCCTTTACCACCGCCAATCTGTTTGCCGGGTTCTATGCGGTGGTGCAGGCCATGAACCACCATTTCGAGACCGCCGCCATCGCCATTTTCCTGGCGATGGTGTTCGACAGCATGGACGGCCGGGTGGCCCGTCTCACCCATACGCAGTCGGCCTTCGGCGAACAGTATGATTCCCTGGCCGACATGATGTCCTTCGGCCTGGCGCCCGCGCTCGTGACGTACGTCTGGTCCATGCAGGGCCTGGGGCGGTGGGGTTGGCTGGCTGCGTTCATCTATGTGGTCGGCGCCGCCCTGCGGCTGGCACGCTTCAATGCCAACATCGGCAAGGTCGACAAGCAGTATTTCCAGGGCCTGCCCAGCCCCGCTGCCGCAGCGCTGGTGGCGGGTTTTGTCTGGCTCTCGGTCGACAACAAGCTGTCCCTGTCCGACGGCGTGGTGCCGTGGGTCGCCTTCAGCCTGACGGTATACGCGGGGGTCTCCATGGTGTCCAATGCGCCGTTCTACAGCGGCAAGACATTCGCCCTGGGCCGCAGCGTGCCTTTCTGGGTCATGCTGGTGGTGGTGGGGGCCTTTGTCTTTGTGTCCAGCGATCCACCGGTCGTCCTGTTCGGTCTGTTCATCCTTTATAGCTTGTCGGGCTGGGTACTCTGGCTGTGGCGGTTGCGCCGGGCGCGGCGCCTGGGCCAGCGCATGCGCGAGGCAGGCGCGCAGGCCGATGCAGATCCGCACCGCGCATCGCAGGCCCCGGAGGACACATGAGCCGCCCCCAGCCGCGCGGCCGCAGCGCCTACAAAGTCTTTTTACCCATCCAGACGCGTTGGATGGACAACGACGTATATGGCCACGTCAACAACGTGACCTACTATTCGTATTTTGATACGGCGGTCAACCATTATCTGCTGAGCCAGGGCGTGCTCGACTTCGCGGCCGGTGCAACCATCGGTCTGGTGGTCGAGACCCGCTGCCAGTATTTTTCGCCGGTCTCGTTTCCCGATGCGCTCGAAGCGGGTATTGCCGTGTCCCGCCTGGGCACCAGCAGCGTGCGCTACGAAGTGGGTATCTTCCGCCAGGGGGCGGAGCACACGTGTGCGGCGGGGCATTTCATTCATGTTTACGTAGACCGCGAAAACCGTCGGCCGATGCCGCTGTCCGAGGCTTTTCAGGCGGCGCTGGCACCGCTGGCCCAGTGCACGGCCCCGGGGTCAGGTTGAATCGTGCAGCACACAGTGGCGCCAGGTGCCGTTTTGCACCAAGGTGCGCGCCACCGATTGGATCAAACCCTTGACCGCCCGTACGGCCGAGCGCTCGAGCGCCGTCGAACTATTGCACAGGCTGATCTCTCGGCTCAGGCGTGGGGTCAGCGCGTAGGCGACGATGGTGCCTGCCAGGATCTCCTGATAGGCTGCCGAATAGGGCAGGATGGTGACGGCCAGGCCGTCGCGTACGGCCGGTACCAGGATGGCCGCGGTACTGGCCTGGGCCAGCAGGTGATAGCGCAGGTGGGCATTCATGAATGCATAATCGATGCGCATGCGCAGTTTGTTGGGCGGGCGCGGAAGGATCAGCGGTATGTCGGCCAGGTGGGTGATGTGCAGGTCCTCTAAGGGCAGGGTCACCGATGGATGGGCCAAGACCAGAAGCTCCTCGACCACCAGCGGGGTCACCGAGAGCCCCGACGCATTTTCCTGATCGGGCGACAGCGACAGGTCGACCCGCCCCTGTTCCACCATCAAGGTCAGGTCGGCACTCGGGATGTCCACGATCTCCAGTTCGATGGCTGGATAGCGCTGGCGCACTGCGCGGATGAGCGGCAGGGCCAGCATGCGCCCCGTGCTCGATGCCATGGCCACTGATACGGTGCCGGAGACGGTTTCCACCTTGCGGTTCAGGATGCCGTGTATGGACTCGACCTGGCGCAATATGGTCTGGGCCTGCCGATACAGCAGCAGACCCTCGTTGGTGGGTTCTACCCCGCGGGGTCCGCGGATCAGAAGGCGGACGCCGGTCTCCTCTTCCAGCGCGGCGATCTGTTGACTCAGTGCGGGCTGTGCCACGTGCAGGGTTTCGGCCGCCCGCGTCATGTTGCGCAATTCGACGACGCGGATGAAATAGGAAAGCTGTCTCAAGTTCATGGCGGCGGATCTTGGAAATAAGAAATTCTTATTCCTAGATCATAATTCGATATTGGTTCGGGCGCTCACGCTTGACTAAGATGATCGAAACAACAGGAGAGAAGGATGACGCTACCTTTGTCTGGCCTCAAGGTACTGGATCTGACCCGCGCGCTGTCCGGACCATTCAGTACCATGATACTGGGCGATCTGGGCGCAGAGGTCGTGAAGGTCGAACCGACGCCGGGGGGCGACATGGTGCGGCAGTGGGGGCCCTTCGATCACGACATCAGCGTGTACTATCTGAGCGCCAACCGCAACAAACAGGGGATCGAGGTCAACTTTCGTTCGGCGGACGGCCTTGCCCTGATCCGTCGTCTGGCTGCGCAGGCCGACATCGTGGTGGAAAACTTCAAGGTCGGCACCATGGAATCCATGGGTCTCTCGTACGATGCGCTGTCCGCCGAGCATCCCGGTCTGATCATGGCGTCCATCTCCGGTTTCGGGCGGGTGGGGCCGGCGCGCGAGTGGGCTGGTTTCGATCAGATCGCCCAGGGATATTCCGGCTTCATGAGCCTGAGCGGCACGCCGGAGAGCGGGCCGATGCGGGTAGGGACGGCGGTGGGCGACCTGACCGCCGGCATGTGGCTGGCGATCGGGATCCTGTCCGCGGTCATCGAGCGCCAGCGCACCGGGCGAGGGCAGCACGTCGACACCTCGCTGCTGGGCAGCCTCATGGGTCTGCTGAGCGTCCAGGGGCAGCGCTACCTGAGCGTGCATGAAATCCCGCAGCCTTCTGGAAACTTGCACCCGGTCATCGCCCCTTACGGCACGTTCGAAGCGGCAGACGGGCCCATCAACCTGGCGCCCGCTACGCAGGTCATGTGGCTCAAGTTATGTGAACTCATGGGGTTGCAGCACTTGGCGACGGACCCCCGCTTCCTGACCAACGCCGAGCGCATGCAGAACCGCCACGAACTCAAGCAACTGCTCGATGAACGCCTGCGTACCCGCAGCCGCATGGAATGGACTCGCTTGTTCATCGACCACCAGATTCCGGCCGGCCCGATCAATAATCTGGAAGACGTATTCCATGACGAGCAGGTCAAGGCTGCGGGGCTGGTCGAAAGCGTACAGCACCCCTTGCTGGGCGCATTGCAGCAGGTGGGCCTGCCCATCCGCAGCTCCAACGATCCGCAGCGCCGCACGATACGCCGGCCTCCGCCGATTCTGGGCGAACACACCGCCGAGGTATTGCAGCGCTTCGGCTTCTCTGCGGCCGAGATCGATGCCTTGTTGCGCGCCGGCGTGGTCCGGCAGTTCGAGCCCACGACGGCGGCCAATGACGCACCCGGGAGCGCATGATGTCGGTTCTTTCCCAACAAATCTCTGCAGAAGAAGCCACCCAGCCCGCGCTGGAGATCCAGGGGCGCATTGCCACCATCACCCTGCGCAAGCCCGCCTTCAGCAATCGCCTGAGCCCTGCCGATCTGGCCGCCTTGCGCACGCACATAGAGACGGTGAACCAGGCCGACGATGTACTGGTGTTGCGCCTGCGGTCTGATGGCAAGTACTTCTGCAGCGGCTACGACATTTCTTCCCTGGCCAGCGAATCGGCGCCCAGCTCGCTGTATTTCGGCGAAACCATAGACCTGCTGGAAAACGTCCGGGCGGTGACGATCGCCGCGGTGCAGGGCGGCGCGTATGGCGGCGGGACCGATCTCTGCCTGGCGTGCGACTTTCGCATTGGCACGCCGCAAGCCAACATGTTCATGCCCGCGGCGCGCCTGGGGCTGCATTTTTATCCGGGTGGCATGCGCCGCTATTTATCGCGCCTGGGGGTCAATGCGGCAAAACACCTGTTTCTGACCGCCGAGCGTATCGAGGCCGATGAAATGCTGCGTATCGGCTTCCTGACCGAACTGGTGGCGGCGGATCAATTGACGGCGCGGGTCGATGCCCTCAGCGGGTTGCTGGCCGGCATGGCACCGCTCGCGCTCTGGGGTATCAAGCAGGATCTGAACCGCCTCATCGCAGGCACCTTCGATGAGGCCGATAACGCCCGCGCCGTCCTGCGGTCCGAGGCTTCGGATGATATGCGCGAGGGTGCGCGCGCCTGGAAGGAAAAACGGGCGCCGCGATTTCGCGGAAAGTAATGATCGAGGGAGACACGTACCATGAACCAGTCACAGGCGGTATTCGATAAGGTCTTGGCGCATGCGCGCCGGCTGTCCGGCCAGCACCTGTATGCGGGCCAGTTGCGGGCGCCGCTGAGCAGCAAGACGTTTCCCGTCGCCAGCCCGGCCACTCGGCGGGCCATTGGCAATGCGGCCGATGGCGACGTGCAGGACGTGGCGGCGGCCGTCGCCGCCGCCACGGCGGCGCAGCGTGAATGGGCCGCCATGAGCCCCCGGGCACGTGGCAAAATCCTGCAAGAGGCCGCCGCCAGCCTGACGGCGCACGCTGAAGAAATCGCGACGCTGTTGGCCCTGGAAACCGGCAAGGCGATCCGCACCGAAAGCCGGGTCGAGGCGAACGTGCTGGCTGACTGCTTCGAATTCTATGGCGGCCTGGGCAGCGAGCTCAAGGGTGAGACCATTCCGTTTGCGCCCAACATGCTGGTGTTTACGCAACGCGAACCCATTGGCGTGGTGGCCGCCATCCTGCCCTGGAATGCGCCGCTGATGTTGATGGCCTTCAAGATCGCGCCGGCCCTGGTCGCCGGCAACACCGTGGTCGTCAAGTCGGCCGAAGAGGCACCGTTGTCCACTTTGTTCGTGGTGGACCTGCTCAATCGTACCCTGCCCGCCGGCGTGGTCAATATTCTGTCGGGGTTTGGGCCAACTTGCGGCGGGCCGCTGGTGGCGGATGCTCGCGTGGGCAAGGTCACGTTCACCGGTTCCGTCGAGACCGGCAAGATCATCGCGCATGCGGCGGCTGAACGGTTGATACCCACCACCCTCGAATTGGGTGGCAAGAGTCCTATGATCGTCATGGAAGATGCCGACCTGGACCGGGCCGTCGCTGGCGCCGTCGCCGGCATGCGCTTCACCCGCCAGGGCCAGAGCTGTACGGCCGCTTCGCGCATGCTGGTGCACCGCTCGCTATGCGAGGCATTCGTGGCTCGTATGGGTGAAAAGGTGAACGCCATGGTCATGGGGGATCCGCTCGACGAGAAAACCGACATCGGCACCATCATCTCCACCGCCCAGTTCGAGCGCGTGCAGTCCTACGTCGAACTGGGCCGGCGCATACCCGACGTACAGACTTTGCAACTCTCGAGCATGCCACAGGCGCCCGAGCTGAAAAACGGCCTGTACGTGCAACCTACGGTGTTCGTGGGGGTCGGCAACGATCATCGCCTGGCGCGCGAAGAGATTTTCGGCCCAGTCACTTGTGTGATCCCTTTCGATGAGTATGAAGAAGCGATCGCCATGGCCAATGATTCAGATTATGGTCTGGCCGCGACGATCTGGACGAAAGACCTGCATCGCGCCTTGGATGCAATACAAAGGCTGCAAGCGGGCTTTGTACAGGTCAATCAGAATATCGTGGCGCAGCCAGGGCTGTCCTACGGCGGGTTTAAACAGTCCGGGTTGGGCAAGGAAGCGTCGCTAGAGGCCATGCTTGATCATTTCACCCAAAAGAAAACCGTGCTGATCAGCCGCGATGGATAAATCCTGGATTTGTGTGTTTACAACCGATAGGGGAATACCCCATGCTTGCCCGCCGCCAGTCTGTTGATTCATCGAGATTCTACTGACAGTGCAAGTTGTTTTGATGGAAATCAATTTTCTGACCGTTGGGACAGGTGATATTGATGCCATTTGTTTCACTGCGTGGCCAGTTGTATTAGAGATTTCTTTGTCCCGGGATATTCAGCCAATGCTTTTCTTGACAGGGATTGGAAGCACCCACTATATTCAGCCAGGCGCGTGAATATTTGAAGATATGCTATAAGATAACAGGAGGGATAATTCATTCAAATGCATTTAGATTGATCCACTGGGTTGGGGGATAGTTTAAAAAGCGAAACAGCAATTATTAATGTTTTGGAGACACCATCATGACTACTTGTTCGAACCGGCAATTTTCTAAATGGAAGGTGGCGGTGCTGCTGGCCGGAATGGGGATGCTTCAGTATGCCATGCCGGCGCACGCCGAAAACTTTCCTGTTGGCACGATATTTGGAAAAGACCACGTGCTGACTCACATGACTGAAAAATTCGCCGAGTCCGCAAAAGAAAAGACAAACGGCGACATTGTCGTTCAGGTTCGCCTGGGCAACCCGTTTGGTGACGTGTATCAGATCAGCAAGCAGGTCGCCAATGGCCAGCGGAAGCTGGACGTGGTCGTCATGTCATCAGAAATCGACAAGCGCCTGGCCATTGGTTTGATGGGCGGCCTCGTCAGCGACTATGACCAGGCATACAAGCTGTATGGCCCCGACGGGACATTCCTCGAAGTGATGAACGACATCGGCGACGAGGCGGGATACAAGATGCTTGGTTGGGCGCCCACCGGGTTTGGCGGGATATGCTTCAGAAAAGAGGCGCCAGAAACGCTTCCATCAGAAACAAAATACAAGGTCAGGGTGGCGCCTTATAAAGGCATGATCGCCCGATTCGAAAGGCTGGGGTTCAGTGCCGTGCCCATGCCCTATTCGGAAACGTTCACTGCGTTGCAGACTGGGGCAATCGATGCCAAGGGCGCGTGCCCGGCACAAGAGGCGGCTCAGGAATTCGCGGACATCATAGAAACCTACCTGTATAGCCGAGACTACTTCGAAGGGATAATGGGGGTCGCCGTCAACAAGAAATGGTTCGACGGGCTGTCGAAAGAAACCCAAGAAGCGCTCATAAAAGCCGGCCATGAGGCTACGACATTGGCATGGGAGGGCGCCGAGGCGCGCGAAGAGAAATTCCTGAAGCAGCTCGAAGACAAGAACGTCAAGGTCGTCAGGCTCAGCGCCGATCAGTACGAAGAAGTGAAAAAGATGACGCAGGAGAGCGAATGGCCCGTTCTGCGCGAAACCATAGGCGATGAGATCATGGACAAGATCGAGAAGATCGTATCCGATTGATCCAGTAGAACGGGCCACTCAGGTGGCCCGTTCTTAAAAAAAGAGCTGCCATGAGACATATTGAAAAAATAATTCAGGTGCTGCTGTTCGTCTATATTCTGATCGTCGTCGGGTTGACGGTTCTTCAGGTCATTTTTAGAAATATGGGGGTCAGCATTTCAGGATATGACGAAATCATCGGTATCGCGGCAATCTGGTCCTACTTCCTGGGGATGGCGCATACCACGCTGACCGATTCGCATATAAAAGGTGGCCTGGACGAATTGATCACCAACCCGACGGCAAAATATCTGCTGGGCATGCTGTCGAACGTCGGGTTGCTGTTGTTTTCCGTCATTGCGCTGGTCGCCAGTATTGGCATATGCATGACGGCACTTTCGCTCGATTACAGGACGCTGTATTTCGATATCCCCGTCGCGTTGTCGCTATTTGCGCTGGTGGTCGGGTTTGGCCTCAATATCTTGTTCATTGTGATGCGTGGCATCCACAGGAACAGTCAACCCAGATAAGCGAGGCACCCTATGATATCAACTCCCGTCATTTTCTGGCTCGTCATCTCCGTCGCATTGGTGCTCGGAGGGGTGTCGATTGCTGCCGCGTTTGGCCTGGGTTCATTCGGGATCGCCTATGCTCTAGGCATCGAAATAGAGACGATTTTTTCAACCATGGTGTCCAGGATCAATAGTCCTGCACTGATTGCGTTGCCGCTGTTCATCTATATGGGCATCCTTGCTGAAAAAAGCGGGCAGGGTGAACGGCTTGTAAATTTCATAGAATTGTTCATCGGCCGGTTCAAGGGCGGGCTGGGGGCCGTCGTTGTGCTGGCCTGCGCATTGTTTGGCGCCATATCGGGGGCAGGCAGCGCGGCAATAGCGAGCATCGGCACCGTACTGATGCCCCGGGCCGAGGCATCGGGCTATCCACGGGAATACCTGGTCGCGCTGGTGGCTTGTTCGTCCATTCTGACCCTGCTGATCCCGCCCAGCATTCCGCTCCTGATCCTGGCGCTGACGATGCAGATTTCCGTCGGGGCGGCGTTTTTGACTACGCTTGTTCCGGGCCTGGTCATGGCGGCTGGCTATATCATTCTCAACCAGTATTTCGTTCGCAAGTTTCCAGTCAAAACCGTGGAATACACGAGCAGAGACGCCTTTTTCACGAACTTCAGAAAAAAAGGGAAAAGCGCATCGCTGGTTCTGCTTCTTCCCGTCGTGGTGCTGGGTGGGATATATGGCGGCGTCGCCAGCCCAACCGAGGCCGCCGGGTTGGGGACCATCTACGTCATCATATTGGCATTGTTCGTATACAGAAGCATGAGTTTCAAGGCCTTTTTCAGGGCCACGGTGGCCTCTGGCGACCTGCTGGGGTCGCTTGTCATCATGGTGAGTGCCTTGATACTCCTGAGTACGGTACTGGTGTATGAGGGAACGCCTTTCATATTGGCAGAGATGGTGACCAGCAATTTTGATCAATGGCAGGCGCTGTTGTTGATCAATCTCATCCTTCTCGTGATCGGGATGATCATGGACGACATCTCCGGCTCCATCGTGGCCGCTTCCGTGCTGTATCCGATTGCCCAGGATATGGGCATCGATCCGCTCCAGTTTGCCGCCATCGTCGGCGTGAACCTGGGCCTTGGGAACATCACGCCACCGGTGGCGCCATTGTTGTATATGTCCAGCGCGGTCGCGGGTAATGTGCCGATGCAGAAATACATAGGATACATCATGAAGTTCATTCTTCTGGTCAATATCCCGGTTCTTCTGCTGGTGACGTTCTGGTCTGATTTCTCTCTGTTTCTACCCCGGTTGCTGGGGTTTTGACACGTCGGGTTTCTAAAGCAGTGCGGCCATTTTGTCCAAGGGTATGCCTTGAATCAATTTGATGTATTTAACGGAGGATTTGGAAATGACAATTCACGCGAATGATATGGCAAGTCCAGGGCGGCGAACGGAAAATGTCCGTTCCCAGTCGGAAATCGAGCTCGCCGATCTGGCAAGCCGCTGCATGCCTGCGGGTACGTTCGGCAACATTCCTGAACCAGTCGTGATTTCCCGTGGCGCTGGCGCTCGGGTCTGGGATGAAAGCGGCAATGAGTACATCGATTATTTGCTTGGCTCAGGGCCGATGCTGATCGGCCACTGTCATCCCGAAGTGAACGCGGCCATATCGGATCAACTGACAAGGGGTACGACCTTTTTTGCCAACAACCCACAAGGAATTCGCTTGGCTGCAGCCATTGCGGATGCGGTGCCCTGTGCCGAAAAGGTGCGGTTCGTTTGTTCTGGCACCGAGGCGGATTTTTATGCCATGCGTCTGGCGCGCGCCTATCGGAAACGGGACAAGATCCTCAAGTTCGAGGGCGGCTATCATGGCATGAGCGACTACGGCCTCATGAGCCTCATGCCGACAGAGGATGTGCCGTTTCCAGAGCCGATTCCAGATTCTCCAGGCATTCCGGACAGCATACAGGCCGACATCGCCGTTTTGCCGTTCAATGACATCGATCTCATGCGCCGCTTCATTCGTGAACACCACGATGAACTCGCAGCGGTCATCGTCGAGCCTTTTCAACGCTTGATAGCCCCGCGGGATGGCTTTCTCGAGGCATTGCGCGAGGTCACTGCCGAAACCGGCGTGGTGTTGATTTTCGATGAAGTCGTGACTGGATTCAGGTTTTCTTATGGGGGTGCTCAGGCGTATTTTGGCGTGACCCCCGACCTCTGCACGTTAGGCAAGGCGTGTGGCGGCGGGTTCCCGCTGGCCGCGATCGCGGGTCGCGCCGACATCATGGATCTGTTCGATCGTTCCAAGGTGGGTGACGAGCGCTTCCTGGTGCAGCTGGGCACCCTGAGCGGCAATCCAATGGCCGCTGCTGCGGGGTTGGCCACATTGAACGTCCTCAGGCAGCCGGGTACCTATGAAAAGTTTTTTGCAACCGGCAGGAAACTGATGGACACCCTGAATGAGATGTTGCAGCGCGCGGATCTCCCTGCTCAGGTACTGGGTGCGGAGCCGCTGTTCGACGTGATTTTCCATCGCGACGAGATCCGCAATTACCGCGACACCGTCAGCGGCGACGCCTGGCTGACCGGAACGTTCAATGCGCTGCTGCGGCAGCGTGGGATATTCAAGGGCGATACAAAATACTATGTCAGTACGGCGCTGGGCGAGACCGAAATCAGCCAGACGATCGATGTCTGGGCATCCGCCATCGAGGCGCTGAAGCACGCCATGAAATCCCGGCCCGCCGACAGTTGATGTCTTGTCGGCGCTGGGTGGCCTGGCCATCGATCTGGCTAGGTCAACGGCGATCATAAAATTATGACCATGGAGTGATGAGGATGTCGGATTTATCTAACGGTGTGGCATACGTGGATGGGGAATTCGTTCCCGTGTCACAGGCAAAGATGTCAATATTCGATTGGGGCTTTCTCCATTCCGATGCAACGTATGATGCCGCACATGTATGGAAAGGCAGCATATTTCGGCTCGATGATCATATCGACAGGTTCCTGAGAAACGTCGATAAGCTCAGGATGAAAATTCCATTTGGCAAGGACGGATTGCGCAGCCTGATGGTCGATTGTGTTGCGAAAACCGGCATAAGGGATGGGATTGTCGAAATGATATGCACGCGTGGCGTGCCGGAGCCCGGCTCCCGCGACCCGCGGACCTGTAAAAACAATTTCTTTGCCTTCGTGGTGCCTATGATCTGGGTCGCCAGCCCCGAAAAGCAAAAAGAAGGCCTGCATGTCATCGTAAGTGAAAAACATCGCATATCCACCTCGTCCGTGGATCCCACGATCAAGAATTTTCACTGGCTCGACATGACGATGGGTTTGTTCGAGGCCTATGACAGAGGCGGGGAGAGTGCGATTCTGAGAGACAGCGAAGGCCATCTGGTCGAGGGGCCCGGTTTCAATATATTTGCGGTCGAGGGAACCAAGATCGTCACGCCGCGACAAGGGTCGCTGGATGGCATCACACGGCGCACCGCAATCGAGCTTGGCAGGGATAGTGGTCATGATGTGGTGGAAGGCGAACTATCGGTCGATGCGGCTTATAAAGCGGATGAAATCTTCATAACCAGTACCGCAGGCGGGATCATTCCTGTTACGACCATTGATCATCAGAAGGTCGGGTCGGGAAAGCCAGGGCCCGTGACGACGGCCCTTGCGGAAAAGTATTGGGCTTTGCACGAGGATCCCCGCTATGGTGTTCCCGTAAAATACTGAGACGCGTCCAGGCTTTTCACGGGCAGCCATGCGGTTACGGTACGTACCGCAGGCTGACCAGACGGCCGCTCGCTCACGGAATGTACTTATTTCAAAGGAGATTGTCATGGCCGCCTATGTCGTTGCCACCATCCACGTTACGGATCCCGCCACGTACAAGAAATATGCCGACGAAGCGCCAGAGTTCATCAAACGTCATGGCGGCAGGTACCTGACGCGGGGCGAAGAGGTCATGACGGCCGAGGGCGAGCCGTTCGATGGGCGCATGGTGATACTCGAGTTTCCCAGTAAGGCGCATGTCGAAGCCTGGCTGAAAGATCCGGGCTATATGGCAGTGGCCGCGTTTCGTCACGCCGCTTCGGTTGGGCGATTTTTGGTTCAAGAAAGGAAAGAGGCTTGATGGGCCCTGATTCCGGTGAATCATGGATCGCCAGCCCATTTCAAGTGACTGAGGCCGCTTTGCAAGCTGAGGCCGCTTTGCAAAAATAGTATGAAAATAGCACATTGATGAGAATACGGTGATAGGGCATGGAAGACCTGGTATGCTCCAGCGCGGCTGATCTTGTTAGAAAAATTGCCTCTCGTGCAGTCAGCGCGCATGAAGTCGCTTCGGCGTTTCTAGATAGAATTGCGCAGTACAATCCGTCCGTCAATGCGATTGTCAGCATTCCCGACGATGTGCTAAATAAAGCGAAGTTATTGGACCAGCGGTTGGCTCAGGGCGGGTCTCCGCGTCCGTTGGAAGGGGTGCCTTTTGTCGTCAAGGATAATATCGATGCTCGCGGCCTGCATACGACACACGGGTCCGTCATCTATAAAGACAATTTGCCGGCAGAAAATTCCGTCGTGGTACAAAGAATGCTGGACGCCGGCGGCATCCTAATTGGCAAGTCCAATACCTCGGAATTCGCCACCGATATCAATACGAGCAATTCATTGTTCGGCACCACGAGAAATCCACTGGATTTGAACGTCAGCGCGGGCGGATCCAGTGGCGGAACAGCTGCAGCCATTGCCGCGGGGTTTTCCCCCATCGGCCTGGGTACGGATCGCGGTGGTTCGATACGCATTCCAGCCGCCTGGTGCGGGGTCTCCGGGCTACGGCCGGCGCCGGGCAGGGTACCGATATATCCGGATGAGTTTGCGTGGGATACCTTGGTGAATCACGTACAGGGCCCCATGGCGCGCAGTGTCGAGGATCTGGGGCTTCTGCTTTCGGTTTTGGCTGGGCCGGACGACCGGGACCCTATCTCTTTGCCGCGAACCGCCGCAGACTACGAAAAAGCGGCTTTGGGCCGTGTGGACTTGAAAGGTGTCAGGATTGCATTTTGCGCGGATCTTGGCGGGATCGTGCCCGTTGATTCACAAGTACGCCAGCTGGCACACGATGCGGCCTTATCGTTCCGGGCGCTTGGCTGCACAGTCGACGACGCCTGTTTTGACGCGAGAGATCTCAAAACCATAATAACGGGTACCAGGGGGTATGGCATATTGGCGCGCTTCGGGCCGCTATATCAAAAACATGGCGACACCCTGGGTTCGCAACTTGTAGGGCAACTGGAAGATGCTTTTGGCCTTAGCCTGAATTCGGTGGCAGAGGCTGAGCGCATGCGCACGGCTTATTGGCACCGGATATTAAAGCTCCAAGAGAAGTATGACTTCATCATGACGCCGACAATCGGTGCAACGCCATTTCGGCTTGACCAGCCGTTGCCCACCGAGATAGAAGGCAAGCCAGTCGAGAATTTCTACGACATATTCTTGCTTGTCTACGCGTTCTCGCTGGTAGGGCTCCCCGCAGCTTCCGTGCCGTGCGGCTTGACATCGTCGGGCGGGCCGGTGGGGCTGCAGATCGTCGGGCGGCGCCAGCGGGAGGACCAGGTACTGAACATTGCGGCGCACTATATGCACGCCAATCAGGAATTATTTGCGCCAAGGCCCATCGATCTTGCGCGTTTAGTGCCGCTTGGCTCATCCGTCAGCACACCTGGCATGCGCTATTAAAATAAAATATAACCAGCCATATCGTACTGGCCATATTGCACCAGCCATATAGCAGAAAATCCGAAAAGGCGCTGGATCCAGCTGGAACATGGCTGTAAAAAACTTGTTTCTATTATTTGATCAGCGAAACAAGATGCATTGAATTTCTGGCACCCACCTTGACCATAAGGCGGTTTTTATAGGTTTCGACCGTTCTGTGGCTGATCATCAGCTTGCGGGCAATCTCTTTGCTTGTGAGGCCTTGTTGCATGTATTTGACGATGGCGTACTCCCGAATCGTTAATTCTGGATTTTGGCCTTTTTCAGTGACTTCTTCAAACGTGCAAACCATCAGCTGATAGGGGTCTCTGGGGCTTCGGCATCGGCCTCTTACCTTGATCCACACGGGATTTTCTTTTCTGGCGAGCATGATGCGTTCGTCGCTGTGCTCGCCGTGTATGTGCAGGAATTCGGCCCACTTTTCTCCGCGGTCAAGAAATTCAAAGCGGCTCGGATAAAGCATTTCGAGCGACTTTCCAACGATATCTTCCATCTCGTAGTTGAATAGGCTGGCGAACGTAGAGTTGCAGTGCGTAATTTTCCGGCCCACCGACATTAGGATTCCGATTGGCAGCAGGTCATGTAGTGAGGAGGTATCATTCATCTGCAATTATAAATTTACAATTAGTAAACGTATTTTTACGGACTTGAGGTGTATGTCTGTTCGGGCTGATAGTAGTGATGAGCCTCTTCCAAGAGAATAGTTGCCTGCGTATGGCCCAGGCATTAGGGAAACCCCGTAGTTCTAGGGGTGGCTTGGCTCACGAGATTCATAACCCCAGCGCAGAGCTTACACATGAACATAGTACAGCTGTTTTTGGACAAATCAAGACAGAAGCCGGATGCCCCGGCGCTCACCGCAGGTGATACAACATTAAGCTTTGGCGATCTTTCAAAAAGAATAACCCACCTGGCAGGGGCGATCCGTGAGCGGCTGGGGCTTCGCCCTGGCGACCGTGCCGCATTGTGGATGGAAAACCGGGCCGAATTCGTCGAAATCCTGCTTGCCTGCTGGGTGGCGGGTGTCTGCGTCGTGCCTGTCAATTATAAGCTGCACCCCCGCGAGTTGGAACATATCGTAGGCGACTCCGGCGCCAAATTCGTATTTACTTCGGCCCATCTGGCGGACACCCTGAAGGATCGGCTTCAAGGGTGGTCGGATGGCGTCGTCATTACGGTTGAGAGTGACGAGTATCTGTCTTTGCAAAATGGAAAGCCTATTGCAGCCTATCCTGGCGTCCCTGATGATCTTGCGTGGATTTTTTATACCAGCGGCACCACCGGATTTCCAAAGGGCGCCATGCTGTCGCACAGAAATCTGATATTCATGTCGATGGCTTATTATTCTGACATAGAGCAGGTGGGTTTCGGCCAGACGATGATTCATACGGCGCCATTGTCACATGGCTCGGGGCAGTACATGCTTCCCCACCTGCTGGCGGGGGGGCATCAGATCATCCTTCGACGGTTTGATCCAGACCAACTGTTAAACGAACTGCAGCGATATGCATCCGTGTCGTTGTTTTTGGTCCCAACCATGATCACGCGGCTGGTACAGGCGGTAAAGTCCAGGCCGGATTGGAAGAGCGATATCAATTACATATTATATGGCGGCTCTCCAATGTATGTGGCGGATCTGGTCGAGGCGATGCAATGTTTTGGCCCGCGCTTCTATCAGCTATATGGTCAGGGCGAATCGCCCATGACGATTAGCGGCCTGGATCGCCGACACCACGAGAACGCGTATTCGTCAGCAAATTATGACGTGCTGGCCACCGTCGGCGTGCCGCGCACCGGCGTAGAGGTGCGCGTCGTGGACGAGGCCGGGACCGATGTGCCTCCAGGGGAACTGGGCGAGATTATTACGCGTAGCGACTGTGTCATGCGTGGTTACTGGAACAATGAGGCGGCAACGAAAACGACCCTTCGGGATGGCTGGCTTTGGACGGGGGATATTGGCGCCCTCGATGAACGCGGCTACCTTTCCTTGAGGGACCGCTCCAAGGACATGATTATCAGTGGGGGGTCCAATATTTATCCGAGAGAGATCGAGGAAATACTGCTGACGCATCCTGGCGTGTCGGAGTGCAGCGTCGTCGGCAGGCCCCATCAGGATCTCGGCGAAGAGGTCGTAGCGTTTGTGGTATGTCATGCTGCGTCACGGGTGACCGAGAAAGAACTGGATGATTTATGCATTTCGAAGATGGCCAGATTCAAAAGACCGCGCGCCTATCGTTTTGTCGACGACTTGCCTAAAAGCGGTTACGGGAAAATTTTGAAAAAAGCCCTGCGGGATCAATTGAAGAGCGAATTTCATCCAAACATTTAATGCGTGAGTAGAGTTTATGTCGGATATAGAATATGAATCTTACGGTCATGTGCGGCTTATTTCAATAAATCGCGCGGACAAAATGAATTCGCTGGATTTTCCAGCCAATCAGGCGCTGGTCGATTTCTGGAATGAATTCAAGAACGATGATCATGCCCGGGTGGCAGTCGTCACCGGGCGGGGCGACAAGGCGTTTTGCGCCGGTGCGGATCTGAAAACGTACACAATGAATTACGCGAATACGCCCGCCCCTAAGTTCAGGACGCAATATACCGATGGTCCTGGGTTTGCAGGCATCACGCGGAACATGGATATTGACAAACCGATCATTGCCGCAGTGAATGGATATGCCATTTCAGGGGGATTCGAGCT
>Ga0172382_10004036_pt1 | contig 22744 bp, 17 predicted proteins | sample Leawel138RmetaG_FD_122245 | JGI IMG/M metagenome (GOLD analysis project Ga0172382, IMG submission 122245) | Leachate microbial communities from a municipal landfill in Southern Ontario, Canada - Leachate well 138R metaG | ecosystem: Engineered > Solid waste > Landfill > Unclassified | place... | reverse complement strand
GGCCTCGGCACCGAAAGCCAGCACATACAGCCGGATGATCGAATACGCGCCGACCTTGGTCATGATCGCAAACAGCGCAGCGACCGGCGCGGGTGCATTGGCATAAGTGCCCGGCAGCCAGAAATGGAGGGGCACCAGTGCCGCCTTGACCCCGAACACCAGCAGCAGCAGCAAGGCGCCGACGTGCAAAATGGCACGATCCCCGGCGGCCAGCTCCGGCACCTTGAGCGCAAGGTCGGCCATGTTGAGCGTGCCGGTCACGCTGTAGATCATGCCCACCGAAATCAGGAACAGGGTCGAGCCCAGCAGGTTCACCACGACGTACTGAACGCCGGCACCAATGCGGTCGCGCCCACCACCATGAACCATCAATCCATAGGATGCGATCAGCAGAATCTCGAAGAAGACGAACAGATTGAAGAAGTCACCGGTCAGGAATGCCCCGTTGATGCCCATCAGCTGGAACTGCCACAACGCATGAAAGTGGCGACCGCGGGTATCCCATCCGCCGATGGCGTAGAGCAGGACCAGCAGCGACAGCAACGCGGACAACAGCAACATCAGGGCCGACAGGCGATCAAGCACAAGGACGATGCCAAACGGCGCCGGCCAGTCGCCAAGCGCGTACATTTGCGGCGGCTCGGACGAAGCTGACACCATCAGCCCCACCGCCAGCACGAGCTGACACACGCTGGCCGCAACCGACAGCGCCCGCGCCAGCACGATGTCGTGGCGCGCCGCCAGCACCAGCACTGGCGCCATCAACGCAGGCAGCAAAATGGCGAAGATGATCCACTGATTCATCGCCCGCCCTCCGAAACCTCAACCGGCACCACCACCGGCTCTGGCTGCCCCGCCTGCGCAAGTCCCGTGCCGTCGATATGGTCGGAGTCGCTCTCAAGGTAACTGCGCAGCGCCATCACTACCACCACCGCCGTCATGCCGAATGAAATCACGATCGCCGTCAGCACGAGCGCCTGTGGCAGCGGGTCGGTGTAGACCGTCGCGTGATCCGAGATCACTGGTGGCGCATTCGCCGCGAGACGCCCCATCGCAAACAGGAATACGTTGGTTGCGTAGGACAGAAGTGCAACGCCGAGCACGACGGAAAAGGTGCGGGCACGCAGCAGCAGGTAGACCCCGGCCGCGGTCAGCCCGCCAACGGCACTCGCCAACAGGAACTCCATCTCAATGCTCTCCCGCAACGGTAAGCGAATGCGAAGGATCGACATCCATCGGCTCGCGATTGACCAGTAGATGTTCGGCGTGACGCCCGACCCGGGAAAGGTTGGCCAGTGCAAGCATTGTCGCGCCCACCACGACCAGGAAGACGCCGGTATCGAAGAACATCGCAGAGGCGATGTGCAGCTCGCCAATCAGCGGAAGATCGAAATGCCAGACCGTACTGGTCAGGAAGGGATAGCCCACCACAAGCGCCCCCAGACCGGTCGCTGCAGCTACCAGCACGCCCGTGCCGACCAGCCCGTGATAATCCATCTTCATGCGCTGCGCAGCCCAACCGAATCCGCTCGCCATGTACTGCACGATCAGCGCCACCGCGACGACCAGACCGGCAATGAAACCACCGCCAGGCACGTTGTGTCCGCGCAGGAAGATATAGACCCCGACCATCAGCGCCAGCGGCAGCATCGCCCGCGTTGCCACGGCCAGCATCATCGGGTGGCGGTCGGCAGCACGCGCCTGATCAGGCTCCCAGGACTGCAGGCGGCGACCGGCCGCACTGGCCATGAGGCCGTCGAGCAGCGCAAAGATGGACAGTGCGGCGATACCGAGCACAATGATCTCGCCAAAAGTATCGAAGCCCCGAAAATCCACCAGGATCACATTGACCACATTGGTTCCACCGCCACCAGGAACGGCCTGCTCAAGATAGTAGCCGGACAGGGTCTCGAAGTCGCGGGTGAGCACCGCCCACGCCGCACCACCCACGCCGAGCCCTGCGGCGACGGCCAGCACCCCGTCCCGCAAGCGGCGTCCAGTGCTGGATTCCCGCGGGGACTGCTTAGGCAGAAAGTTCAACGCGAGCAACATCAGAATGACCGTGACCACTTCGACCGAAATCTGGGTCAGCGCCAGATCCGGGGCCGAAAAGTAGACAAATCCGATCGACACCATGAGGCCGACCACCCCCACGACCACGAGTGCCAGCAAACGTTGGCGGTGCATCAGCACAACCGCAATGCAGGCCCCCATCAACAGAATCCAGCCCACGATGGCGATCGGCGTTGCTGCCAGCAGCATACGCGTGCCCGCCGCGTGCGAACTGCTCTCGAACACGGCATAACCGACCACGAGGAAAGCGGCCAGCATGCAGGCCAGGTAACGTTGCAGGGACCCGTTATGCAGACCATGCGTGAAGCCTTGGGCAAGCTTGACCGCGCCTGAGGTCAGCCCATCAAAAATGCGCTTTGCTTCGGGATGAGGACCAGCCAGCCATACGCGCCGCACACGCCCGTAGGAACGGATCAGCACCGTGCCAGCAAGCACGGCGATCACGCTCATCCCAAGCGCCGGCGTCACGCCGTGCCACAGGGCGAGGTGATAGTCGAGCACTTCGCCCCCCGTCACCGCCCGCGATACCAGCGCCACCAGCGCCCCGGCCGTCGTGTCGGGAAAAATCCCGATCAGCACCACCAGCACCACCAGCAGGGCAGGCGGCAGCCACATGCCGACGGGGGGGTCGTGGGGATGATGGGGATAGTCGTTGCGTGCCGGCCCCATGAACACATGCGCGATGAAGCGGAAGGAATACGCGACGGAGAAGCAGGCCGCAAATGTCGCCACTGCAGCCAGCAGCCAGGCCTGCCCGCCCCACGTGGTGTTGGCCGCCTCGTGCAGCATCATCTCCTTGGACAGGAAGCCGTTGAGCAGGGGCAGCCCGGCCATCGACGCTGCAGCCAGCATGCCCAACGTGGCGGTAACCGGCATCAGGTGCATCAGGCCGCCGAGGCGCCGGACATCACGCGTGCCGGCTTCGTGGTCGATGATGCCTGCATTCATGAACAGCGCCGCCTTGAAGGTGGCGTGATTGAGAATGTGGAACACCCCTGCGGTCGCAGCCATTGGCGTGCCGAACCCGAACAGCATGGTTACCAGACCGAGGTGACTGACGGTGGAGTACGCCAGCAACCCCTTGAGGTCGTCCTTGAACAGGGCAACCACCGCACCGAGCAACATGGTCAGCAGTCCGGTCGTGGCCACCAGATAGAACCACTCGTCGGTACCGGCGAGCACGGGCCACAGTCGCGCCATCAGAAACAGGCCCGCCTTCACCATGGTGGCCGAGTGCAGGTAGGCCGACACCGGCGTGGGCGCAGCCATTGCGTGCGGCAGCCAGAAATGGAAGGGGAACTGTGCCGATTTGCTGAAACAGCCGACAAGGATCAGCACCAGCGCCAGCAGATAGTCGGGCGAAGAGCGGATCAACTCGCCTTGCTGCAGAATCACGCTGAGGTCGTAAGAGCCCGCGATGTTGCCGAGAATCAGCATGCCGGCGATCATCGCCAGACCACCGCCGCCAGTCACGGTCAGGGCCATCCGCGCGCCCTGCCTGCCTTCGGGCAGGTGCTTCCAGTATCCGATCAGCAGGAAGGACGACAGGCTGGTGAGTTCCCAGAAAATGAGCAGAAGCAGGATATTGTCGGACAGCACGATACCCACCATCGCCCCCTGAAAGAGCAGCAGATAGGCATAGAAACTGCCCATCGGATCATCCTTGGACAGGTAGTAACGCGCATAGACGATGATCAGCAAGCCAATGCCGAGAATCAGCGCCGCAAAGAAAAAGCCCAGCCCGTCGAGAAAGAAATTGACGTTGAGACCGAGACCGGGAAGCCAGTCCCAGCCGGCATGAATCACCTCACCGCGAAACAGCGCCGGCGCATGCGACATGAGGCCGATGAACGCGAGCAGCGTGGTGACGAAGGTTCCCGTCGCACAGGCATTGCGCCCGGCACGGATCATCAGCGCGGGCAGCAGCGCGCCGAGGAAAGGCAGGAGCACGATCAGGAGAAGACTCATTCCGATTCCAGGAAAATCACTTCGGTTCCACTGCGTGGCGGGTGGCGCGAACGAAAAACAACCCGGTCCAGCCGGGCATTATTGAACAAAAGTATATCTGCAGGTAAACGCTGCATCCAACATACGGCAACACAAAATGACTGTGGCACGTGCATTGCGGTCCAGCAGAGCCTCGCCAACTGCGTGCAGAAAGTGACTTGTCATGTCCTGACTCCGCATGCACACGAGGTCTCGCAGGGCTCGGCAGTGGCACGACCCTCCGTCCCGAATGCTCCGCGGACGCCCTGCGCACCCGCCCCGCCTCACCGGGCCGAACGGGCACGACTTCGGTGCGTCCCTGCGTCCCCCTGAAGCACCCGATCCATCAGCTTTTGCTGTTTCATTTCACTAGGCGAAATCGAGTCCCGCAGTTACCATTCACGCGTTACACAACCCTGCAGGTCAACGTGTCCGCCAGAAGAATCGACGAAGCCCCCGCACCGGTGGAGGCCAAGAACCCCATCCAGGTAATCGAGCGCATGATGAAATTGCTCGACACCCTTGCCGAGCATGCCGACCCGGTGCCACTCAAGCTGCTGGCGCTGGAGACGGGTCTGCATCCGTCGACTGCACACCGCATCCTGGGCGCCATGACGCAAAGCGGATTCGTCGATCGCTCCGACCCCGGCGTCTATCGCCTCGGCATTCGGCTCCTGGAACTGGGCAGCCTGGTCAAATCGCGGATTTCGCTGCGGGAAACCGCCATGCCAGCAATGCTCAAGCTGCATGCGGCGACCGGTGAGAGCGTAAACCTCGGTATCCGCACAGGTGACGACATCGTGTATGTGGAACGCACCTCAAGCGGTCGCTCCTCGGTGCGCGTGGTGCACATTGTCGGCGCCCGTGCGCCGCTGCACACCACCGCCACCGGCAAGCTTTTCCTGGTTGAAGACGGGATAGAAAAGATCCGCGACTACGCGCGTCGCACCGGCCTCCCCCCGTCCACACCCGAATCGCTGACAACGATGCCGGCACTGGAGAAGGAACTCGACAAGGTACGCCGTCACGCGGTGGCCTTCGACCTCGACGAAGTCGAAGCCGGCGTGCGCTGCATCGCTGCAGGCATTCGGGACGACAGCGGCGAACTCATCGCTGGCCTGTCGCTATCGACCCCGTCGGAGCGCTTCAATCCGGACTGGGCGCCGCTGGTGCGAGACACCGCCGACGAGATTTCCAGATCGCTGGGTTACATCGCCAAGTAGGCAACTGGCGGCCAGAAACCCCGGCCGCCAGCAGGCTCATCCCTGTCTCGCCTTGGACGCAGCGGCAAGGCGCTCGGCAGCACGACTGTCGAGCCACTTGCGCACACGCTGCGCATCGGCCGTGCGGGTATAGCGCCCAACCGAATCCATCAACACGATGACCACTGGCTGCCGGTTGATCCATGCCTGCATGACCAGGCAACGCCCGGCCTCGGTGATATAGCCCGTCTTCGACACACTGATCTCCCAGTCGGGGTTCTTGACCAGTGAGTTGGTGTTGCCGAAACGCAGCTGCCGTCCTCGCACCTCGACATAGCGTTCTGCCGTCGTCGAGAACTCCCGGATCAGAGGATAACGCGACGCGGCGGCAACCAGCCGTGCCAGATCCCGCGGACTGGAGACGTTGGCCGGATTCAGCCCGGTGCTGTCATGAAAGCGGGTGTCAGACATGCTCAGCAGGCGTGCCTTGATATTCATGGCATTCACGAAGGCGGGCAGCCCGCCCGGGTAGTGCCGCGCAAGCGTCGACGCCGCACGGTTTTCCGACGACATCAGGGCGAGGCGAAGCAGCTCCTCGCGCGTCATGCGCGTTCCCAGGGAAAGCCGCGACCCGGTACCCTTGAGCTGATCGATATCCTCTTCGTCGATGGAGAGTTCTTCAGTCAGGCTGGGGCTGGCCTCAAGGACAACCATGGCGGTCATCAGTTTGGTGATCGACGCGATCGGCAGCACCGCCCCGCCATTTTTTTCCAGCAACACCTCACCAGTCGCCTGGTTCGCCACGTAAAAGGCGGACGACTTGAGTATGGGGTTGCCTTTTCCGTCCACCGCCAAGGTCGCAGACTCCTCGGCCGCCGGCGCACTGCGTTTTGCCACCACTTTTTTGGTCGAGCTTTTTGTTACGCTGCGCTTGGCCTTGCGGGGCGCGGTTTTCGCAACCGCCTTCTTCTGCGTGACCTTGCTCGACGCGGCCGAGGTCGTTTTTGACGACGCTGCCAGCGCCGGACTCAGCCCGCCATGAACAAGCACCAGGGACAGTAACGCGGCGAAGAGAATTCTGGGCTTCATGATGGGGCTCTGACCGAAAACGACGTGTACGCTAATTCTTAACGAAAATAGGGAGATATCAAGCTTTTTTGAAGTAACTTGCGAAAAAGGCCTGATCGATTGTTACATCAACGCTCGAACACCGTATTGAGATGACGCAATCTGAGCAAAAAAAGCATTGTCTCGAAAAAGGCCCGAGTTCAATCCGCGGCATCGAGACGCAGAAATGCCGCGACTTCGTCGCGCCGCGCCAGGGTATCCTGGTAGCCGAGGTCCATCAGCGCACGGGTGAAGCTCTGCTCGAACAGCAGGTAGCTCAACAGCGTCGAGCCATCGCGCCGCATGGCACCAAGCCCGCGCAGGACCGCACGCAGCAGCGGCGGCAGGGATTCACGATGGTGGCCCGCAATTGCATCGAGGCGCTGCGAAGGTGAGATCACCAGCGTTTCGATCGGTCTCAGCTTGATGCCCGCAGCGGCGCGCTGCGCTGCGTTCAACCCGCACAGCGTCTCGTTGATGCGCTCCATGCGCTCCAGGTCGACTGCGAGCCCGTCGAGGAAGATGCTCGACAAGGCATGTCCGGCAATCTGCGCCGGCGATGGATAGCTTTCCGTGCGCTGCCGCCCCTCCTCCGCCAGACGCCCCGAGCCGATCACCAGGATGCGGTCGGCCCCGAGGTGGATCGCTGGACTGATCGGCGCCAGTTGGCGCATGGAGCCATCGCCGAAAAACTCGCGATTGATCTTGGCTGCGGGGAACACGAAGGGGATGGCGCTCGAGGCCAGCAGGTGATCCACCCCGAGGCGGGTGCGCGTGCCGATACGTTGTGCCCGGCGCCAGGGTTGAATGGATGGATGTCCGGAAAAGAATGCCAGGCTTTCGCCCGAGGTATAGCCGGACACGGTGACGCTCACCGCGTGCAGGTGGCCAGCGTCGATAGCGTGATCGATGGCACTGAAGTCGAGCGTACGTTCGAGCAGCGTACGCAGGGGGCTGTTGTCGAGCAGGGAGCGTGGTGTCTGCCTGAACGCCCATCCGGCGAAGAGCGCCGACCCCCACCGCATTCCGGAACCCAGCAGGGCAGCCGCATCGGTACGATAGACCTGACTCGCGCAGAAGTTGCGCCAGATCCACGAGAGTTTGCGCACGGCGCCATTGAAATCGGCCGAGTACACCGCCAGCGCCGTCGCATTGATGCCACCGGCCGAAGTGCCGCAGAGAATGGGAAACGGGTTTCCGGGGCGCGGCCCGCGAATGTGACGGATAGCCTGCAGCACGCCAACCTGATAGGCCGCCCGTGCGCCGCCACCCGTCAATACGAGCGCTGCCCGCCCTGTTTTCTCGTCCATGCCCAACCTCCCATGAATCCATCATGGCACAGGCACGAAGACGAGAAAACAGATCCGGACCGCTTCAGTCCTCCTGACCCGCCTCGACCACGGTAAGTGCGGTCATGTTGATGATCCGGCGTACGGTCGCCGACGGCGTCAGGATATGCACCGGCTTGGCCGCACCAAGCAGGATGGGGCCGACCGTCATGCCTTCACCCCCCGAGCTCTTGAGCAGATTGAAGGCAATGTTGGCGGCATCGAGCGTGGGGAAGATCAGCAGGTTGGCATCCTCGCGCATGCGCGCATTGGGGAAGACCTGCAGACGATGCTTGGCGTCGAGTGCCGAGTCGCCGTGCATCTCGCCCTCGACCTGCAACTCGGGATGCTGCTCGTGCAGCATGCGCAGCGCGATGCGCATCTTTTCGGCGGTCGGCGAGTCGGCCGAACCGAAGGACGAGTGTGACAGCAGCGCGATGCGCGGCTCAACGCCGAAGCGCACCATCTCCTCTGCCGCCAGGCACGTCATCTCGACCACCTGTTCGGGCGTCGGGTCGTAATTGACGTAAGTATCGGCGAGGAACAGCGTGCGCCCGGGCAGGCTCAGCAGGTTGAGCGTGTAGCAATGCTTGGCATCCGGGCGGCGACCGAGCACATTTTCGATGAAGTCGAGATGCAAGCGGTGCATGCCATAGGTGCCGCAGATGAGACCGTCACCGTAGCCGAACTTGAGCAACAGCGAACCGATCAGCGTGGTGCGGCGGCGCACCTCCTTCTTGGCGTACTCGACCGACACACCCTTGCGCTCCATCAGCGAATGGTAGTGCTCCCACAGTTCGTGGAAGCGCGGATCCGACTCGGTGTTGACCATCTCGAAGTCGCGATCCGCCTCGATGCGCAGGCCGAAACGCTTGATGTTGTTGGCTACCACCTCGGGGCGGCCGATCAGGATCGGACGCGCCAGGCCTTCGTCGACAACGGTCTGCACCGCGCGCAGGACCTTCTCTGACTCACCTTCGGAGAAGATGATGCGCTTGGGCGCGCGTTTGGCGGCGGCAAACACTGGCTTCATGATCAGACCGGAGTGCCACACGAAGTTGTTCAGTTGCGCGCGATATGCATCCCAGTCGGTGATCGGGCGGGTTGCCACACCGGAGGCCATTGCCGCCTCCGCCACCGCGGGCGCGATCTTCACGATCAGGCGCGGATCGAACGGGCGCGGGATGATGTATTCGGTGCCAAAGCCCGCCACCTTCTCGCCATATGCAGCGGCAACGATATCGCTCTGCTCGGCACGTGCAAGTTCGGCAATCGCCTTGACTGCGGCGAGCTTCATTTCGTCGGTGATCGTGGTCGCACCGACATCGAGCGCGCCGCGGAAAATGAAGGGGAAACACAGCACGTTGTTGACCTGGTTCGGGTAATCCGAACGGCCGGTAGCGATGATCGCGTCGCTGCGCACCGCCAGCACTTCCTCCGGCAGGATCTCGGGGGTCGGATTGGCGAGCGCCAGAATCAACGGCTTCGGCGCCATCTTTGCCACCATCTCGCGCTTGATCACGCCGCCGGCCGAAAGGCCGAGCAGGACATCAGCGCCCTCGATGATCTCGGTCAGCTTGCGCGCATCGGTCTTCTTGGCGTAGCGGTCCTTGATCGGATCCATCAGCGTCGTGCGGCCCTCATAGACGACGCCCTCGATGTCAGTCACCCAGATGTTCTCGACCGGAATGCCCAGCATCACCAGCAGTTCGAGGCAGGCGAGCGCTGCCGCCCCTGCCCCGGAGGTGACGACCTTGACCTTGTCCAGTTCCTTGCCCTGCATCTTCAGGCCATTGAGGATGGCCGCACCGACGACGATTGCGGTGCCATGCTGGTCATCGTGGAAGACGGGAATCTTCATCCGCTCGCGCAGCTTGCGTTCGATGTAGAAGCACTCCGGCGCCTTGATGTCCTCGAGGTTGATGCCGCCGAAGGTGGGCTCGAGCGCAGCGATCATGTCGATCAGCTTGTCGGCGTCAGGCTCGTTGACTTCGAGGTCGAACACGTCGATCCCGGCGAACTTCTTGAACAGCACGCCCTTGCCTTCCATCACGGGCTTGGCCGCGAGGGGGCCGATGTTGCCCAGGCCGAGGACGGCCGTACCGTTGGTGATGACGCCGATCAGGTTGCTGCGCGAAGTAAGGTTGGCGGCTTCGGCCGGATCCTCGACGATGGCGTCGCAGGCAGCCGCCACGCCAGGCGAATAGGCCAGCGAGAGGTCGCGCTGATTGGACAGCACCTTGGTCGGCGTAACCGAGATTTTTCCGGGACGCGGGTAGCGATGGTAATCAAGCGCCGCAGCGCGAATCAGTTCATCCATGATGTGTCATCCATCTCGTCTGTTTTGTGGTTCCTGTGGATTCTCGCGTGCTGTACCGGGCACCTGGAAAACTTCAGGCGTCGGCCATTGCGCGGGTCGCAAGCCTCCAAGGATACACCTGTGAAACACGCTTTCACATTGCGAAAAAGCATTTTCAATCAATGGCGTTTTCCGGCAAATGGGACCCGTGGCATAATGCTAGGCTTTCGCCGGCTGCGGACTATCCTGTGATTTTCCGCATGCCGTATTGCAGGATGCATAGTGCGGCCAACCTTGGCCAACCCTGTACAGGACTGACACCCGGCCGGCCGCAAGGCCTTTCGATACCAACGGGGGTCGATCGACGGGGAACGGTTTCGCTTCAGCAAACTGGAGAGCTTTTCGCCATGAGTCAACGCTTCGCCGACGCAGCCCTGGCTGCAGCACCCGATTACGTCCATCACGAAGGCCTGAAGCAGTGGGTCGCCGGAATCGCCTCCCTTACCGAGCCCGATCAGGTTGTGTGGTGCGACGGCTCCCAGCAAGAATACGATCGCCTCTGCGCGGAGATGGTCGAGTCGGGCATGCTGATCAAGCTCAACCCCGAAAAACGCAAGGACTCCTACCTTGCCTTCTCCGACCCGTCGGACGTGGCGCGAGTCGAAGATCGTACCTTCATCTGCTCGAAGGAAAAGGGCGACGCCGGCCCCACCAACAACTGGGAAGAACCGGCCAAGATGCGCGGCACCCTGAACGATCTGTTCAAGGGCTCGATGCATGGCCGCACCATGTATGTGGTGCCATTCTCGATGGGCCCGATCGGCTCACCGATTGCCCACATCGGTATCGAGATCACTGACAGTCCTTACGTCGTGACCAACATGCGCACCATGACCCGCATGGGCAAGGGCGTGTTCGACGTGCTCGGCACCGGCGGTGAGTTCGTGCCCTGCGTGCATTCCGTCGGCGCCCCGATCGCCCACGGCGAGAAAGACAGCCGCTGGCCGTGCAACCCGACCACCAAGTACATCGTCCATTTCCCGGAAACGCGTGAGATCTGGTCCTACGGTTCGGGCTACGGCGGCAATGCCCTGCTGGGCAAGAAGTGCTTCGCGCTGCGCATCGCCTCGACCATGGCACGCGACGAAGGCTGGCTGGCCGAACACATGCTGATCCTCGGCGTGGAAAGCCCCGAAGGCGAGAAGACCTACGTTGCGGCGGCGTTCCCGTCGGCGTGCGGCAAGACCAACTTCGCCATGCTGATCCCGCCCAAGAGCTTCAACGGCTGGAAGATCACCACGGTCGGCGACGACATTGCCTGGATCAAGCCCGGCAAGGATGGCAAGTTCTACGCCATCAACCCCGAAGCCGGCTTTTTCGGCGTCGCCCCGGGCACGTCCGAGAAGACCAACTTCAACGCCATGGCAACCCTGAAGGAAAACATCATTTTCACCAACGTCGCCCTGACCGACGACGGTGACGTATGGTGGGAAGGCATGACCAAGGAAGCGCCCGCTCACCTGATCGACTGGCAGGGCAAGGACTGGACGCCGGAAATCGCCAAGGAAACCGGACGCAAGGCCGCACACCCGAATTCGCGCTTCACCGCGCCGGCCAGCCAGTGCCCGTCGATCGACGAAAACTGGGAAAAGGCCGAAGGCGTGCCGATCTCCGCGTTCATCTTCGGCGGCCGCCGCGCCACCACCGTACCGCTGGTGTACCAGGCCTTCAACTGGAACTTCGGCGTCTACATGGCCGCGACCCTCGGTTCCGAAACCACCGCCGCCGCCTTTGGCGCCCAGGGCGTGGTACGCCGCGATCCCTTCGCCATGCTGCCCTTCTGCGGCTACCACATGGGCGACTACTTCAACCATTGGCTGAAGATGGGTCACATGGTTGAGAACACGCCGAAGATCTTCTGCGTGAACTGGTTCCGCATGAACGAGAAGGGCGAATTCATGTGGCCCGGCTTCGGCGACAACATGCGCGTGCTGAAGTGGATCGTCGACCGTTGCAAGGGCCGCATCGCCGCCAAGGAAACCGCACTGGGCTGGATGCCCCGCTTCGAGGACCTCGACTGGACCGGCGCTGAGGTCAACAAGGCCGAGTTCGACGCCCTGACCGAAGTCGACACCGTCGCCTGGAAGCAGGAGCTGGCGCTGCACAAGGAATGGTTCGACAAGCTCGAGGACCGTCTGCCGAAGCAGTTCATGCTCAAGCGCGAGCTGTTCGAACTCGCCATGAACGCAGACTGATCCGACGCTGGCCTTCACGGCCGGCACGGACGACAAAGCGCCGCTCCGTCGGCGCTTTTTTCTTTTCAAGGAGTACCAGATGACGCCCCCGCAACTCGCCCGCAGAATGTCCGACATCCAGCCCTTCCATGTCATGGAACTGCTGCGCCGTGCACGCGAACTGGAGGCCGCAGGGCGGGACATCATTCACATGGAAGTCGGCGAACCCGACTTCCCCACCCCGCAGCCGGTCATCGAAGCGGCAAACCGATTCATTGCCGGCGGCGACGTGCACTACACCCCAGGCCTTGGGCTACCCCGGCTGCGCGAAGCCATTGCGGGCTTCTACCGCACACGCTTCAATGCCGAGGTCGCACCCGAGCGCATCATCATCACCGCCGGCGCGTCGGGCGCCCTGATGCTGGCGCTGGCGGCGACGACCGATCCCGGCGACGAATGGCTGCTGCCGGATCCCGGCTACCCGTCGAACCGCCACCTAATCAGAGCCTTCGAGGGCGTAGCCACAGGCCTGCCGGTGGATGCTGCCACTCGTTACCAGCCGACACCGGATCAGACCGATGCCGCCTGGAGCGCACGAACCCGCGGACTCATGGTTGCCACCCCATCCAACCCTACCGGCACCGTGCTGACCAACGCGGAGCTGCTCGCGCTGCATCGCAGCACAACGGCACACGGCGGACTGTTGCTGGTCGACGAGATCTACCAAGGGCTGACCTACGGAATCGAGAGCGCAACCGCACTGTCGCAGGCGGAGCTGGCCGCGGCGGACAACGTGTTCGTCGTGAACAGTTTTTCGAAGTATTTCGGGATGACTGGCTGGCGCCTGGGCTGGATGGTGGCGCCGCAGGCTTATGTGCGGGAGATCGAGAAGCTCGCGCAACACTTCTTCATCTCGCCCTCGACCCCTGCGCAACACGCTGCACTGGCAGCATTCGAACCCGCGACGCTGGAGATCCTGGAAGCGCGCCGGCTCGAATTCGGACACCGACGCGATGCCCTGGTGCCAGCCTTGCGGGAGCTTGGCTTCAAGATCGCCACCGAGCCACAGGGCGCTTTCTACATTTATGCAGACATTTCGGCGCTGGCCCCGGACAGCGAACAACTGGCCCGGCGCCTGATCGAGGAGGCTGGCGTGGCAGCCACGCCAGGGCTGGACTTCGGCCATCACCTGCCGCGGCAGCACCTGCGCATCGCCTATACAACGCGAAGCGAGCGACTGCTTGAGGCAGTCGCTCGCATGCGTACCGTTCTTTAAGCGGCCAGGGCGTCAGCCTTGGCCTCAGGCAGCGCCGTCGGACTTGCGGCCGGCCGCAGTGGTCAGACGCTGCTGCATGGCCATCACCTTGCGGGCATAGGAAGCGGCCGGGTCACTCAGCGCGCCACCGTAGTACTGCAGGGCGGACTTCATGCTGCCGTAGCGACGCAGACCTTCCTGCAACACGAGGGTGCCCACTCGAACGTTCAGTTCGGGGTCGAACAGCGCATCTTCGCCCCGCTCGTCACCGATCTTGTCCATGTGGAAACGCGGGATCACCTGCATCAGGCCCTGCGCGCCCATCGTGCTTTCCGCAAACGGATTGAAGCTCGACTCGATCGCCATGACTGCGACGATCAGCAGCGGATCGATACCCACATGCCGCCCCGACTCTTCGGCCGCAAGCAGTACGGGCTCGAGGGCAACGGTCGAGACCTTGTAACGCCGCGAAACCCAGTCGCGCACACGGGCCATTTCCCGCGACAGCGTGACATCTTCGTCGGCGAGCTTGGTGTCCACGGTCTTGGCGGCAGGTTCTGCGACCACAACAGGGGTTTCTGCTGCATTGGCTTCGGAAACCAATGCGTTAAAGGAAGTGGCCTGTTCGCTGTCGAGACGGCCGGAGCCGATGAATACGACGGCTACCAGACCAAGCGCCAGCAAACTGCCGTGCGCCATGCGAAACAGACCTGCACTGGCAGTGCGCCAGACGCGTTCAAAAGACGTTGCGTGATTCATGGTGTCCTCCGTGCTGTGGCCGGAACACATCGCTGCCAGACTCAGGTGGGAGCCATGACGAAACCGGGAAGGTCACCCGGGGTGGGGGCGGCTTGATGGCCGGTAAGCCAGGAAGCCGTGCGAGATGTTCGGTCGCCAGTAGGTGTAAGAGCAGAGCCGCAACCAGACTCCGATCCCGCGGTGCGCACGTCCATGACTGAAGTGCCGTGTCGCTTTAGCGAACCCCGGCAACGCACCGAAAATTGATTAATTTATAAAAATGTTGCAATGCAATGCGACCGGAGTCTATTGATCTGATTGACTTTTGTCAAAACACCCCTGTTGCAGAGGCGCCACAATTCCGGCTCGACCCCAGTCAAAGCACGGCCCCGGGTCGGTCTTGCGGCCTGGCGCGATGTCCGAATGGCCGGCAATCTCGAGCCCGCGATAGCGTCGCCGGAGGCGTTTCAGCAACGCAGCAAGCACATCGTATTGCACCGTTTCGAACGGGCGACTGTCGCACCCTTCCAGCTCGATACCGATCGAAAAATCATTGCAGCGTTCCCGCCCACGCCAGCACGACACGCCGGCGTGCCAGGCCCTCGCCTCGGTGGACACAAACTGGATCAGTTCGCCGTCACGCCGGATAAAAAAGTGTGCCGACACGCGCAAGTGGCCGATTGTTGCGTAATAGGGGTCTTCGTCCGGATCGAGGGCGTTGGTGAAGAGCTGAATCACACCGGGGCCACCGAAACGCTCGGGCGGCAGGCTGATGGCGTGGATGACAACCAGCGAAATCCGCTCTCCCGCCGGACGGGCGTCGAAATTGGGGGACGCAATCCGTCTCACCCCTCGCATCCAGCCTTTCACACTGATCACTCCCTTGTCTGCTAGCACGCCAGCCCGAACCGCGAACCGGGCCCCGGCAGGGGATTCTAGTCGATCGCCGCACAGCGGGCGCGCACACCGCCTCCCATGCCTTAGCCATCCACGCCCGTGCAGACAGCCGCGATCGCTTACAATCGGCATCCAGTCTCCCCCACGCCAGACCCTCATGAGCTACAGCCGCCCCGCCTTCGAATCCAAACTGTGCCCGCCCGACGCCCTGGCAGCCCGCTGCGCGCAGTTGCCACAACCGCTGGTGTTTACCAACGGCTGCTTCGACATCCTGCACCGCGGCCACGTCACCTATCTTGCACAGGCGCGGGCGCTGGGCGCGGCGATGGTGGTGGCACTGAACACCGACGCCTCAGTGAAGCGACTCGGCAAGGGAGACGATCGTCCGCTCAACCCGCTTGAAGACCGGATGGCGGTCATGGCCGCACTGGAGAGCGTCGACCTTGTCACCTGGTTCGACGAGGACACGCCGATCGCACGCATTCTTGCGGCCCACCCTGCGATTCTGGTCAAGGGCGGCGACTGGGCACCCGAGGCCATCGTCGGCGCCCCCGAAGTGCTTGCCTGGGGCGGCACGGTACATTCCATTCCGTTCGAGGTCGATCGCTCCACGACCGCGCTGATCGGTCGCATCCGCGACGGCAGGTGAGCCCGATACGCGCCACGGGCGCCAAACTACCGCTGCGCCCCGGCCCCCTTGCCGCTAAAATGTCACCCGATGACCGCTAAGTCCTCCTCCGCACTCCACATCCTCGAACACGTCTTCGGCTACACCGCCTTCCGCGGCGAGCAGGAAGCCATCGTCGAGCAGGTGGCCGGCGGCGGCGACGCGCTGGTGCTGATGCCGACCGGCGGCGGCAAGTCATTGTGCTACCAGGTGCCGGCGCTGATGCGCGAGGGCACGGCCATCGTGGTGTCGCCGCTGATCGCGCTGATGCACGACCAGGTGAGCGCGCTGGTCGAGGCGGGCGTCAACGCCGCATTTCTGAATTCCAGCCTCGACGTCGAATCGGCGCGTGCAGTGGAGCGTGCGCTCTACGACGGCAGTCTCGACCTGCTCTACGTTGCACCCGAGCGTCTGATGACGCCGCGCTTTCTCGACCAGCTCGACCACCTGCGCGACACCAACCGGCTCGCCCTGTTTGCCATCGACGAAGCCCATTGCGTATCGCAATGGGGACATGACTTCCGCCCGGAATACCTGCAACTCTCCATCCTGCCCGAGCGCTACCCGTCGATTCCGCGCATCGCCCTCACCGCAACCGCCGACCGCCAGACCCGTGAAGAGATCGCCACCCGCCTGCGGCTGGATCAGGCGCGGCGCTTCATCTCGAGCTTCGATCGCCCAAACATCCGCTACACCATCGTCGAAAAGGACGACCCGCGCCGCCAGCTGATCGGTTTCATCCGCGAGGAATACCCATCGGACGCCGGCATCATCTACTGCCTGTCGCGGCGCAAGGTGGAGGAAACCGCGGCCTGGCTGCAGGAACAGGGCATCAACGCCCTGCCCTATCATGCCGGCCTGCCACAGGAAGTGCGCGCCGAGCACCAGAACCGCTTTCTGCGCGAAGACAGCATCGTGATGGTCGCCACCATCGCCTTCGGCATGGGCATCGACAAACCCGACGTACGCTTCGTCGCCCACCTCGACCTGCCGCGCTCGATCGAGGGCTATTACCAGGAAACCGGCCGTGCCGGGCGCGACGGACTGCCGGCGCAGGCCTGGATGGCCTGGGGCGCACAGGACGTGGTCCAGCAGCGGCGCATGATCGACGAATCCGAGGGCAGCGAGGAGTTCAAGCGCCTGGGACGCAACCGGCTCGAGGTCCTCGTCGGCCTGGTCGAAGCCACCACCTGCCGACGCCAACACCTGCTGGCCTACTTTGGCGAAAGCTCGGCCCCCTGCGGCAACTGCGACAACTGCATCAGCCCGCCCCAGACCTGGGACGCCACCGACGCCGCGCGCAAGGCCTTGTCCTGTGTCTATCGCACCGGCCAGCGCTACGGCGCCGGGCACCTGATCGATGTACTGCGTGGCGAGAGCACCGAGAAAGTGGTGGAACGCGGCCACGCCGAACTCAGCACCTTTGGCATCGGCAGTGATCTCGACGAAAAACGCTGGCGCACGGTATTCCGACAACTGGTCGCGCGGGAACTGGTCGCAGTGGATCACGAACGCTACAACGCACTGACGCTGACCGATCTTGCCCGCCCCTTGCTGCGCGGCGAAGCGGAGTTCCTGCTGCGGGTGTCGACCGAGAAGACCCGCGGACGCAGTCGACGCAGCGCCGCCCGCCTCGACATCCCGGGCGGCATTCCCACCACCGTGTTCGACAGCCTGCGCGCCTGGCGCGCGGCACTGGCAAAAGAGCGCAACGTGCCCGCTTACGTGATCTTCCACGACGCCACGCTGCGCGAAATCGCCCTCGCCCGCCCCGACAGCATGGCGGCACTCGGCGGCATCACCGGCATTGGCGACCGCAAGCTCGAAGCTTACGGCGAAGACATTCTGAGAGTGGTCAGCGAGACGGGCTGAGCACGCACAGCGCGCTCATCGTCGCGGGCCCAACGAACGCTGCGCCCCGATGCGAGCCGGAATGACACCACAGCCAGCGCAATTCCCTCAAGCTTTTGCTGAGGAATGCCGTAACATTTCCAAGCGCCTCTCAACAGACCCGGGTGCAACAGGACCCGCCATAAATGGCCTCACTGGATCAGCTCACCGTACTTGTCATCGAAAGCCAGCCCACCATGCGTGCGCAGCTCAGGACCATGCTGTCCTCGATCGGTCTGGCCGAAGTGCAGTATGCGGTTTCCGCAGGCATGGCGATGCGGCGCCTGCGTGAGCACCGCTACGATCTCATCCTGTGCGAATACAACCTCGGCGACGGCCAGGACGGGCAGCACCTGCTGGAAGACCTGCGCAGCCACGAGATCATTCCGCTCGACACCCTGTTCGTCATGATTACCGGCGAGCGCAACTATGAGCGCGTGGTGAGCACGGCCGAGCTGACGCCCAACGACTACATTCTCAAGCCACTCGCTGCCGAGGCGCTACGCGCACGGCTGATGCGCGTGCTCGACAAGCGCGACGCCTTTCTCCCCGCGTGGCGCCTGATGTCCATCGGCGACACGCCGGAAGCCATCGCCTATTGCAAGGAAGCGGTCGACAACCATCCGCAGTACATCGTCGACTTCATGCGCCTGCAGGCAGAGCTGCACATTTCCGCAGGGCAGATGAGCGAGGCGGAGGCCATCTACCGCGAAATTCTCAGTGGCAAGGATATTCCCTGGGCACACCTCGGTCTGGCACGCACGCTGTTCCTGAGCAAGCAACGCGACGAAGCGGATCGAATCCTGAGCGAGCTGATCGCCGGAAATGAAAACTTCATTTCCGCATATGACCTGCTGGCCCAGGTGCGTGAAGACAGCGGCCGCCCCGAAGCCGCGCTCGACGTACTTCGCACCGCAACCGAACGCTCCCCCTACCGGGTCGCCCGACTGCGTCACGTCGGCGCACTGGCGCTGGCGGTAAACAACCCGGGCGCGGCCGAAGAAGCCCTGTCCGAGGTCGTGCGCAAGGGCAAGTACTCGGACTTTCGCGACCCCGAAGACCACGTTCGCCTGGTGCAGGCGCAGCTGGCGCTGAATCGGGTGGACGCGGCGAGCGCAACCATCAGCGACCTCGACCGCAGCATGGGGGGGCAGCCCAAGGCAGACCTGTGCAAGGCATTGTCTACCGCCATGTTGCAGAACCACATCGGAGAGAGCGCCCGCGCCCGCGAAGCCCTGCTCGGGGCCGCAAGAGCCGCCCCGGGCGCGGCAGACATGTCGGTCGGCCTCAAGCAGGAGCTCATCAAGGCCTGCTTCGATCACCAGCTCGGGGATGCGGGCGGCGAAATGGTGATGAATATCCTGCGCACATCGGCCGACGAGCGCACGGTGGAAACCACCCGCACGCTGCTGAAATCCCGTGGCCTCGAGAAGCTGTCGAAGGAAATCGAGCAACGCATCCAGGCTGAGGTGAAAGACCTGATCTCGGTCGGCGCCGAGAAGGCTCACGCCGGAGACTTCGACGGCGCCGTGGCCGAGATGATGAACGCAGCACGCAAGATGCCGGGCAATCCGCATGTCCTGTTCAACGCTGCGCTGGCACTGCTGCGCCATATCGAACACCGTGGCTGGAACGAGGCCTTTGCCAAGCAGGCGCGCTCACTGATCGAGCGGGCGCGCAAGCTCGCCCCCACCAGCAACCGTCTGTCCGCGATCACCGATTTCATGCACGGCCTGATCAAGCGCTACGGTATCCGACCCGAACGAATCATGGAAAGCGCCGACAAGGCTGCGCTGTTCCGCAGAGCGAACGCACGCAGATGACACTTGCCCCGATCCTGCGCACCGTGCAGCGTGCGGTGCGCATCCTGCCGCTGCTATTCCTGCTCGTCGCCTGCGCCCCGACAGAGTCGAACACCAGTTCGTCAGGTCTGCCGCCTGAAGCCATCGCCACCCTGAGTCTCATCCAGGATGGCGGCCCCTTCCCGTACCGCAAGGACGGATCGACCTTTCAGAACAGGGAGCGCCTGCTGCCCGCGCGCCCACGCGGCTACTATCGTGAGTACACCGTTCCGACTCCGGGCGCGAATGATCGGGGTGCCAGGCGCATCGTGACCGGCGGCAGACCACCCGAAGTGTTCTACTACACCGCCGACCATTACCGCAGCTTCCGCCGCATCGAGCCCCGCCCATGAGCACACCCACAGCCCCCCTGCCCCTGAGCACACTGCTTGCAGACATCTCCCGCGCCGGCGTACGCCCCCTGCCACCGGGCAGCGCCGAACGTCTCGCCGCCGCCGCGTCGCAGATCGGCTTCAATTGCGCGCGCATCGACCTCGGCGACTGCGAAGACAAGGCTGCGCTGCTGACCCGCATCGCCACCGCACTCAAGTTTCCCCGATGGTTCGGTCACAACTGGGACGCCCTTGCCGACTGCCTGGGCGACCTCGACTGGCTGCCCGCAAAGGGCTACGTTCTGCTCCTGGAACATGCCGGCAGTTTTCGCGAACGTCATAGCGAAGACTTCGAGACCCTGCTTGCCATCCTGCGTGAGTGTGCCAGAACCCGGGCCGACGAACAGATTGCGTTCTGGGCCTTTGCCGACCTCTCCGGCCCCGAACCTGCCTGAACACGAAAGCCTGCTGCAACGCCTTCAAGTGTTTGTTTCATCAGAATTTCAACGACCTTCTCTGCGGGACTTGAAACTGTCCGACTCGGCCCTATATTTGTTATGAGGCCGGAGAAGTCACCGGCCAGAAACTAGACAAGGAGAGCGAACATGAACAACCTTTCCCGCCGCGACCCCCTCGACGACCTCTTCCGTGGCTTCTTCGTCCGCCCGGTGGATTTTGGCAGTGTTGCCACCACCGAAGCCCCGCAGATGCGCGTCGACGTGAAGGAAAACACCGAAGGCTACGAGGTTCACGCCGAACTGCCGGGCATGAAGAAGGAAGACATCCACGTCCATATCGATGGCCCGGTCGTCTCTATCAGCGCCGAGCGCAAGCAGGAAAAGGAAGTGAAGGATGGTGAGCGTGTCCTGCGCACCGAGCGCTACTTCGGCAAGGTCTCGCGCAGCTTCCAACTCGGCCAGGATGTCGACGAAGCCAAGGCCTCAGCCAAGTTCAACGATGGCGTGCTGGCGCTGACCCTGCCCAAGAAGCTCGCCGCACAGGCAAAGCGCCTGACGATCGACTGATTTACGGACTTCATTTCCTCACAAAAGCGGAAGACCCCGGTCTTCCGCTTTTTGTTTACATCGACGACCACTACAATCGACGCATCGTTCCCGGAGAAACCCGATGTCCGCTGTGAGCATCACCGCATCCACCCCTCCCGCCCTCAAGGCCGAGATCCTTGCCGAAGCCCTGCCTTACATCAAGCGCTTCTTCGACAAGACCATCGTCATCAAATACGGCGGCAACGCCATGACCGACCCCAAGCTCAAGGACTGCTTCGCTCGCGACGTCGTCCTGCTCAAGCTCGTGGGCCTCAACCCGGTCGTGGTACATGGCGGCGGCCCGCAGATCGAGCGCCTGCTGAGCCGGGTCGGCAAGAAAGGCGAGTTCATCCAGGGCATGCGCGTGACCGATGCCGAAACCATGGAAGTGGTCGAGATGGTGCTCGGCGGTCAGGTGAACAAGGAGATCGTCAACCTGATCAACAAGCACGGCGGCAAGGCAGTCGGCCTCACCGGCAAGGACGCCAGCTTCATCCGCGCCAAGAAGCTGATGATGCAAAGGCTCGACGCGCCCCTGGGCGACCTCATTGACGTCGGTCAGGTCGGCGAAATTACCAGTATCGACCCCAGCCTGATCTCCTTCCTCGACAAAGGGGACTTCATCCCGGTCATCGCCCCCATTGGCGTCGGCGCAGAAGGCGAAACCTACAACATCAACGCCGACGTCGTCGCCGGCAAACTCGCCGAAATCCTCAAGGCCGAGAAGTTGATGTTGCTCACCAATACCCCCGGCGTGCTCGACAAGGCCGGCAAGCTGCTCACCGGCCTCACGCCGCGCCAGATCGACGATCTCGTCGCCGACGGCACGCTATCGGGCGGCATGCTGCCAAAGATCGGATCCGCGCTGGACGCTGCCCGCAACGGTGTAAAGGCGGTGCACATCATCGACGGCCGCGTAGAACACTGCCTGCTGCTGGAAATCCTCACCGATCACGGGGTGGGGACGATGATCAAGAGCAAGTAACCATGATGACGGAGGCCGAGGCCTCCGTTTTTTTGCCTGGAACGACCCCACAAGCCCGCCATGCTCCTGCGCCGCGCAGCCCTCCTCTTCGCCCTGACGACAACGGGCGCACACGCAGCCATCATCACCGTCGGTCCGGGAGAAACCGTAAGCCGCATCGCGGACGCTGCGCGCATCGCCAAGGACGGCGACACGGTCCTGATCAAGGCAGACATCTACCGTGGTGACGTCGCCGTGTGGACGCAGAAACAGCTCGAGATCCGCGGTGTCGGAGGGCGCCCGGTCCTGATTGCCGACGGCAAGAGCGCAGAAGGCAAAGCCATCTGGGTGTTCCGCAACGGGGACTACACCGTGGAGAACATCGAGTTTCGCGGCGCGCGCGTGGCGGACGGAAACGGGGCGGGGATCCGGTTCGAGCACGGGAAGCTTGCGGTCAGTAACTGTCTGTTCGAAGACAACCAGATGGGGCTGCTCACCGCCAACTTTGAAGATGCCGAACTGATGATCAGCGACAGCACTTTCAGCACCGCCCCGCACGACGGCCCGACACTCAACCATCTGCTCTACGTAGGGAAGATTACCCGTGTCTCGATTACAGGCAGCCGCTTCCATAGTGGCTTCAAGGGGCACCTGATCAAGTCCCGCGCACGCCACACCGATCTTCGCTACAACCTCATTTTCGACGGACCGGGTGGTGAAGCCTCATATGAGGTAGATCTGCCAAACGGTGGCGATGCCCTGCTCATCGGAAATATCATCGGCCAGAGTTCCACGAGTCAGAACCCGGTCATGGTTGCCTTTGGCGCTGAAGGCCCCAACTGGCCAAACAGCCACCTGCAGATGTCCCACAACACCCTGATCAGC
>Ga0172382_10004035_pt1 | contig 22754 bp, 24 predicted proteins | sample Leawel138RmetaG_FD_122245 | JGI IMG/M metagenome (GOLD analysis project Ga0172382, IMG submission 122245) | Leachate microbial communities from a municipal landfill in Southern Ontario, Canada - Leachate well 138R metaG | ecosystem: Engineered > Solid waste > Landfill > Unclassified | place... | reverse complement strand
CTTCAGGCCTTCCTCGCCGAGCGCCAGGATGTCGCGGGGGCGCTGCGCGATCTTGAACAGCCCCGCCGTCGCCTTGTTCACACCCCTGTCCGTCGCCTGCGCCGACAATATCACCGCGATCAGTAGCTGAAACACGTTGCCGTAGTGCAGTTCGGTCGTCGGATGCGGATTGGCAGCGCGCAGGCGCTCGAAGATCTTACGACGCTTATCCGGGTTCATGGTTTGCTAACCGCCAAGACGCCGAGCAAAACCTACAAGGCCTATTGGAACCGCCAAGACGCCAAGGCCGCCAAGATGATTGAACCGCCAAGACGCCAAGAACGCCAAGGATAATCATGAAAAAGCCGGCATGGTTTTACATTGATTCATCTTGGCGTTCTTGGCGTCTTGGCGGTTCCAACAGGGTTTCTTGGCGGCCTTGGCATCTTGGCGGTTCAATAGATTTTGCTCGGCGCCTTGGCGGTTCAAGGATCGTTCACCCCGCCGCCGTCGCCGGCTCCACTATGGTGATGCGCTGGGGGCGGCGCTGCAGGCGGCCGTCGATGACGTTCTTGAGGGCGATGATCAGGCCGAGGCCGATGAAGGCGCCGGGGGGGAGGACGGCGAGCAGGAAACCGCGGTAATCCTGGATGACGTGCAGCGTCCAGTCGCGCGCACCCGCACCGAACATCATGTGTGCCTGGGAGAGCAGGGTGCCCTGGCCGATGAGTTCGCGCAGGGCGCCCAGCACCACCAGGACCAGCAGGAAACCCATACCCATCATCAGGCCGTCGACCAGCGCACGGCCGGGGTCGTGCTTGGAGGCGAAGGCCTCGGCGCGGCCGATGATGTTGCAGTTGGTGACGATCAGCGGGATGAAGATACCCAGCACCAGATAGAGCTCGTGCAGATAGGCGTTCATGGCGAGTTCGATGACGGTCACCACCGCGGCGATGATCAGCACGAACACCGGGATGCGTACCTCGGGCCGCACCAGCCGGCGGATCAGCGATACCGTGACGTTCGAGGCGACCAGGGTCAGCGCGGTCGCCAGGCCGAGTCCCAGACCGTTGATCGTATTCGAGGTCACGGCGAGCAGCGGGCACAGGCCGAGCAGCTGCACCAGACCGGGATTGTTGGCCCACAGGCCATCCCGGACGATGCTGCCATAGGTCGGTTCGGTCATGGTGAGGCCTCCTCCGCAGTGTCTTGCGCTTCGGCAAACAGGGTCTGTCGATGACGGTCGAAGTATATCAGAGCCTTTTTGACGGCCTTCACCACCGCGCGTGGGGTGATGGTCGCGCCGGTGAACTGATCGAAGACGCCGCCGTCCTTCTTCACCGCCCAGCCCTTTTCGCCGGGGTCGCCGAGGGAACGGCCGTTGAATCCCAGGATCCAGTCGGACCGCGCGGCGTCGATGCCATCACCCAGACCGGGCGTCTCGCGATGGCCGGTGACGCGCACGCCGGCCAGGCGACCATCGGTCTCGATCGCCACCAACAGGCGGATCTCACCGTTGTACCCATCGGGCGCGACCGGCGCGAGGATCGCAGCCACCGGTTTGCCGTCCTTGCGGGCACGGTAGACGGTGACCGGCCGCGGCGTGCCCAGCAGGTCGGGATCGGTCACCTCGATGGTGTCGGCGAAGAGGTCGTTGTCGTGGCGCTCAGGCGGGACCAGCACGTGCAGATTGCGCAGCAGCACCTCGCGCTCGTTCTCGGCGATGCGTTCGTGGGTGTTGTCGAAGGTGAAGGCGACCATACCCGTGCCGATGGCGGCGAACAGGAACAGCAGCAGGGCCGTGACCAGGATATGGCGTACATTCACGGTCCGCCGCCCCGTCTCTTGCGCGTCTCGCCGAACACCCGCGGCTTGGTGTAGTAGTCGATGGTCGGCGTGGCCATGTTCATCAATACCACGGCGAAGGCGATGCCGTCCGGGTAGCCGCCCCAGGTACGGATCACATAGGTGAGCACACCGATGCCGGCGCCGTAGATGAGACGTCCCCGCGGCGTGGTGCTGGCAGTGATCGGATCGGTGGCAATGAAGAAGGCACCGAGCATGGCCGCGCCGCTGAGCAGATGAAACAGCGGCGAGGCGAAGGCGTCGGTGTCGCTGCCGTAGAACAGCAGGGCGATCACGAACAGCGCGCCCAGCATGCCGACGGGGATCTGCCAGGCGATGGCGCGCCGATAGACCAGGTACAGACCACCGAGCAGATAGGCGAAGTTGATCCATTCCCAGCCGGCGCCGGCATAACCGCCGAACAGCGGACCGGCGGTGATCTCACGCAGCGTGAGCCCCAGCCCGAGGGAGGTCTTCATGCTGTCGAGCGGTGTGGCCATGGTCAGGGCGTCGAGGCTGGTGCCCTCCGGCAGCACGCCACTGAACGACCAGGCCAGCGTCTCGGGCAGACTGAGGCCGCCGGCGGTACCGACCCCCGCCGGGGCGCTCCACAGGGTCATCTCGCGGGGGAAGGAGATGAGCAGCGCGACATAGCCGATCATCGCAGGATTGAACGGGTTGTAGCCGAGCCCGCCGTAGAGCTGCTTGGCGATGACGATGGCGAACAGGCCACCGACCACCGGGATCCACCAGGGTGCCAGGGGTGGCAGTGCCAGTGCCAGCAGTACACCGGTGAGGACGGCGCTGTTGTCGGCGAGCGTTGCGCCGACCGGGCGGCCGCGCAGTGCCAGCATCAGCGCCTCGGCGGCGGTGCAGGTCAGCACCGCGAGCAGGACGTTGACGAGCACGCCCCAGCCGAAGAACCACCAGGCGCAGAGCATGCCCGGGATCAGTGCGAGCAACACGTCGCGCATGATCCGCGCGACGCTGCTGGTGCCGGTCTGATGTGGGGAGCTGAAGGTCGGGAACTGCATCAGCGGCCGCCCCCGCCCGCTTGCATGGCGCAGGCCACGCTTGCAGGTGCCCTGTGTAACGCAGGGTGCAATGACGGCCCCAACAGGGTCTCTATGCAGGTGTTCATCACCTCTCCTCGCCGTCCGCAGGCGGTGTGGAAGCGGCGTCAGCGGCCGTGGTACCGCTCCCGGCCTTCTTGGCCTTGACGCGTTCCAGCGCCGCCTGGATCGCCACCTTCTTGGGGTCGTCGCCGGATTTCCCGGGTGTCTGCAGGGCCTTCTGTTTCTGCTTCAGGCGCGCGGCGCGCTCCTCCTTCTCGCGTTCCTGGCGGAACAGCCGGAACTCGTGGCGCTGGCGGGCGATGTCGGCCTTCGCGCGCTCGCGCTCCTGGTTCCAGATCTCGGTCTTGGCGAAGCGGAAGTACTGCACCAGCGGGATGTGGCTCGGGCAGACATAGCTGCAACAGCCGCACTCGATGCAGTCGAACAGATTGAAATCCTGGATCCGGTCGAAATCCTTGGCATGCGCATGCCAGTAGAGCTGCTGCGGCAGCAACAGGACGGGGCAGGCGTCGACGCAGGCGCCGCAGCGGATGCAGGGCAGCTGCTCCTGTGGTAGCGGCAGTTCCGTGCGGCTGGCGACCAGCAGGCAGTTGGTGGTCTTGACCACCGGCACCGCGTCGGTGCCCAGGGCGAAGCCCATCATCGGGCCGCCCATGAGCAGCCGATGGGCGTGTTCAGTGTAGCCGCCGGCGGCGGCGATGACATCGGCGATGGGGGTGCCGATGCGCACCTCCAGGTTGCCGGGGCTGGCGACACCCTCGCCGGTGACGGTGACCAGGCGCGTGATGAGCGGTTCGCCCTCGATGAGCGCACGGTGTACCGCCGCGGCGGTGCCGGGGTTGTGGCAGATTACGCCGATGTCGGCCGGCAGACCCTGTGAGGGCACCTCCCGGCCGGTGACAATCCGGATGAGCTGTTTCTCGCCACCGCTGGGGTAGACGGTCGGGATCTGCACCACCGCCATCGACGCCGCCTCAGACGAGGCATCGATGGCGGTGCGCATGGCCGCCGCGGCCTCCGGCTTGTCGTCCTCGATGGCGATGAGGCAGGTCTCGGCCTGCAGCGCGTACTGCAGGATGCGCGCGCCGCTGACCACGTCCGCCGCCCGGGTGCGCATCAGCATGTCGTCGCAGGTGATGTAGGGCTCGCACTCCGCAGCGTTGATGAGGAGGGTGTGGATGGGACGCTCCGGGCCGGGGTTGAGCTTGATGAAGCTCGGGAAGCCGGCGCCGCCCAGACCGACGATGCCGGCGTTGCGGATGCGGTTACGCAGCTCGCTGGGGTCGAGCTGTGTGGGGTCGTCCGAGAGGATGTCCGGCGCGGTCTCGTCGCGGCCGTCGGTGTCGATGACGATGCAGGCTGCGTGCAGACCCGAGGGATGCGGTACGGCCCGATCACCGATCTCCACGACGGTCCCGGAACTGGGGGCGTGGATGGGTACGCTCACATAGCCGTTGGCACGGGCGATCATCTGGCCTTTGAGGACCCGCTCGCCCACTGTGACCAGCGGTTCGGCGGGTGTGCCGATGTGCTGTGCCAGCGGCAGCACCAGCCGTGGCGGTACCGGCATCACGCGTACCGGTGACAGCAGTGATTGCGCCTTGTTGCCCGGCAGGCGCAGGCCGCCATGGAAGCGGTGGAGTGTGCGCGGCGTGCCCGTCATGATCGTGAGGTCTGCAAGGCCGCTCCTGTACGTGTCTGTGCTGCAGTCATGGTTGCGCCGTCTTGTCCACGGGGTCCGGCACCACCGCGGTGTCGCTGCAGTCGTCGGGCGACGGCCATTTCCAGGTGGAGATGTCCTGTTGCACCGGCACCATGTGGATGCAGTCCACGGGGCAGGGCTCGACGCACAGCTCGCAGCCGGTGCATTCCTTCTCGATCACGGTGTGCATGTGCTTGGCCGCGCCCAGGATGGCGTCCACCGGGCAGGCCTGGATGCACAGCGTGCAGCCGATGCAGAGCTGCTCGTCGATGACCGCGACCGTCTTCTCCGCGTGCTGGCCGTGCTCGGCGTTGAGCGGCTTGAAGTCGCGGCCGAGCAGGTCGGCGAGCGCGCGGATGCCGGCCTCGCCACCGGGCGGGCACTGGTTGATGTCGGCCTCGCCGGCCGCGATGGCCTCGGCGTAGGGGCGGCAGCCGGCGAAGCCGCACTGGCCACATTGTGTCTGCGGCAGGATGGCATTGATCTGGTCGACCACCGGGTCGCCCTCGACGCGGAAGCGGATGGCACTGTAGCCGAGCAGCAGACCGAACAGTCCGGCGAGGATCCCGAGTGCGAGGATGGCGGTGAGCACGGGCCTACCCCTTGATCAGCCCGGCGAAGCCCATGAAGCCGAGCGACATCAGGCCGGCGGTGATCAGTGCAATGGATCCACCACGGAAGACTGCCGGTACATCGGCCACCGCGATCCGTTCACGCATGGCGGCGAACAGCGCCAGTACCAGCGAGAAGCCCACGGCGGCGCCGAAGCCGTACACGGCTGATTCCAGGAAACCGTGCTGCTGCTGAGTATTCAGCAGTGCCACACCGAGCACGGCGCAGTTGGTGGTGATCAGCGGCAGAAAGATGCCCAGTACCTGGTACAGCAGCGGGCTGGTCTTGTGCACCACCATCTCGGTGAACTGTACCACCACGGCAATGGTAAGAATGAACGCGAGGGTGCGCAGGTATTCGATGCCGAGCGGTTCCAGGATATAGGCATTGATGAGATAGCTGCAGACCGACGACAGCGTCAGTACGAAGGTCGTCGCCAGCCCCATCCCGGTGGCCGTCTCCAGCTTGCGCGACACGCCCATGAACGGACACAGCCCCAGAAACTTCACCAGGACGAAGTTGTTCACCAGGACGGTGCTGACCAAAATCAGTGCCAGTGCTTGCATGTCGTTTTGACTCTGCTCTATCCCGTTTAACCACAAAGGACACGAAGGACACAAAGGAATACGATCAAAACATCATACTGCTATTGCACCTATCCGCTTCCGCGGCAGATACAGGGTTTTACCTGATAAAGGCTTTCCTTTGTGTCCTTCGTGTCCTTTGTGGTTAACAAACACTCGGCCCTATTTTACCCGCATTCCCGGCTGGGCACCGTCGTCGGGATTGAGGATGAACAGGTCTTTGCCGCCCGGGCCGGCGGCCAGGACCATGCCTTCGGACAGGCCGAATTTCATCTTGCGCGGGGCGAGATTCGCCACCATCACCGTCAGGCGGCCTTGCAGGTCCTCGGGCCGATAGGCCGACTTGATGCCGGCGAACACGTGGCGCGTCTCGCCGCCGATATCCAGGGTCAGTTGTAACAATTTGTCAGCGCCCTCGACATGTTCTGCCTTGACGATGCGCGCGATGCGCAGGTCGATCTTGGCGAAGTCGTCGATGGAGATCTCCGCGGCGATGGGATTGCCGGTCATGGCGGTGCTCGGTGCGGCCGGCGTGGTCGCCGCTGTCGGGGCGAGGTTTTCCCTGGAGGCGTCCTGCATGGCCGTCACCGCAGCGGCATCGACGCGCAGCAGCAGCGGCGCATAGACACGCACGGCATGGTCGGTGAGAGGCTCGGCCCGATTGACCCAGGTCATGGGCGCGATGCCGAGAAATGTTTCTGCCTGCCCGGCCATGCGCGGCAGCACGGGCTTCAGATAGGTCATCAACACCCGGAACAGGTTGAGGCCGACGCTGCAGACATCCTGCACCGTCTGTTCCTGACCGGGCTGCTTGGCCAGCGTCCAGGGCTTCTTCTCGTCGATGTACTGATTGGCCCGGTCGGCCAGGGCCATGATCTCGCGCATGGCGTGGCCGAACTCACGCCGCTCGTACAGGTCGGCGATCTCTTCGCCGGCACGCACGAAGGTAGCGTACAGGTCGGGTTCGGTGCAGGTCTTCGACAGGCGGCCACCGAAACGCTTGCTGATGAAGCCGGCGCAGCGGCTGGCGATATTGACCACCTTGCCGACCAGGTCGGCGTTGACGCGCAACTGGAAGTCATCGAGGTTGAGGTCGATGTCGTCGATAGTGGAGCCCAGTTTGGCGGCGAAGTAGTAACGCAGGTATTCCGGGTTCAGGTGTTCCAGATAGGTACGTGCCTTGATGAAGGTGCCGCGGGACTTGGACATCTTCTGGCCGTTGACGGTGAGGAAACCGTGCGCATTGACGCTCGTCGGCGTGCGGAAGCCGGCACCGGCGAGCATGGCCGGCCAGAACAGGGCGTGGAAGTAGATGATGTCCTTGCCGATGAAGTGGTGCAGCTCGGTCTCCGCGCCCGGCTTCCAGAATTCGTCGAAGTCCAGGCCGGTGCGGTCACACAGATTCCTGAAGCTGGCCATGTAGCCGATGGGGGCGTCCAGCCAGACGTAGAAATATTTGTCCTCTGTGTCCGGGATCCGGAAGCCGAAGTAGGGCGCATCACGCGAGATGTCCCATTCCCTCAGGCCGTCCTTGAACCACTCATTCAATTTGTTGACGACTTCCGGCTGCAGGTGGCCGGCATCGACCCAGGTGCGCAGCAGCGGCTGGAAGTCGGCGAGTTTGAAGAAATAGTGCAGCGACTCCTTCTCGATCGGTTGGGCGCCGGAGATGACGGAGACAGCGTTCTTCAGCTCGGTTGGTGTGTAGGTCGCACCGCAGACCTCGCAGGAATCACCGTACTGGTCGGCCGCGCCGCAGCGCGGACACTCGCCCTTGATGAACCGGTCCGGCAGGAACATCTCCTGCACCGGGTCGTAGGCCTGGGTGATGGTGCGGGTGACGATGTGGCCGGCGTCGCGCAGGCGGGTGTAGATCAGCTCGGCGTACGCGCGGTTCTCGTCCGAATGGGTGCTGTGGTAGTTGTCGAAGCCGATCAGGAAGTCGGCGAAGTCGGCGCGGTGCTCGACGCCGATGCGCTCGATCAGCTGCTCCGGCGTGATGCCCTCGCTCTGGGCGCGCAGCATGATGGGTGTGCCGTGGGCGTCGTCGGCGCAGACGTAGTAGCATTCGTGCCCACGCAGCTTCTGGAAGCGTACCCATATATCGGTCTGGATGTACTCGACCAGGTGGCCCAGGTGGATCGGCCCGTTGGCGTAGGGCAGGGCGCTGGTCACCAACAGACGGCGTTCACTGGCGGGGCGGCTGGGTGGGCGGTCGGCCATGCGGGCGCGGTCTCCGGGCGATGGTATTGCCATTGGTCAATGTTCGGCAGAAAGCTGCCCGAAAGGCCGGGATTATGCCACAGGGCGCCCGGCACGTGTCCGGCGTGTGCTCGCCGGTGCCCCAAACGTGCCCCGGGTACCGGTGTATTTCCCCACACGGCCGCGTGAAGACAGCCCCAGGGGCGTTGTGTACAATCCGCGGTCAGCTTCAGACCCTTGTCGGTCCGCGCTCGGCGGCAGCGACCCAGCTCAGAGGACAGAAATCATGGCAGAAGTATCACGTTTGCAGGTGGAGACCGCGCTCAAGGAATATGTGGACCCCTATCTGGAAAAGGACCTGGTCAGCGCCGGCAGCATCAAGGACATCACCATCGACGGCGGCAAGGTCAAGGTCGACGTGGTGCTGGGCTTCCCTGCCAAGGGCTATGAGGCCGATCTGACGGCGAGGATCAAGGAGAAGGTGTCCGCCATCGCCGACGTGTCCGAGGTGGCCGTGAACATCACGACCACCATCGTGTCCCACGCCGTGCAGAAGGGTGTCGACGCCATCAAGGGCATCAAGAACATCATCGCCGTGGCCTCCGGCAAGGGTGGCGTCGGTAAGTCCACCACCGCCGTGAACCTGGCGCTGGCCCTGGCGGCCGACGGCGCCAATGTCGGCATCCTGGACGCCGACATCTACGGTCCCAGTCAGCCGCGTATGCTCGGCATAAGTGGCAAGCCGGAGTCCAAGGATGGCAAAACCCTGGAGCCCATGACCGGCTACAATCTGCAGGCCATGTCCATCGGCTTCCTGGTCGATGAAGAGACCCCGATGATCTGGCGCGGCCCGATGGTCACCCAGGCCCTGCAGCAGCTGCTCAAGGACACCAACTGGTCCGATCTGGACTACCTGGTCATCGATATGCCGCCGGGCACCGGCGACACCCAGCTGACCCTGGCCCAGCAGGTGCCGGTGTCGGGTGCGGTCATTGTCACCACCCCGCAGGACATCGCCCTGCTGGATGCCCGCAAGGGCCTCAAGATGTTCCAGAAGGTGGAGGTGCCGGTGCTCGGCATCGTCGAGAACATGAGCATCCATATCTGTTCCAACTGCGGCCATGAAGAGCATATCTTCGGTCAGGGCGGCGGCCAGAAGATGTCCGAGCAGTACGACGTCGACTTCCTTGGCGCCCTGCCGCTGGATATCCGCATCCGCGAGGAGACCGACAGCGGCAAGCCCACCGTGATCGCCGAGCCGGACAGCCGTATCGCGCAGATCTATCGCGAGATCGCCCGCCGCACCGCCGCCAAGCTGTCGCTGCAGGCCAAGAACCACGCCGCCAAGTTCCCGAAGATCGTCATTCAGAATAACTGAACAAAGGTAGATACAAGAGACAAGATTCAAGATACAAGTCATTATGTTTTTGACTTGTATCTTGTCTCTTACATCTTGTATCTCATAACAATATGTCCATCAAAGCAGATAAGTGGATCCGCCGCATGGCGGCGCAGGGCATGATCGAGCCATTCGAGCCCGGTCAGGTGCGCGAGGTGGGGGGCCGGCGGGTGATCTCCTACGGGACGTCGAGCTACGGCTACGACATCCGCTGTGCGGACGAATTCAAGATCTTCACCAACATCAATTCGGCCATCGTCGATCCCAAGAACTTCGATGCCAACAGTTTCGTCGACGTGCAGTCCGACGTCTGCATCATCCCGCCGAACTCCTTCGCGCTGGCGCGCACGGTGGAGTATTTCCGCATCCCGCGTAACGTGTTGACCATCTGCCTGGGCAAGTCGACCTATGCCCGTTGCGGCATCATCGTCAATGTCACCCCATTGGAGCCGGAATGGGAAGGCCACGTGACGCTGGAATTTTCCAACACCTCACCGCTGCCGGCGAAGATCTACGCCAACGAAGGCGTCGCCCAGGTGTTGTTCTTCGAGTCCGACGAGGTCTGCGAGACGTCCTACGGTGACCGTGCCGGCAAATACCAGGGCCAGACCGGCGTCACGTTGCCGAAGACGTGAGGCGTGAGGCGTGAGGCGTGAGGCGTGAGGAGGGAAAGGAAAAAACCCCTTATGGCCACGGAAGCACACGGAACAACACGGAAAAATAATAATGTAAAAGCCCAGTGCTCAAACCGAGCGATCACTGGGTAGGAAGAGCCTGTAAATAAGTCTGTGTAACTGCCCATCCATCACGGGTGATCGCTAATGCGGTCACCGAAGAACCTCTTAACAGTCCCTCAGGTTGCACCCTGATGCATCTGGGCTTCGCTCCCCGCATGGGAACCAGGAATGTCCTGGTTTTCCAGCAATCGAATTTTTCCGTGTTGTTCCGTGTGCTTCCGTGGCTAAAGTGGGTTTTCTCCTCACGCCTCACGCCTCACTCACCCCCCCCTCACCCCCCCAACGTCGTCTGCTTCAGTTCGCTCAGGTAGGTCACGCCGTCCTCGTGCTCGATCTGCTCGATGCGCACGGGCAGGTAGCCGAGTGAGGGTGCGCACCAGAGGTAGGTGGTGCGTTTGAAGTTCTTACGCACCCGCTGGATCTTGATGGTCTGGAATTCGCCGGCCGGGACCTGGATGGTCTCCTCGCCGACCACCGTGAAGTGGTATTCCTTGAGCTTGCCACCATCGGCGATGAAATAGGTGGTCTGGCGCTTACCGGCCGTCAGATCCATCATCGCGGCGACCTGCACCACCAGCTTGTCCAGGGCACCTTCCGGGATTTCCATCTCCCAGGTATGGCCCTCGACGGTGTTGGAGACCTCTCTTGCCTGCCAATCGAACTTGAGATAGGCATGCCGGCCCTTCTTGCTGCCGGTGTGGTCGAAGCGGTATTCCAGCGGCCGGATGCGACCCTTGTGCAGCGTGAACAGGCTGGATTCCTGCACCTGGTCCGAACGGAACAGCTTTGCCAGTCCGGTGGGACGGGTGTGGGAGTGATATTCGTAGCGCCCGTCCGACTGGGCGTTGAGCGCGACCTGCGCCTCGCCGATGACGAAGCGGTTCAGACTGAGTTCGTAGACCGCCACGAAATCCTCGGGTACGGCCGTCTGTGCCACCAGGCTCACAAGACCCAGCAGTACTGCGGCGAGCATGCGTGTGATCGGTGTCATTCGTCAGACCTCCGCCGTGACCGTGTCCAGGCGCTGCGGCTCCAGCAGCGGCCGCCCGTCCAGCCAGGCGGCACCGTCACGGTACCGCAGGCGACCACTGGCGAACCAGTCGATCACCGCCGGATAGAGACGGTGTTCCTGTTGCAGGACCCGCAGGGCGAGGTCAGCCTCCGTGTCCCCGGCCTGTACCGGCACGGGGATCTGCGCGATGACCGGCCCGCCGTCCAGCTCCTCGGTGACGAAGTGCACGCTGGCGCCGTGCTCGGCGAGGCCCGCCTCGAGCGCGCGCCGGTGGGTGTGCAGGCCGCGCAAGGCCGGTAGCAGCGATGGATGGATGTTGAGCAGCCGGCCCTGGAAGTGGCGGACGAAGTCCGGCGTGAGGATGCGCATGAAACCGGCCAGCACCACCAGGTCCGGTGCATACCGGTCGATGGCGGCCCGCAGCGCACGGTCGTATGCGTCGCGGCTGGCGTATTCGCGATGGTCGACGACGGCGGTGTCGATGCCGGCCACCCGGGCGGTCTCGAGGCCCGACGCCTCCGGCCGATTGCTGATCACCGCACGGATGTCGACCGGCAGCGTGCCGTGCGCGACCTGGTCCAGGATCGCCTGCATGTTGCTGCCGCGTCCGGAGATCAGGATGACGATGGGGAGTCTGGGTGTCATTGAGAGGTGCTAGGTACTAGGTTCTAGGTACTAGGGATGATGATTTGCGTACGCCATTCCTGGCCACGGAATCCGTGGGGCAACACGGAAAAGGGCTCATGGCATAAGGCCCGGAGACGGCGCTGCAGGTGATGACACCGGTGAATTCCTTCCGTTTGTTCTGTGGATTCCGTGGCCATTTTTCACGACATCGGCGTACGTGAGTACCCCTCGGAGCAGGGGGGGCAGGGTTGGCTTTCCCGGGCCCCGGCCCCCGTTCCCGCGTCCCTGTTTTCATTCGACCATGTCCACCCGCGGCGCGCCGTCGCTCGCCTCGATGCTGCCGATACGCCAGGCCGACTCGCCGGCGGCCGCCAGTTGCCGCAGCACTGCGTCGGCCTGGTCGGCGTCGACCACCAGCACCATGCCGATACCGCAGTTGAACGTCCGGTGCATCTCGGCGTCGGTGACGTTGCCCTGTGTCTGCAACCAATCGAACACCGCCGGGCGCTGCCAGGACGATGCCGAGACCACGGCACGGGTATGCTCCGGCAATACCCGCGGGATGTTCTCCAGCAGGCCGCCGCCGGTGATGTGGGCGAGCGCATGGACATCGATGGTCTCCAGCAGCGCGCGGACCGGCTTGACGTAGATACGCGTCGGCGCCAGCAGGCGCTCACCGAGGGTCGCGCCGTCGAAGGCCATAGTCAGGTCCGCACCGCTCATCGCGACGATCTTGCGCACCAGCGAATAGCCGTTGGAATGCGGGCCGCTGGAGCCGATGCCGATGAGGGCATCGCCGACCTTCACCGCGCGGCCGTCGATGATCTGGTCCTTCTCCACGATGCCGACGCAGAAGCCGGCCAGATCGTAGTCGCCCGCGCCGTACAGGCCCGGCATCTCGGCGGTCTCACCGCCGATCAGGGCGCAGCCGGCCTGCTCGCAGCCGGCGGCGATGCCGGTGATGACGCTGGCGCCGACGTCCACGTCCAGCTTGCCGGTGGCGTAGTAGTCCAGGAAGAACAGGGGTTCCGCGCCGCTCACCAGGATATCGTTCACACACATCGCGACCAGGTCGATGCCGATGGTGTCGTGGCGGTCGAGCTCGATGGCCAGCTTGAGCTTGGTGCCCACGCCATCCGTGCCGGAGACCAGCACCGGCTGCCGGTAGCGGTCGACCGGCACCTCGAACAACGCACCGAAGCCGCCCAACCCCCCGAGCACGCCGGGGCGCCGGGTGCGGGCGACCGCCGGCTTGATGCGTTCGATCAGGGCGTTGCCGGCATCGATGTCGACGCCGGCGTCGCGGTAACTCAATGAGGCGCGGGACGGTACGGGCGGCTTGTGGTTCACTCGGGACTCCGTGCGGCTGTTTGGGCGGATCGTCGTGTCGGGCGATTGGCCGACGTTCTGTGCTATTTTACCGCGGATGTCGCCACCGTTGCGGATTTGTTTGGTTGTCGCCGGTACCGGACGGCGCGCACCGCCCGGTTCGACCCGGGCTCGACCTTTGGTGGGCATGTTGCCCGAATCAGTGCCGAATCGCACTGGGAGTAGCCATGGTACGGATGATACTCAAGGCCTTGCGAGCGCGCCTGCTCCTGGTCGGGTTGCTGGTGTTGGCCGCCGTGCCGGCGCTGGCCGCCGATGCGCTGTTCGAGGCGCGGGTCCCGGTGGCGGACCGCAGTGTCGCGGCGCGTGAGGCGGCCCAGCGCGAGGCGCTGGCGCAGGTGCTGACGCGGCTGACGGGGGAACGCGGGCCGGCACAGGTCGAGGCCAGCGCCGCGCTGCTCGCCGATCCGGGGCGCTACATGCAGCAGTACAGCTACGAGACCGACACCCGGATGGATGCCGGGGGAGATGCCCGGGGGCTGTTGTTGCGGGTGGTGTTCGACAGTGCCGCGCTGGAGGCGGCGGCGCGCCGCGCGGGGCTGCCCCTGTGGGGTGCCGAGCGGCCGCCGGTCCTGATCTGGCTGGCTCTGGACGACGGCGACCGCCGCTATCTGCTCGGTGGGGGTGCCGGTGAATCCGTGGAGGATACTCTGCAGGCCGCGGCGCGGCGGCGCGGCCTGACCCTGATCGTGCCATTGCTGGATCTCGAGGACCAGGCGCAGGTGCGCTACAGCGATGTCCGGGGTGGTTTTCTGGAGCGGGTGTACGCCGCATCGGCGCGTTATCAGGCGCCGGTGGTGCTGGTGGCGCGGGTGCAGCGCCTGGGCGCAGCCGCCTGGACCAGCCGCTGGACGCAGCGTGTCGCCGCCGGTGACGAGGCGAACTGGCAGACTGGTGGCGCAGATCTGCAGACGGTACTCGATGCGGGTCTGGGTCAGGCTGCGGAGCGGCTGGCGGGGGGGTTGGCAGCCGCGCGCGGCGACCGCCGCCACGGGCAGGTCGACCTGGCCGTGGCGGGGGTGACGACGCTGGCGGACTATGCCCGGGTCAGTGACTACCTGAACGGCCTCGCCCCCGTGGCGGCGGCACAGTTGACGGGTGTACGCGACGGCCGCCTGGACTATCGGCTGGACGTCGAAGGCGGTGTCGCGATGCTGGAGTATGTCATCCGCATCGGTGGCCTGCTGGAGCGACTGCCCGAACGCACCGACGCCGCTGCCACGACCCCGGGGCAGACGATCCACTACCGCCTGCGGCCCTGACGGTACCGGGATGCGGGCCCGTGATATACCCAATCTGATCACGGTCGTGCGGCTGCTGCTGGTGGCGCCGATCATCGCCTGTCTGCTGACCGGACGTTATGGTTGGGCGCTGGCGCTGTTCGTGGTTGCGGGTGTCTCGGACGCGCTGGATGGCTTCCTCGCCAAGCGTTTCGACTGGACCAGCCGGCTCGGCGGTCTGCTCGACCCCCTTGCCGACAAGCTGCTGCTGGTGACCTGCTATCTGGCACTCGCCTGGCAGGGCCTGGTGCCGGTCTGGCTGACGGCGCTGGTGCTCGGCCGCGATCTGGTGATCCTGAGCGGCGCCATTGCCTACCACGTCCTGATCGAGCGGCTGGAGGCAGCCCCGTCGGTCATCAGCAAGGTCAACACCCTGAGCCAACTGCTGCTGGTCGTCGCGGTGCTGACCCATTATGGCGCACGCGCCCTGCCGGCCGGCTGGCTCGATGTCTTGATCTACACCGTGATCGCGACGACGCTGCTGAGCGGTATCGACTACATCTGGACCTGGGGCTGGCGGGCCTGGAACACGTGGCGCGGCTCCGGGCGCTTCCCCTGATGCCCGTACAGTTGCCCCTCGGCCTGCGCCTGCCGGACACGGCACGGCTCGACAACTTCGTCCCCGGCCTCAACGCCGAGGCCCTCGCGGCGGTGCGGCAGTGCGTGACCGGGCCCGGCGCCACCACCTTATTTCTCACCGGCCCGGCAGGCAGTGGCAAGACCCATCTGCTGCAGGCGGCCTGCCATGCGGTGCAGGTACAGGGGGCGCAGGCCGCCTATGTGCCGCTGGCAGAGCGGGCGGTGCTGTCGCCGGCGTTGCTGGAGGGGCTGGAGGACTACGCCCTGGTGGCGCTCGACGATGTGGACGCCGTCGCCGGCGATACCGCCTGGGAGGAGACGCTGTTCCATCTCTACAATCGGCTGCGCGAGGCCGGCGGGCGGCTGCTGGCCGCGGCGCGCGCACGCCCCGCACAGGCGGGCCTGCGCCTGCCCGATCTGCGTTCGCGACTGGCCTGGGGGACGCTGTATGCGCTGCAGCTGCCGGACGATACGACCCGCCTGCGGATCCTCACCCAGCGCGCCCGTGATCGCGGCCTGGTCCTGTCCGACGACGTCGGCCGCTTCCTGCTGCATCGCTGTCCGCGCGATCTGCCGGCCCTGCTGGCCCTGTTGGACCGTCTCGACCGCGCGGCGCTCACCGCCCAACGCCGACTGAGTATCCCGTTCGTGCGGGAGGTGCTGGGGCGTGAGGAGTGAGGCACAAACCCTTCGATGACCATGGGAACGTCGAAACGACATGGGGAAAATCCAATGTGAGGCGCCGAACCCCTGTCCTGTGTCGGGTTGTCGGTGTGGCGCACGCATGTCGGGGTGATGGCGTGTAGGCGTTGCGGTTGAAGTGCATGCCCGCGCTGCTATCATGCGCCCGCCATCATGACAGCTGGCATCCCGCACATCTGGATATTTCGAAATCAGGCAGGCATCCCTATGAAACTTGAGTCCATCGCGTTACATCATGGTTATAAATCCGAGGCCACCACGCGTGCCGCGGCAGTGCCGATCTATCAGACCACCTCGTATACGTTCGATAATACTCAGTACGGTGCCGATCTGTTCGACCTGAAGGTGCCGGGCAACATCTATACGCGCATGATGAATCCGACCACGGATGTGCTGGAGCAACGTCTGGCGGCAATGGAGGGTGGGGTGGGTGCCTTGGCGGTGGCCTCCGGTATGGCGGCGATTGCCTACGCGCTGCAATGCCTCTGTGAGACGGGCGATAACATCGTGAGCACGAGCCAGCTCTATGGTGGCACCTACAACTTCTTTGCGCATACCTTGCCGCGGCAGGGTGTCCAGGCGCGCATGCTGTCCTTCGATGACTACGATGGCTTCGAGAACGCCATCGACGAGCGCACCAAGGCGGTATTTTGTGAATCCATCGGGAACCCCGCCGGCAACATCGTGGATATCCGGCGCCTGGCGGAAATTGCTCACCGGCACGGGGTTCCATTGATTGTGGACAATACCGTCGCCACCCCGTTTCTATGCCGGCCGTTTGAGTTGGGGGCCGATATCGTGGTGCATTCGCTGACCAAATATATCGGGGGGCACGGTACCACGATCGGCGGCGTCATCGTCGACTCCGGAAAGTTTGACTGGGTGGCGAACAAAGATCGTTTTCCCATCATGAGCACACCCGATCCTTCCTATCATGGCGTGGTGTATACCCAGGAGTTTGGTGCCGCGGCCTATATCAGTCGTTGCCGGGTGGTGCCACTGCGCAATATGGGCGCTGCCATTTCGCCGTTCAATGCCTTTCAGATCCTGCAGGGGCTTGAAACGCTGGGGCTGCGTATCGAGCGGCATTGTGAAAATGCCGAAAAACTCGCGCAGTACCTGTCAAGCCACGAAAAGGTTGCCTGGGTAAGCTATGCGGCGCTGCCAGGCAGCCCGTATCACGCGCTCTGCCAAAAAACCATGGGCGGCAGGGCCTCGGGGATTTTGAGCTTTGGCATCAAAGGCGCGGCGGAGGCCGGCGGTCAGTTCATCGACGCCTTGGATATGATTTTACGCCTGGTCAATATTGGCGATACCAAATCGCTGGCTTGCCATCCCGCCTCCACCACCCACCGCCAACTCGATGATGCCGAGCTGGCGAAGGCCGGCGTGAGCCGTGACCTCGTGCGTATTTCAGTGGGTATTGAGAACATCGACGATATTATTGCGGATGTGAGCCAGGCCCTGAGCAAAGTAAGCTGAGGGGTAAGCGGGTCGACGCTATCCACAGGCCAATACGACAGCCATGCAGTGGCATGGTTCTGCCCGTTGCGCTGACCAATGGACCTCTGTCAGTCCGTACGCTGCATCGCTCGCACATACATGATCCCGGCGCCGAACCACAGCAGCGCGAGGGCGAGTTCCAGCAGCGCGTAGGGCCGGTCGGTGGCGGTGCTGTAGAGCTCGATCAGGGCATGGGTGAGGTAGCCCAGGGCCAGAAACAGGCTCCAGGCGTAGGTGTACGGCCGTCCGTGCAGCAGGCCACGCAGGGGCAGCAGCAGCGGCGTACCCAGCGCCAGCAGGGCGATGTACACAGGCAGGCCGGTCGGTGGCGACAGCCAGCCGTACCAGGCGACGATCAGCGCGAAGATGCCGAAATAGCCGGTCAGCGTCAGCGTCCGCCAGGTACGCGCCGTCATCGTCGCTTCAATCCTGCTGCAGTCTGCGGGCGGTGTCCGCCAGGCGCCGGCCGAGGACGCGGCACAGCGTCTTCTCGTCCTCGCTGAGCGGCAACTTGCTGTCGGCGCCGGCGAAATGGCTGGCGCCATAGGGTGTGCCGCCGCTGCGGGTATTCATCAGTTCGGGCGCGCTGTAGGGCAGGCCGAGGATCAGCATGCCGTGATGCAGCAGCGGCAGCAGCATCGAGGTCAGCGTGGTCTCCTGGCCGCCGTGCAGGCTGGAGGTGGAGGTGAACAGTGCCGCGGGCTTGCCGATGAGTGCACCCTCGAGCCACAGCGCGCTGGTGGCATCGAGGAAGTATTTCAGCGGCGCGGCCATATTGCCGAAGCGCGTCGGGCTGCCCAGCGCCAGCCCGGTGCAGTCGCGCAGATCGTCGAGTGTCGCATAGGGTGGGCCGCTCGCGGGGATGTCGTCTGCGACCGCCTCGCAGACGGTGGATACCGGCGGCACGGTGCGCAGCCGCGCGGCCGTGCCGGGGACCTCCTCGATGCCGCGTGCGATCTGCCGGGCCATCTCGGCGGTCGCGCCGTAGCGACTGTAGTACAGCACCAGTACGTCGCTCACCGAAGAATCTCCAACACCCGCTCGGGCGGTCGACCCAGCGCGGCCCGGTCGCCGCGGACGACGATCGGCCGCTGAATCAGCCGGGGGTGGGCGTGCAATGCGCGGATCAGGTCAGCGCGCGACAGGTTCGGATCGTCCAGTCCGGCCTCGCGGTATTCCGCCTCGTCGGTGCGTATGATGGCGCGCGGCTCGACACCCAGCAGATCGAGGATACGCCGTAACTCGGCCTCGCTGGGCGGTGCCTGCAGATAGTCGACGACGGTGGGCTGCACACCGTGCGCCTCCAGAAGCTGCAGGGTCTGGCGGGATTTGCTGCAGCGCGGGTTGTGGTAAATGGTGACATCGTCTGACATGGTGAGTGTTCTCCCCTCGGTCCACGGGCGACAGGCATTGTCCCAGAACACCGGTACCGCGGTCCACGCGCGCTTCGCTTGACGCTTTCGCGACGGCGGTGCTAGTTTCCTGCCATCCAACAATGAACAGTCCGCAGGCCGGACGAAGTGATCCTATGCCGTATACCAGACGTCTCCTGCTGCTACTGACTGCGCTGCTGGCCGGCTGCGCCCTGGTACCCGCGCAGGAGATGAGTGATGCGCGCCAGGCGATCCAGGCCGCGGAGACCGTGGGGGCGGCGGAGCGTGCGCCGCGGATCCTGGGCCTGGCCCAGGCTTTGCTCGATCAGGCGCAGGCCGAACTGGCCGTGGCCGATTATGCCGCCGCCCGCCGTAGCGCACGGGCCTCCAAGGAGGCCGCCATCCGGGCCCGCGAGGCGGCCACGGCCGCAGCGATCCCGGCGCAGCCCTGATGCTCGGTGCGCACGGGGGAATGTTCGCCCGCGGCCGCGCGTCTACCGGTGGTCGTGCGGGGTTGGGGTGCGCCGTCGTGGCCGTCCCCGATCATTCGTGGGTATGCCAATTCTATGACGTGGATTGGCGTTCCATCGATGCCGGTGGTAGGGTCCAGTCATCAGCCCGGAGAGGCCGTGGCCATGGCGTTACCGCCTCATTCCTAATAAATCAAACCACCGATAACTGGAGATATAAGGTATGAAAGTCACGCTTTCCGCGAAGTACTTATCGCTCATGACCGTGGTGCTCGGCTTGGTCGTGGGCTGTGCCAGCCAGCCTCAGCAGGTTGCCACACCCAGCGGCCCCAGTCCGGCCGTGACCCAGGCGCTGAACGATGCACGCGCCGCGGTCAAGGACGCCAACGCCCACCACTGGATCTGGCGTGACACAGAGGCGATGCTGAAGGGCGCCGAAGACGCCGCCGCCGCGGGCGACGATGCCAAGGCCATCGCGCTGGCGAAGGCCGCCCAGGATCAGGCCGTACTGGCGGTGAATCAGTACTATATGGAGAAAGCCAAGCCGCTGCTGACGCAGTTGCAGAGTCAACCCAACCTGAGCGCCGACCAGCAGGCCGCGGTGCAATCGGCTGCACGGGCCCTGGCGAATGACGAAGGTAAGAAGGCCTACGACGTCCTCAATCGGCTGGCGGGAGGCTGAAGGCCCGTCGCGGCCGAGCGCAGTGATGGGCGGCGTCTCAGCCCAGAATTTCGTAGCTGAAGCGTTCGAAGCCGCTACCCGACTCCAGCAGATGGGTGCAGCGGATCTGGCGCGCCTGCCCGTGCTGCTGTAGCTCCAGGATCGCCTTGTCGCGGTACAGGCCGCGCGGCCCGACGAGGATGTCGAGGCCGTTGCCATTGGGCAGCGTGAGGCGGGTGCGCAACGCCGGCTGACAATGGCGTTGCGCGCCCGCGGTCGGCTTGACCACCGCGGGCGAACACTCGCGTGCGATGTACTGCACGCCGGCCTCGCACTCGTCACCGCGGCTGATCAGCCAGCGCACCACCCCCACCAGCCAGTCGGATACAGCCCCGGATGCGCCGCTCGGAGAGCGGATGAGCAGCAGTTGTCCGACGCGCAGGCCCAGCCCGTCGGCCGTGCGTCCCAACAGTGCCAGGCCGCCGTTGCCGCGATTGCGTGTCGGACAGGACAGCAGCGGGAAGTCACGCCGCACGGGCACCTGGCGGTGGGTCGGCAGGCCGAAATCGATATCGTCCTCGTCTTCGGACGGCACGTGGTCCGCGGGATCGAAGGGGGTGCCGCGGTTGAGGAAGCAATAGGCCGCCTCCAGCCCGGACGCGACATCGACCGGGCCGCTACTGGCGAAGCGCGGCGACTTGCGCTGCGGCGAGTGCGTCCACTGACCGAGCATGCGGCCGAGCAGTTGTACGGCGTCGGCACGGGTCAGGTGGCTGGACAGGCCGACGCGCGCCGGACGGGTGCCGGCCACGATACGGTCGAGATCCAGTTGCGCATGGGTGAGCAGTTCGCGGCCGTCCAGGCACCGCCAGGCATTGCGTTCCACCCCGCCGGCCGGCAGTGGACGCGAGCCCTGTGGTTCGTGGTCGAGCGACAAACCGAATACCCCGACTGCCAGGTCTTCCGGGGCGACGTTCGACAGCACGATACGGTCCTGCCTGGCCATTACATAGCCATAGGCCTCCCAGATGAGGTGGCCCGGCAGGCGGTAGGGGTCGGCGAGACGCAGCATGGCCAGCGCGCGGTAGCCGGCGAGCACCGAGAGTTCTCCCCGGCCGCCGGTAAAGGTACTGTCGCGGGTGGCGCCGAGCTGATGCGTCTCGGCGTAGCGCACCAGGTTGCCGAGCTCCCGCCAGCCGCTCTCCGGGGCCGGCTGGTAGGCTTGGTAGCGGCAGATGAGCAGTAGCGTGAGGAAGTGCTGGGTGTAGTTGGCGGCCTGGGTCAGCTGGCGTGTCCTGCCCCAACGCTGACCTTCGTTCAGGCTGTCGCGCAGGGCGTACTTGTAGCCGAACGACATGAGCTCGGTCAGTTCCGACAGCAGGGTCAGCGCACCGGACTGCCGTAAGGGGTCCTCTTGCCGCGCCAGGGTGAGCAGGGCGTCGTGCAGGCGCTCGTAGCTGTGGCGGAAGGCGGCCAGCAATTGCAGGCGTTGGCCGGCGGGAAGAATCTGGTGATTGATGTCGCGCAGCCGTCCGTTGACCTGTCGGGCAGTGTTCTCGGCATCGACATAGGGCAGCGCATGCAGCCAGGCGTACAGTGGCCGTGGCCGGGTGTCGATGCCCGGTAGGGCGCGTTGTTCGGGTAGATCGATGAGCACATCCGAGGCCTTTGGCCGTTCTGTGGGAGCCACCGCCGCCACGCATCCTATGGCGGCCGGACGGCCTTGATTTTTAGCATGAAGCATGTTCTCCGGCCGCGGAACCGGTACCGCTGGTGGGGCCTGCACGGTATCCCGCCGCGGGAACAAATCCGAGTGTACCCGAGTCTTTACCTCATGTGACGAGGTGTATCGCCGGCGCGGGGCCGGGCGCCTCGGCCCCTTGCATGCCGGCGAGGCCAATGGCAGGGTAACGCGACCGCACGAGGCGGTGAGGAGAGGTGAGCAGTGACGTTCAGAAACTGGTTTCTTGCAGCATTGCTGCTCGGCGGCGCCGTCCAGGCCGACCCGGTCGATTTCAGCCTCCCCGACATCGAGGGGAAGGCGCGGACGCTGTCCGAATTCCGCGGCAAGTGGGTCGTGGTGAACTACTGGGCGACGTGGTGCCCACCCTGTCTGGAGGAGATCCCCGATCTGATTGCCTTCCATGACCGCCATCAGGACAAGGATGCCGTCGTCATCGGTATCAACTTCGAGGACATCCCACCCGCTCAGCTGCGCGCCTTCGTGGACGAGCATTTCATCTCCTACCCGGTATTGCGCAACGGCGATATGGCGCCTCCGACCGAACGGCTGGCCGTGGCCGGCCTGCCAACGACCTACATCATTTCGCCCGAGGGCGTGCCGGTGGCGCGCCAGGTGGGTACGATCAGCGCCGAGGCCCTCGAAAAATTTATCGAGAAGGAGCGCCGTGGCCGCGTGGCCAACCAGCAGGACCCGCATGAGCCGGTGCGGCCGGAAGTCCGGCTATGACGCGGATAACGCTCCTGGCCGTGGCGCTGTTGGTGAGTGTATCCGCCTGGGCCGATGCGCCGCGCGATCCCTATCAGTACTTCTTCGACCAGACCCTCGGTGATTTCGACGAAGAATTGCAGACCGCGCGTGATGAGGGCAAACAGGGCATCATGCTGTTCTTCGAGATGGATGAGTGCCCCTTCTGTCACCGTATGAAGGAGACGGTGTTCAACCAGCCCGAAGTGCAGGCCTACTTCAAGGAACACTTCTTGATCTATCCCGTCGACATCGATGGTGATGTTCTGATTACGGATTTTGAGGGCAACCGCCTTAAGCAGAAGGACTTCGCCTTCCGCGACTATCGCGTGCGCGCCACACCGGTACTCATGTTCTTCGACCTCGATGGCAAGCCGGTGGCGCGCTATACGGGTGCCACCGCCGATGTCGAGGAATTCATGTGGCTGGGTCAGTATGTCGTGGATGGCGTCTACAAGGACATGCCGTTCACCCGCTACAAGCGCGAACGACGCCAGTCGTCGCGCTGACCGCATGGGCGTCTTCCCGTTGCCG
>Ga0172382_10004032_pt1 | contig 22759 bp, 18 predicted proteins | sample Leawel138RmetaG_FD_122245 | JGI IMG/M metagenome (GOLD analysis project Ga0172382, IMG submission 122245) | Leachate microbial communities from a municipal landfill in Southern Ontario, Canada - Leachate well 138R metaG | ecosystem: Engineered > Solid waste > Landfill > Unclassified | place... | reverse complement strand
CCTCGTCTTCATCTCTAACTCCTTCTCCATTCTATCCACCTCCTTTGAGGTGAATATTTTCGTATAGATTTTTTAATGAGGCAACGATATATTTTCAGATAGATTTTTAATGAGGCAATTCGAGAACTATAAAAAGTTAAACTTTGATGATACAATGTCACTTAAGAACCTTACAATTAAAAGGAGGCGCAGATAGTAAGAGAACAGCAATAAAGATGGAGATTGCCACATTCGTAAACTCCACTTCTACCTACGCCAAGGTATACCTGTCGAAGCTTGTAGTTTAGCGTAGGTTGGCTTCGGCAGGTATACCTTCGCAAAAACGGAATGAATGTGGAAGGAAAAAACTCTTTATTCCTGCAAACCCGTGAAGCAGATATCTGCTCTGAACAGTGTTTACTGAGGACTCACTAATCTAAAAGTACCCCCTCAGCTTAACCTTTTTTTCTGTAATTTGAGAGTATAATTGACTTGCGGTAAAACATAGAAAAGTGTAAACTATCTTACAGGTAAATAGTGCGAAATAGACACTTTTTGGACACCAAGAGCGAAATCAATCAAGAGAATATTTCGCTAAGTATAAAGCAGTTAAGCACTTAGCCCGTGTAGCTCAGAGGCAGAGCAGCGCATTCGTAATGCGAAGGTCGTCGGTTCAACTCCGACCATGGGCTCATTTGATATCAAAGGTTTTCGAGGTTTAAAATGACATTCTGTTTGGCGAGTCTCTTCTGCAATTTTTTTATATCAAGAGCAGAAAAACTTTCAGCTTTTTGATTGCATAGCATAGCAGACGCAGTACCTGCGGCTTCACCGGTTACAACGCATGCAGGTATTGCTCTTGTAACATCCCATAATGTATCAGCAGAGATACATCTTCCTGCAGTTATTAAATTCTTGTTTTTTACACCTATAAGCGCTCGTAAAGGAATACTGTAGACAGGACCAGATTTACGCCAATCGCCTGTCATTCCTATTGTATCTTCAAAAACTTTTCCATCATCCCTTTCTTGAAGTTCAATTTTTCCTTTAAGTCGACGGGTCATTCTAAAGCAAGGCATTGAAGGTAGTAGAACAGGGTAAATATTGGGATTTTCTTTTTTCATAGTTTCAAGTTTGTCTCTTATTAACTGATGAGAGTAAAGGAGATGAGAATTAACGCCTTCAGCTGTACTTCCAGAAAACTGAGGTTTGCTTTGACTAATCTTTCCGTGAGGGTCGTACCCGTCTGCAAGTGGCATAAGTTTAACCTCTCCTGAGTCGAAATAAAAAAACCAGCCAGCACCAAAATTGGTGTTAAGAGAAATTGTTTCCTCTCCGGAGTATGTGCAGATATCAGCATCTCCAGAAGCGTCAACCACACATCCACATTTCAGAAGAGAAAACCCGTCTTTGTTGTGTATCTGAACTGCTGTAATCTCGGCTTCTTTTTTTTCGACATCAACAACTTTTGTATCGTAAAATATATCAACCCCTGTTTTTAGAAGAAGTTTCTCCAGTTCAAGCATATAGGAAGCAGGGTTAAATCTAACTCTGTATCTATCTTTTGACCTTAAGGAGTTGTCCCCGTTTTCTCTCCAACATTGGGGAATACGTTCTGGTTGTTCGATAACTGAAAGTTTTAAGAGTTCCTCTCCTAGCCCCCCAACAACCTGTCTGCCCATACCATCGCATAAGGGAAGGTAGATAACAACATTTCCAAGAGTTGCAAGCCCTCCTGGGAAACACTGTTTTTCAATCATACAGACGCCTGCATTATTTCTTGCAGATGATATGGCTGCAGAAACTCCTGCAACGCCTCCTCCTACAACTACTACATCATATTTATTTTTCATTTTTTAATTTAATGGGGCTTTAAATACCATTGGTTTGCTTAACTAATAATCTTCATACAACCTTGACAATAGAAGTTTTTATTATTTACCTGTAGATTTTTGGATTGTCTCGCCTGCTTTTTCTATATCTTTTCCTATCCCGTGCATTGTGTTGCATCCAACAAGTAATAAAGTTGTTATAAGAAGTCCGAATATTATTATCTTCTTCATTTTTACCTCTTATCTATATTTTTCGTTCTGCCAAATTTGGCTATACTTTAAGCGATAGTTACGAAGGCATGTCTTGGCTCGACAGTCTTTCTAAGGGATAGAACTCATCCCATTTACCTATTTGCAAACTCTTGGGGAAAGTCTCATATTCCTCCACAAAAACAACTGCCCCTCCACCTACGCCAAGGTATACCTGCCGAAGCTTGTATTTTAGCGTAGGTTGGCTTCGGTGGACAAGCCTCATCCCATTAACCTCTCTGCAAACCTCTGAGAGATTTACTATCCCGAGCATTCTCAAGGGTAGAGGGCAAAGACGGAATGACAGACACAGAGGTAGAAGAAAAAAGGTGAATCTGACTAACTTAAGTTTTATCTTTCTTCTACTTTATTGATGACCCTGACTCGTTAAATTCTATTATTATTGTCTGTTTAGGGTTGTTTCTAATGGTTATAGAACCAACATCTTTACTACCTGTTCTTTTTCCAATCACCTGTATCTGAAAGTTAATCTCTGAGCCTGTATGAGATTTTACATCGAAAGAGTTGTCTCCCCAGTTGATTTCTCTCTTAAATGAGGTGGTTGTGCCTTTTCCTTTTACTGCCTCAGTTGCGGAACCAATTATATATACCTTAGTTGTACCGAAAGGTCCCATAAGAATCTTCCAGACAGGATCGTCTTCAGACATACTTTTGACATATAGTCTATCAAGTTTGATATGGAGTTGGATATCAACAGGACCAGAGTAGGGTAGGGGTTCTTTTATTTCTTCTTTAATGGTTTTTACGCAACCACTAAGAAGTAAGGTTATAAAAATTAGAGGGTAGATAATTTTTTTCATTTTTAATCCCTTTGTACAATTAATATTTATAAATGACTGTTACTTTGGTATATATTTAACCATTTATGAGATTTTTTTTCAAGAGGTAGGCAAAGTGTGAAGTATGGAACGGTAGTAAAAACGAGATTCCGGATCAAGTCCGAAATGACATTCCTTTACAACACATTCCTCGCAAGACAAACAAAGGCAAAAAGCCCCTCCACCTACGCTAAAATACAAGCTTCGGCGGATAAACCTCATCCCATTATTAATCTATCAAGCCCTAATAACTTTCTATCCCGAGTACTTCCTTAGGGGAGAAGGCAAAAAAGGGTAGAAAAAGATGTGGGTAGGGAAAGTTTTAGGTAACTCTACGTCTATTTTTAAAAAACTTAAATAGTTTTATTAGTATTGTCAATATGATTATAGCAGGTAAAAATCCGGCATTTAAAACTAAAAGAATAAGGATGATAACGTAGTTTCTCTGAGCTAAAGGAACGTACCTACGCCCATATATCTTAACAACAAAATCCTCACAATTGTTGAAAAGAAGGTATCTGCCAGGGAGTTCATCGTGTTTGAGGAGTATATTGGCTATTTCAAGTATCTCCTCGGCATGTTTAGAGTTTTTTGGTTCTGCGTGTACTGAGATTTTTTTGCCACGTCCAAATTCTTTTAAAGATATTTTTTTGACTGAACTTTTTGTTCCTCTACGTTTTTTATCAAAATCTATAACCGTATCGTCTCCAAGGTATATACCCATATGATACAAAAATAGGGTATACCAGATTTTTCGTTTTATTATGCTTCCTTTTTTAATTTTGAGTTTAGAATAGTCTATTTTTTTTGTTTTCATTTTAGTAATCCAAGTTAAAAGCAAAGGCAGAGGTTGCCACGCTAATAGGCCCCTTGGAGGTACTCGGGATAAACGCTCGCAAAGACGGAATAGAGATGTGTTGCCTTCTGCCTACCCAATTTGTTATCCTGAACTTGTTTCAGGATCTCTCACTTAACCCGCTTTGATAAAAGGCACAACGTGAAAACGAGATTCCGGATCAAGCCCGGAATGACATATAGGGCAATCCCTCGTATTTTCCTTGCCTGCTAACTACCCCCCTCACCCTTAATCCCTTTTTCCCAAAGGGAAGAGGGCAAATAAAGAGCAAATTGTTAAGTGGAAGGTTTCTGTTTTTCAGCAAGAAGTTCCCCACCAACACCAACATCCTCAGGCCCGCATTTTCTCAGGTATACTACAAAAGCCGACTTATCTATCCCTGTTAGTTCACTGGCTTTCTCTGTAAAGGATTTAATTAGTTCTTTCTTCTTCTCTTTTTCAAGTTCAGGTCCATAAAAAAATATTGTAGGCATATATTCTCCTTTACTCTATACCAAAACAGAGTATTTTTGTATATATTGTAAATATTTGGTAAACCCCATCTTATTTTCGTTATAATGTCGGAGAAAAAACCCCTCGCAGTAAACAATACTTGGGACAAGACCCCCTCAAAAAAACTATGGGATAAACCTCCGCCTTCGTTAAACCTGTTTTCATTAACCTTTTTGCAAAGACAAGCCAAAAGCCCCCTCACCTTACATCTCTCCCCAAGGGTAGAGGAGAGTAGTGGGGATTGCCCATTTCTCTACAAACTGGATTATGTTTACTGAGAACTTACTATATTATACTGCTTTTTATTATTTTTTTTAAGTTTTATTTAAAACCCGCGACGCAAGCCTACATTCCATGCTATATCCAACACTTTCTGAAACTCTTCAGATGTGATTCTTCGATTTATTGCAGGGTATTTATATGATTCTCCGCAGGGTCTATATTGAGCCATAATATTTATGTAACTGTTTTTTGACAGAGACGCTACAAATTTAAACACTTCTTCTGACCCAGCCAAGTTGTTAGGTAAAACAAGATGTCTTACCAGCAACCCTTTTTTTGCTATACCATCTGAATCAACTTTTAGGTCTCCAACCTGTTTGTGCATTTCTGTTACTGCCTCTTTACATCTTTCAAAGTAGTCGGGAGTGGAAGAGTATGTTTCTGCTACCTTTGAACAGGAATATTTTATATCCGGCATATATATGTCAACTATTCCTTCCAAAAGTCTTATAACCTCAACGCTTTCATATCCTCCACAGTTCCATACTATTGGGATTTTCAACCCTTTGCTAAGCGCTTCTTTTAACGATTGTACTATTTGAGGCGTAAAATGTGTAGGTGTAACAAAATTTATATTATGACATCCGACTTTTTGTAGGTATAGCACAATCCTTGCAAGTTCTTCACAAGAGGTTGTTTGTCCCGTTTTTCTATGGCTTATATCGTAATTTTGGCAATATATACATAAAAGATTGCAACCGGTAAAAAATATTGTACCTGACCCATAAGTGCCAACAAGTTCAGGTTCTTCTCCTAAATGTTGCCCATAACTTGAAACCACCATTTCCATACCCGCATCACAAACCCCTTTCATTCCTATTGTTCTATTGACCTTACATTTTCTTGGGCATAGTTCGCAAGATTCAAGTATTTTGTATAAGGTTTCCAATCGGGTATCTATTGTTTTTAGTTTTTCAATCATTTAAAACCCTTCTTTCTCTTCTTTTCTTTATTTTATAAGGTTTATCTTCAACCCTAAATTTCTCTTGATTGCTTCTTTATAAACATACTGGGCTATACGTACATCATGAGCTCCTAAACCAACTGGAACCATTAAAATACGTTCTTCTTCTGTTTTTCGCCCAATTTTTACGCCTGCAACAATATCTCCAAGTTCAGAATAGATGTTGTCACTGGTAAGTTTAGAACTTTCTACCAACAATTTCAGTTCACCCCTATGGCAGGCCTGTTCTATGGAGTCAACAACTATTTTATCAACTGAAATAGCAAACTCATCTTCGAGTTGTTGGAACGACCCCATAGCAAGAACTGTTGTGCCCTGTTTTATCCAATTTGCACATATAAACGGCTCTGACGCTGTGGTAACAAGCACAATTAAATCAGCAACTTTAACTGCCTCCTCCACAGATGGGCTATCTATTATTTGCATACTTATCGACCCTGACATTTCAGCAACAAAATCTCTTCTTTTTTCTTCTGATATATCAGATATGTACAGTTTTGAGTCAGGATATAAGACAGATAATGATAAAGCACAATTTTTACCCTGAGTACCCGCTCCAACAACACATATATTTTCACTATTTTTAACCGCAAGATATTTTGAAGAAACAGCAGCCGATGCACCTGTTCTAAGACCAGTAATAAGCGCACCATCCATTATTGCAAGGGTTTGCCCGGTTTCGGTATCAGTTAAAATAATAACTCCCATTATATATGGTAAACCTTTAGAAGAGTTATAGGGGTACCCACCTACCCATTTAATACCAGCAGCATTGTCTGATGAAATATATGCAGGCATAGCATTTAACCAAGATTTAAAACCGCTTTTTGACATATCAAGAGTAGTTTTTGCTGGCATAACTACGTTACCTTTGCCCCATTCATTAAAGACGTGTTCAGTTAATTCTATAGTTTTTGTCATAGTTAAACATTCTGACACATCTTTGGCAGTAAGTATTAATGTCTCCATATTTTTCCTTTTTTAGGTGTTTCAACAGGTTATACTTTTATTAGTTAAACTTGTAGCAGAGTATATATTAAGCAAAAGTAAAAAAGAATTGTTATTGATAAAACCTTTCCTTACAAAGAAACAGCAGTAAATGGAAATAATCATATTTTATGGTATCATATATCTTAATAATTCTAAAATTTGGAGGGGGAAGTATGGATAAAATACTTATAGGTAAAGGAGAACAGCAGGTTTCTCTGCTTGCAAAATATGGTAACCGACACGGTTTGGTGGCTGGCGCTACAGGAACAGGAAAGACTGTTTCGCTGTTGGTTCTTGCGGAAGGGTTTTCACGTATGGGTGTGCCAGTATTTATGGTTGATGTTAAAGGCGATGTAGCAGGGGTTGCTATGTCTGGAGAAAGAAACGAAAAATTAGAAGAACGGGTTGCGAAGATAGGTATTAAAGATTTTACTAATGAGGCAAGCCCAGCAATATTTTGGGACCTTTATGGTAAATCTGGTCATCCTGTACGTGCAACTGTTAGCGAGATAGGGCCTGTGCTTCTTGGACGAATACTTGATTTGAATGATACACAAATAGGCATGCTGGAGATAACATTTAAACTTGCAGACGATAACGGGCTTCTCCTTCTTGATATGGACGATTTACGGTCGCTTTTAAATTTTGTTGCTGAGAATAGAACTGAAGTTTCAAAACAGTACGGTCTGGTAAGTACTCAATCTATATCTGCTATACAACGTTCTTTATTATCTTTTGAAAGAGAAGGTGGAATACAATTTTTTGGAGAACCGGCTCTTGAACTTAACGATTTGTTGCGTACCGACCTTAGCGGTAGAGGGGTTATTAATATACTTACAGCTGACCAACTTATACTTAAACCTCGGTTATATTCAAGTTTTCTTTTGTGGCTTATTTCTGAGTTGTTTGAGAAACTTCCAGAGGTTGGCGACCTTGATAAACCAAAACTGGTCTTCTTTTTTGACGAAGCCCATCTTCTTTTTAATGATGCACCTACATTGTTACGTCAAAAGGTGGAGCAGGTTGTTCGTCTTATCCGTTCGAAAGGTGTAGGGATATATTTCTGTTCTCAATTTCCTGATGATGTGCCAAACGAAATATTAGGACAACTTGGTAACCGTATACAGCACGCTTTACGAGCATATACCCCAAGAGACCAGAAAGCTGTAAAAACAGCCGCTGAAACTTTTGTTGCTAACCCTAATCTTGATGTAGCAAAGGTTATATCTACTCTTGGAGTAGGAGAAGCATTGGTCTCTACTTTACAGGAGAAAGCTGTCCCGATGCCAGTAGAACGGACGCTTATAGCGCCACCTCGATGCCGTATGGGAACTATAACAGATGAAGAACGAGCACTTATTAAAACTCGTAGCCCCATAAGTTCAAAATATGATACTCCTATCAACAGGGAATCTGCTTACGAAATTCTTAATAGAAGAACATCTGAGACTGTTCAGCAACAGCAAAAAACCGAGCAAAAACAACCTGAACGAGGAATGCTTGGTGATTTGTTATGGGGAACAGGGCGGCGACAGGGGATGGTGGAGGCTATGGCAAAACAGACAGCCCGTAAGGTTGGTAATGAGATAGGAAAAACTATTATAAGAGGTATGTTCGGAAATATTCTTGGAAAAAAATAAGAATAACGACCAAGATTACCACATCACCTTACGTCTGAATAGAAAACCTTGTGAGACCTATAAATTAATGTTTTAAAAAAACAATTTACCAGTACGTATTAGATAGCAACATAGGTCTATGAGGATACCTTGTGCTTGGATGTGGAGGACTACTTGATGCGCACCCTTTTGCATTAGGAATTTCTGCAATATTCATAAACCCCCACGAATCACGCTCACCAACTTTCCAGTAGGCCGTGTTTCTAATGGTTGCTACCCACTTTGCTCTTCCATCAACATACAGAACGTTTACTCCTTCAACACCGTGGTTTGAATGTTGCCTGTATACACGAAATTGGTTTGGATAGCTTCCTTTAGGGTCATCTGTCATTATGGCAGTATCTGAATGGGTCTGAACATTCAACCCAAGCGCGTACGTATAGGAACAACTTGAAACACGGTCAGAAATATAAGTCGCAATGTTGGATTGAGTTTGCCTGATAAGTGCTCCCGGAATTGAATGGGGCCTATCTCTGGTTGAACCGGGACATATAAAAAGTTTATAGTCGCTAACATAAGAGGGTGTTTCCAAGGCACTTGATGAAGGGTCTATCTGGCCTGTAAGAAGAGCAAGAGATACGTTTGGTTTTGAAGTGATAGCACCAGTTGACCAACCTGTATGGCTACTCCATTTTGCTTCATCATTAAAATCGTGGTAAGGAAACCATCCACCCCAATCCTGAGCATATATCAACAAAGAAATACCGAGCTGTTTAAGATTGTTTAAGCAGACACTCCTTCTTGCCTGTTCTCTTGCCCTCGCAAGAGCGGGAAGAAGTATAGAAGCAAGTATTGCTATAATAGCTATTACCACAAGAAGTTCTATCAGAGTAAAACCAGTTTTTTTTCTCATTCTTTTCACCTCCAATATATGTAGAAGAAGAGAAGTCCACTCTGATTTAAAGTTTTTCTCTCCATTTCTAACAATTTCAAAATTTTAATTATAACTGTATAAGAATATTTGTAACTAAACTTATGGATATGTAAGGTTTTTGATCTTATATTTACTATCAGCAACAGCCCAGTTTGTAGATACAGATGTATTGGCATGAATCTTTGTTACAGTAGCAAACTTGTCCATCCCCATAGACTCAACGTGGCCGTCAACAAACAGGAAGTTTGCCTGATTTGAGTGCCTAAAATGTACAAACCCTTCTGTGCTTGTTTCATAAGCACAGGTTGCCCACTGGTTTCTATAAAGTGTATCTGTTGGAGAGTCTAAAAGTCTAACAGAATCAGCAAAAATCCAGAAAGCTGAAGGATTGATACTTGCATAGCGACGGGTTATGATAGTATTGCTCAGAAACAAAAGGCCTGGCGCCAATGAACCTGACTTTACACCATAACAACATCTATTACTTGCGTCCTTATCATTGTCGGCGGTATATGGAGGAATCGATGGGCAGACTATAATTTCTCGCGAAAAATAGTTGCCATATATATTTTGATTGTATATCTGTACATGGATTAATTCTTCAAAATCCTCAGCGTAGATAAGAAGAGCTGTTCCAAGTTGTTTTAGGTTATTCAAGCAAACGGTTGACTTGGCTCTTGCCCTTGCTTTACTGAGAGCAGGAAGCAACATCCCTGCAAGTATTGCTATAATTGCTATTACTACAAGAAGTTCTATTAGAGTAAATCCGTTGTTTCTCTTCATTCTTTTCACCTCCCTATACCTCTAAATGTTTCATTCAAGGAACTATTCCTTTTTTACCAGTAGAGGATAGTTTTAAATTAAATCAATAAACTTTTATCTTATGAATGTTCAGTACCCACATCTCGCCTATTGAGAATTTGCCTAAGCTAATCTTTTGTGCAAGTAAAACAAAAACCTTGTTTGCACGATACAGATACAAACAAGGTTGAGATTCACTACTAATTCTCAAGTTAAACTTTATTCAGAACTTTACCACAAATCTCTACAAATTATTAAATTTAATTCTTAATATAATTATACCCCACCACCCCCCGGTTTTGTCAAGTATTTTATAACTCTTTAGTACAAACCAGTTTTCAGACGCCTTTAACAAAAAAAAAGAGTTCTTTTCGCTAATAACCACACCAGTTGAGCAGATCGGTTGTTTGTCGCAATATTCTCTATTGTTCAGACACGTACTTCAACAATATCTTGCCCAGAGCCTATCTCTTGAGGTATTTTAACGTATGTGTTAAACAATACTGCTCCAGCCTATGATGAGATAAACTAATTTTTAAAGGATTCTCTTCTAATTTAGTAATTGATTTAAATTTATGTTACTATATTGACTGTTTGATATTTAAAAACTGACTTTAATGGTAAAGTGGGCGGGATAAGACAAAGGCAAGGATAAAAGCGAGGGTTGCCACGTCGCAATCCCATAGAAAAACTGTTGAGACAAGGCGTTTCAACCTACGCCAAGGTATACCTGCCGAGGCTTGTAGTTTAGCGCAGGTTGGCTTCGGGAGACATACCTTCGCAACAATCGTTTAAAACATAGCCAAGTTTGGCAGAACGATAAACTTAACAAGGAGGAAAAATGAAACGTTTAGTGATTGGTCTATTTTTATCAAGTTTAATACTTACAGGAGTTACAAAAATATATGCTGAAGAAGAACCTTGGGAGAGCAACATCTCTTTAGGTGTAAACGCAACCAGAGGAAATGTTGATAGTGTCTTTACAACTTTTTTATTTGATACTCAAAAGAAAAGAACCGATTCTCTTTTTAGAGGCGATTTTAGTGTTGCTTATGGGGAATCAGATAACGAAACAACCACAAACGAAATTATGCTTTCATCTCAATATAATAAAAATATTACAGATAGAACCTTCTGGTCTTTGATGGGCAGCGCTGAATTTAACGAATTGTCAGGTATAGATAGCAGGTATACAGGTGCTTTAGGATATGGCTACTATTTTATAAAAGAAGCAAAAAGGTTGCTTGAATTCTCAGCTGGCGTAGGATATATTGCAGAGAAGTTTGATACTGGTAAGGATAACAACTATTTTACAACTTTTCTCGCTGAAAGATATGAACACAAAATGGAAAACTCAAAACTCTGGAATAATTTGGCTTTCTATCCTGAGGTTTCTGACTTTAGTAATTTCATACTGAAAGGTGAGATTGGTTTTGAAGCAAATATAAATTCTAAACTCGGGTTAAGATTAGTACTTAAAGATATTTTTAATAATACTGTTGAGGCGGGAAGAGATAAAAACGATGTGATTATAATGAGTCTGTTATCTTATAAAATTTAATAGTTTAAATAGTCTGGCAGTTGCTTATTTTTAGCAACTGCCAGACTGTAACAATCCTTCCTTTAATATAACCTATAAAACTTTTAACACAATGTAACCGTAACCGTCTGTTACTGAAACTTCAATACCTTTTTCTGAAATAGCATCTTTTGTATGTAAAGTAACAGAAGGTGTTTTTTCTACAATCTCAAGTTTTTTACCTACAAATTCTTTTGGTAGTTTCACCAAATCTTTATCCACATTTTTATGATAATCTAAATATATTACTGTATCGTTCTCCTGTTTCTGCCAGTAAAAACAGGTTGCGTTTTCTGCAAGAAGAGGGTTGAAATAATGGCGATAACAAACACAATAGAAATCTGTATCTTTTGGTATTATATTACCCATTTTTCTATCAACACCTACCGGGAACGATTTACCGCTAACATAAAGTGAAAAAGGACCTACTACGTTTTTAACTCTTACAGAAGGTACTGATATACCGTGTATCAAAGAATACCCGAGAGCAAACCCAACTTCTCTAACGGTCTTGTCACCATCTCTATTTGTGAGTAGTTGGATATATCTATCAGGATAATTTGAAAGGTCGGCAATATTACCTTCTTTTTCGTTAAAGAGCAGGGTTGTAGAGAAATTTTTTGAATAATCCTCTATTTTACAAAAATCGTAGTTGATATCATTTTTAGTAAAAGGTAATGTTTTGGGGATATAGTATTCTAAAAGATTATATTTACCTTGGAACGCTTTACTTGCTTGTATAAAACCCATATATCCTAACCTGAAATCTTGTAAAGCTTTAGCTTTATAGTAAATTATATTAGCACCGTTAGGGTGGAATCTGTAAGTAATTTCGTTTCTTATCACACCATCAAGATGGTCAGCAACAAAATTGCGTTCTTGCCCTGGGTTAGCAATGATGTCATTCAGAAGAGAGCCAGTATTAATAATATCGTACTCTTCAACAATATCCAACCAACTGCAAGTAACAAGTTCATCATCTTTCAATGGAGTTTTTCCATCAACAAGGTACTCTTGTTTTTTTATTCTACAAGCAGGCGTCGCTTGCAGCATTTTTCTTTCAGTAAAAGTTATAGTTGAGTTGCGAGAAGGACTTTTTAATGTTTTACCGATTAACTGAGTTGTAAACTTCCATATATCTCCAGTAGGAGAATTGCTACCAATAAACATAAGTCTGTTCTCATCAACAATTTTTATCAGGTAAAACTTATTCTCTTTTTCATCAAGCCATTCACTCCCAATATCAGCTACTGTTTTACCGTGATTATCAACAGTTAACGCAAAACTTACAGAGTTACCGTGGTCAGCCCCAATATATGTTCCGTTGATACTCCAAGGGGTAGAATCTCCCCCACCATGTTTAATAACTTTGCCGCTCCTAAAACCTCTAAGATCTGTAGCCGCTGAAGCGTTAACAAGAGTAGCGCTACCAAAAGTAATCTGTTTGTTGCTTCCCAGCCTTATCTGCACTACAAGGTCTTCCTTTTGTGAAAATTTGCTCCTTATATAAACAGTATCGTTATTTTTTATAACCTTCAATTCACTCATATCCAAGGTTTCTTGAGCGGTAGATAATAACGAAAAAAAGAAACAAATAAGCAATAAAATTTTAAGACTTCTTAATACCTTCATAACTCCTCCTTTAGCTGAGAACCAGCCGCTAAATAATATGCAACAACACTTTAACTATCAAACTCCCTCATATCTCCATTAAAGAACAGAAAAAAGCCACTTGCAATAAAGAATACTCTAAGCAAGACACTCTCGTACAACAAAATGAGGGTCTTTTCCTTTGTTTTTTACTACCCTAAGATGTTTTAGGTACAATCGTTCTGGAAAGAATTCTTTTTATATTTTCTGCCAAACCTGGTAAGAGTTCTTCATCAGTTAAAGGCATAGAAAGGTACCTACCCAACTCCCACGCCATATCGTGTCCTGCTGAGTCTGAACCATAAACGACTCTATCTGTCCCCACAATTTTTACAGAAGTCTCAAACGGTCTAAAAGTAGTAAAACTACCACAAAATTCAAGATAAACGTTTTTAGAAGATAACGCAAGTTCTTCTGCTTCAAGCCTTCCTTTTGTACCTCCTCCTGAATGTCCCAATATAAAAGAAGCGTTAGGGTATTTTAACACAATATCTTTAAGCATCACAGGAGAATTATAATTATCGTTCCAGGTATGTATCAAAATAGGTTTTTTGTGTAGGTTGGCGTACTCCCAAACAGGAATATATCCAGGGTCGTTTACTGGAATTTTCCAATATGAAGGTAGAATCTTGAAACCTACAAAAAAATCCCCTTTAAACAAATCATCAAACAGAGGTATCGTTTCGGTTCCATAGGTAGGGTTAAATGCAATATATCCAGATATTCTATCTATATATGGTTTTAATATTTCTTCACCTTCTTTGTTATATAAATGGCTCGGTCCAAACAGAGCTGGTTCATAGGTAAGAATAATACGGTTAACGCCAATGTTATCCATCTTTGTAATGGTTTCTTCTACACCATTTTTTATATCGTTCTGTTTAAACACCCATCCTCTTGTAAATGGTGGGGTATGCCCATGAACATCTATAATCTCAACGTTGTTTATAGGATTACCTTCCCTAAAAGTGTTCCATAAAGATTTATCTTTTAAAATTGGTGAGGAAGGTGCTCTTTTTTCTGTAGCTGGTTTTAGGTTTAAGAGTGATTCAACATTTGAATGTGCAATCTTTTCTTTCTCTTCATCTGTGATAGAAGCGTGCATTAAAGATGCAATGGAAGCACCATAATGAGATTTATAACCTAACCCAAACAGAACTCGTTCCACCCCAAAATTGCTTACAAGAAGTTCTATCGTATCCCTCATATGAAGCCAAGAGGTATCAATATAGGTATTTTTACAACGTGAAAGCAGATCAAGAACGCTCCCGAAACAACCCCACATTCGCTGAGTTACAACAAAAGAGATGTCAGGGAAAATATTCGCTAAGTATTCATAATCTCTTGTTGCCTGTTCATTGTGCCCACCTTGACAATCCCAAAATATAACAGGCTTATGGTTTACAATCAAGGAAAGTAGTTGTTCAAGATGACGTACCTCAAAACGTGATACATCCGGAATAATTGATAAAGCACGTACTTGTCTGTTCTTTAAATAAGATTTAAGAAAATCGAGTGTCCCTTCTTCGTAAAAACACGCAGGCGTAATCACAAAAGAAGGAATTAACCTTTCTTTAGCACCAGAGGATTCAATCTCTTTAATAAGTTTCTGGTTACCATATTTAGGGTTTATATCTCTTGCTGCTAAGTGCCACACAAGAGACCTTTCTATACCTAAATAGTCGAGATGAGAAATAAGAGAAGTTACATCAGGAAATTGAGAACCAGCATAAGCACTTCTACCAATATTAGCATTTACATTGAAAAAGGTAAATTTTTCCATCATACACTCCTTTTCCGCCTAACGGCGACTTATCCCGAGTACCTCCGAGGGATGAAGGCAAAAACGGGAGAGAGTAAATAACACCACATACTTTTTTCCTCTTAACTCACGTAACAGCGGTAGTAAAAACGAGATTCCGGATCAAGTCCGGAATGACATATAAGGGGAATTCTCACCCTTATCATTACGCCTTTCGTTTTCTCTTGCCTGCTAAAAGCCTCCCTCAGAAAAACTGTGGGATAAGCCCCTCATCCTTGATACTTCTCCCTCAAGGGAGAAGGCAAAAAAGGTGCATTCCTTTTCCGCCTTCGGCGAGATTGCCACACTAAGAAGCCCCTCCTACGCAAGGTATACCTGCCGAAGCTTGTATTTTAGCGTAGGTTGGCTTCGGCGGGTAAAGCTCGCAAAATAAACTACAAAAGACGGAATGGGGGGGTAGTAAAAACGAGATTCCGGATCAAGTCCGGAATGACATATAAGGGGAATTCTCATCCTTATCATTACGCCTTTCTTTTATGTCTTTATGAGCATTGTTTTTTGATACAACCTTTATTCTCCTTGAAAATATTTTAAAGTTTTTAAAAGAGTTTCAGGAGATTCAAATTTAGGCATATATTCAAGACCAAAAAAATTACTATATCCAGATTCTAAAGTTTTTTGAAGTAAAAATAGATAGTTGAGTTCACCTAAAAAAGGTTCGTGCCTTCCTGGTATGCCTGCAATATGAAAATGCCCAATATAAGATATGTTGTTTGTCACAAAAGAAGTGATATTCCCCGTCATAATACCCATATGATAGAAATCATATAGCATCTTCACATTGTCCAGACCCACCTCTTTTATTATAGAGATTCCTTCAAAGGGCGAGTTTAAAAAATAACCGGGGTGGTCAACTTCAGTATTTAATGGTTCAAGGTTAAGATGAAAACCTTTTTTAGCAACCATTTCACCTGCCTGCCTCAAAGAACTAACCAACGCTGCCCTCTGCTGTTGGTAGTCGTGCCCGGGAATAGATTGTCCGGTAGTTATAATGCCTTGATGACAGCCAACAGATAAGGCGTTATCAGAAATACGGTCAACTTGCTCTAAAAAACGGGAGTTGTTCTCCTTAGATATGGGGGCGACTTTCTCATCTGTTGCAAAATTAATAACTACACTAACAAGTTCTACACCATAATCCCTGCCAGTATCAGAGATTAGTTTCAGTACGTAGGCATCTTCTCCTTGCCATGTTTCAACGTATTTGTAACCACATTTAGCAATCTCATAAACTCGTGAATCCCAAGACATATCTTTAAAAAACAGATCTACAAGTGGGGCTATTTTCATATATAACCTCCTTAAGACAGCACGTTAAAAAATTCTTAACACTACATATCCGTAATTGTCTGTTACAGAAATTTCAACTCCCTTTTTTGTAAGGGCACCTTTTGTATGTAAAGTTAAAGATGGTGTTTTTTCTATTATTTCGATTTTTTTACCGACAAGTTCTTGAGGCAACTCAACTACGCCTTTATCAATATTTTTATGGTAGTCGATATATACAACTGTATCGTTTTCTTGTCTTTGCCAATATAAACAGGTAGCATCTCCGGCAAGACGCGGATTAAAGTAGTGTCTGTATGCAAGACAATAAAACTCTGTACCCGTTGGTATCATAGGTCCCATTTTGGAGCTGATTGCGTGGGGGTAAGATTTCTTTGAGGTATATAGAGTGATTGCATTGTCTGTATTAAAAGCTCTTTTTGCAGGAACAGTTATTCCGTGAATCAATGAATACCCGAGAGCAAACCCGACCTCTCTAACAGTCTTATCGCCATCTTTATTACCCAAAAACTGTATAAACCTTTCAGGGAGATTCTTTAAATCTGAAACATTATTTTCTTTCTCATTAAAACCAAGGGGTGGTGTGAAACGGAAAGAATAGTCTTGGATGTTTTTAAAATCGTAGTTGATATTATTTTTAGTGAAAGGTAGAGTTTTGGGAATATAATATTCGTGGGTTTGGTAGTTTCCTTTATAAAGTTGAGAAGATTGTATAAAACCCATATATCCTAACCTAAAGTCTTGTAAAGCTTTGGATTTATAATAGATTATTGTTGAACCATTAGGAAAAAACCTGTATGTAATATCGTTGCTTACAATCCCTTCAAGATGTTCGCCTACAAAATTACGAACCTGCCCAGGGTGAGCAAGAATATCGGCAAGTAGCGAGCCAAAATTGATTATGTCATATTCTTCCACAACATCAAGCCATTCGCAAAACATTGGTTCATTATTTTTTAAAGGAGTTTTTCCGTTCAAAAGATATTCTTGTTTTGTTATACGACACGCTGGTTTTACCTGATATAATTTTTTTTCTGTAAATTTAACAATATCCCCTTTAGAGTTTTTTAGGGTATCTCCTTCAAGACGTCTTATCATCCTCCATATCTTATCCTTAGAGGTGTTTTCTCCAACAAAATAAAGGTTCTTCTCTGATATTTTTGCTAAATACAATTTGTTACCTTTTGAGTCTTCCCACTGAGTACCTAAATCTTCTGTAGTTCTATTGTGACCTTCAGAAAGCAGGTCAAAACCGACAGCCGCACCGTGATTTGCACCTATATAAGTACCGTTAAGGTTCCAAGGAGTTGAATCATCACCATTACCGTGTATATATTTACCTTTATTTAGAGCAGGTAGAGCCATTGGTGTTGATTTATCAATCAAGAAAGTGCCAGAAAAATTAATCTGGTTGTTAGAGCCTAAATTTATACGTACAAGAAGGTCTTCTTTTTCTGAAAACTGGCTTCGGATATATACAAAATTGTCAGATTTTAATACTTGTAGTTGGTTGTTAGACGCAAAAATATCTTTTGATGTTGTTACCGTTAAAAGTGAAACTAGCACTAATGACAGCAAAAAGACTCCTATTTTTTTCATCTTTCCTCCAAAATTTAGTTTTATCAAATAACTAGCTTATAGTATTTCTGTTATTTATCATCTTCTTAACAAATGCAACACTTCCCAAGTATTAACTTACGAACTTATGAAGTTAACAAGTAAGTATTCAGTAACTCCCTCCCCACCTGTTATAGTTTACCTACACTAATATTTTGTGCAGGTGAAAATTTGTTCGCACTATACCAACAAGGTTGGGATTCATTCCCAATTTTTAGTCAATATCAGCAAACCATCTCCACACTTGCCTCTCCCTGTGGGGAAGAGGAATAAAAGGCGAGGGTTTATCCCAAATGACATATAAGGGAAATCCTCAACCTTATATTATCATAATTTTAAAGTTTCGAACAGAAAAAGACCAATTTTATAAAAAACAGACATTTTATATATTACGTTTCTAACTTCGCAATAGGTTCAAAATTATGTTAATATAAATATGATTAAGAGGTACTCGTTTAAAGAAGGGTGGTAGGACTATAAAAGGATACATATAATGACAAAAGAAATGGGTGTTGTAATAATGGCAGGTGGTATGGGCTCAAGAATGAGGTGTTCTTCTGTTCATAAGGTATGCTTTCCTCTTGGTGGGAAACCTGTGATAAACCGTAACATAGAACTCTTTAATAATTGTGGAATAAAGACACACTTCATTGTTGTAAGACATCTTGCTGAGCAGGTAATGCAGACAGTTGCTTCTACTGATGGAACCCATTTTTTCTGCTACCAGAAAGAACCAAAAGGAACTGGCAACGCTGCTAAAACTGCAGGTCGCTTAATATCAAAAATATCAACAATAGAAGATATAATGGTGGTTGCAGGTGATAAAATCATTGAAGAGAAGATTTTATGTAAGCTTATAGAGAAACATAAAAAAACAGATAGCGACCTTACTCTTCTTGTAGGTAAAATTAAAGATTTCCCTGGTTCAGGCAGAATAATATATTCACAAGATAACTTAATATCTGGCATAATTGAAGTTTTAGATATTAGAAAGGCAGAACTTCTAAACCAATTTAAAAAACTTACCTCAAAAAAACCTCTTTCTTCAAAAGAAGCAAAAAAAATTATACTTACATATATTAGTAACGAAAAAAAGATAGAGATTGCAATTGGTCCTTTGTGGAAACTAATAAAAGAAGGGAAACCCATTACTTCAAATTTTATAAATAAAAACTTTTCTGAAGAAGATTTTATGCTTAAATGCAACCAGAACTATATACCTATAGATTCTATTAAAAAAGTTAAGCATACTAATCTATCTGTATATCTCTTTAAGCGGGAAGCTTTTTTAACATCACTTAACGAAATAAGCGACAATAACGCTCAGAAAGAAGAATATCTAACAGATACAATAGGGGTTCTTGCTAATAAGGGGGCTAAAATTGATGTTCTACCAATAGACAAACCCAGTCAAGTAATGGCATTTAATACACCTGAAGAAATCTACCAGATTGAGAAAAAACTTGTTGAAAAAAACAGCATAATAAAAGAAAAACCTTCTTATCTAAAGAGTCCTCTCGATTGGCTTAGACACTTAGAGACGGTTTCACCTGTGTCTTTAAAATATTTTAGGGATATCTATGGAAACAATTACCCTTATATAGAAAACAAAATAAAATTGCTTACAGCCGCCTTAAAAGATTATATGGAACATTTTGGGAATAACCCTGTAATAATAGTAAGAGCCCCAGGAAGAATAAATATTATGGGTAGGCATATTGACCATCAAGGCGGGGACGTTAATATGGTAGCTATAGATAAGGATATATATTGCATTATGGGTGCAAGAAACGACAGGCAAGTTTTTGCGAACAGTATGGAACCTTACAGGTTTCCTGAAAGACGTTTTAGTATAGATAGTTTAAATGTTGATTATGAAAAAAAATGGCACGAATTTATTAATAACTCTTTTTTGCTTAAACAGTTCTCTTCAGCAAAAAAAGATTGGGGTAGATATATAAAATCGGTGCTTAGCAGGTTTCAACACTTTAACGGCAAAACACCTATTAAAGGTATGAATATTATGGTTTCTGGAGATTTACCTATCGAAGGAGGTATAAGTTCTTCTTCTGCTCTATTTATGGCTGTTGCAGAAGGGTGTACCTACCTAAACAACCTAACATTGTCCCCTTATAAATTTATTGAACTTTGTGATGAGGGAGAAGAGTTTCTTGGCAACCGTATCGGTACAGGTGACCATGCAGCAATCAAATATTCAAAAAGAGGGCATATCACCCATATTGGTATTTCACCGTTTCAGATAATAAAAAGTATCCCTTTCCCTCCAGATTATCTTCTGGCTATATGTAATTCTCAGTTTCAGGCTTACAAAACAAGGGGCGCAAAAGAGATATATAACCACAGAGTTGCTTGCTACCATATAGGTAAAGAGTTGCTTAAACAAAACTTCCCTTCTATTTCTGATTTTGTTATACACCTTAGAGACATTGTTTACGGTAAAGGTAACCTTTCAGAAAAAGATATTTTAGAGATGCTTAAAAGTCTACCTATAAAAATGGCAAGAAAAGAGATTTATAGTAATCTAAAATCTGAAAAAGTTATAAGTAACATTGAATCTATACCTTCACATATTGATAACTTTCCTATTAGAGAAATTTTAACATACGGGCTTTCAGAATGTATAAGAAGCAGGTTTGGAGGTCAACTTTTATTAAAAGACAATATTTATGACTTTGGTAAATTGATGAATATTTCACATAACGGAGATAGGGTTGCAAAATGGATAAAAGATATGGATTACGCTCCGTATTCTATTGATTATTCTGATAAGACAATAGAAAAACTTATATCAAACTTACCAGAAAAAGATAACCAACTAATGTTTCAACCAGGCGGATATAGATGTAGCACACAAGAGATAGACAGGATGATAGATATATCTCTAAAGGTAAAAAATGTGGTTGGTGCACAAATATCAGGCGCAGGGTTGGGCGGGTACATTATGGTCCTTGTAAAAGAAGATTCTTATGAAGAACTGGAATCTCAAATGTTAAAATATTATTACGAATCTTTAAACCTTGAACAAGAAATGTTTATTGCGTACCCTGTTGAAGGTAGCGGTCTGGTCTATTTTTAATATATATTTTGAGCGCAAATTTAGGTTTAGTTAATATGTTCCACCTTAACTTCTACCAGATAATCGGTTCATCTCCAAGATTGCCTTTTTCATCAACCATCCACCAAAATTTATATGTACTTGTTCCTCTGTAAGCGGTTTCGTTCTCAACCAACTTAGATTTACTAACTGCTTCCACATGCCCATCAACAAAGAGCATATTGGCATGACCAGAATGCCTTAGATGTAACACCCCAGTATTGTTCGGTTTTACACTAATTGATTCGCCAGCGTGAGAGTACCTATACTGGCGACCTTTATATTTTTCATCAGTTCCAATATATATTGAATCAGCAATAACAAAAAGTTTACTGGGCCACTCCACCAGAGATGTATCGTAGCCAGAAATAGTCTTATCTTTAATATATGTCGAAGGAAAAATTACTCTCCAAAGCCCAGTACTGTAACCATGCCTCCACCCGTAAGCAGATAAAGGATAATCATCATCATATTCATAAGGAGGATATGCTGGGCATACAACAAGTTTTTGGGAGGGAATATATTTCCCTATATATGCCGAATGTCTAAACCATTCCTTAGTACCTCCATTAACTGCATCTCCTGTTGATAGCATTAAAAATCCCTTATAATCCTGAGAATACATCTGAAAACCCAATCCTATCTGTTTAAGGTTATTCATGCAGACAGAACTTTTTGCCCTTGCTCTTGCTTTGCTTAAAGCAGGTAACAACATAGCAGCAAGTATGGCTATAATAGCTATAACAACCAGAAGTTCAATTAAAGTAAACCCACTATCTTTTTTCATTTTTTCTCATCTCCTGTTAAAGAATCCTACACTTTAACTACCTCAGTATGTGAAGTGTAGGTCTCTCAAAGTGCTCTCACTATTAGGAAATACATTCGGGAAAGCCTGCCAAGGCAATATAGAATCAGAAGCATTTGGCCATTTTTTACGATAAACAGGAATCCATTTTGCGTTACCTCCCACATAAAGAGCATTAACTCCGTCCCATAAATGGTTTCCAAACGCCGAATGAAGAGCTAAACAGTTCCATGCTTTATAATAGACACTATTTGGATTATCTCTGGTTGCAGTAGTAGATGTATTATGCCAGTATTTAGCAGTAGTCCATTTTCTGTCAGCCAGAATAACAGTATCAGAATGTGTCTGCACATTTAATCCATAAGCATAGGCATAAGAACAACTAGTTCCATAATACGCTCCTGCAGGGTTTGTTGCCAGATATCCAGGTATATCAGAGGGTTCATCACGGGCAACACTCGGACATATAAAAAGATTACTATCTGTTATGTAGGCAGGTGTTTCTAATGCTGGGTGCGGGTCATCTTGAGCATCAAAAGGAATAGTTTGTCCTGTGAGTAAAGCAAGTGACCTATTTGTTTTTGACTCAGGGTCTTGCCCCTCTCTTTCCTCAAGTATAGGAAACCATCCACCCCAATCTTGAGCATAAATATGTAGAGCCAGTCCGATTTGTTTAAGGTTGGTTAAGCAGACCCCTCTATTTGCCTGTTCTTTTGCTCTCGCAAGAGCAGGCAACAACATAGCAGCAAGTATCGCTATAATAGCTATAACCACAAGAAGTTCAATGAGGGTAAAACCTGTCTTTTTTCTCATTTTTCTCACCTCCTTTTCCCCCTGCTTTGTCAAGGTGTTTTTTTAAAGGAAGTCTTTTACAGTTTCTCTCTGCTTATAGTCTACTCTCTCCCTATAATTTTAGTCAAGTATTCGAATTGCCTCATTAAAAATCTATCTGAAAATATATCGTTGCCTCATTAAAAAATCTATACGAAAATATTCACCTCAAAGGAGGTGGATAGAATGGAGAAGGAGTTAGAGATGAAGACGAGG
>Ga0172382_10004031_pt1 | contig 22765 bp, 20 predicted proteins | sample Leawel138RmetaG_FD_122245 | JGI IMG/M metagenome (GOLD analysis project Ga0172382, IMG submission 122245) | Leachate microbial communities from a municipal landfill in Southern Ontario, Canada - Leachate well 138R metaG | ecosystem: Engineered > Solid waste > Landfill > Unclassified | place... | reverse complement strand
CCGCGGGTTTCGCCATCCAGTTCCGGATCAACGCCGAGCGCCTCGACGCCGGCGGACGGGCCTTGCCGGCAACCGGCAGCCTGACGCGCTTCGAGCCGCCGGCCGGTCCGGGGGTGCGGGTCGATACCCATGGCTATCCGGGCTATGCGCCGCCGGCCGGCTTCGACACCCTGCTGGCCAAGCTGGTCGTGTCGGCGCCCGGCGACTTCGCTGCGGTGCTGCGGCGCGCGCGCCGTGCGCTGGCCGAATTCCGGATCGACGGGCTGGCGACCAACCTGGCGCTGCTGCGTGCGCTGGCCGGGCATCCGGATTTCGCGGCCCAGATACCGGTGCACACCCGCAGCTTCGAGGCCATGGCCGCGGCCCTGGCGGCACAGGCCGCAGCCTTCGCTGCCGACCCGGCGGCGGGCACTGCGGCCGGCGCCTCGCTGCCGCCCGGCGCTGGCCAGACCCGGGCCGACGCGTCCCCGGGGCAGCCTGCCGCCGAGCCGCTGCTCGCGCCCGGGCGGGTGGCGGTCTGCGCACCGATGTCCGGTCGGCTGGTAGAGGTATCGGCCGCCCCCGGCGACCCGGTGCACGATGGGCAGACCGTGGCGGTGCTCGAAGCGATGAAGATGGAGCACACGATTGCGGCCGGTGCGGCCGGGCGCGTCGTCGAGGTCCGGGGGCAGGCCGGTGAGCAGGTGCTCGAGGGGCAGTGGCTGCTGACGATCGAACCGGTCGACGATGCCCGGCTGGCCGAGGCCGCAACCGACGCGGCCGACCCATGCGCGATCCGTGCCGATCTGCGCGAGGTGCTGGCCCGCCATGCGCTGACGCGCGACGAGGCCCGGCCCGAGGCAGTTGCCCGCCGCCACGGCCGCGGCCTGCGCAGCGCGCGCGAGAACATTGCCGACCTGTGCGACGCCGACTCGTTCATCGAATACGGCGCGCTGACGGTTGCCGCGCAGACTCGCCGGCGCACGCTCGACGACCTGATCGCCAACACCCCGGGCGACGGCATGATCACCGGGATCGGCAGCGTCAACCGGGACCTGTTCGGACCGGAGCACTCGCGCTGTGTGGTCATGGCCTACGACTTCACGGTGCTGGCCGGCACCCAGGGCTTTCGCAACCACGCGAAGACCGACCGGATGCTGGAACTGGCCGCCCGCCAGCGCCTGCCGGTCGTGCTGTTCGGCGAGGGCGGTGGCGGGCGCCCCGGCGACGTCGACATGCCGGTGGTGGCAGGGCTCGACCTGACCACCTTCGCCTCGTTTGCGGCCCTCAGTGGTCAGGTGCCGGTGGTGGCCATCGTGGCCGGTCGCTGCTTCGCCGGCAATGCCGCGCTGGTCGGCTGCGCCGATCTGATCATCGCGACCCGCGACAGCAACCTGGGAATGGGCGGGCCGGCGATGATCGAAGGCGGCGGCCTCGGTGTGTTCCGGCCCGAGGAGATCGGCCCGTCGGCGGTCCAGCATGCCAACGGCGTCATCGACATCCTGGTCGACGACGAAGCCGGCGCGGTGGCCGCAGCCCGCCATTACCTGGGCATGTTCCAGGGGCGTACCGAGAGCTGGCAGGCTCCCGAGCCGCAGCGGCTGCGGGGTGTCGTGCCCGAGAACCGGCTGCGCGTCTATGACACCCGCCAGGCGGTGGCAGGGCTGGTCGACGCCGGTTCGCTGCTGTGGCTGCGCACCGGTTTCGGTGCAGGCATCCATACGGCGCTGGCGCGCATCGAAGGGCGCCCGGTCGGCGTGCTGGCCAGTAACCCGTTCCACCTGTCAGGCGCCATCGACGCCGACGCTGCCGACAAGGCGGCGCGCTTCATGCAGCTGTGCGATGCGCATGGCCTGCCGATGGTCTCGCTGATCGATACGCCCGGATTCATGGTCGGGCCCGAGATCGAAACCCGGGCCCAGGTCCGCCACGTGAGCCGGATCTTCGTTGCGGCCGCCAAGCTGCGGGTGCCGTACTTCTCGGTCGTGCTGCGCAAGGGTTACGGCCTCGGCGCGATGGCGATGGCGGCCGGCGGCTTCCACGCCCCGCTGTTCACGGTGGCCTGGCCGACCGGCGAATTCGGTGGCATGGGCCTGGAGGGAGCGGTCAGGCTCGGTTTTCGCAAGGAACTGGAGGCGGTGCCCGAGGGGCCGCAGCGCGAGGCCCGCTATCGGGAACTGGTGGCCCGGCAATACGAGAAGGGCTCCGCGCTGAATACGGCGATGCACCTGGAGATCGACGCCGTCATCGACCCGGCCAGTACCCGCGACTGGCTGGTCCAGGGCCTGGCCGGCGCTTGCGCAGCGCCGCTTGGCCCGCGTTCCGGCTTCATCGATGCCTGGTAACGGGGCGGCCGGCTGTCGCCATCGAACGGCCGGCGGGCTATCGGGTTTGACGTGCCGGAGCCTGCGGCCCAATATTCTTCGCGATTCCTGACGGGGAATGGGGGTATGAGCAGTATCGATGCCGCATCGCAGTCGGTGCGGCAATCAGCCAGGCGTACGCCACCGAAGATCCATCCGATCGTCGCGATGGACTATCCGGTGCGCATCATGGCGCACGTGGTGATGCTGGTCGTCCTGGCCTCGGCCTACCGCGAGCATCCGACCCCGGCGTGGATCTGGGGCGTGACGCTCGTCTATCTGTCCGTCTGGGCCCACGTCGGCTACCGGTTTGCGCGGCGCAGCGCCGACTCGAAGGCGGCCGAGCTGCGCAACCTGCTGATCGACTCGCTGATGACCGGCATGTTCACTGCGTTCACCGGCTACGCATTGTGGCCGGCGGTGGGCATGTTCGTGGCGGTGAACGCAACCAACCTGAACATTGGCGGTTTGCGCCAGGCCGCCCACGGGCTGGCCTGGGCCGTCTTCGGCCTGGTCGTGGGTGGCCTGGCCACCGGCTTCCACTTCGCGCCGCAGAGCTCGACGCTGACCGCCCTGCTGTCGGCGGGAGGCGTGCTGCTGTTCACGTCAGTGTCGGCGTTCCGCTCATTCGAGCAGGCCCGCCAGGCGCTGCGCTCCCGGCGCGATGCCGACGAGCGCCGGCTCGAGATCGAGGAGCAGAAGCGCGTTCTGCAGGCCACCTATGAACTGGCCGAGGGCGCCCGGGCCGAGGCCGAGCGGGCGCGCGAGCTGGCCGAGGCGGCGAACCGGGCCAAGAGCGCCTTCCTGGCCAACATGAGCCACGAGCTGCGCACGCCGCTCAACGCGATCATCGGCTACAGCGAGATGATCGAGGAAGATCTCGGCGACGCCGCGCCCCGGGTGCTGCTCGACGATCTGAAGAAGATCTGCACGGCCGGCAATCATCTGCTCGGCCTGATCAACGATGTGCTCGATCTGGCCAAGATCGAGGCCGGCCGCATCGAGCTGATCGCCGATCGGTTCAGCCCGGCACTGGTCATCGAGGAAGTCTGCGCGACGGCGCTGCCGCTGGTGCGCAAGCAGGGCAACGAGCTCGAAACGCGCATCCCGCAATCGCTGGGCACCGTGGTCGGCGACAGCGTGCGGCTGCGCCAGGTGCTGCTGAACCTGCTGTCCAACGCCGGGAAGTTCACGCACGACGGCCAGGTAACGGTGAGCGCGCGGCGCGAACCGGCCGCTGGCGGAGAGCCCGAGCGGCTGGTCATCGAGTTATCGGATACCGGGATCGGGATGACCGACGAACAGCAGCAGATGCTGTTCCGACCGTTTACCCAGGCCGATTCGACGACGACCCGCCGTTACGGCGGCACCGGACTGGGCCTGGCGATCAGCAAGCGGCTGTGCGAGATGATGGGTGGCGACATCCTGGTGAGCAGTGTGCTCGGTGAAGGCACGACGTTCTCGCTGGTGGTGCCGGTCGATGGCGCGCAGGCCGGCGCGGGCAGTCTGCCGGAGCCGGTCGTGGCGGTGCCTGAGGCCCTGTCCGTGAGCACCGCGGCGGCCTTGCGCGGCATTACCGGCCAGGGCGGCTGGCGCTTCGTCGACCCGGGGCTGCGGCCATTCACGGACAGCGCGAGCGCGCCGCTGGCGTTCCGGATGCTGGCCAGCGGCGGGCAGCTCGAAGTCAACGCAGCCTGTGCACGTGTGCTCGGCTACGATTCCCCGGCAGAGATGCAGCATCTGGTCGCTGACCTGGGCGCCCAGCTGTTCGCCAGTGGCGCGCAGTTCACCGAGCTGCGGGCGCGGCTGATGCGTGACGGCGAGGTGTCCGACCACGAATTCCAGGCGCGTCGCAAGGACGGTTCGCTGGTCTGGCTGTCGCTCGACACGGGCGTGGTGCGCGACGACAAGGGGCGCGTCACGCACTTCGAGGGCTTCGCGCGCGACATCACGGCACGCAAGGAAACCGAGTTCGAGATGCAGCGGGCCCGCCACGCCGCCGAAGAAAGCGCTGCGGCCGTGCACGCCCTGATCGACAACGCGCCGGTCTTCCTCGCGATCGTGCGGCTTGGCGACGGTGTGATCCTCGAATGCAACCGGCGCGCCGAGCGAGTTTTCCTGTGCACGGCCGCCTCGCTGGTCGGCCGCTCCGTGCACCAGCTGTACTACGCGGAATCGGTCGACCGGGGCCGCTTCGCCGAAGTGCTGGAGCGCGATGGCTACGTGCGCGACCTCGACATCGAGTGCCTGCGCGCCGATGGCCGGCGCTTTCCGGCACTGCTGTCGGCCGAGCACCTGAGCTACGGCGGCGAGAAAGCGATCATCGTCGCCATCCACGATCTGTCCGAGCATTCGGCCCGCACCGCACCGGTCAGCCCGGACGCCAGGCTCGCTTTCCTGGCGCGTACCGGCTACGAGTTGCGGACTCCCCTCAATGCGATCATCGGCTACAGCGAGCTGCTGGCCGAGGAACTGGACGAAGTGCCCCACGAGCAGCGCGAAGCCGATCTGGGCAGGATCCGCGCGGCCGGTATCCAGATGCGCAACACGCTCGATACGATGATCGCGCTGGCCGGGCTGGAGCAGGATGCCGACGGCGTGGCCGGATCGGTGCCGGGCCGGCTCGAACTGGAACGGGTGCTCGAAGACCTCGGTGTGCTGGTGCGGCCCTTGTTCGAGCAGCGTGGCAACCGGCTCGAGATCCAGGTCGACTCTGGCGAGCGGGCCTGGTTCGGCGACACGGCCCGGCTCAGGCAGGTGCTCACGACGCTGCTGCTGCATGCCGGCTGGCGCACCCGGGGCGGGCGCATCGGGCTGTCGGTGCGGCCCCGGGGCGACTGGCTGGTGTTCGAGCTGGTCGACACCGGCGCGGCACTCGACGAGGCGCTGCTGCGCATGCTGGCCCGTCCGCTCGACGTGGCCCGTGAACTGGAGACGCTGGAGCCGTCCGCACCCAGCCTGGGCTTGCGGGTCAGCCGCCGGATCTGCACGGCCATGGGCGGAGAACTGCTCGCCAGCAACCTGCCGGATGGTGGCGCACGCTTCATGGTGCGCCTGCCGGCGCGTGCGATTCCACGGCCGGCCGACGCGCCGCCCGCGGTGGAGGGACTGCCCGCGGCTGATGAGTCGACTGCGGTCGATGCCTTGCCATCGGCGGGACGGCAAGGTCAGGAGGAAACGATGTGAGGCGGATACTTCTGGTCGAAGACAACGAGATGAATCGCGACATGCTGTCGCGCCGGCTCGTTCGCCACGGCTATGAAGTGGCGATTGCGGTCGACGGCGGCGAGGCGCTCGAACGGGCCCGCGAATTCGAGCCGGCGCTGATCCTGATGGACCTGAGCCTGCCGGTCGTCGACGGCTGGGAGGCCACGCGCCGCCTCAAGCGTGACGCGGCGACCCGCCACATCCCGGTGATCGCGCTGACCGCGCACGCAATGGCCGGCGATCGCGAGCGGGCGCTGGAAGCCGGCTGCGACGATTTCGACACCAAGCCGGTCGACCTGACCGGGTTGTTGAACCGCATCGAGGGGTTGCTCGGGTCGGGGGCGTGAATCGCCCGATATTCGATAGGGTTCCAATATTTGCTGCGCAGTGAATCTAGGCGGTGACCATGTTCCAGGCGCAGGCGAGCGAACGGCTGCTGATCGACCAGTTTCTCGCGGCACTCCGGTCGCTGCCTGAGGTGCAGGCTGAACCCGAAGGTGCGGTTCTGCCGGGTCACGACGTCGGGCTTGCGCTCGAGTTGTCTGCGCTGTCGCTCCTTGGGAGAATCTTCACGCCCCATCAGTGCGTCAGCCCGAAGCTGTCATCGAGCAGGGGCACGCCACCGTAGCGGCCCATCAGGTAGCCACGTTCCAGCGCCTCGTTCTTGCGCGGACTGAATTCGGACAAGGCCACCAGTTCGGACGCCTGCTGCGCATCTTTCTCGACCAGCAACACCTGATCGCGGCGGAACAGATCGGGCGCGTCGAGCAGCGAAGTATCGTGCGTGGTGAAAATCAGTTGTGCGCCGCCCGTGTTGACTTCGGGTCGATGGAACAAGCGCACCAGTTCGCGTACCAGCAAGGTGTGCAGGCTGGTATCCAGTTCATCGATGACCAGCGTCAACCCCTTGCGCAGGGCCTCCAGCACAGGCCCGGCGAGGAACAGCAGGTTTCGTGTGCCTCCGGATTCGTCCAGCAAGCCGAACACCGCCCCACCTTTCTCCGTGCTGTGGGAGAACGATAGTTGATGCTCTTCGATCTCTTCGGAGCGAACCTCGGTCTTGCCTGCCAGCAGGTCAAAATGCACGGCTTGCCCCGGCACCTTGCGGGTCTTGACCTCGATGTCGGCAATGCTGATGTCGGCGGCCCTGAGAAAATCACAAATCTGCCTGCGACCATCGGGCTGCTTGAGCATCTGGATCGAAAACTGCGGTCCGATCTGCGCCTGCTCATTGAAGATGACCAGCCCGCCGACGAACCAGTCGAACACCGGGCGCAACGCCTCGCTGTTGAGCTGAACCGCCATCGAGAGGAACAGGGCATTCGGGCGAGTGGCCCTTTCCCATACGTTCTTCGGCCCCTTCAACCCCGGGCCGAACTCATAGACGTCCTCGCCCGTGGCATCGTCAAGGTAACGCTCGAACCAGCGTTGCGGCTTGAAGGCCTTGTAGACCAGCAGGTGCTCGGCCACGATGCGCTGCTGCGTCATGGCAAAGCCATACTGGTAGCGGACGCCCTCGAGGATGAAGGTGACCTCGAATTCCGTGGGCTGGCCGCCAGAGTCGGCATCGAGTCGAAACGGCTGCACCGAGAAGGCCTGGCCCGGTGGCAGCGCGGCTGATTCCATCACCACGCCACGCATGTATTGCAATGCCTTGATGAGGTTGGACTTGCCGCTGGCGTTGGCGCCGTAGATGGCCACGCTCTTGAGAAGTTGCGGCACCGCCTTCAGCCCCGTGCCCAAGGTGTGGGTGTCGACCAAGGTCTTGTCCTTGGATGCGACAAGACTCAGCACCTGCTCGTCTCGCAGGCTTCGGAAGTTCTTGATGCGAAACTCGACCAACATCGCATTCACCGGAAATAAAGATAATAACCTCTATTTTCGCTTGAATAGCTAAAAAAATCAATTTATTTTGACATTCCCCGGTCGAGGAGTTCGCGCAGGACTTGCAATCAGGACTCGATCACGTTCGCCACATTGTCGACCACCACCGGCACCTCGGCGTAGGAGATCTCCGGCGGCGAACCGTATTTCTCGGCAACGGTCGCCTGCCACTCCGGCGTGTAGCACGCCTCGGCCGCGGCCTTCGATTCCCAGAAATAGATGCCGCCGGCGCGGTCACCCGACTCCGACAGGTAGTAGTGCTTGCGCACCAGCCCCTGCCTGCCGAGGTACTTCGGGGCCGTCGAACGGAAGACCTCTGCCGCCTGGGCAAGGGTCCATGCCTTCGGCAGGCGGAATGTCACGATCGAAACGATCATCTGGATTCTCCTTGGGAACGACGGACCGGGCCGATCGGCGCGCCTTCGAACTCCGGGTTGACGTCGAAGGCGATGTCGCCGTCGGCGACCGGCTCGCCGGTTGCTTGCAGGCCGGCGAAATCGAACAGCGCGCGATCCATCAGATGCGAGGGGGCGACTCGCGAGAGCGCTGCGAAGATGTTGTCGACCCGGCCGGGGAAGCGCTTTTCCCATTCGCGCATCAGCAGCTTGATCTCGCGTCGCTTGAGGTTTTCCTGCGAGCCGCACAGGTTGCAGGGGATGATCGGGAACTCGCGCCACTGCGCGTAGGCTTCGAGGTCGCGCTCCTGCACGTAGGCCAGCGGCCGGATCACGATGTGGCGGCCGTCGTCGGAGACGAGCTTGGGCGGCATGGCCTTGAGCTTGCCGCCGAAGAACATGTTGAGGAAGAAGGTTTCGAGGATGTCGTCGCGGTGGTGGCCGAGCGCGATCCGGGTGGCGCCCAGTTCGTCGGCGACCCGGTACAGGATGCCGCGTCGCAGCCGCGAGCACAGCGAGCACATCGTGCGGCCTTCGGGAATCACCCGCGTCACGATCGAGTAGGTGTTCTGGTTCTCGATGTGGAAGGGCACGCCCAGGCGGCTGAGGTAGTCGGGCAGCACATGTTCGGGAAAGCCGGGCTGCTTCTGGTCGAGGTTGACCGCGATGATCTCGAATGGCACCGGCGCGCGGCTGCGCAGGGCGAGCAGCAGGTCGAGCAGCGCATAGCTGTCCTTGCCGCCGGACAGGCAGACCATGACCCGGTCGCCGGCTTCGATCATGCCGAAGTCGCCGATGGCCTGGCCGGTGAGCCGCAGCAGCCGCTTGTGCAGCTTGTTGCGCTCGTAGGCGAGCTTTTCGGCCTGACGTACCGATGCCAGGGCTGCGGCGGGGGGCGGGGCGATGCTCACAGGAGCCTCCAGACTTCGACGCGCACTGCGCGGGCGCGCGGCAGCGGCTGCGGCTTGGTCACCGAGACCTTCAGCGCGCGCAGCCCGGGCAGTTGCGCGATCTCGTCGGCCAGGTCGCTGCACAGGGTTTCGACCAGCCGGAAGCGCCGGTCGGCGACGATGCGCTCGATCGTCGCGACGACGCGCTCGTAGTTGACGGTCTCGGCCAGCACGTCGCGGCGCGGGGCGGTGGCCACCTGCGGCACGTACATCTCGACCTCGATGACGATCGGCCGCAGGCGGGCTTGTTCATGCTCGTAGACGCCGAGGAAACAGTCGATTTCGATGTCCTGGACCAGCAGTCGATAGCAGTCTCGGAAGAGGTCTTGCATGGGTTGGGCGGCCTGTGCGGGCGGGATCAGTTGGAGACCAGGCTGGCGCCGCCGTCGACGGCGAGCACCTGTCCGGTGATGTAGGGGCCTTCGTTCAGCAGGAAGGCAACGGCGCGGGCGATGTCGTGCCCGCTGCCGAGCCGGGCCAGCGGGATGGCCGCCTCGATCGCCATGCGCTCGGCCGCGTGGAAGATCTCGTCCTCGGGCCAGTCGAGCGAGCCGGGCGAGACGGCGTTGACGCGCACATCGGGTGCCAGTTCGAGCGCCAGTGCGCGGGTCAGCGCGACGATGCCGGCCTTGGCCGCCGAATAGACGGAGAACTGCGGCAGCGGCCGTTCGGTGCGCACGTCGCAGATGTTGACGATGGCACCGCCGGCCGTGCGCAGCCACGGGGCGGCCGCCTGGCTGCAGAACAGCGCTGCCTTCAGGTTGCCGTCGATCAGCTCCTGCCAGGCTGCGCTGTCGATGGTGCCCAGTGGGGTGCGCAGGAAGGTCGAGGCATTGTTGACCAGCGCATCGAGCCGGCCGCCGCGCCAGCCGGCTGCCTCGTCGACCAGGCGCTCGCAGTCGTCGGGGCGGGCGAGGTCGGCGCTCAGGGCGAGCGCCGAGCCGGGCCGCAGCGCGTCGAGTGTCGCCGCCAGCTGGTGCGCCTCGTCGACCGAGCGCCGGTAATGGATGATGACGTCGTAGCCGCTCGCGTGCAGATGCGTGGTGATCGCCGCACCGATCCGGCGGGCCGCGCCGGTGACCAGCGCGACGGGACGTTCGGGGCTTGCGGACATGCTGCGGGCAGTCGGACTCGGGCGAAGGTGAACGAACGAGTTTAAATCATCTAGACTCCGGCCCATGCCAGCGACGCCAGCCCTGCCCGAACCCGATCGCGCGCAGCTCGCGGTGTCGCAGCGCCTGGCCGCGGTTCTCGCCGAGGCGATCGCGGCAGCCGGCGGCTGGATCGGTTTCGACGACTGGATGGCGCGGGCGCTGTATACACCGGCGCTCGGCTACTACGCGGGAGGCGCCCGCAAGTTCGGCGCTGCCGGCGATTTCGTGACTGCCCCGGAGCTGTCGCCGGTCTTCGGTCAGTGCCTGGCTGCACAGTGCCGGCAGTGGTTCGGGCACGGTGTGCCGACGCGGATATTCGAGTTCGGCGCCGGCAGCGGGGCGCTGGCGGCGACGCTGATCGAGGCGCTGGCCGGTGCCGGTTGCGGGCCCATCGAATACCGGATCGTCGAGCTGTCCGCGGCGTTGCGCGCGCGCCAGCGCGAGACCCTTGCGCAGCGGGTGCCGGAGGCGTTTGCACGGGTCACCTGGCTCGATGAGCTGCCCGGGTCGATCGAGGGTGTCGTGATCGGCAACGAACTGCTCGACGCGATGCCGGTGCGGCTCTTCCGGCTCGACGGCGGACAGGTATTCGAGCGCGGCGTGGGCTGCACCGGCGGGCCGGCGCCCCGGTTCGCGTTCTCGGAGCGGCCGGCCGCGCCGGACTTCGCCGCGGCGGTGCAGGCGACCCTGGCGGCCAGCGGCTGGGCGACGGGCGGTGGCTGGCCCGACGGCTACTGCTCGGAACTCGGTGAACAGGCGCCGGCCTGGGTCGCCTCGGTGGGCGAGCGCCTGCGTCATGGCGCGCTGCTGCTGATCGATTACGGCTTTCCGCGTGCCGAGTACTACCACCCGCAGCGTTCGCAGGGAACGCTGATCTGCCATTACCGGCATCGCGCCCACGATGATCCGCTGCGCTGGCCGGGTTTGCAGGACATCACTGCGCATGTCGACTTCTCGGCGATCGACGAGGCGGCCCGCGGCGCCGGGCTGGCGCCGCTGGGCTATGCCGCCCAGGCCGGTTTCCTGATCGGCTGCGGGCTGGCGCAGCTGGCGATGCAGGTGTCGCCGGCCGATGCCGCCGCCTGGGCCCGTCAGGCGGCGGGCCTGCAGAAACTGGTGTCCGAGGCCGAGATGGGCGAGCTGTTCAAGGCCATCGCCTGGGGGCGGGGCCTGCCCGATGATGCAATCGGTTTTGCAGACAGCGACCGCCGCGCCGCGCTGGAGCGGCCCGCATGCTGAAGTGGCTGATCACCGTCACGCTGGCGCTGGCCCTGTTCTCGGGCCTGATGCCCATGCTGCGCCGACTGGGCTTGGGCCGTCTGCCCGGAGACTTCGATTTCAGGCTGTTCGGCCGCCGCTGGACGATTCCGCTGATGTCGACGGTCCTGCTGTCATTGCTGGCGATGGGTCTGGCGCGCCTGTTCTGAGCGCCGCGGCAACGGCGGCCACCTGGGCGGCATGCAGGCGTTCGCGGATGCCGTCGGGCGGGCCGGCTCGGGCAATCGCCGCGGCATCGACGCTGGCCATCTGCTGCGCGGCGCGCTGCACTCGCGCAAGCGCCGGGTTCGGTTCGATCAGGTCGCAGGCCAGCAGGACCTGCGTCATGCGTTGCGGCCGTCGCAAGCCGTCGAGGCGGGCGACCAGGCGGACCAGGGTCTCGCTGTCGAGCCGGTCGGCGCGCGCGATCACCGGCCGTTCGGCCGCCACCAGCCTGGCCAGGTCACGGCAGTCGGTCGGGGCGCGCAGCCGCTCGCCGATCTGATCGGCGCGCCGGCCGGCACTGCGCCGGGCTTTCGCGTCGTCGGGATCGACGTCACCGGGATCGACGTCGGCAGTGACGCCGTGCAGCAGCACAGCAAAGCGCACCGGCAGCGGCGCGTCGGCGCCGGCAGCGGCATCGAGCCGGTCCGCCATGGCCGGGTTCCAGACGGCGTCGAGCTCGGGGACGATCCGCCCGAGCGCGCCGCAATCGCGCAGCACGGCGATCATTCGCGCCGGATGTGCTTCCATCAGGCCGCGTGACAGCTCCTGCCAGATCCGCTCGGGCACCAGATGGTCGGCTTCACCATTGGCGACCATGGTGCGCATCAGCGCCCGTGTCTCGTCGGCGAGGGTGAAATCCGGGAAGCGGGCTGCGAAGCGGGCCGTGCGCAGAATGCGCACCGGATCTTCGACGAAGGATTCGCCGACATGGCGCAGGACCCGTTCTCGCAGGTCGCGCTGGCCGTTCCAGGGGTCGATCAGCTGGCCGGCCTCGTCGCGGGCGATCGCGTTGATCGTCAGGTCGCGCCGCCTCAGGTCGTCCTCGAGGGTTACCTCGGGCGAGAACTCGACGGTGAACCCGCGGTAGCCGGGGCCGGACTTGCGCTCGGTGCGGGCGAGCGCGTATTCCTCGTGGGTCTGTGGGTGCAGGAAGACCGGGAAGTCGCGGCCGACCCGCTGGAAGCCGCGGGCCTCCAGCATTGCCGGTGTGGCACCGACGACGACCCAGTCGCGGTCGCGCACCGGCAGGCCGAGCAGTTCGTCGCGAACCGCGCCGCCTACGCAGTAGACCTGCATCGGCGCCCTGGGTCAGCGATTCGCACGGGTGCGCGCATCGCTGATCCGGGCATTGCGTTCGGTGCCCCAGCGCGCGACGAGCGCGGCGATCGCCATCGGCTCGACGCCCAGCTCGGGTGCGACCGGGCCGCTGGCGACATTATCGACCGCCATCGAATCGTAGTTGTCGCGCGACATCAGCTTGCGGCCAGGCAGGCATTCGAGCGCGCGCGCCTGCAGCGGACCGAGAATCTCGTTCAAGCCGAGCACCGGCCGGTCGGCGTCGACCAGCCGGCCCGACAGCTTGATCAGCTCGCGCAGGCTGAGCACGTCGGGGCCGGCCAGCTCGTAGGTCTTGCCGATCGTGTCCGGTTCGTCGAGGGCGTTGGCCAGCGCACGAGCCACGTCGCTGACGTGGATCGGCTGGAACTTCGCATCGGCGCGGCCGACGATGATCACCGGCAGCCAGCGCTGCAGGCTTGCAAACAGGTTCAGGAAGCGGTCTTCGGAGCCGTAGACGACCGAGGGCCGCAGGATGGTCCAGCCCTTCAGGCCGCTGGTGCGCACGGCCTGCTCGCCGGCGGCCTTCGAGCGCAGGTACATCGACGGTGCCGAGGTTTCGCCGCCTTCGACGACGCCTAGCGCCGATACGTGGACCAGGCGGTCGACGCCGGCCGCCAGGCAGGCGGCAGCGATGCGTGCCGGCAGCCGGACATGGGCGGCTTCGAAGCCCGGGCCCCAGGGCTTGCCGCGGCGATCGTGCAGCTGGCCGACCAGGTTGATCACGGCGTCGGCCCGCCCGACCAGTCCGGCCAGCACCGTATCGTCGTGGACGTCGGCTTCGACGACTTCGACCGTGGGCAGGGAAAGCAGGTGCCGGGCACCCATCCGGTAGCGGCTCGGAACCAGCACGCGCTTGCCGCGTGCCACCAGTTCAGCCACGACGCGGCTGCCGATGAAACCCGATCCGCCGATGACCAGTACCCGCGAATGACGCATGTCGTGGATTCCTTTCAAGACTGCTGGGCCGGCAGCACGATGCCGAGCCGGGCCTTCAATGATTGGGGCCGTTCACTGAACAGCTCCGCGTACAGGACGGTGTTCGACAGCACTTTCTTCACGTAGTCGCGCGTTTCCGAGAACGGGATGATCTCGGCGAAGATCGCGCCTTCGACCGGGCTGCCCAGGCGGGTGCGCCAGTCCAGCGGCCGTCCCGGGCCGGCATTGTAGGCGGCCGAGGCGAGAACCGGCGAACCGTCGAGGCGGTCGAGCACGGTGCGCAGGTAGAAGGTGCCGAATTCGAGGTTGGTGTCGAGCTGGTTCAGCTGGGCGACCCGGAACTGCCGGGTGCCGAGCTGGCGGGCGATCCAGCGGCCGGTGGCTGGCATGATCTGCATCAGTCCCTGGGCGCCGGCCGATGAGCGAGCGTCCATGATGAAGCGCGATTCCTGGCGGATCAGGCCGTAGACCCAGGCCGGGTCGAGCTGGCGGCTGGCGGCGACCGGACGCAGCGCGTCGATGAACGGGGTCACGAAGCGCAAGCTGAAGTCATGTTCGGATGTGGTGCGTTCGGCGGTGTTCACGCAACGGTCGAGGATCTGCTGCGCGCAGGCCCAACGCGCGGTCGCCAGCAGCTGACGGTCGTTCATGTCGCGCAGCTGGTGGTTCCACTCGCGATTGCCTTCCAGGCGCAGGCCGATCCGGTACAGGTGCAGGGCGCGGGCCAGACCGGGGTTGGCCGCCACTTCGGCGAGCTCGGCCGGGCTGGCCGCGGCGGCCCGCGCCGGTATGCGCAGCGGCTGGCCGAGTTCCTCGGCGGCGAGCTGTCCGTAGAAATGGAAGCCATCGGCAATGCCGGCCAGTGCCGCCCGCCCGGCTGCCGTGTCGCCGGGCGCCGCTGCGTCGCGCGCCGCTGCGTCGGGCGTTGCTGCGCCGCCGGCCAGCAGCGCGCGGGCATGCCAGTAGACCCAGGCCGGATCGCTGCGCCCGGCATCGCTCATCCGCTCGATGAGCCGGCGTACCGTTGGCCAGTGCTGTTCGCGCAAGGCGGCCCGGACCAGCCAGGCGAGGGTGTCGTCGCCGACCGGCGCGTGCAGTGCATGCCGGGTCCAGTCGAAAGCCTCGGGCAGCAGCCGGCGCATGCCGGCGGCGGCAACCTGGGACCAGGCGAAGGCAAGGTCGGCGGCCGGCAGCGCGGTGCGGCGGTCCTCCAGCCAGCGGGCGGCCTCGACCGGCTGGCTGCGGGCGTAGCGGGCCAGGGCGATCAGGGCGAGCTCGCCCCCCTGGCCCCGCGCGAGGACGGCGAGCGGCTGTCGCCAGGCCAGGTCGACCGTGGCCGGATCGAGACCGAGCAGGGCGGCGCTGCGTTCGGTGCTGTCCAGGGAGTCGGCTTCGAGCGCCGCGAGCAGCCGGGCGCGAATGGCCTGGCGATCGGCCAGGCCGGCGGCCTGCATGGCGGCCAGCAGGTCGCCGCAGGCTTCCTCGAGATGACGGGGAGCGGAGACGGCGGCCCAGGCGCCGCCGGCCGGCCAGCGCCGTTCGATGCGGCCCAGCCAGTGATGGCAGTGCACGGTGTCGGCGTTGCGCAGCGTCCAGCGCGCATACTGCTGGTCGAAAATCGGCCAGTTACGCCGCTTGCCGAGGTCCAGCAGCCAGTCGCGCCGCATCAGCTCGGCGACGACCGTTCCGTCGTGCTCGGCCAGGAAGCGGCGAATCCGGCGGTCACGGGCCTCGGCGGCGGGGACTTCGGCTTCCTCGGCCAGTTGCAGTGCCAGCCGCAGGCGCCAGAACTCGATGTACCGGGCCAGCGGATGGTCGCCAGGCACCTGGGCGGCGGCGGCTTCGAAGTCGGCCTGTTCGCCGCGCACGAAGGCACGGCGGGCTTGCACCAGAGCATCGTCGCCGACCAGGGCGCCGGCCGCTGGCGCCTTGCCGGCGGCCTGGCCAGCCGGTGTCTGCGCGTGAACGGCAGTGGGGTTTGCCGCGGACAGGAGGGCGACAATGCCTACAATCGCAAGTTGCGCGATCCGGATGTTCATCGCCATTTTCTTGGAACGACAGAATGCGATCGAGGATATCACGCGGATGTCGGCCATCCGGGGCCTCGGCGGCTGAACGGCAGGCCCTGCGGCGCGAGTTGTTGAGCATGCGCAAGCAGATCCCGGCGGCGCGGCGCGCGGTCTTCGATGCCGCGATCGCGAGCCGGCTGTCCGACTGGCTGTCCGGCTGGCTGAAGGGGGCCGGGTCCGGCAGGGTGATCGCGCTGTGGTGGCCGCTGGCCGGCGAACCGGATCTGCGGCCGTACTTTGCCGAACTCGTGACCCAAGGCTGGGTGATCGCGCTGCCGCGGGTGCCCGCAGTCGGCGAACCGCTGGTGTTCGGCCGCTGGCACGAAGGCATCGCGATGCGCGAGGAACATCACGGCGTGCGGGTGCCCGACCCGTTCGAACCGGTGTCCCCGACCCTGATCGTTGCGCCCTGCGTCGGCTTCGATCCGAGGGGCTGGCGGCTCGGCTATGGCGGGGGCTACTACGACCGGACGCTGGCCGTCGTCGACGTGCCGGCGATCGGCGCCGGCTACGACTGTTGCGAGCGCGTGCTTGCGCCGGAACCGCATGATCGCAGGCTGCAGGCGGTCCTTACCGAATCCAGGACGATTCGCTGTGGCTGAGCAGGCTGGCTTCCTGGTGCCGGTGGCACCAGTCGGGGATGGAGGCGGCCGGCAGCGCGACTGAATAGTGGTAGCCCTGGGCTCGCTCGCAGCCGGCGTCGGCCAGCAGCCTGGCCATGCGCGGCGATTCGACCGCCTCGGCCAGCGCCCGCATGCCGTAGGCATGGGCCAGGTCGATCAGCGCGCGCACCGGCGGGTCGGGTGTGTCGCGGCCGGAATCCTCGAGTTCGCGCACGAAGCTGCGGTCGATCTTCAGTTCGTCGAATGGCAGCTTGTCGAACCAGGCGAGCGACGAGTAGCCGGTGCCGAAGTCGTCGAGCGAGAGCTGGCAGCCGAGGGTGCGCAGATGGCTCATGAAATCGATGGCGGCGCGCTCGTTCTGGGCGATCGCCGATTCGGTCAGCTCGAGCGTAAGCCGGTCGCCCGGCACGTTCCAGGTGGTCAGCGCATGCGAGACCAGCATCGGGAAGGTGGTGTCGGCGAGCATCGTCGGCGACAGATTGATCGACAGTGACAGGTCCAGGCCCTGGTTCGCCCAGCGCCTCTGGCTGCGCAGCGAATTGTTGAGCACGAACTGCGTCAGCGCGGCCATCATGCCGCGCTCCTCGCAGACCGACGCGATCAGCGCCGGGCTCACCGGGCTGCCGTCGCTGCGGTTCCAGCGGATCAGCGATTCGACGGCAATGCATTGGCCGGTGGCCAGGTCGATCTGCGGCTGGAAATGCACGTCGAGCGCATTGGCCTGCAGCGCGCCGCGCAGGTCGTGCTCGAGCTCGTCGCGGCGCAGCAGCGCGGCGTCGTCGTCGAGGCGGGTGATCAGGATATGGCCTTCGTGAGTGCGCGCCTGGGCGCGGGCCTGGGCGGCGGCGGCCACGACCGTCATCGGGTCGGCGATCCGGCGCTGTGCCGTCCAGGCGCCACCGATCACCGGCCGCAGCCGGGTTTCGGTCTGGCCGCCCTGAGGGTGCGGCACGCGGATCGCCCGCTGCAGCGTGTCACGCAGCGTGCTGGCAGCCAGGTCGGCCAGGGATTCGTCGGGCAGCGTGGCCAGCATCAGCCACAGCTCGTCGTTGGCGACGAAGGCATAGCGGTCGCTGGGTCGCAGCATCGACTGCACACGTCGGGCGATCTCGGCGAGCACGTGCTGGTTGCCCGGATGCTGGGCCAGCGCCTGCAGGTAGTCGGAACGGTTCAGCGAGACGACCAGCAGGGCCATGCGCTCGGAGTTGCGGCTTGCGCAATAGCCGGCGAGGGCTTCGAGCAGTGCGGGCGGCGTCAGCCGCTGGGTGGATGGACGCCGTCCGGCCGGGGCCGATGCGGCGCCCGCCGGTATGCCGTCGTGAGCGAACGGTACCGTCGCGGCCGGCGAACTCTGGCGTCTGGCGTCCATGGTGATGATGGTAGCCAAGCTGCCAGTAGCCCGCATCCTGCCCGGCCTTGCTGCGTGCCGGGCGGCGATCCGGTCCGACGAACGGCGGCGCCGTGGCGGCTTTGCCGCGGTGCCGGACGGCCGCCTCGGTGCGGACCGGTTCAGCCGCTGGCGGTGCTGCGCAGCCGCAGCCCGGACACGATGCGCTCGCTGGCCTCGGCCTGGTTCAGCGTGTACAGGTGCAGACCCGGCGCGCCGCCGTCGAGCAGACGCTCGCACAGGCGGCAGACCACGTCCACACCGAAGCTGCGCAAGCCCGCCAGGTCGTCGCCGAAGCTGGCCAGGCGCTGGCGCAGCCAACGCGGGATCTCGGCGCCGCAATTGTCCGAGAAACGCGCGAGCTGGACGAAATTGTTGATCGGCATGATGCCGGGGATGATCGGGATGTCGATGCCCGCGCGCAGCGCATCGTCGCAGAAGCGGAAGTAGGCGTCGGCGTTGTAGAAGTACTGGGTGATCGCCGAATCCGCGCCGGCCCGGACCTTGGTGGCCAGGGCCTGCAGGTCGGCCGCGGCGGACGGAGCCTGCGGATGAACCTCGGGGTAGGCCGCCACCTGGATCAGGAAATGGTCGGCGCTGTGCTCCCGGACGAAGGCGATCAGGTCGCTCGCATAGCGGAAGTCGCCCGTGTCGACCATTCCCGAAGGCAGGTCGCCGCGCAGCGCGATCAGGCGGCGGATGCCGCGGCTGCGATAGCCGTCGAGCAGCTCGGCGATGGATTCGCGGCTGGCGCCGATGCACGACAGGTGCGGCGCTACGGCATGGCCCTCGGCGACGATCTGGTCGACCGTGGCCAGTGTCTTGTCGCGGGTGGCGCCGCCGGCGCCGTAGGTGACGCTGAAGAAGCTCGGCGACAGCGCGGCCAGGCGGGCGCGGGTCAGGCGCAGCTTTTCGGCGCCCTCGGCAGTGTTGGGCGGAAAGAATTCGAAGCTGAGCTCGGCGAGCCGGGAGTCTGCAGAGATGTCCGTCATTTGGATGCAAGAATGAAGAATTCGCGGTTGCCGTCACCGCCCTGGATGGGGCTTTCGTACCAGCCGGCCGGGCTCAGGCCGGCGGCCCGCGCGGCGGCTTCGACGCGCTGGCGGACACCGTCGTACCGGCTGGCCTCGCGGACGATGCCGCGATGGTCGACAGCGCCCGGCCCGACCTCGAACTGGGGCTTGACCAGGGCCAGCAGGTGGCCGCCGGCGCGCAGCAGCCAGGCCGCCGGTGGCAGCGCGTGGGTCAGCGAGATGAAGCTCAGGTCGGCCACCACCAGGTCGAAGGCGCCGGCCGCCAGGGCGGACCGGACCTCGGGGGCCAGCAGGCCGTCGGGCAGCGCGCGCACGTTGACGCCCTCGAAGGCCTGCACGCGTGGATCCGCACGCAGCGCCGGGTCGAGCTGGCCGTGTCCGACGTCGATGCCGACCACGCGGGCAGCACCGGCCTGCAGCAGGCAGTCGGTGAAGCCACCGGTACTCTGGCCGAGGTCGGCGCAGACCAGGCCCTGTACGTCGATGCCGGCAGCGCTCAGGGCGCCGGCGAGCTTCAGACCGCCGCGCGAGACGTAGCGCGGCCGCGCCTCGTCGGCGACGTACAGCTCGGCGTCGTCGGCCAGCAGGGTCGAGGCCTTGTGCAGCGGCTGGCTGCCGTCGGCTGTGCACAGCCGGACCGCGCCTGCGTCGATCAGCTCGCGGGCGCGGGTGCGCGAGGACGCGAGTCCGCGCGCTACCAGCAGCAGGTCGGCACGCATGGGCCTGGCGCTGCGGGCTTCAGTACCGGTAACTGTCGGGTTTGTAAGGCCCTTCGATCGGCACGTCGATGTAGCGGGCCTGCTCGGGGCTCAGCTCGGTGAGCATCGCGCCGAGCTTGCTGAGCTGCAGTCTGGCGACCTTCTCGTCGAGGTGCTTGGGCAGCACGTAGACCTGGCCGGACGCGTACTGGTCGGGTTGCGACCACAGTTCGATCTGGGCGATCACCTGGTTGGCGAACGACGAGCTCATCACGTAGGACGGGTGGCCGGTGGCGCAGCCCAGGTTCACCAGCCGGCCCTCGGCCAGCAGGATGATCCGCTTCTCCGGCCGGCCATCGGCGGCCGCGAAGATCACGTGGTCGACCTGCGGCTTGATCTCTTCCCAGCGGCAGTGCTTCTTCAGACCGGCGACGTCGATCTCGTTATCGAAGTGGCCGATGTTGCAGACGATGGCCTGGTCCTTCATCCGCGCCATGTGCGCGTAGGTGATGACGTCGCGGTTGCCGGTGGCGGTCACGAAGATGTCGGCCTTGTCGGCGGCGTCGTCCATCGTGACCACGCGATAGCCTTCCATTGCGGCCTGCAGCGCGCAGATCGGATCGATCTCGGTGATCCAGACCTGCGCCGACAGCGCGCGCAGCGCCTGCGCCGAACCCTTGCCGACGTCGCCGTAGCCGCAGACCACGGCCACCTTGCCAGCGACCATCACGTCGGTGGCCCGCTTGATCCCGTCGACCAGCGATTCGCGGCAGCCGTACAGGTTGTCGAACTTGCTCTTGGTGACCGAGTCGTTGACGTTGATGGCCCGGAAGGCCAGCTCGCCCCTGGCCGACATCTGGTACAGGCGCTTGACACCGGTGGTGGTTTCCTCGGTGACGCCGACGATGGCGGCGAGCTGGCGCGCATACCAGTCGGCATCCCTGGCGAGCTGGCGGCGGATCGACGCGAACAGCTCGACTTCCTCTTCGCTGCCCGGTGCGTCGAGCACCGACGAATTCTGCGCGGCGCGCGCACCCAGGTGCAGCAGCAGGGTGGCGTCGCCGCCGTCGTCGAGGATCATGTTCGAGGGCTGGCCATCGGGCCAGTCGAAGATCCGGTGCGTGTAGTCCCAGTACTCGGCCAGCGATTCGCCCTTGTGGGCGAACACCGGAATACCGGCGGCGGCGATCGCGGCCGCGGCGTGGTCCTGGGTGGAGAAGATGTTGCACGAGGCCCAGCGCACCTGCGCGCCGAGCGCGGTCAGCGTCTCGATCAGCACGGCGGTCTGGATCGTCATGTGCAGCGAACCGGTGATGCGGGCGCCGGCGAGCGGCTGGCTAGCGGCGTACTCGTCGCGGATCGCCATCAGGCCGGGCATCTCGGTTTCGGCGATGCGGATTTCCTTGCGACCCCAGTCGGCCAGCGACAGGTCGGCGACCCGGTAGTCAGCGGCGGAAGTGACTGAAGGGGCGGGAGCGGCCGCTGAAGACGCGGCGGAGGGAAGGGCGGACACGGATCGGGGCACTCCATCTGGAATGATCCGTCGCGCGGCAAATGGGAATCCAGGTTCCCGGCTCGTCCGGCGTGACGGATCACGGTTGGACGAGCGCCGTTGCCTGTTCCCCCGGAGCAGTCTTGCGGAGGGTCCCGAGCCTGGCGATGAGCCGTTGCCGGCCCGTCGTTGCAGCGCTCCTCGGGGTCCTTGATTATACCTGCTGGCGATTGCCGGCGCCCGGCCGGCCCCCGCCCGTTCGGCGGCTCATTTCTGCCGGGCGATGATCTGGTCGCTGATCTCGTCGTAGACCGACTGCGGGATGATCCGGCGCTTGACCAGTTCGTCCTTGCCGCGATAGGGGCGGCCGTCGATGATCGCAGCCGAGCGGGCCGGGCCGATGCCCTTGAGCCCCTCCAGTTCCGTCGCGCTGGCGCTGTTGATGTCCAGCTTTGCGCTGGCCGGCGTCTGCATGCCTGACTTGCCGGCCCCCGAGGCACTGCTCTGGGCGAGGGTTGGCGGCAGCAGCAGAGCGCTGGCGCCTGCGACGAGCAGACTGACGAGGATCTTCTTCATGGGGCAATGGCTCCGGAGTCGGGGTTCGGGGGAAGACGGTTCGGGGGAAGGCTACACTGGCAGCTTATGAAGCCGATCTCCGATCTTCGCAAGAATTACGAGCGCAGTGAACTCGACGAGGCGCGCGCCGACGCCGATCCGCTGCGCCAGTTCCAGGCCTGGCTGGCCGAGGCGCTCGATGCCGGGGTGCCCGAGCCGAATGCCATGACCCTGGCCACCGTGGGCGCCGATGGCCGGCCGTCGACCCGGATCGTGCTGATCAAGGACGTCGACGAGCGCGGCATCGTCTGGTACACGAACTTCGACAGCCGCAAGGGGCACGAGCTGGCCGGCAATCCGTTTGCCGCGCTGCAGTTCCACTGGGTGGAGCTGGAGCGGGTCGTACGCATCGAGGGCCGGGTCGACAAGGTGGCCGATGCCGACGCCGACGAGTATTTCGCATCGCGCCCGCTGGCTTCGCGGATCGGTGCCTGGGCGTCCGAACAGAGCCGGCCGATCGCCTCGCGTACGGTACTGGTCAAGCGGGCCGCGGCGTTCGGCCTGAAGTTCGGCACCCATCCGCCGCGCCCGCCGCACTGGGGCGGCTACCGGCTGGCGCCGGATCGCTGGGAGTTCTGGCAGGGCCGCCCGTCGCGCTTGCACGACCGGCTCGTCTATCGCCGGAGCGACGGCGCCGGCTGGATCCGGGAACGGCTGGCGCCCTGAACGGCGGGCGGAGTCCGGAACGCGGGACTGCCAGTGGCGGTCGAGGCCGATCAGTGCAGCCGGGTCTGCAGCAGTTCGAGCAGCGCCTGCGGCAGGATCGCCAGCGCCTGGTGATCCTGGCGCAGCGATGCGGCCAGGTCGCGCAGCTGCGGAGCGAGTTCGGCCAGGCCGGCCAGCGCATTTTCTTCGCTGGCACCCGACAGCCTGGCCAGCCGGCGCGCGATCATCGGCGGGCACAGCGTGCACGGGTAGGTGTCTTCGAGACTGTGCGGATCGGACTGCGCGCAGCGCGCGGCAAGGTCGACCAGTGCCAGCCGCGTCGCGATCCGCAGGCGGGGCTCGTCCGCCAGGGTTTCGGCGAGTTCGGTCACCGGCACGCCCCCGGGAGCACCCGGAGCCGCGTCGAGCAGGCGCGCGACGGCATCGAGGACTGGATTCAGGTTCACCCCTGCATTGGACTCCGGAAATCCGGTCGGTAATTTGACGCCCGTCAGTCCGGACGTCGGTTGCGTCGGGCCGATACGATTGCCTGAGCGTAACGAGCGCCTGGGGCGGGCCAAGGTGCGGGGGGCTTGGCCTGGCCGGCGCCGGTGCTTGGCCCCGCTGCGCGGGGCTGCCCTCGGTGCTCGGGTTCCTGGCTGCGCGGCGTAACTCGCTGCGCTCCCGCCGCTTGCGCGTCGCTCGCTGCGCTCAGACAGGACGCCGCGAGAAT
>Ga0172382_10004030_pt1 | contig 22765 bp, 22 predicted proteins | sample Leawel138RmetaG_FD_122245 | JGI IMG/M metagenome (GOLD analysis project Ga0172382, IMG submission 122245) | Leachate microbial communities from a municipal landfill in Southern Ontario, Canada - Leachate well 138R metaG | ecosystem: Engineered > Solid waste > Landfill > Unclassified | place... | reverse complement strand
TCCTCGTAGCCGCTGCGCCCGAGATCGGTGGCGCGGATCATCACCATCGGCATGCCATTGTCGATGCAGGTGACGTCGACGCCATCGATCCGGTCGCGTACCCGGCCGGTCGGCAGCAGGCCCGAGCAGACCGAGCCGGCGGTATCGAGGAAGTCGATCGTGATCGGGGCGGCGGTGCCCGGTACCCCGTCGATGCGCGCTTCGCCGTCGTAGCGAACCCGTCCACCCGGCGTCTGCACCGTGATGTCGCACTGCATGCCGGTATTGCGGGTCAGCACCCGCAGCGTGGTGGTTTCACCATGCGCTTGCAGCAGCCCGGTTTCCAGGGCGAAGGGCACCACCGCGGCGAGCATGTTGCCGCAGTTCGGCCGGGTATCGACGAAGGCGCGGTCGACCACCACCTGGGCGAAGAGGAAGTCGATGTCGACGCCGGGTTCGCTGCCGGCACGGATGATGGCGACCTTGCTCGTCAGGGGATTGGCGCCGCCGAGCCCGTCTATCTGGCGCCGGTCGGGCGAGCCCATGGCGGCGAGCAGGACCTGGTCGCGCAGTTCGGTATCGGCAGGCAGGTCGGCGGCGGCGAAGAAGGGGCCGCGCGACGTGCCACCGCGCATGAACAGGGCGGGAATTGCGGTCTGCATGCAGTCATTCTTGTCGATTGTCATGCGAACCGACAAGATCGGCCGGGCACTAGCAGTTATGCCGATTCGGCATGATAGGCTGCAAGCTATCGAAATCGAGGTAGCGGTGAACCTGCGTCAGCTCGAATATTTCGTGCGCGTCGCCGAACTCGGCAGCTTCACCCGTGCATCCCATGCGCTGGGCGTGGCCCAGCCGGCGCTCAGCCGCCAGGTCCGGGCGCTCGAGGTCGAAGTCCGCCAGAGCCTGCTCGTGCGCAATGGCCGGGGCGTGTCGACCACCGCCGCCGGGCGCCTCATGCTCGAGCACGGCCGCGGGATCCTCCACCAGGTGGAGCGGCTCACCCAGGAGCTCGACCAGGCGCGGGACGCACCGGTCGGCCGGATCGCGCTGGGCCTGCCGCCGACGCTCTCCAAGCTGCTCGCGGTGTCGCTGATTCGCGCGTTCCGCGAGCGCCTGCCGGCGGTCGTCCTGTCGATCGCCGAGGGCCTGTCGGTCACCATGCTCGGCTCGATCGCCGACGGTCGGCTCGATCTCGCGGTGGTCTACAACCCGATCGCTTCGCCGGAGCTGGAACTCCATCCACTGCCCGAGGAGCGCCTCTACCTGATCGAGCGGCGTGGCATCGACGATGCCGGCCCGCACGGCGCGCCGATCGCGCTGGCCGACCTGGTCGACCGGCCGCTGGTGATCCCGAGCCGGCCCAATGCCCTGCGCATGCAGGTCGACTCCGGCCTCGCCCAGCGCGGACTCGCGCCGAGCATCGCGCTCGAGACGGACGGGGTCAACGCGATCCTGGAGCTCGTCGCCGATGGCGTCGGCGCGGCGGTGCTCGCCGGCAGCACCGTGCGCACGCTCGGTGCCGATCCCCACTTCGTGTCACGCCCGATCGTCGACCCGCCGCTGGCGGCGCGCCTCGCGCTGGTCTCCAGTGCGCGGCGCCCGGCCAGCCCCGCCCTGCGCGCCGCGATCGAGTTGCTCTGCGAGCGGATCGTCGGCCAGCTCGGCGACGGAAATGGCGGAAATGGGGTCAGACTCCATTAATGGAATTAATGGAGTCTGACCCCATTTCCGCAAGCGTCAGTCCTCGCCCGGGGCGCCGTCGAAGGCGAGTCGCGCGGCTTCGTAGGATTCGAGCGTTGCCACGATCTCGCCGGTGATGCGGTCCGACCAGGTGTTCTCGACCTGGCAGGTGCCGGCGCCGGCATGGCCGCCGCCGCCGTAGCGCAGGCAGAGCGAGCCGATGTTCATCCGCGCGGAGCGATCGAGGATCGACTTGCCGATCGCGAGCACGGTGTTCTGGCGGCGCAGGCCCCAGATCCGGTGGATCGACAGGGTGCACTGGGGGAACAGCGCATAGATCATGAAGCGGTTGGTCGCGTAGATGGTGTCTTCGCCGCGCAGGTCGAGGACCACCACCTTGTCGTGCACCTTGGCGCAGCGCCGGATCTGGGCGATCGCCCGGGCGCGGTGCGCGTCGTAGAGCTCGATGCGCTCGCGCACATCGGGCAGCGCCAGGATCTGGTGGATCGCCAGGCTGCGGCAGGCGTCCACCAGTTGCAGCATCAGCTGGTAGTTCGAGATGCGGAACTCACGGAAACGGCCCAGTCCGGTGCGGGCGTCCATCAGGTAGTTCAGCAGCGTCCAACCGCCCGGGTCGAGGATGTCGTCGAGGTCGTAGCGGGCCGAGTCGGCCTTGTCGACGGCCTCGAGCAGGTCCTCGCCAATGCCCGGGAAACGCTCGGCGCCGCCGAAGTATTCGTACATCACCCGCGCGGTCGAAGGGGCGTCGGGGTCGATGACGAAGTTGTTCCGGTCACCGATGTTGCGTTCGAACTCCGAGGCATGGTGGTCGAACACGCGGTGCGCGCTGGGGACGTAGGGCAGGTTGGCCGTGATGTCACGGCCGGTGATCTCGATCCGGCCGTCCTGCATGTCCTTGGGATGGACGAACAGGATGTCATCGATGATGTCGATCTCGCGCAGCAGCGCCGCGCAGACCAGGCCGTCGAAGTCCGCTCGGGTGACGAGTCGGTAACGGGCGCGTTGCATGGATCCTCCCGGATGGGGTTTGGGAACGAGTCTCGCACGGACGCGGCAACGCCAAACGGTCGATCAGTCGGGGGATCGCCGGCCAATTGAGAAGGCGCCGGCGTCCCGCGGGCCGGTTGTCGTTCCGGTTCTCGCAGCGGTGGATTGTCTCAGGCGACGGGCGTGCGCAATGTGACAAGTTCCTCGGCTGCGGTCGGATGGACCGCCACCGTGGCGTCGAACTGGGCCTTGGTGGCGCCCATCTTCACCGCGATCCCGACGAGCTGGATCATTTCGCCGGCCTCGGGGCCGACGATATGGACCCCGACGACCCGGTCGCTGGCATCGTCGACCACCAGCTTCATGAGCACGCGCGAAGGTTCCTCGCTGAAGCTCTCGTGCATCGGGCGGAAGCTCGTGCGATAGATGCGCAGCTCGCCGTAGCGCTCGCGGGCGGCTGTCTCGGTGAGCCCGACCACGCCGATCTCGGGGGTCGAGAACACCGCCGCCGGGACGTCCTCGTGATCGCAGATCCAGGGCGCGTTACCGAAGACCGTGTCGGCGAAGGCGTGCCCCTCGCGGATGGCCACCGGTGTCAGGGCGATGCGGTCGGTCACGTCGCCCACCGCCCAGATCGAGTCGACACTGGTGCGGGAGTCGGCGCTGACCGCGATCGCCCCGCGTTCGCGCAGCTTCACGCCGGCTTCCTCCAGGCCGATGCCGGCGCTCGCCGGCAGGCGGCCGGTGGCCAGCATCACCTGGCCGACCGGCCGGCTGGTGCCGTCGGACAGGCTGGCGACCAGCTGCCCGCCATCGCGGCGAATGGCCCGCACTTCGGTGCGTACCAGCACTTCGATGCCGGACGCGCGCATGGCCTGGGCGAGATGTTCGCGGACATCGTCATCGAAGCCGCGCAGGATCTGTTCGCCACGGTAGACGACGGTGACCTGCACGCCCAGGCGCTGCAGCAGGCAGGCGAACTCCACCGCGATGAAGCCGCCGCCTTCGATCAGCATCGCTTCGGGCAGGGCTTCGAGATCGAAGATCTCGTTGCTGGTGATCGCGAGTTCCGCGCCCTCGATCGCCGGGCGGAACGGGGCGCCGCCGGTGGCGACCAGGATACGGGCGGCGTCGATCACCTCGCCGGTGGCGAGCAGCCGGACCCTTTGCGGCCCTTCGAGGACGGCGCGCGAGTCGAGGGTCTCGACGCCCGCGGCGACAAGGTTGCGCCGGTAGATTCCTTCCAGGCGAGTGATCTCGCGGTCCTTGGCGGCGCGCAGCCGGGCCCAGTCGAAGGAGGTCGGGCCGATGTCCCAGCCGAAGTCGCGTGCCTCCTCGAAAGCATCGGCGAACCGGCTCGCGATCGCGAGCAGCTTCTTGGGAACGCAGCCGCGAATCACGCAGGTACCGCCGTAGCGGAACTCCTCGGCCACCATCACCCTGGCGCCATGGCCCGCGGCGATCCGGGCGGCGCGCACCCCACCCGAGCCCCCGCCGATCACGAAAAGATCCACCTGCCTGTTCATTGCGTTGTCCTCCCTGCAGCGGCCGTCGGCCGGGATGCCCGGTTGGCCGCGAAATCATCACGCTCGAGCATGAGCGATACCAGCATGCCGGCGACCAGTCCCCAGAAGGCTGCGCCGATCCCGCCGATCGACACGCCCGAGACGGTCACCAGCAGGCTCGCGAGCGCACCGAAGCTGAAGCGCCCGCCGAACGATGTGACGAAAGCCGCCTGCAGCACCCGCAGCATCGCCAACCCCGCCAGGGTGGCGATGAAGGCGGCCGGCATGGCGAGCAGCAGGCGCGTGAACAAGGGGGCGAACAGGCCGAAGACCACCGCCAGCACGCCGGTGAAGATTGCCGCGGTGTAATGCCGCTGCGCTTCGCCGGCACTGGTGGCGATGGCGTTGGTCGGGCCGGCCAGGCAGGTCGGTGCGCCGGCGGTGAAGGCGCTGGCCACCGTCCAGACGCCGCAGGCCAGGGTCGTGGCATCGGCCAGCGCCTGGTGGCCGGCAGCGGCGAGCACCGCGATGCCCTGCATGTTCTGTACCGCGATCACGGTCACCGCAAGCGGGACGACCAGTTCGGCCATGGCCGCAAGCCGGAACTCGGGGGCGATCAGCAGGGGCTGTGCGAAGCGGGGGCCGTCGGTTGCGCCCGGTTCGGCGGCGCCGCTCGCCAGGATCAGTGCCACGCCGAGCGCCAGCGCCACCAGCAGCGGCGGAGCCCGGCGAGCCGCGCCCGGCCATGCCGACAGGCCGAGGAAGGCGATCGTCATGGGCACCGCGATCCAGGCGTCCTCGTGCAGCGCGACCACGAGATCGATGCCGAACTTCAGGAACACGCCGGCGACCATCGCCATCACGATCGGCATCGGTATCGCCCGGGTGATGCGCCCGACCAGCCGGGTCGCCCCGAGCACAACCATCAGCACCCCGGTGGCGAGGCAGGCGCCCAGCACCTCGGCATGGCTGAAATGGGTGAGCGCCGGGCCCATCAGCACGGTGCCGGGAATCGTCCAGAAGAACACCAGCGGCATGCGCAGCCAGGCGCTCGCCGCAATGGTCAGCAGGCCGTTGACGAAGAAGCAGGTGAAGATCCAGGAGGCGAGCCGGGTGTCGTCGAGCCCGCCCTGGGCGGCCACCGCAAGCACGATCGCGACCGGCCCGGTGGCGGCGAACACGAAGCCCGCGAGACCGGTCCCGGCATAGACCGGGCCGAAGTCGCGCCAGGCAGCGCGCCATGGGGAGGCCTGTCCCGCCGAACCGTCATCCAGCATGCGGCGAGCTTACCGCAGCCGGGCAGGCCGCGTTCAGTAGCGCACGCGCATCGCCTCGAGGTCGACGGTGACGAGATCGTGGCCGATCGCGGCGAGGGCATTGGTCGCGTACCGGGTCGCCCAGTCGGGGTCGGCCTGGAAGGCATCGGGACCGGCCGCGACCGCGATCGACATCAGGCGGTCGGCGAGCAGGATCTTGCCCGAGGCGCGCACCGGCTCCGCGCCGAGCCGGACGAATTCATCCTCCAGCCAGCGCACCGCTGCAGTGCGTTCGACCGGTTCGGTGACCCGCAGGGGGAATTCCCGATCGGCCGCGAAGTGAACCGTTACGGTGCCTGTCATGCGCGCTCCTTTCTCATCGTTCCTATAATGACCCGCTGCTCAGACACCCCAGGTGACGTCGACACCCTTGGCGTGTGCTTCCTCCAGCATGTCGATCAGCGGCCAGGTCCGCTGGCCAAGGGAGACATAGATGTTCGGGTCCGATCTTTCATGCGGGTCGTCGCTTTCGGGCGGCGGCGGGGGTTCGTGGCTTACCGCCCGGCGCATCGCCTCGACGGCATCGGGGATCTGCTCGACGGTGATGATCCCGGTCGGCCCGGGAGTCTTGCCCATGATCTCCAGCAGCCGCTCGGCCACGGATTGCGTCATCGTTACGGTGCCGGTTCGGCGCGATTTGAATTCGTAGATCATGACTGTGGCTCTCCCTTCATGCCCTTGTCCGGCCGCAGCCGTTGCGCCGCGAGCCGTTGCGGGGCTCGTCCCGGGATTCCTCCGTGGAGTCGTCCCGGTACTCAGTGTAGCCGCGCTGTTGTTCGCGACCGCATGCACACCGGACTATAACTGGCGGCAGGCCGGCTCAGTTGACGCCGCCGCGCGGGTCCTCCTGCCGGCCCGCCCGGCCAGCATGAGCCGCCCGATCAATCTGGACGGGCTTGACGTCGAGATGTCGATGCTGGGGGCGCGTTCCGGCAAGCAGACCTTCACCCTGGCCTGGGTGACGCTGCCCGATGCCACGGCGCAGACCCGGGAGCGGGTGGTGGCGGCGATGGCCGACGGAATGCTGCGCAACATCGAGGCCGACGAGATCGAGCGCATCGAACGCGAGGTTCCGGTGGTCGACGCCGCCGGCAAGCGGATCGCGAGCCAGTCGATGCTTGCGGTCATCGCCCGGGGCAATCGCCCCGAGGCGGGCACCGGCATGCAGGCGGTCTTCGTTGCCCGTGGCAGCCGCGCCTGGCAGGCGGTCGCGATCGGCAGCCCGCTCGACGAGGAGGCGGCGGACATCTTCCTCGAATCCTTCGCGATCAACGGACCATGAGCGGAGCCACCCGATGAGCCGGATACTCCCGCCGGCGGCGGGCGCGCGTGTGTTCGCGGCGCTTGCCGCCGGCTACGTGATGTCCTATGCGCTGCGTTCGGTCAATGCCGCGATCGCGCCCGAACTCGTCGCCGACCTCGATCTCTCGCATGCGGCGCTGGGCGCGCTCACCAGCGCCTACTTCTTCGCCTTCGCCGCCTTGCAGCTGCCGCTGGGCATCTGGCTCGACCGCTACGGTTCGCGTCGCACCGACGGCATCCTGCTGATGGTCGCGGCGCTCGGCTGCCTGATCTTCTCGCTGGCCGATTCCTTCGCGATGCTCTGGGTCGGCCGCGCCCTGATCGGCGCCGGCGTCGCCGGCGCGCTGATGTCGGCGGTGCGTGTCTACCGCTTCTGGTTCGCCCCGCAGCTGCAGCAGTCGCTGATGGCCTGGATGCTGGTGGCCGGTTCGCTGGGCGCGCTCGCGGCCACCGTGCCGGTGCGGCTCACCCTGCCGCTGGTGGGCTGGCGCGGTGTCTTCATGATCTCCGCGGTCCTGCTGATGCTCGCGGCGGTCGGCATCCTGCGCCTGCTGCCGCGCGACGAGCCCACGGTGCCCAGGCAGCCCGGCGCCGAGTCGATCTGGCGCGGCTACCTCGTGGTGTTCGGCGATCCGTACTTCTGGCGTTTCGGGGTGCTCGCGCTGTGCGCGCAGTCGGGCTTCATCGCCTTCCAGAGCCTGTGGACCGGGCCCTGGTTCACCGAGGTCCTGGGCATGTCGCCCGGCGCCGCGGCGCAGGCCCTGCTCGTCTTCAACATCGTGCTGATGTTCGGCTTCCTCGGGATCGGCTGGGCCTTGCCGCGGCTCAGCGCCGCCGGCTGGGGAGTGCCCCGCCTGGTGGTCATCGCCACGGCGCTGGTCGTCGTCCTGCACCTCGCGATCCCGTTCGTCGACGGACTCTTCGCGGTCGGGCTCTGGGTCGCCTATGCCGTGGTCGCCACGATCTACGTACCGGCCCAGTCGCACGTGAGCCTCTCGTTTCCGGAGGAACTCACCGGCCGCGCGTTCACCGCCTTCAACCTGCTGATCTTCGTTGGCGTCTTCGTGGTGCAGTGGCTGTTCGGAGTGATCGTCGACCTGGCCAGCGCCGGCCCGGTGGCCGATGCCCAGGGCTTTCGCCGGGCCCTGCTGGCCTGGGCCATGCTCGAAGCGGCGGCGCTCGCGGTGTTCGTGCTGTGGCGCGTCTCGCCCCGGGTTGGGGATGGCGTGTCGCCGGAGTCGGCCATGCGCCCGCCGGCCGGGCGTTAAGAGCTGCTTTCAGGCGAAGTCGATGACCTGCCGCGGATGCGGGAAGGGATCGCTCACATACCAGCCATTGGCGCGGTTGTGCGGATGGGCGGCGGCTTCGGTGAAGTCGAGCACCGGCGCCACGCAGGCATCGCACTGTTCGGCGATGCGCGCCCATTCGTCGCGGGTCCGGGTGGCAAAGGCCTCGGCGAAGCGCGCCGACGTGGCGTCGAAGGTGCTTTCGTCGAACTGGCGTGCCGGGTCGATCTCGCCTTCCAGGCCCAGCATCTTCAGCAACTCGGCGTAGAACTTGGCCTCGAGCGCGCCGACCGAGACGAAAAGGCCGTCGCTGGAACGATAGACCCGATAGAAGGGCAGCTTGCCGTCGAGCAGGTTGTTGCAGCGCCCGAGGTTCCAGCGGCCGGCCGCGAGCATGCCGTGGAACATCGGCGACAGGCCGATGGTGCCGGCGAGGATGCTGGTCGAGGCGACGCCGCCCCGGCCGTTGATCGAGCGCTGCACCAGCTTGGCGAGCACGCCCACCAGGAGGGTCATGGCGCCGCCACCGAAGTCGGCCACCACGTTGAGCGGGACGATCGGTTCGTCCTTGCCGATCGCGTTGAGGATGCCCGAGAGCGCTAGGTAGTTGATGTCGTGCCCGGCCCGGGCGGCATAGGGGCCTTCGTTCCCCCAGCCGGAGAGGCGCCCGATGACGAGTTTCGGATGGGTCTTCGCGAGTTCGGCGGGCGCGAGGCCCAGGCGCTCGAGCACGCCGGGACGGAATCCCTCGGTCATGACGTCGGCCGTGGACAGCAGCTCGAGAAGCTCGGCGCGGCCGGCGTCGGACTTCAGGTCGATATGCCTGGGCGTCTTGCGGTTGTTGAAGACGTCGTACTTGTCATCGATGCCGATGCCCAGCGAAGGGTCGGTGGGCGGGCTGATCCGCAAAACCTCGGCGCCCAGGTTGTCCAGCATCATGCCGGCGAAGGGCACGGGGCCGATCGCGTGGAGTTCGACTACCTTGAGGCCGGCGAGCGGTGCGCCGGCTTTGTCCTGTGCTGACATGTCTCTCTCGTTTGCTTGCGTCGGATCGGAGGAAGCTTACGACACTTCCGGACCGGTTTCAGCTGGTTTGCGGATCGGGGAGCAGGCCCTTGGCGAAGCCATCGGGTCGGCCGGGCGACGACCGGGACTGGAACTCGACCCCATCGGGCATGTGGATCGTCGAGGTCGGAACCGCGAGCTCGCCGCCGTGGCGACGCACGATGTCGGCGATGCGCAGCAAGAGGTCTTCCTTGGTCTCCATGTACTCGTTGTAGTCGGTGCCCGTGGTGAAGGCGTAGAGGAAGAGCTTCAGGGCGAAGTCGCCGCAGGTGTCGAAATTGAAGACGAAGAAGTCGTGCTGGATGCCGGGATGCTCGGCGAGCATCTTGTTGGCGTCGGCGACGATCGCCTGGACCTTGTCGACATCGCGGTAGCGGATCTGCACATGCTCCTCGATGCGTCGCGCCGTCATCCGCGAATGGTTGATCAGCACCGCGGTATTGAACATCGCGTTGGGGACGTAGAACGGCCGGCGATCGAAGCCCATCACCCGGGTGGCGCGCCAGCCGATCTCCTGGACCTCGCCCATCACCTCGGTGCCCGGCATGATGATCCACTCGCCGACCTTGAAGGGTCGGCTGGCGTAGATGGTCAGGCCGCCGAACAGGTTCGCCACCAGGCCCTGGGCGGCGAAGCCGATCGCGATGCCGCCGATGCCGCCGAAGGCGAGGATGCCGGAGATCGAGAAGCCGAGCGTCTGCATGGCGACCAGCACCGCGGTTATGATGATCGAGGCGCGCACCAGCTTGCTGATCGCGTCGGAGGCGGTCGCGTCGAGTTCGCGGCCCCTGGCATGCGCCTGCGCCTTCAGGCCGCCTTCGACGCGATGGACCGAGCGGATCATGAACCAGGCGATGACGCCGATCACGGCGAGGTCGCGTACCGGCGGGAACAACTGGTTGAGCAGGGTCAGTTCGCCTTCGCGATCGAGCACGCGTACGGCGACCGTCAGGCCGACGATCCAGACGAGTCCGCGCAGGGGCGGTCCGAGCGCATCGAGGAAGGCATCGCGCCAGACCTTGTTGTGGCCTTTCGAGCGGCGCAGCAGGGTATCGATCGTCTTGCGTATCACGAGGTTGAGCACCAGTACCGCAAGGATGACGAGGAAGACGGTGATGATGATCATCCAGGTGTCGTACTGGTCACCGAACCATTCGGTGATTGCTGACATGTTCATGCCGGGAGCTCTCCTTGTTCGAATTCCGGGAAACGGCGGCGCTTCTCGATGGCCGCCGGCGGGCCACCGGGGGCCGGTGTGTCGGGGAAACGGCCGCGACGGCAATGGCCCGGCCGGATGAAGCGGACGAGGATCGTCCGTCGGGAGCGGCCCGCGATCACCTGGCGCCGCCCGGGGGCCGCAGCGGGCCCCCTGAGGGTTTCATCCTAACATCGGCGCCGCGGCGGCCGGATCGGCGCCGTCGGGTTCAGGGGGAGCCCGGAATAGCGCGCGCCGGTAGCCGACGGCTTCGGCGACATGCCCGACGGTGATCGTGTCGGCTTCGTCGAGATCGGCGATGGTGCGGGCGACCCGCATGATGCGATGCATGCCCCGGCCCGAGAGCCGCAGGTGGCGGGCGGCGCTGGCCAGCAGCTGGCGGGCATCGTCGGGAAGCGGCGCGTGGCGGTTGATCGCCGCGGCGTCGAGCCGGGCGTTCGGGCGCCCCTGGCGATCGAGCTGGCGCCGCCAGGCGCGGCCCACCCGGCGCGCGATCGTCGCGCTGGGCTCGGCCGGCCGCCCCGCCAGCAGGGCCGCCTGGTCGGTGGGGGCGACGTTCAGCTGCAGGTCGATGCGATCGAGGATCGGTCCCGAGATCCGCTGCTGGTAGCGCCGAACCCGCTCCGGGCTGCAGTGGCAGCCGATCGAGCCGAACTGGCCGCAGGGGCAGGGATTCATTGCGGCCACCAGCTGGAAATCGGCAGGCAGCGTGATGGCATGGCCGGCGCGCGCGATCTCGATGCGGCCGGTCTCGAGCGGTTCGCGCAGGGCGTCGAGGGTGCCGCGACCGAACTCGGGAAGCTCGTCGAGAAACAGCACGCCGAAGTGCGCCAGGCTGGCCTCGCCGGGCCGTGGCGGATTGCCGCCGCCGACCAGGGCGGCCGTCGAGGCGCTGTGGTGGGGGCTGCGAAAGGGACGCGCGCGCAGCCGGCGCGGATCGAACAACCCGCGCAGGGCGGCGATGGCCCCGGTTTCGAGCGCTTCGTCCTCGGCAAGCGGCGGCAGGATGGAGGCGAGGCGGGCGGCGATCATGGACTTGCCCGACCCCGGCGGGCCGACCAGCAGCAGGCTGTGGCGTCCCGCGGCGGCCAGCTCGGCGGCGCGCCGGGCGGCCGGCTGGCCGAGGACGTCGGCGAAGTCGGGGCAGGGCTGGGGCGCGGCGTCGGCATCGGGCATCGCAGCCGGCAGCGCGAGGGCGAGTTCGGTTTCGCCACGGAAGTAAGCGCAGACATCGGCGAGACTGTCGGAGGCCAGCACCCGCACGCCCGGCACCACCGCCGCCTGGGCGGCGTCGGCCGCCGGGACCACGAGGCGGCGATCGGGCGCCTCGCGTCGCAGGCCGAGCGCGATCGCGAGCAGCCCCGGTGAAGGCCGCAACGCGCCGGTAAGGGACAGTTCGCCGACGAGCTCGTGGTCGCGGACAGGCTGGGCCGGGAGCTGGCCCGTCGCCACCAGGATGCCGATCGCGATCGGGAGGTCGAAGCGGCCGGAATCCTTGGGCAGGTCGGCCGGTGCGAGATTGACGGTCAGGCGCCGGTTGGGAAAACCGAAACCGCAGTGCAGGAGCGCCGCCCGGACCCGCTCGCGGCTCTCGCGCACCGCCGCGGCGGGCAGGCCGACGATGTGGAAGGCCGGCAGCCCGTTGGCGACGTGCACCTCGACGGTAACCGCGGGCGCCCGCGCGCCCAGCAGGGCGCGGCTATGGACCAGGGCCAGTGACATCGCGCTGTGCGTCTGCGGACGGTGCGCGCAGGCCCTTGTTCAGCCTGGCTGGTCGGGATCGCCGGAACCCGCGGTGTCGCCGGGCTCGCCGGCGAGATTGTCGGGCTCGGGAGCCGAATCGGCGGGCTCGACGGAATCGCGGGGCTCCAGCGCACGTTCGAGTTCGGCGATGCGGGCCTCGAGCGAGTCGATCACGGCGCGATGGGCGTCGAGTTCGTCGCGAGTGACGAGATCGAAGCGTTCGAAGGTCTGGACGACCAGCGCCTTGAGATTGCGTTCGAGGTCCGCCGCCGGGCTCGAGCGCAGCAGCTCGCTGACGCGCTGCTGGATGTCGGCCAGCACCGAGGGCCGGGAGGTTTCTGGGGTTTCCATGTGATCGAGTCTACACCGGGCGCCTGCCCGCGCAACGGTCTTGCGGCCGATCCGCATGGCCGATGCACCGCCCGGGTGCATTCCCCGCACGGTTGCGAATCCCCGCCCGACATCGCGCCCCGGCCACTGCACCGAAAGCGTGCGCCGACGCCGGGGAGCGCCCGCCCGCCGGGGCTTGCGGCATCTGGCACGGCACGTGCGTAGGGGATTGCGCCGGGGACGTCCCGGCTTTCCCGAAACGAAGCACCGGATCCTCCTGGAGAAATCGATGAAACGAGTCCTCATTGCAGCCGCCGTCGCCGGGTCGGCCGCTGCCGTGATGCCCGCGGTGGCAGCCGACGAATCGCCGTTCTCGGCGAACGTCTCGATCGTCAGCGACTACAAGTTCCGCGGCCTCTCGCAGGCCAATGCCGAGCCGGCGCTCCAGGGCGGCTTCGACTACCGGCATCCGGGCGGCTTCTACCTCGGCACCTGGGCGTCCAGCATCAGCTGGCTCTCGGACGGACAGCCGGATGTGAGCAGCAGCCTCGAGTGGGATTTCTATGCCGGATACTCCGGCAGCGTCGGTGAGTTCGGCTACGACGCGGGCCTGCTCTATTACTACTACCCCGGCAACTACCCGTCGGGCTTCAACAGCCCGGACACTCTCGAGGCCTACATAAAGGGCTCCTGGAAGTTCCTCGGCCTGAAGTACTCGCATTCGCTCACCGACCTCTTCGGCGCGGACGACAGCAAGAACTCCGGCTATCTCGATCTCAGCGCCGAGTTCCCGCTGGCCCAGGGCTTCATCCTGGGGGCCCATGTCGGCCACCAGAAGATCAAGGGCATCCCGGGCTCCTGCGATTCCTACGTCGACTACAGCGTCGGCGTTGCGAAATCCTTCGCCGGCTTCGACTTCGGCCTGAACTACGTCGATACCGACTACGACGACCAATGCATGACCAATGCCTTCGGCGAGAAGCTGGGGAAGGGCACGGTCGTGCTGTCGGTGGGCAAATCGTTCTGATCACGCAGGCATGAGCGGCGGGCCGGGCCTGTCGCCGCAAGGAGAGCAAGCATGAAACTCATCACCGCCATCATCAAGCCGTTCAAGCTCGACGAGGTCCGGGAGGCCTTGTCGGGGATCGGCGTCCAGGGCGTCACCGTGACCGAAGTGAAGGGATTCGGCCGCCAGAAGGGCCACACCGAGCTCTACCGTGGCGCCGAGTACGTCGTCGACTTCCTGCCCAAGGTCAAGCTCGAGGCGGCGGTGGTCGACGAACTCGTCGACCAGGCCGTCGAGGCGATCGAGAACATGGCACGCACCGGCAAGATCGGCGACGGGAAGATCTTCGTCTTCGACCTGGAGCAGGTCGTCCGCATCCGCACCGGCGAGACCGGCGCGACCGCAATCTGAGCGCGCCGCGCACGAGGAGCCGAGAAATGGTGACCCTGATCCACAAGCTGTGCCTGTCGGCGGCCCTGCTGATGCTGCCGGCGCTCTCCCATGCCCAGACCGCTGCCGAGGCCGTGGTCGACAAGGGCGATGTCGCCTGGATGATGACCGCCACCCTGCTCGTCCTGTTCATGGCGATGCCCGGGCTCGGCCTGTTCTATGGCGGCATGGTCCGTGCCAGGAACATGCTCTCGGTGTTGATGCAGGTGAGCATCGTGTTCTGCCTGATCGCACTGCTATGGGTGGTCTATGGCTACTCGGTAGCCTTCACCGAATCGACGCCGTACTTCGGCTCCCTGTCCAAGCTGTTCCTGTCTGGGGTGACCATCGATTCGCTCGCCGATACCTTCACCGACGGCGTCAAGCTGCCCGAGTTCGTGTTCGTCGCCTTCCAGTGCACCTTCGCCGGCCTGACCTGCGCCCTGATCGTCGGCTCGCTGGCCGAGCGGGTCCGCTTCGCCGCGCTGCTGGTCTTCGCGGTGATCTGGTTCACCTTCAGCTACCTGCCGATCGCCCACATGGTCTGGGGCCCCGGCGGCATGCTTGCCGAGGACGGTGCGCTCGACTTCGCCGGCGGTACCGTGGTGCACATCAATGCCGGTGTCGCCGGGCTGGTTGGCGCCTGGATGCTGGGCAAGCGAATCGGCTATGGCCGCGACAACCTGGCCCCCCATTCGCTGCCGCTTACCCTGGTCGGCGCCGCGATCCTGTGGGTGGGCTGGTTCGGATTCAACGCCGGCTCCAACCTCGAGGCCACCAGCGGCGCGGCGCTCGCCGCCGTCAACACCCTGTTCGCGACCGCGGCGGCCACGGTTTCCTGGACCTTCGGCGAGTGGTTCTTCAAGGGCAAGCCCTCGATGCTGGGCGCGGCCTCGGGCGCGATCGCCGGGCTGGTGGCGATCACCCCGGCCTGCGGTTCGGTCGGCGTGATGGGCGGGATCGTGATCGGCCTGGTCGCCGGCCTCGTCTGCCTGTGGGGAGTCAACGGCCTGAAGCGGATGCTCGGCGCCGACGACTCGCTCGACGTCTTCGGGGTCCACGGGGTGGGCGGTATCGTCGGCGCGATCCTGACCGGGGTGTTCTCCGCTCCGGGGCTGGGCGGCACCGGCGGGGCCGACTATGCGATCGGCGGCCAGCTCTGGATCCAGGTCTTCAGCGTGCTGGTGACCATCGTCTGGAGCGCCGTGGTGGCCTTCATCGCCTTCAAGGTCGCCGACCTGCTGGTCGGGCTGCGGGTGAGCGAGGACGAGGAGCGCGAAGGCCTCGACATCACCACCCACGGCGAGACCGCATACCATCGCTGAGGGCGTCGGTTCCGGTTTCCGGGACATCCGGGGCGGCCAGGGCCGCCCCTTTTCATGCCGTCCGCTTCCCTAGACACCATGGTCGCCCGGGTCATGGCGGGCGACCATGGTGTCTACGCCTTTTTCTTGCGCGGCCTCGAGCGTGGCCCGTTGCCGACTGCGCCGGGTCGGGCGCGCGATAGAATCGACCATCTGTCACCCCGGAAATCGAGATGGTTCCGCACCTGATTACCGCGCTGAAGGGGCCGCTGCTCGAACTCGAACGCCGCATCCTCGACGCCACCCCCCGGATCGAACGCTGGTTCCGGCTCGAATGGCAGGAGCACACCCCGCCGTTCTACTGTTCCGTCGACCTTCGCAACGCCGGCTTCAAGCTGGCGCCCGTCGATACCAACCTGTATCCGGGCGGATTCAACAACCTGTCCCAGGAGATGCTGCCCCTTGCCGTCCAGGCGGCGATGGCGGCGATCGACAAGTACTGTCCGGACGCCCGCAACCTCCTGCTCATTCCCGAGAACCATACCCGCAACCTGTTCTATCTCGAGAACGTCTCGCGCCTGCAGCAGATCCTGCGCCAGACCGGGCTGAATGTCCGTCTGGGTACCCTCAATCCCGAGATCGAGGCGCCGCACACGATCGAGTTGCCGGGCGGGCAGTCGCTGCGCCTCGAGCCCCTGGTGCGCCATGGCCGCCGGCTCGGCCTGGCCGATTTCGATCCCTGCACCATCCTGCTCAACAACGACCTCTCGGCGGGCGCCCCGGCGATCCTCGCCGACCTGCATGAACAGGTCGTGCTGCCGCCCCTTCATGCCGGCTGGTCGGTGCGCCGCAAGTCGACGCATTTCCAGGCCTATGCCGAGGTCGCCAAGCGCTTCGCCAAGCTGATCGACATCGATCCCTGGCTGATCAATCCGCTGTTCGCGATGTGCGGCGAGGTCGATTTCCATGCCCGCACCGGCGAGGAATGCCTCGCCACCAATGTCGACATGCTGCTGCGCCAGATCCGCAGCAAGTATCGCGAATACAAGATCGACGAGACCCCGTTCATGGTCGTCAAGGCCGATGCCGGCACCTACGGCATGGGCGTCATGACGGTGCGGGATGCCTCCGAGGTGCAGGGCCTCAACCGCAAGCAACGCAACAAGATGGCGGTCGGCAAGGAAGGTCGCGAGGTCCACGAGGTCCTGATCCAGGAAGGCGTGCATACCTTCGAGACGGTCGACGGCGCCGTCGCCGAGCCGGTGGTCTACATGGTCGACCGCTTCGTGGTCGGCGGCTTCTACCGCATCCATGCCAGCCGCGGCCGCGACGAGAACCTCAATGCCGCCGGCATGCAGTTCGCACCGCTGCCCTTCGATGCGAGTTGCGTGCTGCCCGAGACCGAGTCGCCGCCCGATCATGCGCCCAACCGCTTCTACGCATACGGCGTGGTCGCCCGGCTCGCGCTGCTCGCCGCGTCGCTCGAGCTCGAGCGCACCGATCCCGATCCCTCGCTCTACGGCTAGGCACTGCACCAAAATGAAACGACCCCCACGCTCACTTCGTTCGCTGCCCCCCGAGGGGGCGCCTCGGTGGCTTCGGGCGGCCGGGCGCCACTGAGATGAGAATCCTGTTCATCCTCGATCCGCTGCCCGAGCTCAAGGCCTACAAGGACTCGAGCGTGGCGATGATGCAGGCGGCGGTGGCCCGCGGCCACCGGCTGCATGCCTGCGAGCCGGCCGACATCTGGATGCGCGACGGCCTGGTGTCGGTGCGCAGCAACGAACTCGAGCTCACGCCGGCGGCCGCCGACTGGTATCGGCTGGGCGCCGAGTCCGCCGAAGCCTTGCCGGCCTTCGATGCGGTCCTGATGCGCAAGGATCCGCCCTTCGATCCCGAATACCTCTACGCCACCCATCTGCTGGAACGCGCGCAGGCGCAGGGCGCGCGCGTGTTCAACGACGCCCGCGCGATCCGCGACCACAACGAGAAGCTCGCGATCACCGAGTTCTCGCGCTTCACCGCGCCCACCCTCGTCACCCGCGATCCGGCCCGTCTGCGCGAGTTCATCGCCGAGCACGGCCGGGCGGTGCTCAAGCTGCTCGACGGCATGGGCGGCGCCTCGATCTTCCAGGCGAGCGTCGACGATCCGAACCTGTCGGTCATCATCGAGACCATGAACCAGTTCGGCGCTCGCTCGGTGATGGCGCAGCGCTACCTGCCCGAGATCGCGCAGGGCGACAAGCGTGTCCTGCTGATCGACGGCGCCGCGGTGCCCTATGCGCTGGCCCGCATTCCGAAGGCCGGCGAATCCCGCGGCAACCTTGCCGCCGGCGGTACCGGCCGGGCCCAGCCGCTGTCGGCGCGCGACCGCGAGATCGCCGAGACCCTGGGGCCGGGGCTGGCTGCGCGCGGCCTGCTGCTGGTCGGGCTCGATGTCATCGGCGACTACCTGACCGAAGTCAACGTCACCAGCCCGACCTGCTTTCGCGAGATCATGGACCAGACCGGACATGACGTCGCCGGCGATTTCATCGCGGCGCTCGAGCGCCGCGCCGGCGCCGCGCCAGGCCGATGATCGGTGTCCTCGTGATTTCCCACGAGCCGCTGGGCACGGCGATGATCCAGTGCACCCGGCACATCTTCGGGCGCATGCCATCGCAAGTCGCCGCGCTCGACGTCATTCCCGACGAGGATCCGGATCGCGCGCTCGAGGCCGCGCGGGCGCTGGCGGCGCGCATCAACGACGGCAGCGGCGTCATCGTCATGACCGACCTGTTCGGTGCGACGCCTTCGCGGATCGCGGCGCAGCTCGGCGAGCCGGGGCGAGTGGTCGTGCTCGCGGGGCTCAACCTGCCGCTGCTGGTGCGCGCGCTGTCACGGCGCAAGGGACGCGAGCTCGGCGCCCTGGTCGACGACCTGATGCCGGCGGCGCGCGACGCGATCATGCAGGTTCCCGGCGACATGGTGGCGGACCTCCAGCCCGAGGACGAATCGAGGGATCTCGCGGCGCGGCTGCGCCAAGAGGGGCGGCTGCGCGATGACGACAGGCCGCCGGATGCCTAGTGCCGAGGTAACCGTCGTCAACAAGCTGGGAATCCATGCCAGGCCGTCGGCCCGCATCACCCAGGTGGCGACCGGCTTTTCCGCCGAGGTCTGGATGACGCGCAAGGGCCGGCGCATCAATGCCAAGAGCATCATGGGCGTGATGATGCTGGCCGCCGGCAAGGGCAGCACCCTGCTCATCGAGACCGCGGGGCCCGATGAGGACGAGGCGCTCGCGGCGCTCGTCGAGCTGGTCGAATCGGGTTTCGGCGAGGAAATCGGATAAGGGCGACGGAAGCCGATACGAACATGTTCAGCCTGCACGGAACCGGACTCGGTGGCGGCATCGCGATCGCCAGGGCAAGACGCCTGGTGATGGCGATGCGCGATGTCGTGCGCTTCCAGATCGAGCCGCACCGGGTCGGCGCCGAAATGAGTCGGCTCGATGCGGCGATGAGCGATGTTCGCATCGACCTCGAGGAGATCTCCGAGCAGCTGCCCGAGGATTCCCCGCCCGAAGGCGGGGCCCTGCTCGACATCCACCTGATGATCCTCGAGGATCCGGCGCTGCTGCAGGGTGCGCGGGCGAACATCGGCGAGCGCGGATGGAACGCCGAATGGTCGCTGGCCGCGCAGGCCGAGCGGCTTGCCGAGCAGTTCGCCGACTTCGAGGATCCCTATCTTCGCGAGCGCGGTCGCGACGTGATCCAGGTTGCCGAGCGAGTCCTCAAGGCGCTTGCGGGCAGCCGCGGCAACACGGCCCGTGACGGTGGCGAGCCGATGATCTACGCCGCCGAGGACATCGCGCCGGCCGACATGCTGAGCCTGCGCAATGCGCTCGGATTCGCGCTCGATACCGGTGGCGGCCATTCGCATTCGGCGATCCTCGCGCGTTCGATGAACGTGCCGGCGGTGGTCGGACTGGGCGGCGCCACCGAGCTGATACGCGACGATGACTGGGTGATCCTCGACGGCGACCGCGGCCTGATGATCGTTGCGCCCGACGAGTCGGTGCTCGAGGAGTACCGTCACCGGCAGGCGGCCGGCCGGCTCGAGCGCGAGAAGCTCAGGCGCCTGGTCAATGTGCCGTGCCGCACCCTCGATCGCGTGCCTGTCGAGCTGCTCGCCAACATCGAACTGCCCGAGGAGGCCGAGCAGGCGCTCGCCGAAGGCGCCGTCGGCATCGGCCTGTATCGCAGCGAGTTCCTTTTCATGAACCGCCGCGATCTGCCCGGCGAGGACGAGCAGTTCGAGGCCTATCGGGCTGCGATACTCGCCATGGACGGGCGGCCGGTGACGATCCGCACCCTCGATGTCGGCGCCGACAAGGCGCTCGATCCCAAGGATCCGACCAGCGGTCCGAATCCGGCTCTCGGGTTGCGTGCGATCCGCTACAGCCTTGCGCGCCAGGACATGTTCCTGGTGCAGCTGCGCGCGATGCTGCGCGCCTCGGCCAGCGGTCCGCTGCGCATCCTGCTGCCCATGATCACCCATGGCCACGAGGTCGACAGCACGAACGCGCTTCTCGAACTCGCTCGCCAGCAGCTGCGCGAAGAGGGCCTGGCCTTCGACGAGGGGGTCCAGGTCGGTGGCATGATCGAAGTGCCGGCCGCGGCGATGTCGGCGGCCTATTTCGCCAAGCGGCTGGATTTCCTGTCGATCGGGACCAACGACCTGATCCAGTACGCTCTCGCGATCGACCGTTCCGACCACACCGTGGCTTCCCTCTACGATTCCTTCCATCCCGCGGTGCTGCGCCTGGTCGCGATGACGATCCGCGCCGCCGATCGCGCCGGCAAGCCGGTGGCCGTCTGCGGCGAGCTCGCCGGCAATCCGCAGGCAACCCGCCTGCTGCTCGGCATGGGCCTGCGGCAGTTCTCGATGCATGCGGCGAGCCTGTTGCCGGTCAAGCGCGAGATCCTGCTGGCCGATACCGGCAGGCTCGCCTCGCGGGTGACCCGGCTGCTGCATTCCGACGACCCGGTGCGGGTGCGCGCGCAGCTCGGCAAGCTTGCAGCGGAGACCTGAATGAACGCTAACGGATCCGTCGGCGCAGTCGTGGCGCAGACCATGCGCTTCGATTCGCCGCTGGTGCTCACGAGTGGCGCGTCCCTGGACGACTATTCGCTGGTGTACGAAACCTATGGCGAGCTCAATGCGCAGCGCGACAACGCGGTACTGGTGTGCCACGCACTCAATGCCTCGCACCATGTCGCCGGCCATTATTCCGACCGGCCTCGTGAGCTCGGCTGGTGGGACAACATGGTCGGTCCGGGCAAGCCGGTGGACACCGACCGGTTCTTCGTCATCGGGGTCAACAACATCGGCAGCTGCTTCGGTTCGACCGGACCGGGATCGATCGACCCGCGGACCGGCGAGCCCTACGGACCCGACTTCCCGGTCGTCACTGTCGAGGACTGGGTGCACGCCCAGGCGCGCCTGGCCGATTGCCTCGGCATCGAGCGTTTCGCCGCCGTCATGGGCGGCAGCCTCGGCGGCATGCAGGCGCTCGCCTGGGCGCAGCTCTATCCGGCACGAGTCGCCCATGCGGTCGTGATCGCTTCGGCCGCCAAGCTCACGACGCAGAACATCGCCTTCAACGAGGTCGCGCGCCGGGCGATCATCAACGACCCCGATTTCCACGGAGGGCGTTTCTACCGGCATGGCGTCGTGCCCCGGCGCGGCCTCGAGGTGGCCCGCATGATCGGCCACATCACCTACCTGTCGGACGATGCGATGGCGGCCAAGTTCGGTCGCAACCTGCGCAACGAGGGCTACAGCTTCAGCTTCGGGGTGGATTTCGAGATCGAGTCCTACCTGCGCTACCAGGGGGAGAAATTCGCGAGCTATTTCGATGCCAACACCTACCTGCTGATCACGCGCGCACTCGACTACTTCGATCCGGCGCGGGCCACCGGCGGGCGGCTCGACGAAGCGCTCGCGCCGGTCACGGCCGACTTCCTCGTCGTGTCCTTCACCACCGACTGGCGTTTCGCCCCGGCGCGCAGCCGCGAGATCGTCGAGGCGCTGCTGTCGGCCAAGCGTCATGTCAGCTATGCCGAGATCCAGGCGGCGCACGGCCACGATGCCTTCCTGCTGGCCGATCCGCAGTACCACGGCATCGTGCGCGGCTACTTCGAGCGCATCGCGCGCCGCATCGGGAGGGGATCATGAACAATGGCCTGCGTCCCGACCTGGCCCTGATCGCCGACTGGATCGCGCCCGGCTCGAGCGTGCTCGATCTCGGTTGCGGCGACGGCGCCCTGCTCGACTGGCTGCAGCGCCACAAGGGCTGCCAGTGCTACGGCGTGGAGATCGACGACGAGCAGGTCCTGCAGTGCGTGCAGCGCGGCGTCGACGTCATCCAGCGCGACATCGAAGCGGGCCTGGGCATGTTCAAGAAGACCCGCTTCGACGTGGTGGTCTCGTCGATGGCGATCCAGTCGACCCATCGCACCGAGTACGTCCTGCGCGAGATGAGCGAAGTCGGGGCCGAGGGCATCGTTTCATTTCCCAACTTCGGTCACTGGTATCACGTGTGGTCGATCCTGCGCGGCCGCATGCCGGTATCGCGCGAGATGCCCTACCAGTGGTACAACACGCCCAACCTGCATCTCGCGACCCTGCGCGATTTCGAGGACCTGATGGGATCGCTCGGGCTCGACATCGTGGATTCGGCCTTCCTCGCCGATGGCCGGTCGGTCTCGGCCTTCGCGATCCTGCGCGCCACGCAGGCGATCTATCGTTTCCGGCGGCGCGGCGGGCAGGGCCCGCGGCCCTGAAGCCGGGCCGGGGTGGCTTCGCCCCGCGCGTCTAGCCGGAGTCGCCGGGCGGGCGCAGCCGCAGCAGCCGGCCCTTCGATTCGTCGAGCAGGTAGATCGCGCCGTCGGGACCCTGGCGGACATCGCGGATCCGCGCCCTGATCTCGTGGAGCAGGCGTTCGGCCTCCTGCAGGGCCTCGCCATCGCCCGCGAGGCGGATCAGGCGTTCGCCGGCGAGCGAGCCGGCGAGGATGTCGCCCTCCCAGTCGCCCCACTGGCTGCCGGTCACGAAGCTCAGGCCGGAGGGCGCGATCGAAGGCGTCCATTGCCACAGTGGCGGCTCGACGTCGGGCGCGCTGGTGCCCTCGCCGATCCGGAAGCCGCTGGCATACTCGCGGCCGAAGGTGATTCGCGGCCAGCCGTAGTTGCGCCCGGGACGGATCAGGTTGACTTCATCGCCGCCGCGCGGGCCGTGTTCATGGATCCAGAGGCCGCCGGTGCCGGGATGCAGCGCCGCTCCCTGCACGTTGCGATGTCCGTAGGACCAGATCTCCGGCAATGCGCCGCTGCGTGTCACGAAGGGATTGTCGCCCGGCACGCCGCCGTCGGGGCGCAGGCGCACGATCTTGCCGATGTGGGTCGACAGGTCCAGCGCCTGCTCGCGCAGGTCGTAGCGATCGCCGAGGGTCACGAAGAGATTGCCGTCGGGCGCGAAGACGATGCGCGCGCCCCAGTGGTTGTTGCCCCGGTGGGCTGGATGCTGCGCGAAGATCCGCTGCGCCGATTC
>Ga0172382_10004029_pt1 | contig 22768 bp, 17 predicted proteins | sample Leawel138RmetaG_FD_122245 | JGI IMG/M metagenome (GOLD analysis project Ga0172382, IMG submission 122245) | Leachate microbial communities from a municipal landfill in Southern Ontario, Canada - Leachate well 138R metaG | ecosystem: Engineered > Solid waste > Landfill > Unclassified | place... | reverse complement strand
GACTAGTCAATGAAATGGCCGAACTAGTCGGTATTAGTGACCAATTAGATAAAAAACCGGCAGAGTTATCAGGCGGTCAACAACAACGTGTTGCAATTGCAAGAGCCTTGGTCAAAAAGCCAGACGTATTATTGCTCGATGAGCCTCTTTCAAATCTAGATGCTCGTTTAAGACTACAAATGCGTGAAGAAATTAAAAGAATTCAAAGAGAAACGGGTATTACAACAATCTTTGTAACCCATGACCAGGAAGAAGCGATGAGTATTAGTGATTTAATGATCGTTCTTGATCTTGGTCGCGAACAGCAAATGGATACTCCGCAAGAAATTTATAACAGCCCCAAAAACTTATTTGTTGCTAGATTCTTAGGTAGTCCACCTGTTAATACGACTACAGCAGAAGTTATTAACAAGGAGATTAGAATTAACGGTCTAGTGTTAGATAAAACTAATGTTAAAGACGGCAAATATAATATCGGAATTAGACCAGAAGATTTTAGAATTGTTGAAAATGGTGTCTTTAATTTTAAACCAGAAGAAGTTGAAATTGAAGTCATCGGTCGTGACACGATGATTAGATTTGATTTTGGTGGCTCGCAAGTCCGTGCAATAGTTGATTCTGACAGTATCAAAGGTAAGGAAAAACTATCAATTGGAGTTAAAAAAGGTAAGGTGTTATTATTTGACACTGAAACTGGGCGTGTTGCTGTATGATGCAAAAAAGACAAACCCGTTTCAGAGTTAAACTAGCCTCAGCTAGATGGCAAGTTAGAAACTTTATGCAAGTAATTGGTGAAGGGATCAAAAAGGGATTATCAAAAATAGGTTTAGGTTTCCTTTTTAAACTACCACCTTTTACTAGGGCGATGATTTATTTATCACCAGCTTTAATAGTATTAGGCATATTTACCTTTTACCCAATCTTTAACTCATTCTTTATTTCCTTTTTATCGCAGTATAACATCTATACTGGAGAAATTGCAGGATATACTCTGTTTGATAACTACTTACAAGTATTAAGTCACCGAGACTTTTATCAAGCCGTTATCAATACAGCGGTTATCGCCTTTATTTCAGTTCCGATTACGATTGTCTTATCATTAGCTATTTCAGTCGCCTTAGCCGCAATCAAACCGCTAAAGGGACTTTTCCAAACAGTTTATTTCTTACCATACGTAACAAACTCGATTGCATTAGGTCTTGTGTTTGCATATATGTTTAGTGGAAACATTCATACAATGCACACACAGGTCAGTTTAGCCAACGCAATCATGAAGTGGTTAGGATTTGGACCAATCCCATGGTTAGGTATTGGAACAATTTACTGGTATGCAATGAGCGTTATCTTGCTTTATACAATTTGGAATGGATTAGCATTTAAGATCATTGTCTTCTTAACGGGAATCCAGAGTATCGATAAGCAATATTATCAAGCAGCTCAAATTGATGGAGCATCGAAATACAAAACATTTAGAAGAGTAACAGTACCACTTATCTCACCGATGATTTTCTATATTTTAATTACGTCCTTAATTGGAGCATTTAAAACATATTCATCTGTTGTTGCGATTGTTGGTGTAACTGGACGGATTACATCAGGAAGTACGGGATTTATTGATATGAGAACAATTGTTTTCTACGTATATAGCTTCCTTGAAAATCCAGGACAACCAGGTAATATGTCCTTAGCTGCAGCTGCATCAATCATTTTATTTGTCATTATCTTGTTCTTTACAGTTATCCAACTTCAGGTTGGTAAGCGTAGAGTTCACTATTAATAGGGGGGGAATCAGTATGAAACGAATTACGCCTAAAATCAAAAAACTTGATTTGATTGCTTCCTTAATAAACCTATTATACGTAGTAATCGCAATCACATTGATAATCTATTTATTTACAGCATTGTTTGTTCCCGAAAGAGCACTTTGGGAAAACCCACCAGTAAATTATAGATATGATTTAATCTTCGGAATAAGTATTGCACAGACAACAATGAATATCATTATCTCATTGTTAGTCGGATTTTTGATTATTGGAATTCCAATGACATTTAAGTCTTTTCAAAGATACTTTGATAAAAAGACGATTGAAGTTGATGAATGGTCCTATCGCCACCAATATCTACTATCATTTTTTGAAATTGTAACTTTAAATCCATTTAGTGCCGCGATTAGAATCTATTTAGGAAGGCATATTCAACTATATGTTTCCGAATATGGAATGAAACAAGGTTTAATCAACTCTTGGAAAGCTTTCAATAATGGACTGATTTCATCATATAGAGCCTTAAGAAATGCAGTAATCAAATTAGAAAGATTCATTAGATTACTATTCAAACGGATTATTCGGATGTTTATTGCTATTTTCCACGGAATTGTCTTCTTATTCAAATGGCTTTTGACACAACTAAAAGTGATAACACTAGCAATTGCTTTCCTATTTGTTAATAAAGAGTCTGCTAGATATCATAGATACTTGGATATTAAAGAAAAAGATAAGAAGGCATTAAAGGAATATCGCGCAAAACGCAAACAAGAACGAGTTGCTCATAAGAATGAGTTGATTGCGTTAAAGGAAAGTGCGAAAGACAGAGAAAAGACACAAGATGAATTAGATGAAATTACAAGAAAAGATGTTGTAATGAGGATTGTTAGAATCATTCTAACATACGGTACGCTCTCTTTTACCGCATTATTCATCTTCATTCCGTTTTATTGGATGATCATTACATCACTGAAAACCTACATTGATTCATCGATGACAAATAATCCATCATTCTTTGTTAGTTTAGCGGATATGCAATGGGTTAACTTCAAGATAGCACTAACTGAGTTTAACTTCCTAAGATATATTGGAAATACTGTTTTTGTCGGATTGACAACAATGTTTTTCACGGTGATTACAACAGTTTTAGCAGCATTTGCATTTTCGAGACTAGACTTTAAAGGAAAAGATTTTATTTTCTCATTATTATTAATGACAATGATGATTCCAGGAGAACTATATACAATTACGAACTATATTACCGTAAGTAGACTTGGATGGATTGATTCATTCTACGCATTGATTGTTCCATTCTCAGCAAGTGTGTTTTATATATTCTTCTTAAGGCAAACATTTAGACAAATTCCCGATACACTATACCGAGCAGCTAAGGTTGACGGCTGTAGTGATCTGAAATATTTAACAAGAGTTATGATTCCTATTGCCGCACCAACAATTGTTACAATTATTATCTTAAGTTCAATTGGTGCATGGGATGCATATATTTGGCCACAATTAGTTGGTAGAACGGATGCGACCAGACTAGTTTCGGTGGCATTAAGAAACGAAAATTTTTCAATCGGTGTAGGTTCCGACCAAAGACCGATGTATAACCTGCAGTTAGCTGCTACGACAATCGTGACAGTGCCATTGTTAATTGTATTCTTCAGTTTGAAAAAATACATTTTGGCTGGTGTTGGACGTAGTGGTACGAAAGGATAAGGAGGAGGAAAAAATGAAAAAAATATTTTCTTTATTGATTGTAGTACTTTCTACTATGGCTTTAGTAGCGTGTGTTACAATCGCAAACAAAGCGCCAGTATTAACTGGGGAAGGCTTTGATGCAAACGGAGTTAAATATGTCACAATTGATGCCGGAGATGATTTTGATCCGCTCGCTGGCGTAACCGCTAACGATGATCGTGATGGCAATTTAACAGATTCGATTATCGTAAGAGGGTGGGATGAAGAAACCAATAACAGCCCAGGAACCCACACAATTACTTTAACAGTTGCTGACAAAGAAGGTTTAGAAGCTACTTTAACAATTGAATTGACGGTTAGATCTGATAATCCAGATGCTCGTCCGCCAATTTTTGAAGGAGTAAACTTAAATCAGACATTCTATGTTGGTAGCGGAACTTGGAATCCTCTAGCAAACGTAATTGCTTGGGAAAATGAGGATAAGGAAACCGATATTACAGATACTATTGTAATAAGAGATACAGAAGGCGTTCATTACAGTCTTTCAGTACCGGGAACTTACACAGTTAGACTAAGAGTAACCAATGAAGCAGGAATCCAAGCAAACGTTGCGATCACACTTCGTGTAGTTCAACCAGATATTCCCGCCGAATTACCACAAGGAAAAGTCGAGATTGTCTTATGGCATGCGATGGGTTCTGATATTACAAACTGGATGAGACAAGCAGCGATAGACTTTAGAAATGAATATCAAGCGTTGGGGTATGATTTTACAGTTACTATTCCAAATGGAACAGGCAGCTATGATACACTTAAGGCAAATATGAGTAACGCGATCATTGAAAGGGACTTACCAAACATGATTCAAGGTTACCCAGACCATGTTGCTGAGTATTTGAATGGTGGAGCAATCCTAAACCTAAATCCATATATCGAACATGAAGTCTACGGATTACATGGTGCTGATGCATTAAGTGATATCCTAGAATCATATCGTCTAGAAAATCAACAATACTTAAGCGGCGGAACGTATTATTCATTGCCATTCAACAAATCAACCGAAGTATTGATTTACAACAAGAGTGCTTTAGAATATGCAGGTATTACTGATCCTGAAGATTTACCTAAAACATGGCAGGAATGGTTCGCCATTGCAGATGTATTAATCGAATATGGACAATTAAAGAACCCAACTGAGCCTAATCTGGTCAAAGCTGGTGCATATGACTCAAACGGTAATGGATTTATTACATTTACACGTCAGTTTAATGGTGCATACACAGCAATCAACCCACAAACATATCGTGGTCAGTATTTATGGCATACAAACGCTAATACGTTTGCAGCTATGCAGTTTGTAAAGGATCATAGAGATGTTTTTGTTACACCAGACTTCTGGGATCAAGAATATGCAACAACCCCATTTTCACAACAAAAAGTTGCATTTGCAATTTCTTCATCTGCAGGTGTTCGTCACAACCAAAATGCAATTGAAGGATTACCAGCAGGGGCAGAGAAATTTGAGTTAGGCGTTGCACCAATTCCATATAATGGTGATAGACCTCAAGATAGAGCAGTCATTCAGCAAGGAACAAACATTAGCTTAACTGATTCAGGAACAAGAGAACAAAAACTAGTTTCCTGGCTATTCCTTAAATATTTAATGAGAACAGACGTCACAGTTGATTTCGCAATCGCTACAGGATATTTCCCAGTTAGAGAAAGCGGATTTACAAGCGATAGATATGTTCAGTTCTTAAATCAAACCCTACCAAACATGACAGCACTTCAAAAAGCGAATGCATTATCAGCTAAGGCCGCAAATGAGCAAAGAGATTATTTCTTCTTTGACCCAGCCTTTGTCGGATCATCAAGAGCAAGAACCGAAGTTGGACTGGCGTTCCAAATGATTATTACTGGGGATGGAAACATTCAGGTAGCGTTAGATCGAGCCTATAGTGAATCAAGTTTAGGCTCCAATTAAGGTAACAAGGATTTATTTTAGATAGATAAAACAAAATGGGTTATGAAAGATTTATAACAAAAACGGAGGTAAAAAAATGAAAGGGAAGGCAAAAGTATTTAGGTTTTTGCTAGTAGCAATACTAACATTAACTATGGTATTTGTTGTTGCTGCCTGTAAGAAAAATACCGATGAAGCTGACGTTGCAGAAGCAAAAGAAGCATTAACAATCGGGTATACGGGTGCCGATAACGAGAACAGCGTTACACAGAAGTTGACCTTACCAACTACAGGATTAAAAGAAGTCACAATTACTTGGACATCTTCACATCCGCAAGTGGTATCGATAACTGGTGATGTAACAAGACCAGCAGTAGACACTGTTGTAACCTTGACCGCAACCTTGACAAAGGGTGAGGAAGATGATACAAAAGAGTTTATTGTTAAAGTGATTAAGGCTCCAGTGGTAACAACCCCACAAGAAGCACTTGATGCACTTGAAATTACTGGTGAAGACTTAGAGGAAGAAGACGGTATTTATACTACAACTCAAAACGTTGTACTACCGACAACTTCATTAGGTATGGCTGTAAACTGGGAATCATCATCAACAGCAATTAATGTAGCTGGTACAGTAACAAGACCAGCATACGGTGAAAACAACGTTAGAGTAATCTTAACTGCCTATATTGGTAGTTTGGAAAAAGAATTTATCGTTGACGTAATTGCTATCCAAGTGATGCCTATTGCGGCTGTATTAAGCCAAGCACATACTCAATTAATTTTAGCTTCAAACGAAGTTGTTGAAAACATCACGCTTCCCACTGCTATTGTTGTTGAAGGTGTTCATGGTGAATTATATACCACTAGTGTTACATGGGTTTCATCAGACACTAGTCACATTTCTAACGCAGGTGTTGTAACTAGACCTGGTTTAGAAGATCCGGACGTAATTGTTACTTTAACAGCAACAATTACATTTGAGAATCAAACAACAACAAAAACAATCCAAATTAGAGTTTTAGCAGAATCTGAACCATATGAAGAGTTTGATACTTTCTTAGAAGCTGAAGCTTACTTCCTAGATGATATCGATGGCGAAGCAGAACGCAGATATGTTAAGATTTTCAACGTCTCAGTTATTGGACGTATGGATGATGGATTAATGTTCGTTGATAGTGAAGGAAGCGTATTCTTTGCATTTGGTAGTAGCAGTAACGCATATCGTAATGCTGAACAAGGCAAACTATATGATGTTATTGGTAATTTAGCATACTACTTTGGTGTAACTCAGATCAACGGAACTGGCTCAGCGTTTAGTCGTCAACCAACCATATTGATTGAAAAAGAAGGCGATCCAGTAACAGTAGAACCAACTGTTGTTGAACATCTAACGGATTTATTACCAGAAGAAATGCCAACTTATTCACTGACAAACATGATACACATGGAATACTTAACACTTGATGCCAAGATTTATGTTAAGAGCACACTTGATGACTATGGGGTATTCTTGTTAGATGTTGATTATGATGGCGATTTCACAGATATTGATGCAAACTCAAGTCCAAAGACACCATATAACAATTTAGGTGTTGTTGTGTACTACACATCAAACAAAAATGCTTTAATTCCGTTAAACGGACTAACAGTAACAATTGATGTAGTATTATACGGATTAAGAGATGATCGTAACATTTATAACGTAGCATTCTTAGGCGAAATTGAAGATATAATCATTCATGAAATGACTGATGCACAAGCAGTTGCAGCGGTTAAACAATCCCTAGATATGACAACCCCAAGACAATTCCCAGCTGCTGGAACAATTTCATTACCATCAGAATTATTAGGAACCGAAATTGTTTGGACATCTGATAATGAAGATGTTATTTCAACAGATGGCACAGTTACACCAGTTGCAGGCGAAAGAATTGCAGTTAAATTAACAGCTGTAATTTCTATGGGTGAAGAAGAAGACACACTTGAAATAACGGTAATGGTTGGCGAATTACCAATACTTACCGTTGAAGAAGCTCTAGAGATAGAACATACGGATAACATTAAGGTTAAAGGTACAATCGTTGGATTTAGTGCCAATAACACTGTTGTTCTTCATGATGAAACTGGAGCAATAGCAATATTTATTGGTGGCGCAACTTCATCTGATATTGCAGACCTAATTAAAGGAGCAATTGGACAAGTTGTAATTCTTGAAGGATCAAGAACCTCCTATGGAGGATTAGAACAGATTCAAAATATCGTTGACGTGGTTATAACTACTGAACAAGCTCATATCGAAAAAGTTGATATTACAGAATTAGCTTGGACTGCAGAAGTGCTATTACCTCATCAAAGTAAATTAGTATCAATTGTTGATGGAACAGTTACTAATGTTAGCATTGATCAATATAATAACGTAGCAGTAACAATTACATTAGGTGAAAAATCTATTGTTATTAGATGGGATTCAAGAGTTGCATTAACAGGTGGAGTTAACGTATTAGCTACAGCAGTGGTCGGTGATATCATTAATGTTATTGACGCACCACTTGGATGGACAAGTAATAACCCACAAATTGGATATTATGTTTCAGGTCAAGTTACATTAGAAGCAGATCCAAGCCTTGAAAGATTTGACGTAATATTTATGGATGGCGAAGAAGAAGTTGAGGCTATCGAAGTCGTTGAAGGAAGAATTATTTTAGAATATCCTCCAATGTTTAAAGAATTATTTATCTTCACAGGCTGGTTTACAGATGAAGAACTCACACAAGAATGGGATCTTGAAGCAGCAGTTGAAGAAGACTTAATATTATATGCTGGCTGGGTAGAAATTGAAGTTTACAGTCACTTTACATTTGGGTCTATTGCTCAAACTGGGTACAGCCAAGGAACGCTAGAGTTTGAAGGAATTACAATCAGTAAAGATCGTGTTCAAATCAACGTTTCAGGATTTGCACCACATACTGATAACGAACCAATGTTGGTTTTTGCCCCAATTAATACAGTAAATAGAGCATATGCAATCTTTGATTTCAGTGGAGAAGAATATGAAGGTTTAAACAGAATTTCATTTGCTCTAGCTGCTTGGTCCTATGGCGGAGGTACTCCATCATTTGAAAAGATTAAGACACTAGCAAACCCACGCTTTACAGTCGAAGTTCTTGACGGTGAAACTTGGAAAGTTATTAAAACAATTGAGTTAAAGACAACCTTGAAATTTGAAGAGTATGTAACAATTTATGTTGATACAGAATTTGGAGCTGCTGAATATAGAATTAGCTACATCGCTGAAGATGCGGCCTCAGGAAACACTACACAAGCGGCAGTTCTTGATGACTTGAAATTGTACCGTGAAGTAGTAGTATATGAAAATCCTGTAACAATTTCATTCTTATCAGAAGAAGAGGTTTACTCTGAAACCGTAATAGAATCTGGCACAGCAGTTAAAGCACCAACCAATCCAACAAGAGCAGGATTTAACTTCTTAGGATGGGCGCTTGAGGGTGAAACAGATTTATACAATTTCGAAGAACTAGTAACTGAAGATATTGTTTTAGTTGCACAATGGGTTGCAGTAGAAGAATTAACCATAGCAGAAGTTAAACAAGCAACAGCAGGTACTTGGGTTAAGATTACAGGAGTAGTAACGGGATTTACCGAGTTTACTTCTTATGGAAACCGTGATTACGTATATATCCAAGATGAGACAGGAGCTATCCTATTATATAGAGCAGCAATTGAAACTCTTGCAGTTGGAGATGTTTATGAAGTTGTTGGTAAATTGGCAATTTTCAATGGATTATTCCAAATTGATCCAGTAGGAGCAATTTACACACCGAGCGAAGAAGTAATAGCAGTACCAGATCCAATTGTAGTTACTGATTTAGAAGTTTTAGATGTAGATTACCAAAGCTTAAGAATTAGTTTTGAAGCAGTAGTTAAGAGTGTTTCAGCTAACGGGCAAAGTTTGGTGGTCACAGTAGATGAAGTTGATATTACTATTAGATCAAGCTCAAGCCAATCAACTAACCCAATAAATGCTCATTTATTAACAGCAGAAGTTGGACAAACTGTTTCTGTAGTTGGAATCTATGTAGGGTGGTATAATGGAGCACAATTAGTTCCTTATACAGTTGAAGAAGTTGTGTTTGTTCCGTTAACAGACGAACAAAAAGTAGCACTTGATAAAGCTGCTTTAATACTACTTGAAACATACACAACAGAATTTACTTTACCAGTTTTAGGAGCAAAGGGTTCAACTATAACTTGGACAGCAGATCCAGAAGCCAACTTAGTTGATGGTAAATTAGTTATTCCTGAAGAAGGCGAAGTTACAGTAACTTTAACAGCTACCTTGACATTAGGTGAAGAAACAGATACCAAAGTGTTTGAAGTTGTATTAAAAGTAGCAGGTGAAGAGGAAAATGATCCAATTGAAATTACTGCAGAGTATCCGGGAGGTTCTACTACTAATATGAAGGCAGGCAACAACGCAGAAACACTTGGATTGGATGAAACTATTTTTACGGTCACAAGTATTGAAAGAAGTCCCAACCCATTACATATAGGCTTAAATACAGCAGGACAAATTAGATTATATAATGCCACTGATTTTGGTAATACACTATCTATTTCTATTGCTGAAGGATACACAATTACAAATGTTGAGTTTGTGTTTGGTGCAACTGTTACAAGTGCAAAAATTATGACTGGTACAGATATACAATTTGAAGGTGCATTAACAGCAAACAGCACACTAAGTTATGAAGAGCTAGATGTAGATACATTTAGTATCGAAAATATAGGGACAGCACAAATTTATATATTACAAATCAAAATCACATATATACCGTCTTAATGTTTAACTAACAATAATTTCACAGAGTAACACAACAAAAAGACTTGGAACTTACATTTGTAAGAACCAAGTCTTTTATTTTCAATGTATCTATACACAAGCTTATTATATAAATCATTATATAACAAAGAATCATGCTAAATATGTTATAATATTTACACAAGAAGCAAAGAAAAGAGGTTTATAAAATGCTAAAAAGAGTTTATAGCACCTTAGTTATTATATTGCTTACAATAACATTAGTTGCTTGTGGTAATGGTAAAAGCAATAAAGTACAATTACCGGTATTAAACGGTCTAACAAGATCACAAATAACAACAGAACTTAATAACTTAGGAGCAACCTTCGAGTTTATTGAAGAAAATAATTTTAATATTCCAGAAGATCAATTTATTAGATACGGCAACGGACTAGCAGCAGGAATGACTGTTGATTTATCCGAAACGGAGCTTTTAATATTTATTGCTGTGCATAAGATTCTACTGCCAGATTTAACTGGTAGAACCGAGATTCAAGCTGCACAAGCTCTAATTGGACTTAAACTTCAATATAGTGTTACATACCGTGATACAACTGAACATGAACCGGGATTATTCATTGAGTACGGCGGATCATTCCATATTGGTCAAGAGATGCAAGAAGGATCTATTGTGTCAATTGTTATAGCCAGATATCCAGCATCTTATCAATCACCGATCTTTATTTCCAAATATATGTCGGGAACCGGATTCAACCGTGCAATTGAAATATACAACTCATTGGATGTAGAAGTTTCAGTTGCAGGATACAGATTATCATTTTATTTAGATGGCGATGATGAAGAAACCAACGCTTTTGTTATTCCAGAAGGAACGAAACTAAAAGCTAATGAAACACTGTTAATAGTGCACCCGGAAGCAGCAAGCGATCTAATAGCGAAAGCGGATATCTTATCTGATGAACTGACATTTGTTGGTAAAGACTATATAAAATTGCTTGATCACAGAGGATCTTTTATTGATGAGTTCGGACTTTACGAAGTTTATGTATTGCTTTTTGCTAATCGAATTATGGTTAGAAACGAAAACATTACTGAATCAAGCTTAGAGTTTTCCAATAGTGATTGGGATACATACCATAGAGATTATATTGAAATTTTGGATAGTCATCCAACACCTTTCCCAGAATCGTTTACTTTCTTGCAAGAAGATTTAGAGCTTCCTGGTGGTTTTAGTACACCAAGAGGAATGGTAGAAGTTGAGTTTGACAGGGTTGCCGATGGTGACACTGCTTACTTTACGCCGGGATTCATGGGGGATGATAGAGTAAGATTTGGTGGTATTAACACACGTGAGATGAGCGCACCAGATGAAAAGGATAGAATTTTAGCACAACAGGCAAGTAATTATTTAGATAGTCTGTTAGCTAATGCAACAACAATCTATGTTCAACATGATCCATATTTAGGAAAAAACGAAACTTATGGCAGAAGTTTAGCACTTGTGTGGGCGAACGGAAAATTAACGAATTATTTAATGGTACTAATGGGACACAGTGAAAACTTCTATTCAGATTCAGATGAGACATTTGTATATAATGGTGTAACATTAAACGAGTGGTTTAGAAAAGCCGAGGCAACAGCTAGAGCACAACAAATAGGAATATGGGCTAGGTAATGAAATATTTTAAAGCAATCTTATTTACACTATTAATGTCATTGATTTTCTTTGGAGCAATCATTTTTTCAGAAGGAGTCTATGCTGCCAGAAAAATGGCAGAGATTATAACTGCTGCAACCAATGAAGAAAACTATCACATTTTATTAAGAGCTAATTTTCAAAGTAAAGAACCGATTATAGATGAAACAGTAACAAACTCCGATTTCACCTTAAAGATTTTAGGTTATGAAACCGCTGCGGTAGTTGATGGTGAGTTAAAGAGCTTTCTTGAATTTATCATTATTACAACGGAAGGTGAAATGGGGTACGTAACCGATATGGAAGCTACGCTTAAAACGAGTGATGAGGAAATATCAATCTGGTTTTTGAAGTACTTTAATTTAGAAGTATATTCAGTGATGACTGACCCAGCTACTTATAATGTTCTTGAGATATCCGATATTTTTAAAGAAGATACGACAATTTTAGAGATGCTGGTATTGAAATATACTCCAGAAAACGCAACTGAAAAAGCAGAAATGATAATGGATATTCAAAAGCAAAAAAGTGATTTTGTTTTTGAAAGCACACTACTTGATTATTATATGGATAACGATAACCGTTATCCAACGATAGAGACAGAAGAGATTAAGTTATATCAAGCAGTGAGAATTAATACCTTTTCAACACTAATGATTTCAGGAGGAATTACGTTAGTTCTAATTGCACTGTTTACTTATTATATCTATTCGGTTAGACCAAGAAGAAAACTTGGTAAAGCCAAGCCTTCGATTAACTTACGTAAAGATATTGCTAAACTGAATCAAAGTGATAACAATCAAAAAGAGAATGAATAATAAGGAAAAAGCGATGAATAAAATCGCTTTTTTCACCAAAATATGCTATACTAATATAATCTAAAAAAAGAGGTAATCAGCCTATGGATTTAAGAAAACAAATTATCGATAAAATTGAAAAATATGAGAAAATCATCATTCATCGCCACAAAAGGCCAGACATGGACGCAATCGGAAGCCAATACGGTCTTTACCTACTATTAAAAGAGAATTACCCCCAAAAGGAAATATACGTAGTAGGTGATTTAAATGATATGGTTTATGAAGCGAAGATGGATGATATATCTGACCAGATATATCATGGTTCATTAGTAATTATTACCGATGTATCGGTTGTGAAGATGATTAGTGATGATCGCTATAATCTTGCAGCAGAAATTATCATTATTGACCATCATCAAAATGATACTGATCTACCAGATGTTTCAATCTTCTACCGCAATGCTACATTTGCCTCAGCAGCAGAAATGATTATTGATTTAGCACGTTTTGCTAAATATAAAATCACACCAGAAGCAGCAACCTATCTATATGGAGGAATGGTTACCGATACAGGACGTTTCCTATTTTTGAATGAAGCAAGCCAAACATTTGAATTAGCCGCATACATTACAAAATTCAAACCTAGCATTCAACCCTTCTATGATTATCTATATACCGAGCCGCTTATCAAAAGACAAGCGAAGAATTTGTTTTCTTCCTTTGAAATTACCAGAAACGGCGTTGCATACAGAAAAAACAGTGATGCTATCCTAAAACAGAGCGGTTTGGATTTTCAAGCAGTCAGTCGTGGAATGGTTAATCAAATGGCGGGAATTAAGGAAATCCCCATCTGGGCCAACTTCACTGAAGACATTGAAAACAATGTAGTAGTCGGTGAGTTTAGATCAAGAGGAATAACAATAGTTGATATCGCAAAAAAATATGGTGGTGGTGGACACAACCACGCCTGTGGTGCAACATTAAAAAACTGGGATGAAGTGGACTTGGTTTTAAAAGACTTAGATGAGAGGGCAAAGAGAAATGATTAAGATACTGAACAAGATAAAAGAATATGAAACAATCATTATTCACGGACACAAACGACCAGACGGAGATTGTTACGGTGCACAGTTTGGTCTAAAAGACATTATTAAAAACTCATTTCCCCAAAAGAGGGTTTATGTAGTTGGTGAAGTGTCAGACTTTGTTAGCTTCCTAGGTAATATTGATACAATTGATGATTCAGTATATAACGGAGCGCTATCAATTGTAGTTGATACAGCAGTTGTTAATCGGATTAGTGATAAACGCTATGCATTAGGAAAAGAAATCATTAAAATTGATCACCATATACCAGTAGATGATTACGGCAATATCCGTTGGGTAGACACAAACTTCCCCTCATGTGCACAAATGATTGCGTATTTTTATTCGCAATTCAAAGATGAGTTAAAACTATCATTAACAGGAGCAACAGCCCTTTACACAGGAATTGTTACAGACACGGGAAGATTTCGTTTCCGCGGTGTCTCGCCCTTAACTCATCAAATAGCTGCTCTTTTATTGTCTAAGGGAGTCGATATTGAATATATTGACCTAAAGTTAAGCCAGGAATCACTTAAGACAATTGCCTTAAAGGGTTATATTTATAGCAACTTTGTTCAAAGAGAAGGCTTTGTTTATGTAAAATTAACAAGGGATGTTATTGATAAATACGAAGTATCTGATGAAGAGGCTGCAGCAACCGTCAACTTATTATCAGGAATTGAAGGTTTTCCGGTTTGGGCGTTGTTTATTGAATATCCCAATGAAATTAGAATTCGGCTTCGTTCATCAGGACCAAACATTGATAAACTCGCCAATCAATATGAAGGTGGCGGACATGCCAAGGCGTCTGGTGCAAGACTATCTTCATGGGATGAACTGCCAAACTTTATTAAAGATGCAGAAGAACTTGTCAAGAACTATGAATCACTGTGAAAGAATCATTACAGACAAACCGCTTAGATTGCTTCATGAAATTGAAAGAAGTCTAATAACCACTTATCGGAAAGATATCTTTAAACCTTTTGTTAAAGCCATTAACGAGTATTTATTAATTGAGCCCGGAGATAAGATTGCAGTCGCAATCTCGGGTGGAAAAGACAGTTTGATTTTAGCAAAGCTATTACAGGAGTTAAAAAGACATAATAAGATCCCTTTTGAATTGAAATTCATCAGTATGGATCCCGGTTTTCTAAATGAAAATAGAGTGGCATTGGAAAAAAATTGTCAATCTCTAAATATCCCAATTGAAATCAAGGAATCTAACATCTTTAGGGTCATTGAGAAAATAGCAAAAGAGCAGCCCTGTTATATGTGCGCAAGAATGCGCAGAGGTTTTCTTTACAAACATGCCCAAGACTTAGGCTGTAATAAATTGGCACTAGGACATCATTTTGACGATGTAATCGAAACAACACTTCTAAGCATGTTCTATAACGGTCAGTTTAAAACAATGGTTCCTAAACTTCATGCAGAAAACTTTGAGGGCTTAGAATTGATAAGACCATTATTGCTTGTTAAAGAAAAAGACATAATTCGTTGGGTTAAATACGCGGGCATTAATGCAATGAATTGTGGTTGTACAGTTACAGCAGAGAAAACAGCGTCAAAAAGAAGAGAAGTAAAAGAATTGATCAAAACATTGAAAAAACTTAATCCTGATATTGATCAGGCAATTTTCACATCAGCAACCAATGTTAACATTGATGCGATCTTAGGGTATTATCAAGGTGAGAATAAGATTCATTTTAATGATTTATATAAAGAGAGGAAAAATAAATGAGAGAACTAATTTTAGATTTTAATTTAGACTGGATGGATATTGCAGTTAAAATATTTCTACCACTTACCATTACTTTCATTGTTGCAGGCATCATCGGTCTAGAAAGACAAAATGTTGGTAAAGCAGCTGGAGTTTCTTCGCACATTTTAGTGGCGATGGGAAGTGCTGGGATCGCAATTATGCAGCGTTTAATGTTTGAATACCATTTAAGTCTAGGCTTGGATGTAGATGGACAGAGAATCATTGCTCAGGTTGTAACTGGTATCGGTTTTGTTGGTGCAGGTGTCATCATTAAAGATCAAAGCAGTGACACGATTAAAGGCATTACTACCGCAGCGACAATTTGGTCAACGGCAATGGTTGGCTTAATTCTTGGTAGCGGCTATATTTTGGTTGGAACGATCATTGGTCTCTTTCTAGTAATTTTTGTCCTTGCAAGAGATTTTACAAGAGGATTTAACCCATTTAAACCACCAGCACACGGTGAAAGAGAAGCGGAAGATCATCATTAACAATGAACACTGATACAATTGCCGCAATTTCAACAGCATATGGGACAGCAGGAATTTCTGTAATTCGTGTTTCTGGACCAGAAGCTATTACAAAAATTAATCAAATCTTTAAAGGTAAGGACTTAACCGGAGTTTCATCACATACAATTCATTATGGTCACTTACGCGACAAAAAAAACACAATAATCGATGAGGTTATGGTGTCTGTTTTACGTGCGCCTAAAAGTTTTACCACAGAAGACATGGTTGAAATCTCAACTCATGGCGGTATTTTGATTACCCAAAAAGCATTAGAGGTAATTCTTGATCAAGGAATTAGGCTTGCAAATCCGGGTGAATTTAGCGAAAGAGCATATCTTAACGGTAGAATTGATTTAGTTGAAGCTGATTCGATTATGGATTTAATCCATGCAAAAAATGAAAAGGCAATTGAAGTTGCTAATCTAGGAATTCAAAAGCATACTTCACAACTGATTAAGGATCTAAGGTCAAAGCTATTGACGTTAATTGCGAAAATAGAAGTCAATATCGACTATCCTGAATACGATGAAGCTGAAGTGATGACTAAAGAAATCATTAAGCCGGAAGTTGAAGATTTGCTTAAAGAGATGGAAATCATTCTAAAGGAATCATATAAGACACAACTGATTACACAAGGTGTTAAAACAGCGATCATCGGTCGACCAAACGTTGGCAAAAGCAGTTTATTGAATGCTTTATTAAATGAAGAAAAAGCGATTGTCACCGATATTGCAGGCACGACAAGAGATTTAGTGGAAGCAACAATTCATATTGGTGGAATAATGTTAAACTTAATGGACACCGCCGGTATTCGTACAACCGATGACTTTGTTGAAAAAATCGGTGTGGAACGATCCGTTAAGGCATTGAATGAAGCTGAGTTAGTTTTATTAGTTTTAGATCAAAGCGATGAATTAACCGATGAAGATTTTAAACTAATCGAAATGACAAAACATAAAAGCAGAATTATCATTGGTAATAAATCTGATTTGCCAACACGCCTAAAGTTAGAACATGTTCTACCTGTTTCAAGCCGTTATAAGAAAGGCTTAAAAGATTTAGAAAAGGAAATCTTTAAAATCTTATCTTTGGAAGACTTGGAAAAGCGAAACTATCATTACTTAGCAAACGCAAGACACATTCAGAAGGTAAAAGAAGCCAAACAGGCTCTAAGCGCTGTTTTAGCAAGCATTGAACAAGCGATGTCAGTTGATATACTTGCGATTGATTTAAATCGAAGCTGGCAGCTGTTGGGAGAAATATTAGGCGAATATTTCCAGGAAGATTTGTTAAACGAATTGTTCTCTAAGTTTTGTTTGGGCAAGTAAAAAACCAACACTTAAAAACACTTAAATATGATATAATAATAACGAATAAGAAAGCGGGGAAGACGATGAGCTATATTGCATTATACCGTGCCTATCGACCAAAATCATTTGACGAGGCAGTCGGACAAAGAGTTATAATTCAAACCTTAAAAAATGCAGTAATGCATCATAAAATCGGCCACGCCTATTTGTTTAGCGGACCTAGAGGAACCGGAAAAACAAGCTTAGCAAAAATCTTTGCTAAAGCTGTTAACTGTTTGAATCCGATTGAAGGTAATCCGTGTAACACTTGTTCAATGTGTCAGGGAATCGATTCAAATGACATCGCTGATGTCATTGAAATTGATGCTGCATCAAATAATGGTGTCGATGAGATTCGGGAATTAAGAGACAAAGTAAAATATATGCCAAGCGCGGGAAAGTACAAGGTTTATATTATAGATGAAGTTCATATGCTAACAACAGGGGCGTTTAACGCTTTGTTGAAAACATTGGAAGAACCACCCAAACATGTCATCTTTATTTTAGCGACAACCGAAGTTTACAAAATACCAGCCACAATTCTTTCACGTTGTCAACGGTTTGATTATAAAAATATTGATGTTGAAGATATGTTGGAAAAACTAACCGAAATTGTTGAAAAAGAAAAGATTAAGATTGACAAAACGGCCATTTTAGCGATTGCTGAAAGTGCTGAAGGTGGCTTAAGAGACGCAATTTCCCTTTTAGACCAGACCGTCTCTTATGCAAAAGACAAAATTACTGAAGAGGATGTTTATCAAGTTTCTGGCCATGTTTCTAAACGATCACTGGCAGATATTCTAGAAGCTCTACTAAACAAAGAAATTGGTCAAGCGATGAAGATATTAAACGAATTACTAAATTTAGGAAAAGAGATTCCTAGAATAGTCAATGATTTGATCTTATCGCTACGTGATATTCTGTTGGAAAAAACAACCATAGTCGAACAACCAAAATTTGAAAAGATCGCCAATCAAGTTTCAATTGATAAGGTTTACTTCTTCTTAGAGGTTTTAAAACAGTTACAGCAAGATATTAAATGGACGCACCAAAAAAGAGCTTATATTGAATTAGCTTTAATTAAGATGGTTGAGCATCAATCAATTAAGACAATTGATCATGAAGCAAGCATCCTCGATTTAAAACAAACCGTCCTAGAACTTAGAAAAGCAATTGAAACTAGACCAGCACCACAGGAAAAAGTTCAAAAACAGACTAAAAAGACTTTGGTTACGGTTAAGGATGTTGAGCAAATCTTACACAATGGTGATAAGGATAAAAAAGAACTGTTAAAAAATTCCTGGTCCCATTTAGCAAATTATCCTAAAAAACATTTAAAGATGACTGCGTATTTGTTATCACAGGCTGAGTTGGAAGCAATTTCATCCGAAATGTTGCTGGTTTATGATGATTTAGTTTTATGCAAGAAAATAATGGATCCAGATATTAAAGATGAGGTATTGCAGATCATTAACAGTAAAAATCATCTAATTGATGGTTATATCGCGATCCAAAGATCAGATTGGGAAAGATTAAAAGAAGCTTACATTAAAGGTTTTACTAAAGGTGAAAAGAAACCTAAGTTACCCCAAATTGATTTAAACTTATACTTAGATGAAAATAAGCAAGAAGAAGAACCTGATCACCTTCGTTTAGCAAAAGAATATTTTGGTGTTGATAAAGTTACAATAAAGGAGTGAGGAATATGAATCCAAATATGTTGAATAAATTAAAGAAAATGCAAAAGCAAATGATGGATGCACAGGAAAGTTTGGAAAGAAAAGAGTTTTTCGGTAAAGCAAGCGGTGTAACGGTCATTATGCAAGGAACAAAACAGGTTATCGATGTTCAGATCAATCCAGAAATGGTTGAAGAACTTGAATTACTACAAGACTCAGTTTTACTAGCTGTTAATGACGCACTTCGTCAAATTGATAAAGAAACAGAAGAAACAATGGGTCAATTTAGCGCCGGCATGGGCGGGTTTGGGTTTTAATGTATCCCGAGATCTTAAAAAAACTGATGCTTGATCTGCAGAAACTACCAGGCATTGGTGAAAAAACTGCCGAGCGATTAGCACTTCATCTTTTGACACAATCAAAAAATGAAGATGTTTTGGCTTTTTCAGAACATTTGGCGAAAGTTAAATCAGAAATTATCTTTTGTCCTGTCTGTCATATGATCACAGATCAATCACCATGCTCAATTTGCAGTAATCCGCAAAGAGATCACGAAACAATGATGATTGTTGCTGACGCGAAAGATGTCTTTTCACTTGAGAAAATGCAAACCTATCACGGGGTATATCACGTCTTAGGCGGTTTAATTGATTTTTCAAGAGGAATGACAGAACAGGATTTAAATATCAATTCACTCTTAGATCGCGCCCCCAAGATGAAGGAATGCATTATCGCAACCAATAGTACGGTTGAAGGCGAAATGACAGCTAAATTTTTAAAAACAATTCTAAACGACTATGATTTAACAATAACTCGTTTAGCGTATGGCATACCTGTCGGCTCAGACTTAAAGTATGCTGATGAACAAACTTTAAGCAAAGCGGTCGAAAATAGACAAAAATATTAAAAAAAGGAGAAAACCAAATGTTAGAAACAGTTAAAAATTTTATTCTACGGATATTAGGCAGTCTGGATGGTTTTATTGGTGGTATTTTTAAAATAGACCAAAATTTCTTTGATCTATACACGAAGTATGTTGTACCCCTACCTGAAGTTGTAAAAGTTTTAGGTGTTGTGTTTTTAGCAATCGTAATTGTTTTAGGGGTTATCTCATTTGTTAAAAAACTATTCAAGTTGTTTCTTGTTTTAGCGATCATCTTAGTGATTGTCTTTGTTTTAACACGGCTATAACACAAAAACACTTGCAATATGAAGGTTATTGCGATACAATAGATACGGTTTTTTAGGAGGCATAAATGAGCAATAAATTAAGCAAACTTGCAATGCGTGATGTTGCAGAGGTTTTGTTAAAAGAAAATAAGGATCCAATGAGCATTCATGACTTACTTCAAAAGGTTGCTAAAGTAAAAGGCATTGAAGAAGATGACGTCGATAGACTGACACAACTTTACTTGGACATTACCCAGAGTGCAAAGTTTGTTTATTGCGGAGATGATCTTTGGGATTTAAAGGAACGCAATTTAGAGATGTGGGATAAAGATGGCTATGCCTTCGTTCAAGCTGAGGCAGAAGCAATCGAAGAAGACGAAGATGAAGAGGATTTAGACTTCACTGAATTTACTCTACCAGAAGAAGATGAAGAAAAGCCTGTTGTTGATGATGATGAGGATATTGAACCAGATATCGATGAAGAGGAATTAGAAGACGAAAAAGAGTACATAAAAGTTGAATTACCACTTAAGTCAACCGATGATGACGATGATGACGATGATGAAATTGAGATTTTTGACGAAGAAGATTACGATGAAATCATGGACGACTATGAAGATATGTACGATGACGAATAAGAAAAATATCGATAATAAGAGGTTGTATGTTTTTTAAAGTTTTGTTATAATAAAAAAGGGCACACTAAGTCTCCCATAGAGGGAGACTTTTTTGTTAAACTAGGAGGATTTTTTATGACTAAGTATATATTTGTAACCGGTGGCGTAGTATCAAGCATTGGTAAGGGAATTACTGCATCTGCAATCGGCCAGCTTTTAAAATTAAGGGGTTTAAAAGTTTACATGCAAAAATTTGATCCATACATCAATGTTGATCCAGGCACAATGAGTCCATATCAGCATGGCGAAGTTTTTGTGACCGATGATGGTGCTGAGACGGATTTGGATTTAGGACATTATGAGCGTTTCATTGATGAAAATCTAAGTAAACAATCAAGTATCACAACAGGAAAAATCTATCAATCAGTAATCAAAAAGGAACGAAGAGGCGATTATGAAGGAGGAACTGTCCAAGTTATTCCTCATATTACAGATGAAATAAAAAAGAAATTGATTGATGTTACAAAGCATACTAATCCTGATGTTGTAATAACCGAGATTGGTGGTACGGTCGGTGATATTGAATCACTTCCTTTTTTAGAAGCGATTAGACAAGCCAGACGTGATTTTGGTTATGAAAACACAATGTATATTCACCACACATTACTACCATACTTAAAAGCAGCAAACGAGATCAAAACAAAGCCAACCCAACACAGCGTAAAAGAATTAATGAGTTTAGGTATTCATCCTGACGTAATTGTCTTAAGAAGTGAGGTTGAAGTTCCTAAAAGCGTTAAAGAGAAAATCGCTTTGTTCTGCGATGTTAAAGAGGATGCGGTCTTTGAATCCTTAGATGTGGATGTGTTATATGAAATAATCATTAACCTTCATCAACAAAAAATTGACGACACTATCTTAGCTCATTTCAAATTTAAGGATAGACCAGCTGCTGATTTAAGCAAATGGAAACACTTTATTAATTTGATTAAGCAAGCAACCAAAGAATTAAAGATCGGTTTAGTTGGCAAATATGTTAGTTTAAATGACGCATACTTATCAGTAAGTGAAGCGTTAAAGCACGCAGGTTATCATCAAAATCATAAAATTAGTCTTAAATGGATTGATGCTGAAAAAGTTGATTTAAATAATGTAAAATCATTTTTATCAGATTGTGATGGTGTTTTAGTTCCGGGTGGCTTTGGTAAAAGAGCAACCCAAGGAAAATTAGCTGCAATCACATATGCAAGAGAAAACAATGTTCCATTTTTTGGTATTTGTTATGGGATGCAATTAGCTGCAATCGAATATGCAAAAAATGTTTTGCGAATTAAAGATGCTAATTCAACTGAAATTGACCCTAATACAAAAAATCCAATCATCTCACTTCAACGTGGCCGAAATTCAATTGAAGATTTAGGCGGAACATTAAGATTGGGTCTTTATGATTGTGAAGTTAAAGAAAACACAAAGGCGTATGCTGCATATCAAGAAAAGCATATTAAAGAAAGACATCGTCATCGTTATGAATTTAACAATAAATATTTGGAATTGTTTGAACATAGTCAAATGTGTGTTTCTGGTTTTAACAGTGAAAACCAATTAGTTGAAATGATTGAGTTAAAAGATCATCCTTGGTTTGTTGCTGTTCAGTTTCATCCGGAGTTTTTATCAAGACCACTTAGACCACATCCGTTATTCAAGGATTTTATCTTTGCTTCAATTAAACAAAAAGAAGAAAGCAAATAGGTCTTTGATTTGAGAAAATTGTCAAACAGGAGTATAATAAATTGAATCATTTTTTCTAAAGGAGGAAAAAATAT
>Ga0172382_10004028_pt1 | contig 22769 bp, 24 predicted proteins | sample Leawel138RmetaG_FD_122245 | JGI IMG/M metagenome (GOLD analysis project Ga0172382, IMG submission 122245) | Leachate microbial communities from a municipal landfill in Southern Ontario, Canada - Leachate well 138R metaG | ecosystem: Engineered > Solid waste > Landfill > Unclassified | place... | reverse complement strand
TCCACCTCCTGAAGCGAAATTTTCCTCAAATAGGTCCACTATTCCACAGAAAATTCCACTCCAGGAGGAGAAAAATGTCCTGCGTTTGGCTCGGAATGCCAAATGTCCACAGGCCCTAGTAAATGTTGCCTTCTCTTTTTTGACCGGTGTAATCGATGTAGACGGTTTTTAGTTCGGTGAAGAATTCGACCCCTTCCGTCCCCATCTCTCGGGCTCCCACGCCGGTGGCTTTGATTCCGCCGAAGGGTAGTTGGGCTTCGCCTCCCATGGTGGGGGAGTTGACGTGGGTGATGCCGGTTTCGATGCGGTCCAAAAAGCGAAAGACCAGGTTGCTGTCGTTGGTGTAGATCGAGGAACTCAACCCGTAAGGCACGTTGTTGGCGGCCTCGATGGCCTCTTCAAAGTTCTTGACCCGGATCACGGCCAGGACCGGACCGAACAGCTCTTCCTGGGCCAGGAAACTGTCGGGGTCTACGTTGTCGAAGACGGTGGGCGGATAAAAGTAGCCTCGCTCCAGCGGAGCTTCGGTGGAGCGGCTACCACCCAGCAGCAACTTGCCACAGCGAGAGTCGCCCCTGGCCTGGTCGACCCCTTCGATCACCGTTTTCAGTTGCCATTCGTCTACGATCGGCCCCATCTCGGTTGCGGAATTCATGCCGTCGCCCATCTTGATGGTTTTGGCGCGCTCGACCAGTTTGCGCACAAACTCGTCGGCCACTCCGGGAGTGACGATGGCCCGGGAGGTTGCCGTGCAGCGCTGTCCGGTGGAGCCGAACGCCCCTTGCACGGTGGCTTCCACGGCCAGGTCTACGTCGGCGTCGTCCAACACCACGATGGGGTTTTTCCCACCCATTTCGCATTGCACTTTGATGCCTCTTTTGGCTCCGTCGCAGTAGAGTTGTTGTCCCACCGAGTTGCTACCGGTGAAGGAGAGGGCTGCAATCTTGGGGTGTTTGACGATCAGATCTCCCACGGTGGATCCCTTACCGATGGTCAACTGCAGGACCCCGGGAGGAAGCCCGGCATCGTGCAGCATCTCGACCAGCATGCAAGCTGTCTTGGTGGTGCTGCTGGCCGGTTTGAAAATGGCGGTGTTTCCGGCGATCAAGGCAGGCACGATCTTCCACACCGGAATGGCCACGGGGAAGTTCCAAGGAGTGATCAGTCCCACCACGCCCAGAGGTTGCCGCACCGTGTAGGCGAGCGTGTTTTCCATTTCAGACGGGATGGTACGCCCTCCGAAGCGTCTCCCTTCGCCCACCATGAACTCCACGATGTTGATGGCTTTTTGCACTTCTCCCAGGGCTTCCGGTAAACGCTTGCCCTCCTCCAGGGTGAGAGCTTCGGCCAATTCGTGGCGACGATCTTCCATGATTCTCTGAAACTGGGCAAAGATTTTGGCTCGTTTGGGGGCCGGAGTGCTCCGCCAGCCTTCAAATGCCTTCACGGCACTATTGATGGCCGCTTCTGCCTGTTCGGTGGTCATCAGATAGGTTTTTCCTATCGAACTACCGTCGGCGGGATTGATATTATCCATGGATTCGGCGCCGGACACGTTGACGAACGCTCCGTCCACGAACGACATAAATTTATCGGTGATCTGACTTTTAGATTTGGTAGGTGTCTCCAGCATTGGGTTCCCTTCAAGAGTGCGCGAGCGCAATATGGTCTCGGCCGCTTCGTTACAGGCGGCAGGGCTCCTGTGGAGAATTTTGAGATCGTGAGTTTTCCAGGTCGATGAAGAAATTTTTCAAGAGATTGCTGTGGGCTTTTGCCCTACTTTTGATCGGGCTGAGCATGGCTATCATTCTCTTGCCTCCCGCGTACTCGCCGGTTCCTGAAGTGGCTGCGGTCTTTCAGCCTGAGGAGGCCGCGTTTGGTGAAAGCAGAAGCCTCAATATTCTGCTCCTGGGGGTCGATTACAACTACGACAGCAAGGCTCAAAGACACACCAGCGGGGCGCGCTCCGACACCATTTTGATCCTGCGGGTCGAGCGGGGAGGTAAAGAGCTTTCCATGTTGAGCATCCCACGCGATCTCTACGTGGGGATTGGCAAGAACGCTGTTCACGGTTATGACCGGATCAACGCAGCCTACTCCTACGGTGGTGAGAAGTTGGCGATCGAAACTCTGGAGCGACTAACCGGCCTGAAGATCGACCATCATATTGTAGTGAAGTCGGACGTGGTGGCCGATCTGGTGGATGGGATCGGTGGGGTACCGATCGTGGTGGAAAAGCAGATGGACTGGGATGATAATTGGGCCGGTTTGCACATCCATTTAAAGCCGGGCCCCCAAACCCTGAACGGTGAACAAGCGGTTGGCTACTGCCGCTTCCGCCACGACGAGGAAGGCGACTTCGGACGGATCGAGCGGCAACAAAAGTTCTTGACCGCGCTCTTGAAAGAGTTGAAGAAAAAGCAGCACTGGAGTAAGTACAAGAAGCTTGCCGGTCTGGTGAAAGCCAAGATGAAGACCGATCTGGAGAACCGCCAACTGGTCGGGCTGGCAGTTTTGTACAAGGATTTTCCGCTGGAGAACATCCGCAAGGGCCGACCCGAGGTCCTGGATTACTTCGAGAACGGTGCCTCTTATCTGGTGTTTGCCGCCGGGGAGCCCGGAGCCGCCGTTCAGAAGCTCTTTCAGCCCTTGACAGACCTGAACTCGGTAGCGGTTTCCGTGGTGATTCAAGCCACGGAAGAGTATATGAGTGAAGCCCGTAGGGTGGGAGCGGTACTGAAGAAACGAGGATTTCAGAGCGTACGAATCCGGCGGGTGAACGAGTCTTCAGGAGAAACAACCCTGGTTTTGCACAGTTCCGACGGGGAAGGAAGTGAAGTGCTTCGAGAACTGTTCCCTAATCTGAAGCTCACCAAGATAAAATCAAAAGGTCGCCCGGAGGCGACCCTGTACTTGCGTTCGGATGTTCTGGTTAAGAGTGACTAATTCACTCGGATGAGGATGTGGCGGTTGGGGCGCCGCTCCCCGTCCAGATAGGCGTAGCCCTCGAAACGGCCCTCGTCCACCTTCACCAGATCGAACCAGGCCACACCGTACTGGTGCCAGTCCGAGTGGAAGCCCCAGCGTTGCCCGTCGTAGCAATGGGCAAACGTGCGAAAGCCGCTTTGGGGAAAGGTGATGGGAGCCACGTGATCGGCCTGGACGTTGTAGTCCCCGTTGGCTTCGACAAAGCTAAAGGTCGCCAGGTAGACCGGACGGTCACCATCCATGACGTATTGCTGCCAGGTGCCGACGGGAGAGTCCTGGGTCGTAGGGGCTGTATGAGGATTTAGGTAGTTGGCGCCCAACTGGTAAGTACCCACGGACACCAGTAAAAAGAGAACTGACAAGATTAGTGGACGTATTCTTTGACTCATATCACGAGTATACGACCTTTTGTTGGCAGTCTCAAGGGGTCTTAAGGTCCTAGCGCAGTCCGTGGCTCACCATCACCCATTCGGTTCGGGCCGGGAAAGGTTGTCCACGCAGGGCTTCGTCGTAGTGGAATCTGAGATTGTCGACGATTTTGATCCCGTTGGTGTTCACCGCTCCGTAGAAGGTCACGTTTTCTGCAAATTGGGTGTCCATGATCTGGGAAGACATGACCATGGCCACCACCGCGTTTGCTCCAAAATCAGCGAGGACTCTGGTGCACCCGGGCTGGGGTACGCCGTAGAACTGAAAGTCACCGGGGACAGGAGCGACCCCGGCAGCGGGCATATTGATCCGACAGTTTTTTCCCACGTAGAGGGTGTGCCCGAAGATGACCACCGGCCCATCGGAGGCCGGACCGCTCAACTCCACGGTTACGTCGTCTCCAAAATCCACGAGATTGGAAAAGTAGTAGGTCTCACCCCTTTGAAAGCTCACGGTCCCTCCATCGGGCACGTTCACCTGGTCATATTCGCCCGGCGGGATCAGCCCTCCCGTGATGGTGCCGGGCAGCCGCCCCTGGGACTCGAATACCCGAGGTAGATAGCCCTCGTCCAGGCGGTTTTCGAGGAGCGCAGTTCCCCCGTTGTACGTTCCGAGATTGGAGTGGGAGGGGAGGACCGCTTCCCCATGCACAACGGTGCGGCTGAGATTGATGTCTCCCAGGGAGCGGATGCTAGCTTTTTGGTTGGGTGAAGGTGGAGTGTCGGGGAAGGACTGAAACGGTAAGACTCCGGTACTGCTGTTGTAGCTGAGGATCTGGCCGTCGTTGGAATTGATGGTGAGTTCACCCTGGGTTATCCGGAAAATGGCGTGATCGAACTCCACCATCGGTCGCTCCAGAATGATCATCCGGTCGGCGCCACCGAAGCCACCGGTGACCGTCTCTCCGTTGATCAGTGCTCGCACCCGCAAGGCCGCCTGGCCAGGTTGCAGGTGGGTTCCGTCGGAGGCCGGGATGGGGGTGGTGCCGGATTCGTTGTTGGCTTCCAGCCAGACCTGGAAACCCACGCTTTCGCGGCTATTGAGAAACTCTTTGTAAGGAGAGGTCTCGGTGGGAGCCCAGGAAGGGTCTTCGGTGAGTTTGGCCATGGCGGTGCTGATCCCGGCCTTCACCGCTAGATCGGCGTGCAGCATTTTTTCTCGAAAAGAGCCGGTGGAGTAGTTTTGAGAGGTGAGAAGGCCGGAAGCAACGGTCATGGCGATGATCATCAACACCATGAGCATGACCACCGCCACGGCAACCCCTTTGCTCTGCTCAGCCTTAGTTGCTGGGTACAATATCCACCTCGGTACTCACGGCGTACTTTCGGTCCCCACCCTGTTCGATCCTCAGGAAGACTTGAAAAAGGTTGGCTTTGGCAAAGTCGGAGGGCGCGAGCTTGGAAACAGTATTGTTTTCAACTTTGAGTGGTCGAGCCTCAAAGTTGGTCACTCCCGAGGCCACCGTTCGGTACTCCCGTCCCGGCACCGCGAAGTAGAGGTCGTCTCGGGGCGGGGTCAGATGGAGAGGGTGGGGTGGAGCGACCTCGGGGGAGGGGAGGCGATCGATGTAGCGCTTGAGTAGCCCCTGGTCACCCTCCAGCCGATAGGAGAGGAGGGTCTGCCAGCGGATTCGATTGCCCGCGGCGTGGTCGATCAACAGGGTGCCGTTGTCGTTTCGGGGAGTGGGAAAGGTGAGGGCGGGGGGAGTCGCTTGCCAGACTGTCCCCAGGATCGAAGACTCGCCCAGTTCTTTGGAGAGGGAGCCCACCGTTTTGAGCAGGTCCTCTTCGATCCGGCTCTGCTCTTGAATGCGCTGGTGGTACTGCATGGAGGCTCGCAGGGCCGAGGCACAGGCCGCGGTCAGGAGCAACAGAATGCCGGAGGCGATCAGCAACTCGGGCAGGGTACGGCCTTGCTCATTCACTGCGGTACATCCGGGTCTGCAGAACAAACCTTTTGGTCTCATTCTGCTCGTCGTAGGTGAGTTCGATGATGATGTCTTTTAGGGTTTCGTCGGAGTTCTCAACCACCGTGGTGGCGCAGTAAAACTCCTTGGGAGTGACGATGCCGTCCACTTCCCGATTCAGGATGAGACTCGTGTCGCGGCTCGCTTTCTCCAAATTGGGATAGAGGTGGGCGGTCAGTCGGGACATCTCTTGCTGGGCCAGTATCCGAGCAGCGTTGCGGTTGCGATACTTTTTGATGCTTCGTTCCTGGTACTTCCAACTTGCCGCCAAACCCCCCACGGTGGTGGCAAAGATCACGCTGGCCAATAGAACTTCCAGCAGGCTAAACCCTCGACGCCTTCGATGACTCTCAAGCACTCTAAGAGTATAACATTAAATTGGTGAAAAAGTCAGCGCTCCATGATTTCCGAGGCCAGTTCGGCCAGCGCCGATCGCTCACCCTTCTGCAGAGTGATGTGGGCGGCGATCTTTTGCTCCCGAAAGCGCTCCACCACATGAGTTAGGCCGTTAGAGGTGGAATCTAGATAGGGTGAGTCGATCTGATAAGGGTCACCGGTGAGCACCAGTTTGGTGCCGTGCCCGACCCTGGTGACGATGGTCTTTACCTCGTGGGGGGTGAGGTTCTGGGCCTCGTCCACGATGATGAACTGGTGAGGGAGACTGCGCCCCCGAATGTAGGTGAGGGCCCGAATGTCCAGCACGTTGCTGTCGACCAGGTAATCCATCTTGGAGGATCCGCGGGTCTTCTTGTCGCCACCCTCGTTGAGCAAGAACTCCAGGTTGTCGTAGATCGGCTGCATCCAGGGAGCCAGTTTTTCTTGCTCGCTACCCGGCAGGTACCCGATATCTCGCCCCATGGGGACCACCGGTCGGTACACCGAAAGGCGACGATAGATCTTGTCGTTGACGACTTTCTGGAGTCCGGCGGCGATGGCCAGGATGGTCTTCCCGGTACCGGCTTTACCGGCCAGGGTGACCAGGGGGATGTTGTCGTCCAGCAGCACTTCCACCGCGTATCGCTGCTCGCGGTTCAAGGGCCGGATCCCCCAAATGTCGTGGCGGGGGTCCCGCAGCAGTTCGATGTTGTGGCCGTCGTAGCGAGCCAGGGCCGTGACCGAGGGAGACTCCCGGCAGACCAGCATCAGGAACTGGTTGGCAAAAAACTTGCGCCCATCTTCGGAGAGTGTGCCGTTGACCGGCAGTGTCTTCTCCCGATAGAACTGGTCGATCAGTTCCTGCGACACCATCACTTCGGCGTGGCCGGTGTACATCTCGGAAGGGTCCACGATCTGGTCGGCCCGATAGTCCTCGGCCAGTAGGCCCAGCGCTTCGGCTTTGACCCTCATGTTGATATCCTTGGTGACTAGGACCACTTTCTTTTCCGGTGATTCCAGTTTAATGCCGACGGCGGTGGCCAGGATGTGGTTGTCGGCGCTGCGCTCAAAGCCCGCCGGCAGATGAACCCGGCTGGACTTTTCGTCCACCGTGTCCACCACCAGAGTGCCCCCGTTGTCCAGTTTCACGCCGTTGAAAATACGGCCTTTCTGGCGCAACTCATCGAACATGCTGATCACTCGGCGGGCGTTTCGGTGGATCTGCATGGAGCCGCGTTTGAAGGTGTCAAGTTCGTCGAGCACGACGATAGGAATGACGACACGGTGCTCCCCGAAGCTATAGATCGATTCCGGACGGTGCAGCAAGACGCTGGTGTCCAGGAGATAAATTTTACGGGCTTCCGTCATGGCCACCTCAGTTTGCGTATTTTTGATAGAATTCTTCGTACTTTTCGACTTCCCAGCTACTGCCGATCACCAGCGGAACCCGCTCGTGAAGCGAATTGGGCGTTAGCTCCATGATTCGCCGGTTTCCGGTGCTGGCTTTCCCACCAGCTTGCTCGGCGATAAAGGCCAGCGGCGCGGCTTCATAAAGCAAACGAAGTTTGGGACTGGGTTTCTTAGGGTTTTTGTAGTCGACGGGGTAGAGAAACACTCCACCCGCCAGGAGATTTCGATGGAAATCGGCCACCAGGGAGCCGATGTAACGAAGGGAGTAGGGACGCCCGGTCTCGGCGTCTTGTTGTTTGAGAAAGTTCACGAAGTCCTTGGTGCCCTGGTCCCAGAACAGGGAATTTCCCTCATTGATACTGTAGGTCTTACCTTGCCTGGGGCACTGGATGTTTTCATGGGAAAGTAGGAACTCTCCCACCGAAGGGTCCAGGGTAAAACCGTGAACCCCGGAGCCCGTGGTGTAGACCAGCATGGTGGAGGAGCCAAAAATGCAATAGCCGGCTGCCACCTGTTTGAGCCCCGGTTGCAGGGCGTCTTCCAGGGTACCGTCTCCGCCACCTTTGGTGACTCGCTTCAGCACGGCGAAGATGGTACCGATGGAGACGTTTTTGTCGATATTAGAGGAGCCATCCAGGGGGTCGAAGACCAGAACATAGTCGCCTTTGCTGAAGCGGCTCGGGATCTTGATGAGATTTTCGCACTCTTCGGAAGCCATGCAGCAAAGGTGACCGCCGTGATCCATGGCCTTGAAGATGCGGTCGTCGGCGAAGCGGTCGAGCTTCATCACGGTTTCACCCTGGATGTTGGTATCCGAAGTCTCCCCCAGAATATTCACCAGCCCTGCCTTCATCACTTCTCTAGAGATGATCTTCATAGCCAGGGTTAGATCCAAAAACATGTTGGAGAATTCACCTCGAGAGTCAGGGTATTTCTTCTGCTCTTCGATCAGGTGTCTTGTTAAGGTTACCAGCTTACCGTCTGCCACTTGGCCCTCGCTCTTTATTCATGGATGGCCTGGTAATTGCGCCTTTGATAGCCGCATTCCCTTCCTTGGGCACAGTGGTTTGTGGGGTCCGTGGTACAAATGAACTGCTCGGGATGAAACAAAGCACCAAAGGTGTTTCTCTACTCTGATGACGAATTTTGATGAGGGGGAATCTATAAAATCCCGATCCCCCACGGGTCGGTAAAATAGGAGGACAAACCTTTGTCGAATGACTATTCGCAACTTCACGGTCAGATAGCGGGCGATCTGACTGCGGCAGCAACCTCGGCCTCACTCGCGGCCGGGTCGGGAAGAAGAAAACTGACTATTAGAGATAGTCAACTACCGAGCATCATTCCGGCCGGCGCTAAAGTCAGCTTGGAACAGGTCGCCTTCGGCAAACTTGCCATGGGCGACATTATCTGTGTCAACACCGGAAACCAACCTCAGGTGCGGCGATTCATCAAACTCAAGCTGACCAAATCAAACACCGCGTTGCTCACTGCTTACGAAGGTTTCAAGAAGAAAGATGCTTTACCTACCGGCTCTCTGGTAGGCCGGGTCGTAGAGGTTGAAGCAGGCGGTAAATCATGGGACCCCAACAAAGAAGGGCCCCTGAAGAAATTCTGGGGTAAGCTCACTCAGTACGGAACTCATAAGCCTTTCGGTATCGGTTAAAAGGACCGACCCTCTTTTAGCACCAGGCTGTGCTCAAACCTGGTTTGGAGTACCTCTTCGGCCCGTTGAGATTGGGTAATCATGCTGCTCAATAACTCCACCGCCGCCTTCTTGCGGGTCTCATAGTTGGCCAGATCGTGAACCGAAAATTGGCAGGATCGGCACTGCTTAAATTCACCCCATCCGATATCCTGACGGGCTAAAGGGTGCATGAGATTGCCGCAGACCAGGCAGCGACCCGCCCGGTGGAAGAGCTTGAATGTGTCTTCTTCCATCAGGTCTGGACTGGCCATTCCGGTAGGCACGTCCAGCGATAGCGTCTTGTCACCTTTCCCAGAATCAAGCTTTCGCTTCAGTTCCGGGACAGTCAGGTTCATGGCCTCGGCCGCCTCCCTCAAAGTCTGGAACGGTCTTAAGAGTTTTTTTAAGGTTAAGCGCATGACCTAGAGAGGTTCGACATCGGTCACTGGGAATCATTCCAGCATGCCGGAGACCGCGGCCATACCGTCTCTGGAAGAGTTGAGGACCGCCTTTGCTTTTCTGGACTCTCACGGGTTTGCGCGTACCGCGCGGATCCCCATGGTAGCGGCTCGCCAGTGGAAACCAGGCTGGGAATGGGCCGCTTGGAGACGTTTTCGAAGCAGGCGGGCCAACATTCATGAGGTGGCCTTCCCTCACCTCTACTTCCAACTGGAGGAACCCGAGGTGCAGCGACTGTTTGCTGCTCTGACTCTGGGGCGGCGGGATTTGGAACTGGGCCGGCACCAGGAGTTGCAGGGGCTGTGTCAGGGCCAGGCTCAACCGAGTTGGACGGTACTCCATCGATTCGGACGGTATGTATTGCGGAGTCACCCCGAGGGTTCGGGGAAGGACTGGGTCTATTTTGGCGACGACACCTTGTTCTTGATGCAGCGAAGTCGAGAGTTGCTAGCTTCTCTGAAGGGGCCGGTGCGTTGTCTGGATCTGTGCTGTGGAGGAGGAGGGGTGGGGCTGGCCCTGCCTTCCTTTGAGGGAACGCTCATGGGGATCGATCTCAACCCCACGGCAGTCGGTTTGGCTCAAGCGACCGCCGCTGCCCAGGGTCTCTCGCACTATCAGTATTGCTGCCTCGACCTCATGGAGGGTCTGCGGGGAGAGTTTGAGCTGATTTTCGGTAACCCACCGACTCTATCCCCACTTCTGACCGGCAAAGATGTCTTTCACGCAACTGGCGATGAGGATGTTCTGCCGAATTTGTTGGAGAAAGTTCTGACGGCGCTGACCCCAAAGGGGCGCGCAGTTTTTACCTTCTTCAGCGAAGCGGAGCGAGGGAAAGACGCCCAGTGGGATCGGCTACGGGAACTCCTGACCGGCAAGCGTGGCTTCCGCTGCTACGCCCGGCGGGAGTACCCGCTGGGAGCGGGTCGGTATCTCCGGCACTCAGCCCTGGAGTTAAATCCGCTGGGCGATGAAAGCGCACAATTCGAGCCGCTTGGGGGCCGGGGGGTGCAACTACCCGGGGTCAAGGCCCGGCAACTCTGAGTTACTCCAGGGCCCGTAGCGCCCCTAGAGCCCGCAGCGCCGCCAGGAAAGAGTCCTGGTCTTCTCCGTCTTGCAGCCAGTCGGCCCGGAGGGCATCAATGGTCTTCTCTCCGCTCTTGATACGCATCATCAGTTCAGTGGCCTGGGAGTCCAGGAAGGTGGTGGGGATCCAGTTGTCATCACTCACTTCCAGCAACCCTCGTTCGTCTTCCCAGTCTCTCCAGCAGGACTTAAAGTAACGGCTGAGGCGGGGCCTCCATTCGGGGTCCGGTCGCCAGCCCGGATCGTTGTAAGTGGTCAGAGAATCCAGCCAGAACAGGATGTCATCCTTCACATCACTCTTGGGCCAGGTGGCCTTCTCCATGGCTTTCCAGTTAGGGGTTCCGGCGGGCAGCCTTCTGATAAACACGTTGGCAAAGCGGATCGCTCGGATCCCGTGAGTCAGATAGCTTTGCAGATACTTGTTGAAGGTTTCTTGATAAGATTGCACCGGACCGATGTGCTGCACCACATACTCCCCCAGGGATTTTTCCACGTACCACAGGACCCCGATGCCCCAGCCGGTGCCGTCGCTTTCAAGCCAGCGTTCCAGACGATCCACGTAGGGGTCGTCGGCCATCACCGGGTACTCCAGGATCATGGAAAAGAGGCCGCCCTCCCGCAGGCGGTCCGGCAGGCTGGCCACCACCCGGTGGCTCACCTCTTCCCCGGTTTCGCCGGGGCTTCGGTGGATCAGAACGACGTCGGGATCAGGGCTCGGGACGAAAGGTGGATTGATGGTGATCAGATCGAACATCTCCTCACTCTGGAGGGCCTCAAAGAGGTCCCCCAGGTGAGTCTCCACTTTCACCGAGTTGAGGGCAGCGTTGGCCCGGGCGTACTCCAGGGCTCGGGGATTGATGTCGACCGCCCTGGAAGGGGCGTGGGCCGCCGACATGATGGCGTGAATCCCCGATCCGGTACAAAGATCGAGGGCGTTCTTTACCCCCACCCGGGGGGTGGTCCGGGCCAGCACGTAGCTATCGGTACCGATTTCGTAGATCTTTCCCTCGGTCTGGTGGCCCAGGGTGTACCAGTAATCGGTGAAAAAGTAGTGGCCCTGGCACGGATACAGCACCACCTGGCTGGTGAACACCCCGTCAAAGCCCACGATGGCGTTGCACTTATCGAGGGCCAGGCAGTTTTCCAGGCCCAAGAGTTCGAGCAACTCCTCTCGACCGAGTCCCTCGCCCAGGAGAAAGAAGCCGGTCAGGGTGGCCAGGGGAGAGGGGTTGGTCTGGCACATCCACTGATAAAAAGGGATCTGCCCTCCGATCAGTTCTCCGTTGTCGTGGAGGCGGAGCAAGTTGCGCACCGCTTCTTCGGTATAGTTGTGCTCGGTCAGGCGCGCGGCCAGGGGAGCCAGTTCGGATGGTTCGACGTTGAGTTTGAAGTCGGGTAGAGCCATTCGCTGAAGTTTTGCCCGGGGGGCTTATTCCCCTCTGGTCCACCCAAGGTCAGTTTCCACAGCTCGATTCTCGGATGCCAGCTTCAGGAGATGGTGCTTCACATTGGCCCTGGCCGCCGGCATGAGCCGGGGATCCACGGCACGATAGAGGCGGGACGCCACCGACTCCACGGTGCGAGCTTCCGAACCCAGTAAAGCCAGTATTTGCTCTTCTCGCTTCTGTCGGTGCAAGATCGTCTCTCCGAAGGGGTCGCTGCCCCGGCCCCAGGGGGGGCCGTGGGAAGGTACGATCAGATTGCAGTCGCGCTTTTGGAGCCTGCTTAAGGACTCCAGGTAGTCAGGCAGGCTGCCGTCGTCCGGAGGCAAGACGATGCTGGAGAGGCTGGAAATCATGTCGCCGGCCAGCATGGCGCTTCGCTCGGGGAGTTCGAAAGCGAGATGTCCGGGAGCGTGTCCGGGGCTGAAATGGCAGACCAAAGTCAGGCCCTCTTCGATCTCGATCTTCTGACCGTCGTGCAGGTCGGTCGTGACCGGAAAATCTGCCGGTAAAAGCGGTCGGGTGAGAGGGTGGCAATAGAGGGGCAGGTGAGACATCTGAAGGGCGTGGTAGCCATCTAAATGGTCGGGGTGGTGGTGCGAGAGGATGACCCCTTTAACTTGGGCTCCGGCGGCCTGGTGGTGGGCGATCTCCTCCATCAAGATCTGGATCTCGGGCCCTCCTGGATCGATGATGTACAGGTTCTGGTTGCCCAGTAGGACGGTGTTTGTCCAGGCCGCCGGAGGCATCGCGAGAGTGGGCAAGGGGACCACGGTGAGGCCGGGGGCAAACGGCAGTACGTGCTCATCGCGAACCGAGGGTTCGGCGAAGGCGGCGGCTTCATCCGGCCAGGGTGCTTCTTGTTTTCGGCAGTTTTCCCACTGGACGAGTTGGCGGAAGGTGGGGGGAGCCAGTTGGAGCTCTCCGGCCACTCTGGCCTGGAGGGCCTCCTCGACCGTGTACCAGTTTCCTCCGATAAATTCCAAGCCGTCCGGTTCCGGCTCTAACTCCTCGGGAAGCTCCAGCAGAAAAACTTCCACGTCGTAGCGGTAATGGGAGTACGCGGGGGTGATGGCCCTCGCGAACGGAACCAGCAGCCTTTCCCGAGGCGGTACTACCCCGGTCTCCTCGGCCAATTCTCGCAGGGCTGCCTGGCGGGTGGACTCGCCCGCTTCCCCCACGCCCCCCGGAAAAACGGAAAAGCCAGGCAAGAATCGGGTTTTACCCCGAGTCCCCAGCCAGATCCGGGATCCCCGGCAAAGCATGACGGCGGCAGCGGCTTTGATAGGTTGCGCGGTCATTCCCACTGCGGCTTGTAGCCCTCCCGGGAAAGGCTCTCAAAGCGCCTGACCAGCCGCCGCATGAACTCTTGTTCGTCGCCCGACCAGTACAGGTGTTCACCCACGTACATGTCACAGAGAAAAGGCACCAACAGGCCCTCTCCCCGGGGCAAGGCCCGGCCCAACCCTTGAAAGTAGACCGGCACGATGGGAACATCCGGGTGGCGCTCGGCCAGGATGGCGATGCCTCGTTTAAACTTGGTCATCTGCTCCGGCTCTCCCCGGGAGCCTTCAGGAAAGAAAATCACCGCCGACCCTTCGCTGAGAGCTTCGCTGATGGGATCGAGCGGGTCCGAACCTTCCGGCCGATCTTCCTTCTTTCGATAGATGGGGATGATGTTTAAGACGTGACGGCTGAACCAGGTCAGAAACGGGCCGTTCAACCAGTAATCGGCGGCGGCCACCGGCCGGAGGTGGGAGAAGAGAGAGCGCGGGCAGGCGATCATCAGGACCACGGTGTCCAGGTGGGAGTTGTGGTTGGCCACCAGAATAGCCGGGCCTTTTTTGGGCATCAGGAAGCTGCGCCGGATGTTGACTCCCAGGTAGAGAAAAACGATCGGACGCACGAAGAAGTTGAAGAATAAAAACCTGGCGATTCGTCCTAACAAAGCGGTCCCCTAATAGCAAAGATAGTAGATGTAGTGAAAAAAGAGCGGAGCGGTATAGGTAAGGCTGTCGACCCGGTCGAGCACACCCCCGTGCCCTGGAAGCATCTGGGAGGTGTCTTTGATCCCCAGGTCTCTCTTCACGGCTGAAACGCAGACATCGCCGACGAAGCCGAAGACGCCGATACCGATGCCTGCGATCAGAGCCTGCAATAAGCTAAGGGGAGTCATCCAGATGCTCAGGATCACGGCCAGAGCAGAGGTGGTCAGCACTCCGCCCAGCAAGCCTTCCCAGGTCTTGTTGGGACTCACCGACGGTACGACCCGACGAGAGCCGAACGCCTTGCCCCAGATAAACTGAGCCACGTCGTTGAGTTGAGTCAGGATGATCACGTAGAGGACCAGGGCCGGTCCGGAGCCGTAAGGGTTGGAATCGGTGGCCGGGAGCATGAGTAAGAAAGCCAGATGGGAGAGGGAGAAGACGGTGGTCATGACTCCCCAGTGCAAGACCCCGGCGGCCTTGAGAAAGTTGGTCGTGTTGCCCCCCAGGACCATCCTCAAGGGCACGAACAAGAACAGATAAACCGGCACGAAGATAATGAACATTCCGTACCACTCCAGGGCCGCCCACAGGTACTGCACCGGGATGGCAAGATAGATGTAAAACAGCACGTTGCGGTCCACTCGCCGGGTGGGAGCCAGGGTAAGAAACTCCTTCAGACCCAGAAACGAGATCAGGGCGAAAAAGACCAGGGATGCGTTGGAGCTCAACAAGATGGCGGAGCTGAGGAGGACGATGATGATCCACCAGGTGCGGAGTCGCTGAAGCACCTCGTCAAACTCTCCCGAGCCCCCCCGGGAGTGCAGAAAGTTCACGATGATGGTGGCCCCGATCAAAATCACGAACAAGCTGGCCAGTGCCCACAAGACCACCGGGTTGTGAACCGCTTCGCCTCTTTCCAGGAGTTGCATCATTCCTCGAGTTCCTCCAGGCTGCGACCGATTCGGCGAGCCACCGTGAGGAAGGAGAGCAGTACTCCCAGCCACATCAAAGCTGATACCCAGGCAAAGCTAGGAGCTCCGTAGGCCAGGGCCAGTCCGGTGGCTCCGAAGAGAAAGGCCCGATCGCTCTTGCCCATGGGGCCGTCGTAGCGCCGACTGGCACCCTGGCTCACTGCCACCACCCCGGTAAACTCGGTCAGCACACCCAGAAAGCAAAAAAGCAGGGTGGCGGTCAGGGGAAACTCCGCTCGCAAGGCCAGGGGCATGTACAAGAAGGCGTCGCTCAGCACGTCGCCCAGTTCGTTGAGAAACCCCCCCAGGGCGGATTTCTGCCCGTGCTCTCGAGCCAGCATGCCGTCGATGGCGTTGAGAGCCATGCGCAAAAACAGTCCGAGGGGGACCAGATAGAGAACCCGGGGGTCTGAGATCAGCCAGCAGGCTGCACCCATGGCCGCCGACAGCACCAGGGCAGCCACGGTCACCCCGTTGGCCGTCACTCCGGCTTTGGCTAGAGCCCCGGTGAGCGGCCTGAGTAGCTTCTGGAATTGACTTTTCAGTTGATAGACGCTTGCCATGCTTTGCGCTTCGCGTCGAAAACGATTGTTACTGCCCGCGGCGAAGGAGTATCTGGAGGTTCCCGGCAACAAGCTCGGCGTGGCACGGAAAAAAGGAGCACAAAGCCCCATCGTCGGGGTGGCCCAGGGGCCTGACAAGAAGGGGCGGTTTTCGGTAGAGATACCGGGGAGCGGCAAGGCCTTGCTGTTTTACGGCGGGGTTGTGGGGGAGTCGGTACTGGTCAGGCGGGGTCGACGCGGCCGGCGGGGTGAGCAGGGTGATCTGTTGGGAGTACTGGAGCCGTCTCCTCTTCGCAGGGAAGCCCGCTGCCGGCACTTCGGGGTTTGCGGCGGATGTACCATGCAGCAGATGGATGAAGAAACCGCCCTCACTCTCAAGACACGCCCCCATTACCAAAGCTTGCAAGCTCGATTTCCGGAAGCGATCCTGGAGGCTCCGGTGGCCTCCCTCAGGACCTTCGCTTACCGCACCAAGGTGGAGTTGACGTTTTTAGCTCAAAGCGGTGGAGAGACGACCCTGGGCTTTCACCGACGGGGCCGTTTTGACCGGGGAGTGGAGGTGGGTCGATGCTGGCTATCTCCACTCTCTTCGGAGCTGCTGGAGAGCTTGCGACAGTGGCGGGAGTTGCACGGGCTACGAGGGTGGGAGCCCCGGAGCAATCAGGGCGATTTGCGATATCTGGTGTATCGCCACGCCTCTTGCTCGGACCAAAATTTGGTGGCTCTGGTGGTCAACGCTTCTTCCCAGCTCTCACCATCGACCCTGGAAGACTTGAAGCAAAGGCTGCAGAAGGCGGGAGTCTCGGGTGCCTTCCTGGTACGACAGAGTTCCTCGGCGGGAGCGGTGGTGCCGGAGGAGGTCGTCCACCTCTACGGCCTGTCCACCCTGCACGAGCGGGTTGGCAAGTTACAATTTGAACTGGGGTGGAACTCCTTTTTCCAGGTCAACCCTCCGGCATACGAGCGGCTTCTGGAAACCATGAATCGGTGGCGAGAGACCCCGGCGGGCGGGCGGGTTCTGGATCTCTTCTGCGGGGTGGGCTCCATCGGGTTGAGCCTCTACCGGCCCGGGGATCGATTACTGGGAGTGGAATTGGTGGAGCAGGCGGTCCTGGACGCCCGGGAAAATGCTCGGCAAAACGGGGTGGAAGCCGTGTTTGAACACCGCACCGCCGAAAGTGTTTTGGAGTTTGAGACGGACCTGCTCATTCTCGATCCCCCTCGTAGTGGTTGCCACCCCAAGTTGCTTGAAGTGCTCCGGGAAAAGGCTCCGGCCGACGAACTTTTTTACGTGTCCTGCAACCCCCACCGGTTGGCCGAGGAGTTGGACGACCTGACAGCCCGTTACAGGCTGCTCCGTGTTCAGGCCTTCGACTTCTTCCCCCAGACTCACCACGCCGAGCTACTTCTCCACTTCAAACGAGTACAGGAGCAGACCTGAAAGGCTAGAACTCTGCTCCCATGAACGACTTGGTGCAGGCTCTTTTTCAAATGGTCTGGGCGGATAACGTGGTCAGTCCGGAGGAGGTCAGTGCCCTGGCCGCGGTGCTCCGGAAACTGGGCTACTCTCTCCCCGAAATCATCTGCTTACTGGATGAGAATCTTTCCCAACCACCAGACGAGGCCCCGCCTCTGATGATCGAGCATCTCTTCGAGTCCCGAGAAGACCAGAAGAAAGCCCTGGAAGCACTGATGTCCATCTGTTTTTCCACCGGTTCCATCGGTCCAGAGCAGGTCGGATACATCGAGGGTTTAGTGATACGCATGGGATTGAACGCCGATGAACTGGAAGAACTCCGCCGCAACGCTATGAAGGCCAATCAATGTTGAGTAGGTTTTTGAAGCGAAAGCCTCAACTCACGGACCGGGACGGCGAGCGCTACGACGTGGCTTTGCGGGTTCTTTCTCGAGAGCTTCCGGGCTATCGGGGAGTGACCATCGACTTGAGCCGCTCGGGGGTCCAGTTGGAGACCAGCGGATTGCTGGAGATCGGAAGCACGCCCACCCTGAAGCTCGAGTTTGATCGCGGACAGCTGGACAGCTTCGAATGCAAAGCCAGGGTCGTGTGGTCGAGAAAGGACGAAGATAGCGTCCGTAAGTTCTATTCGGGCTTGACGTTCGAGCCGGAGAACGATGATGAGAGAAGGCAGTTGGCCCGTATGGCCACGGTCCTTCAGGCCCGCTCGGAGACCGACCTGGATACCCTCCTGGACCAGGCTTTGCGCATCGATCCGGAACTGGAGGAGAGCTACGCCAGATTCTCCGAAAACCCCCCGCGCCAAGCGGAGGCGCCGGCCGCTAGGCCGACAGCGCCAGCAGCGCCGAGGGCGGAGGCCCGGACCCCGCAACATCCGGGCATCTATATTCCCCTCTCCGTGATCCTGGAGGGCTACACCTGGAACCGAGCCTCGAAGACACTCCACCTCGGCATCCGGGAAAGCGGGGTGGTTCACAACCTCTATTTCCCGGACTGCCAACTGTTTCAAGTGATGGAACCGATGAACGATGAGGTAATCATTGGCCTCTATTCCACCACGACGTCCCCGGCGATCCGCCGAGTGGTGACACCCGAGCGGCAAGGGGATTACAGGCATTACCGCTTTGTGGCCAACGGGGGAAAAGGGCTGATCGATATCGTGTCCGGAGCAGTCCGGCATCGGTACGAAGAGTAGGGCGCCAGGCTACCCCACAATGATCGCTCTGGTGACTGCACAGAAGCTGAATAAGCCGGACCAGGAGATTGAGAGTCTGCTGGCTACCCTGCGGCAGCAAGAGAAGGATGCTCGAATTGTGGCCTGGGATGACCCTGCGGTGGACTGGTCGGATTTCGACCGGATTCTGCTCCGCAGTCCCTGGGACTACTACCAGCGATTGGATGAATTTCTGGATTGGAACACCGCGGTCGCAGCATCGGCTCGAGTGGATAACCCTCGGGAGGTCGTGGAATGGAACTCTCACAAGAGTTATCTGGCCGACCTCGCGGCCGCCGGGGTGGCCACCATTCCCACTGTCTTCGTGGGGGGGCACGACCCCGATCCATTGGCGGCCTTTGGCACCCAGGAGGTGGTTCTCAAACCTGCCGTTTCGGTGGGAGCCATCGGCGCCCTGCGAGCCCCCGCTCATAGTGCCGAAGCGCGCGCCCATCTCCAGCAGTTACTGGAGCAGGGTGAGGTGCTGCTCCAGCCTCTAGTTCCGTCGGTGTCGGATGAGGGCGAAGTGTCCTTGATCTACTTTGATAATGAGTACTCCCACGCCGTGCGCAAACGTCCAAAGTCGGGTGACTATCGGGTGCAAGACCACCACGGGGGATCGGTTGAGGTGCACACCGCCGGCACGGCGGAACGAGAGGTTGCTCAAGCGGCTCTATCGGCAGCTCCCCTCCCACCGTTGTATGCCCGGGTGGATCTGGTCTACTGGCAGGAAGAGCCGGTGGTCATTGAACTGGAGCTGATCGAGCCCGAACTGTTTTTCCGCACCTGCCCCGAAAGCCTCAACCGGTTGGCCCGCCTGCTCTAAAGCCTCTCTTAACTGTCCTGGCTCGGGAAGGTCTGGGTGGTCACCAGGATGGTGGCGATCCCTTTAAGATCGGGGTGGGCGGGGCTCTGGACCTCGATGCGAAAGAGCTTCGTGCCCAGTTGATCTGAAGGAGCGGTGTAGAGGTAGAGTTCCGGTTCTTTCGCTTCGAGCTTGCCGTCGCCCACCAATTTCCATTCTAAAGGCTCGCTCTCCATATTGCGAAAGGCAGGGCGAAACTCCACGGTCTGCCCGGGCCTGATCACGACCGCCGGGGGGTCCACTCCGATGCTGACGTCCTGATTACTGACGTTGGTGGCCACACTCAGATCTTCAAATCCCTCCGGTGTACCCTCCACGGTCTCGATCGGCGGCTGAAACTTTTCCCAGGCGCGCCAGCCTCCATACTCCACATGGATCACCGGTGAGGCGTAGGCCAGGGGTTGGCCGCTTTCATCGCTGGCGTAGCAGACCATGGCGTAGACCGCCAGGGGGAGGTCTTTGAAAGAGATGCGCTCGGAACTCGCCGGTGAATGGAAGATCCATTCTCGAACCGGTTCGCCACTCAAATTCTGCTCGTGATGGTAGAGCTTCACCGTCAGGTGCTCTCCCTGGATCGGTCTGAGATCGTAACGCAGGGTGGCCCGTTGGCTCCTGGCAAGTTCCACCAGGCGAACCTTTTCGTTCAGGTACACCACAGGGGTTTGGGGTTGGGCACTGACCAGAGCGCTCAGGAGCAAAAATCCGGCCAGGAGAAAAATTCGGAATCTCATAAGGATAAATTAAGCAACCTGCGGAGGTTCCCTCGGTTTCGCTGCAAATGGAGGTACCTGCCGGTGCAACTGAAGTTGCTGCAGTTTAGGCTGAGTCGGGGGAGGGAATGCGAGTCTTGCGAGAAGGGGACGCGTGGTGTCGGTAAGGATGTCGAAAATGGAGAAACATATGAAAGTATACCTGGCTAAGCCTCGAGGTTTTTGTGCCGGCGTGGATCGGGCCATCGACGTGGTGGAGATCGCCCTGGATATCTACGGCCCTCCCGTTTACGTGCGCCACGAAATCGTCCACAACGATCACGTGGTCCATGGCTTACGCGCCAAGGGTGCCGTCTTTCTAGACGACGTCACGGAAATTCCCGAAGGGTCGGTCACCATCTTCAGCGCCCACGGGGTCTCTCCCATGGTTCGGGAGCAGGCCGCCGCTCGGAACCTCAAGGTGATCGACGCCACCTGCCCCCTGGTCACCAAAGTGCACCTGGAGGCGGTTCGCTACGCCAAAAAGGGCTACACCATCATCCTGATCGGCCATCGCAATCACGTGGAGGTGGAAGGCACCATGGGCGAAGCTCCCGAGTCCATGATATTAGTGGAGTCGCCCGAGGATGTTCCTCGTCTCAAAGTGCCCGAGTCCGAGAAGCTGGTCTATCTGACCCAAACCACCCTTTCTATCGACGACACTCAGGCCGTGATCGACGAACTGAAGAAGCGTTTTCCCCACATCGAAGCTCCTCCCAAAGACGATATCTGCTACGCCACCACCAACAGGCAGGCGGCCGTCAAGGAGATGACCGAACGGTGCGACATGATCCTGGTCATCGGCTCGCCCACCTCATCCAACTCGAACCGCCTGGTAGAGGTCGCCAAGTCACGGGGGTGCGAGGCTTACCTCATCAATGACAGCAGCCAGATGAATATCGAGATGTTCAAGAACACCAACAAGCTCGGTATCACCGCGGGGGCCAGCGCCCCGGAACACCTGGTGCAAGACGTGGTGAGGTGGTTGGAGAAGAACTCCTCCATCGAATTTGCCGATCTCGATGTGATCGAGGAAGACGTCCAGTTCACTCTTCCCCGGGAGCTAAACGCACTGCGCAAAGAGAAACAAGCCGCCGCTGCTCTCCCTGCCAAATGACGAGAAGAGAAAAGGCGGAGAGAATCCTCTCCACGCTAGAGGCTCTCTACCCAAAGACTCCGATCCCCCTGGACCACAGTGACCCCTTTACTCTTTTGGTGGCTGTTATGCTCTCGGCTCAGACCACCGACAAGAAGGTCAACGAAGTCACTCCGGCACTGTTTCAGCGGGCCTCTACTCCTCAGGCCATGAGCCGGATGGCGCCGGAGGAGATCAAGCAGTACATCCGGCAGATCGGCCTATCGGGCTCCAAAGCCGGCAACCTCCACAAACTGTCTCACCAACTTATCGAAAATTTTGGGGGAGAAGTCCCCCGGTCCATCGAGGAGATGGAAACCCTGGCCGGGGTCGGCCATAAGACCGCCTCGGTGGTGGCTGCCCAAGCCTTCGGCATTCCCGCTTTCCCGGTGGATACCCATATCCACCGTTTGGCTCATCGATGGCGGCTTTCCAACGGTAAGAACGTCGTGCAGACTGAAAAAGACTTGAAGACTGCGTTTCCGATGGAATCGTGGAACAAGGTCCATCTTCAGATCATTTATTTCGGCCGGGAGCATTGCCCGGCCCTCTACCACGACCTCTCAGCCTGTCCGATCTGCTCATGGGCTTCGCCGAAATCGCAGTGGTTGGCCGAGCAACGCCGCAACGCCGAACTGAAAAGAGCTCGCCGGACTTCCAAGCTTTCCCAGTAGAACTATTGATGCCAGCAACGCCGAACGGCGTTGGTCACTCGATCGATCACCGCCTCGTCGTAGACCAGACCTTCTCTCAGAGCGGTCTCACGGGCCACGACCTGAGGGAGGAGGTCGCTCAACTCTATGATCATGGGACAGATCTTTTCCAGGGCCTCGTAAGCCAACAGGGAGACGTCCTCCCGGTGGACCATAAGGCTGTAGGTTTTAAGCGCCGTGTAGGAGGCGGCCAACAGAGTAAGGGCGGTGTAGTTGTCGCGGACCGCCCGGGTCATGGGGTAGTCTCGCATTCGGTTATAGAATCCGGCGGCTGTTCCCAAAAACTTGGTCAGTAGCTCTTTGGGGACTGTTTGGAGATTCGTAGCGTACAGATTGCAGGCGGCGGTGGTTTTGGCCAGTTCGGAACTGATCAGGGTGTGGAGACGAAAGGTGGTCTCATAGGCCCGGTCGGTTTTCGACTCGGCCTTTTGGAGTTGCTCGGCCACCACTGATTCGAAGTGAGTCAGGTACGCTTTAAGGTCGCTGAGGTGGGTGCCGAGATTGGTGTCTTTAATGACTTTTAAGCTTTCCATGCGGTTCATAGGTCCTTTACTGTCGATTTGAAAATCTACATCCATGGTAGGAGGCCGGGTACGGCAGGAACCGGATCTAGGAGATTAAAGCTACCTATACGATGGTATAATTAACGAAACGTCGAGCTTCGACGGCTGATGAACAGAAAGCGGAATGCGATGAACAAAGAAGAGAAGATTTCAATGATTCTGGTCGACGATCACCCGATGATCCTGGCCGGGCTTAAGGCTATGATCGATAGCATCGACGATTTGGAGGTTGTCGCGACATCGGACGATGGGGCCACCGCGGTCGACCTTATTCTGGAGATGAAGCCGGATGTAGCTCTGCTGGACGTGCGACTTCCAGGCTTAAACGGACTGGAAGCCATGAGACGTTTGAAAGAGACTCTACCGGAGGTGGCGGTCATTTTGATAACGGCGTCGGATTCCGACCTGTATCTGATCGAAGCTCTCCGTTACGGTGCTTCCGGCTACCTCACGAAAGATTCTTCCCGAGAACTCATTCGCCACACTGTCCGGTGCGCGCTCTCGGGAGGAACGACCATCAGTTCCGCCCTGATCGATAAGGCTTTCGGCATGATCGCACGCTCGGCCGTAAACCTTTCCAGGCCAGATCTCAAGGATGACGATCTTCCGAACCTGGTCGACCTGACTCCTCGCGAACTGGATGTTCTGATGCGCGTGGCCCAGGGCATGACTAACCGGGCGATCGCCAAAGAC
>Ga0172382_10004027_pt1 | contig 22775 bp, 20 predicted proteins | sample Leawel138RmetaG_FD_122245 | JGI IMG/M metagenome (GOLD analysis project Ga0172382, IMG submission 122245) | Leachate microbial communities from a municipal landfill in Southern Ontario, Canada - Leachate well 138R metaG | ecosystem: Engineered > Solid waste > Landfill > Unclassified | place... | reverse complement strand
ATGAATCATTTCCTTAAAATCACAAACTCGGTTCTTCGATTTCTTGCCTTGCCCTCATTAGTGTCGTTGTCAGCAATAGGCACTGTTTCACCGAATCCTTTAGCAATTATCCTTCCTTCCGAGATACCTTCTTTGACCAATGCTTTCTTAACAGCCTCTGCTCTGGCTTGAGAGAGCTTTACGTTATGATTCGGATCGCCTGTCCGGTTGCTTGAATCTGTATGTCCCCTGAGTTCGATAACCATACCCGGATAAAGAGCCATCATTTTAGCAACTTTCTTAATAGCTTTTGTTGATTCTGATTTAACGGTTGATTTATCACTGTCAAAAAATACGCTTAATAAATTTATAAAACCAATATCGGGCAGATTGTTGATTCTTACGGTATCGCTGACAGTTTGATTGTCAAGACACAAAGACAGAGATATTTCGTGGTCGCCGAAATCAGGTTGATCGAACTCAATAACATAAAAGTACTCGAATCTCCTGTAAATATCATCAAAAGCCAATTTAAACTCGTTCTTTTGGTAAATATGGTGATACATTCCTCCGGTACCTTCAGAGAATTGCTGCATAAAGCCTTGGTTGATTCCGTACCCGAAGTCAACCGCGCAAATCATAGTATTTGTTTCTTTAGCTTTCTTAATAACTTCGGAAACCTGAAATTTTGACGAATTGTCAAAACCGTCAGTAAATACTATTACTACGCGTTGTAAAGATGAATCCGCCTTTGAGACTTCCTCGATTCCCAGCATGGTGGCATCAGAAACAGCTGTCATGCCGCCAAATCCTTCAAGTCCTGTACGTTTTAATCCGGAGAGCAAAATAGATTGAGATGTTGTAAGAGGAGTTTCCAACGAGACTTTTCCGTCGTATTTAATTAATGCCATTGCATCACCGGTTTTCATGGATTTGATTAATTCAATGGCTGCATCTTGACAAGCAAAGGCTCTGTCAGCTCCCATCGAACCGCTGTGATCCATCACTACTGCTAATGAAAGAGCTTGTCTGTCGTTAATTGTGCTTTCTCTTATTTTTATATTTTCTACCGGTACTTCGACTCCGTTTGTTATAATTGTTCCTTTACACCATTTACTCAGCCAGTCTTTATCAGCTGCTCCGGTCATGAAAAAACTGCTCTGATCTATAAAATGAGCATGCATTACAACCTTATCGCCGGATTTGGGGTAAGTTCTGGAAATTATTAGCTTTGGCTCGCGAACTTGATGGTTCTTTACATCGCGAATTTCTGTTATGAATTGTGGATTGTGACCGACAGGCGGAGGTAAATCCGGTAGTTCTTGCTCTACTTCACCTTTGTAAACCTGACATGAGTTTACGATTAATAATAATATCATTAGTGATAATGAGGAAATACGAATCATAAGTTAACCTGTAATGTTTTAACAAAAAAAATTGATATGACTAAAATATAATTTACAATATACTATAATACATTTAAAAAATTGTTATTAAAACCTGAATTTAAGTATATTTTATGGATTTTATTAAGATTTCAGGGTGTTTTTTTTTATTTCAACATCAAAATCAGGATTAATCAAAGAAATATTTAACTTATCATTTTTTTTTGCTGTTTAGAGGACAATCATTTAATATTTTTTTTATTTTTGAAAATACTTAGGAAACATCCTTAAAAATCATTTAGTTTAAAAAACTATTTACGGGTAAAAAAATGCGTATTTTCATTACCATCTCATTAAGCAGCTTCCTGTTTTTGTTACAGGTATCAATGTCATTTGCTCTTTCTTGGGAATATACTGAAACTTTTGAAAACCATAATGCGCCCGGCAATGCTTATGTATCCGGTACATTCTCCGGTGATAATGATGTCAGTTGGTCTTATGTCAAGTGCAGAGCCGATTATAATTATAGAATTAATCCGGACAACAAATCGTTTATGCTTGCATCAACCGGTGAGATTGTTCCCACGATTTCATCTTCAGTTATAAGTGGAGGAATCAAGGATTTTCGAGTGAAGATGAGAAAAGCATTTACCGGTTCGGGAAATCGCCGAATTGCATTATATATCAACGGTAAATTTATTGCAAGTTCCATTGCATGGGATAACACTGACGTACAAGTTTTAGAATTAAATAATTTGGACATAATCGGAGATATTGTAATCGAAATTCAAAATGAGGGGCTTCAAGTTGTCATTGATGACCTTTCTTGGACAAAATTCAGCGGTGGTAACGGCGGTACACCGTCGAAATTAACAATAAGCAAGCAGATTCCTGCAAATGTAATGAAAAATATTCCTTTCAAAGTATTAATAGAGCTGACAGATAAAAATAATGTAAAACAAACATTAGCACAAAATACGAGAATTGATTTTAGGATTTTAGATGAAAATGATAATTTGCTTTTTAGTAACACCTATCAAATGCCTGCTTTTTGTGCTACTTTGTTTATTGACAGCTTGATTTTAAATTATGCAGGTAAAGTAAAATTAATAGCAGAGGCTCCCGAAAATAAAAATACCGATTCTTACTATATAAGTGATTATAGAAAAACTATTACAATAAGCCAAACTCCGATATTAAGTATTGATGTTTATGATAAAGGGCATGTCGGTGCTGTACATCCTCCAATTATTATATCCGCATTGTCGCCGGAGGGAAGCATAAACAGTTCCTATGACGGATATGAAGCTCGTTTACATATAAGTGGAGCCGCATACGAGGGTACTGTAGATGCAATATTTATTGCAGGTGTAGCTGTGATTGATGACTTGGTTTTTAAGACGGCAAATAGTGAATATCAGATATCTGCTTCAGGTGAATACCTTCCTATTTCTGAACCTCAAACAGTAAAAGTATTAGATAAACATGTGATGAGTGAGATTATAATTCCTGAGTTTATGAAGTGCGGTGATTCTATTCCACCTTTGGGTACCGGAAGGATTCCTACTTTTGCGCTCGTGACTATCAATAATCTTCATCCCGATACAGAATATAGATTTTATTCAGGTGCAACTGAATCAATATCAGGTAATCCTGTAAATGCGTCGGGGGGATTCTTAGCTGTTAATCATTTAATTGGGGATTATAGTTATACAGAATTAAAAAGTTTGAACAAACAAGGACAATATTCAACTTTCAGAACCGGCACAGGAGAAAACTTCAAGACACTTTGGATAAACACTGTTCCTGATGACAATGCAATATTCAATATCAACAAGGAAATTTACTGGGTTGTTGAAATCGGTAGCAACAAAGGTACAAGTATTTCAAAATTATATACATCCAAAAGAACAAGAAATTTACAATTATCTACCTCACAAAATAATTTTACAACCGGACTGATAAGCTATGCTTCAGGGATTTATGATTTACACAGTCCTTCTGCAGCAAAGAATTACATTGTCTTATACGACGAAAGTGACAATGCAATTTCAACGACGATAGTGCAGGGTTGCGGTGCTTTCCTAAAAACTTCTGAAGCAACCGTCCTTTGTCCCGAATATTATGCTCTAACCGAATCATCAGATGGAGCTTGGGCGACAATTATACCTAACAACTTATCCGGTGGAATACGTAAAATAGTTGAATATACTCATGGAGGAAATATCGTTAATACTTGGACTGATGATGATGGTATTTGGGCTGAATACAATACAATATCCGGTAACTTCGGTTTGAATCCTCCGAAAGAAACAAGTGCAGATATATTCTTTGCAGTTCCTCAAATAGAACTCATTTATCCCTTTGATGATTCTATTATTTGTAACAATTACGAGAATTCGTCAATTAAATGGAACTCTCGCGGAATATCCGAAACAGATATATTTATATCAAGGAATAATGGTGAATGGCAGTTGTTAGCTGATGACGTTGATGCACGAATTGGCGAATATCTATGGGATATTACCGAAAATAGTTTTACAGGTACAAAAAATCAGATAAGGCTTGTATGTGACGAATTTGATTATATAGGTTCAGTCAGCGGTAAGTTTGAAGTATTTGACTCTCCTTTTATAGAAAGCATCAGTGAGTCTAATGTATGGTGTAAAGGTGAGGACATTAAACTCAATGTTGCAGCATCCGGCACAGACTTACAATATCAATGGTTGAAAGATGGGGAAAAATTAAAAGAAGGTGTCAATTACGAATGTGTCAATTGTCCAGCACTCTTTATTACTGATTTGAATAGTGATTTATCTGGCGTATATACTGTTATGGTTAGCGGTCATGGAACTTGCAATCAGGTACATTCAAAGCCGATAATTGTGTATGTAGCAGGATTACCTGAAATTACTGCTCCTGTTAATGATAAAGAAATATTTGTACTCCCGGGTGATATGGTAACTCTCTCTTTTATTCTGCACGGCAATTCCGGCTTTAATGAAGATGATGTTCCCGAATATCAGGATTACGAAGTTCTATGGTATAAAATTGAACGAGGACAGCAGAATGCAATTCTTATAAGTGATGAGATGCAAGGGGTATCAGGTTCAAGGTCTAACTATTTGACTTTAAATTCATTTTGTAAGAATAGTGAAGGTACATATTATGCTGAAATCAAAAGTCTCTGTGGAAATAGAATCAGGACGCCTATGTATATTTTAAATGAAGCAGAAGTTTCGATTATTCATAATCCTGATGATATTGAAATTTGTATGGGATATGATGCTGAATTTTCTTTTGACTACCAAACCAGTATCGAGGAAAATATTGAAATACGTTGGTTTAAGGATGGATTTCCAATATTTGACTGTGGCAAATACAGTGGAACAGACTGTAAAACATTGAGAATTAATTGCGTCAACCGAGATGATGGGGGTAATTATTCAGCTCAAATTTCGATACTTAACAGCAATAATAGCACTGAAAGTAAAATCGGAAAATTGAATGTAATTGAAGCACCTATAATATTTTCACAAACATCAGGAAGAATCGAACAAAATGAAGGTAGTAAGCTGTCTCTCGAAGTTATTCCTGTTTCGTATGACGAAGCAATTCCTCTGAAATATCAATGGTTTAAAGATGGTAATCAGATTGACGCTGCAGACGACTCAATCTATACAGTTGAATCTGTCGAATACGATGATGAAGGAATATATCATTGTGAAATATCAAATATTTGCGGGAAGATTGAATCAGAGAAGATACAAGTCACAGTTCTAATCGGAGGTGTAAGCAGTATTCATAAAAATTCAATGCATCTAAACGCATTTGGATTGCCTGTTCCAAATCCGGTTAACAATTTGTTTGAAATATCGGTAGAACTCGTTGAAAGTGATTTTTTTGAACTGTATATAAGTGATTTATATGCAAATAAGAATCAATTATTTTCAGAAAAGTTCTTGATAGAGGGGAAAAACATATTGACCATAGATGTTTCAAGGCTGAATCTTGCTACAGGAACATATTTCCTTACTTTGAAGAGCAGAAATTCCGTAGTCACAAGGAAAATTATGCTGATTGATTAAATGACTAAACTTGATAAGTCTAAGCTGATTATCGTCTTATTAATTATTCATTTGAAAATTTTCCGTGATGTTTTTTAAATGAAGTTCACGAATAATCCACATATATGTAAATTTATTCGTCTATATATTTCTGTTGTTTTAAAGTTTATAATTTCAACAGGAATTTCTAAATATTAGACATTACATAAATGAACAAAGACGAGATAAAGAGAAATATTCGGCTCCGAGACAGAGCAGTCAGGGTTCTGTCGAAAAACGGAGCTTTCAGAGCAGTATGTGTTAAGAATACATTAGCTGCACAAACCGCTCAGAAAAATCATGAACTTAACAGTATATCGGCTGCATTGCTTGCAAGGGCATTGGCTGCAGCATCATTATCTGCAGCTCTACTGAAAGGAGAAGAAAGGATCGCCATTGATATTGACGGAGACGGACAAATTTCCAAAGTCTTTGCTGAAGCCATGCAAATTGGAGAAGTACGAGGTTTTATAGAATATCGTAACGACATCAAAGAAATTAATTTCACGGGAATTGAAGATTTGATAGGTAACGGGAATTTGAAAGTATCAAGAATACTTTATAATAAACCGGAACCGATACAGGGAATAGTACCACTTCAAAAAGGTGATATTGCTACTGATTTGTCATATTATTACATGCAATCCGAGCAAATTCCTTCAGCACTTGTATTGGACTGCAGCATCAACAATGAAGGCATCATTGAACAATCAGGAGGTATTTTGATTCAGGCAATGCCGGGTTATAATGATTTAGAATTGCTCGAAGTACATGATTCGCTGCGAAACATGAAAGCATTAAGCGAATACTTGAAGGATGACTTGAATCCTTTGGAGTGCTTGAAGGAGATATTACCGTTCGAATTTAATGTTTTAAACAGTACACAAATAGATTTCTTTTGCAGGTGCTCGAAAGATAATTTTACAAGTAAGTTAATTACTCTCGGTAAGCAAGAGATTGAAGCAATGAAAATTGACGGACATAATGAATTGGTTTGCAGATACTGTAACAAGCATTATACTCTTCTCGACGAAGACTTCGATAAACTTATTTATGATTTAACAGCAATTAGTAATTAATATTATATGAATCAAAATGTAATTGTTATCACTGGTCCCACGGCATCCGGAAAAACTGCCTTCACTCTTAGTCTTGCCGAACATGCGGACATCGAAATTATATCTGCCGATTCGAGACAGGTATTCAGACACCTGAACATAGGCACAGCTAAGCCTTTACAATCGGAACTTGACAAGGTAACACATCATTTAATTGATATTTTAAATCCGGATGAAGAGTTCAATGCCGGCATGTTTGCCGACAAATCAGTAAGTATAATTCATGATATCAAGAAACGTGGAAAAGTGCCTGTTGTTACAGGAGGCACGGGGTTTTATATTAAGGCTTTGTTCGAGGGGCTTTCAGCAGTTGATGAATTAGACAAAAGCATAATCTATCCTATAAGGGAAAAGTTGAATAAACAACTTGAAGATGAAGGAAAAGAATCCCTATATCAAATTCTCGGCGAGAAAGACGAAAAGGCTGCTGCACGATATTCGGATATGAATCCACGCCGAATCATACGAGCTCTTGAGTATATCGAAGCTACCGGTAAGAAGTTTTCGGATACTTTCGGTATGGAATTCCCTTCAGGTTATTTACCGCAATATTATGTTATTAATCCATCAAGGGATGAGCTTTACAAAACAATAAATAAACGAACTGAATCAATGTTCGACAATGGATTTATAAGAGAGGTTGCAGCTATTCTCGAAATGGGCTATGATTCTAACCTGAACAGCTTGAATACTGTAGGATATAAGGAATGTATTGCTTTCATATTTGGTGATTATCCGATTGATAAAGCTATTGAATTGACAAAGCAGAATACACGTAAGTATGCCAAAAGACAGATTACATGGCTGAATCAACTACCTTCTTATACCCCTCTCAACCCGCATGATCCTGTTATCTTCGGGAAAATACTTGACAGATATTCAGGAGTTAAAAAATAAATATTGTTTTATATCGCTTTTATAATAAGATTTAAAAATATTTAAAACTATAAATTGAAAATTATGAAAAGAATCTTGGGTTTCTTAAGTCTGATTGCTCTTATCGCAATTTCATGTTCTTCCATTGATTTTACTGAACAACGTTCTGAAAATTTCCGTTCCAATTATGAATTTGTCGGCTTTAGATTGTTTGTAAATGATATGTTGAAGGAAGAAGGGTATTCTGTAGTAGCCTTAGACAGTACCAAGGGCTTTATCCGAGCAGCAAAATCTGTTGATTCTGAATCAAATATTGATTTATTTATCAATTTCGAACTTGAAAACAATGAAGTATCAATTAATGTTGTGAATAAAATTAATTCACCTGATGGAATACGCACAGAGTATTATAATCTATCCGAGTATAATCCCGAATACAAAGAGCATTTCCACAAGTTGTTGGAAGGAATTATAAATAATTCCATAAAAACGGCATTTCCTAATAGATGAATCGTCAATGATTATGAAGGTATTACACCTAAATACCACTGAGTCATCCGGCTCGGCAATTTCTGCAAGACGCCTTTCAGAACAATTAATAGCTGACGGTATTGACTCGAAAATGCTCGTACTGGATAAATTCCTTGAATCAAAACCCTGGATAATAGGTTATAATGAGGGTAATAAAAGTAAACTTTCTAAACTTACTTACATAATTCAAAGAAATTTGATACCTTCATATTACCAACTATTATATTCTCCGAACAAGCACTTTTCATCGCTATATTCAATGTTTGATATTACCAAGCATCCTGCATATTTGGAAGCGGATATAATACATTTTCACTTTATAGCGGATTTTGTTGATCTCCCGAGTTTTGTTAAAAAAAACAATAAGCCGATTGTTTGGACAATTCATGATTTTAATCCGATAAGCGGCGGTTTACATTTGCCCTCGGATATAAAGGATAATACACGTCTTGGCAATCTCATTAAAAAGAATTTCAACAAGAAACTGAAAGCTTATTCAAATGTCGAAAATATTGCTTTGGTAGCACCTTCAGAATATCTAAGAAATGAGGCGGAGAAATCGGGGATTTTTGGTTCAAAGCCAGTAAACTTAATTCATAACGGCTTAGACTTGAATAAATTTAGACCTTATCCGGTAAATATCTCGAGAGAGATATTGAATCTTCCCGATAACGGAAGAAAAAAAATTCTATTCATAGCTGATGACCTGAGTTTAAGCAATAAAGGAGCTGAAGAATTCCAAAAAATTTATTATTTACTTGGCGATACTTATGATTTTATTATCGCCGGAAAAAGAAGCAATGTGTCCGGAATTGAAGGAGATAACATACAAAATCTTGGTTATATCTACTCTGAGGAACTTTTGCCTATTCTTTATTCTGCAGTGGATATATGCTTATTATTATCTAAGTACGAGACATTTTCCTTAGTGGCATTAGAGTCAATAGCTTGCTCTACTCCGGTCTTTGCTTATGATTCACATGGTCCTAAAGAGATAATCCTCAATGATTACAATGGGTATCTGTTTCAATTTGGCGAAGTGAATCAAATCTGCGAAGCAGTCGAAGAATATTTGAATAATGAAGTCAAGCATCAAGATTTCCGCAAGAATTGCAGGAAATCTGCAGAAAAATTTGATATTCGAGCTATCGCAAATTATTATAATGCAATTTATAATGATATTTATAAATAAATAAAGCTGTACGAAAATCACTATTTCATACAGCTTTTAATGGTGTTAGGAATCAGCAGGGATTAAGGGGTATAATCAAGGTAATCAATATATCCTTCATCTCCGCCGCCGTAGAATTTCTTTTTATCGGGTTCAGTTAGAGGATAATTATTTTCAAATCTGGATACCAAATCCGGATTTGAGATATACAAAGCACCGTATGATATCAAATCAGCCCAACCTTTTGTTAGAAACTCCTCACCGGACTCACGGGTGTGTCCTGCATTGGAAATAAGAGTACCCTTATAAATCGGGCGGAAATATTCTGCTGTCTTGCTCAGATAGTTTTCTTTTAAACTTACATCTCCCTGTGGCTCCATGATATGAACGTATGCGAGATTATAGTCATTAAGTTTATTTAGCAGATATGCGAATGTCTCCTTAGGATTGTCATCGTGCATATCATTATGCAAATTGCTTGGGCTTAGTTTGATACCCACACGATAGTCACCCCAGACCGAAACTACGGCATCAACAACTTCGAGTGCGAATCTTGCCCTGTTTTCTACTGAACCTCCGTACTCATCAGTCCTGATATTTGTACCGGAGCAAAGGAATTGGTCAATGAGATAACCGAAAGCACCGTGGATATCAACTCCGTCGAATCCACATTCTTTTGCCTTAACAGCAGCTTGTCTGAAATCTTCTATGGTGCGTGATATATCATCCTTCGACATAGCCTTAGGAGTAGAAAATTCCTGCCATCCGTTTTGAGTGTAGGTCTTACCTTCAGCCCGAATATCCGAAGGTGCAAGCGGTGGCTCGCCTGACAGCAAGTCAGAATGAGAAATCCTGCCAACATGCCATAGTTGAAGGAAAATTTTACCTCCGGCTTCATGGACCGAAGATACTACTTTTTTCCATTCAGCAATTTGTTCATGAGTGTAAATACCCGGAGTCCAAAGGTATCCGATGCCTTCCGGCGAAATCTGGGTACCCTCTGTTATTATCAAACCGGCTGAAGCTCTTTGCTTATAGTACAGCGCCGCATTCTCATTTGGAATATTGTCTTTGAAGGCTCTGCTTCTTGTCATTGGCGCCATCACAATCCTATTCTTTAATTCAATATCTCCAATTTTATATCCTGATAAAAGCTTCATCTTTGACATTATAAACTCCATTTTATTAGCTGTTAACTTTACCTGATAAGGTTAATTCAAATTTAATATCATCGTAAATAGTTGCATCGCCCAAGTTGTCAAAAAAGCTGCCTGAACCGTAACGAACATCCCATTTGCTTCTGTCAATCGTGAAATCGGCTTCGGCTTTAAACCCGTTGGAATCAAAGCTTAGAACAGCTGGAAATCCGATATCGTGGGTAATTCCTTTAATTGTCAATTCACCCGAAACCCAGTGATTTCCTTTTTCGCTTTTCTTGGGTGTATATTCCTTTATTCCTTTTAGTTTAAATACGGCATTGTTGAATTTTGCCACTGAAAAGAAATCATCTGACTTTAAGTGTCCAAGTAATTTTGCATTAGTCTTCTCATCTTTAATGTCGTCAACCTTAATTGTAGTCATATCAATGGTGAAGTAGCCACTGAAATTGTTTCCTGATTTCGTCATGGTACCGTCTTTTATTTTTACGGTTCCGAAGTGCTTTCCTGTAACTTTCTCACCGGTCCATTTCAGTTTACTCGAATTTACATCAACTGAAAATGTTTGTGCGTTGATACTCGCTCCAACAGTTGCCAAGGCTATTAAAGCCATTAAAAAAAATCTAATCATAACAATTCTCCAAAATAAAAAAAATTATCCTCTTAATTTATCCAATAGTTGGTTTATTGAATTTGCTTCTTCATTTGTTAAAGTGCAAATACCAACTTCTTGTGCATATAACTTTTCATCGAGTTCGTCAAGAATTTTCAAGCCCGTCTCTGTGATTGTTACCTTTACTTGTCGTCTGTCTTCATCGTTCTCATGTCGTTCGACCAAGCCTTTCTGTCTTAGTTTTTCCACGAGTCTCGAAGCATTTGACATTTTGTCGAGCATACGCTCTTGAAGAGTAGTAATAGTAGAACATTTAGGATGCTGCCCTCGCAGTATCCTAAGTATATTGAACTGCTGCCCAGAGATTTTATAAGGTTTCAGCACTTCCATGTTTTTTTGCTCTATCCATTTACTAGTAAACAAAATGTTGATGGCGAGTTTATGAAACTCACTTCTAAATTTCGTCTGTTTTATTTCTTCTTCTAAGTTCATAAAAGGATGTATTGACAATATATGTAACAACATCTAATGTATTAACGTGTAATCAAAATCATTATTTTAAACTTTGTATTATTTTTTTTAATTTAATATATTTCTCTTTCAAAGCTTGTTTTGAGTGTATTTAATTGGAATTTACATTTAAACTGAAATACGATGAACTAGCTTATCAATTAGTTCATGATAATCATGGTTTACTGATAATCATATCAATTTTAAAATAAATGCAGGCTTTCTTTAACAATTTTTATTACTTTTGCCATAATTTCAAAATCAGTAGTTCTGTCGAATTAATATTTAAGTTAGGAGCAATAGCTTATGAAGATACAAATGAAACTTAATGTAGGGTTTTCAATTGTAGTATTTTTGTTGATGGTAGTAGCAGTCTTATCGTACTTTACACTTCATGACGTGGAAAATGAATTAATTAATATATCGGATGATAAGTTACCAAAAATTATCTGGTCTAATCAAGTCATAGACCAAATTAACATAGAAGCTGAGTCATTAAGAAATTCCCTGCTTACTGACGAGAAAGCAGAATCTGAAAATCAAATAAACATTGTTTATAAAACAACTGAGAAAGCAGGTCCACTACTTGATAGTCTTGACAAATACATTACACTTCCGGAAGGAAGGAAAATTTTAAGCGAAATAAATTCATACAGACCTGATTATTTGAAATTAAAAACTCAAATAATTGACTATATAAAGTCCGGAAACAAAGATACTGCAAAGATACTATTAATGAATGATTTTAAACTGGTTCAGAATCATTATTATGCAGGTTTGGAAAAACTAATCGTATTCCAATCAAACTTAATAACTGATGATTCACAAAAAGCAGTAGAAAAAGTTGAATCATTCAAAACATTAGTAGTTATTGTTGCTGCCGTTGGCTTATTAATTGCAGTTTTGATTTCTGTATTTATTTCACGCTCAATTACCAAACCGCTTTCGACCGCAGTGAATGCCGCTGATAACATTGCCGGAGGAAATACATCAATTAAAATTGAGTCAAACTCAAAAGATGAAACAGGCATATTGCTCAGCTCAATGAAAATTATGGCTGACAATATAAATAATCTCACTGAAGAATTAAATAAAATCAGTGAAGCCGCAGTCAATGGAAAACTCGATGTACGTGGTAACGTTGAAGATTTTGAAGGCGATTACAAGAAGATAATCGAAGGCTTCAATAACACCCTTGATGCTGTGATTAGCCCACTTAACATTACAGCTGAATATGTTGACAGAATTTCAAAAGGAGATATGCCACCAAAAATTACCGATAATTACAAAGGTGATTTCAATGAGATTAAGAACAATTTGAACCAGTGCATCGAAGCTGTTAATAATTTGATCGAAGACACTCAAACCCTTAATCTTAAAGCAAATGAAGGCAATCTTTACTATAGAGCTGATAAAAACAGGCATTCAGGTGATTTTAGAAAAATTATTGAAGGTACCAATTTGACACTCAACACATTTACAAATATGATTAATCATATTCCGGGAATGTTATACAGATGTGAAAATGACAAGGACTATTCAATGATTTTCGTCAGTAGCGGAGCCAAAGAATTAACAGGATACACTCATGAAACAATACTGAATCAGAAAAACGGTGTTAGTTACGGCAGTCTTGTACATCCTGATGACTCTGAAGAACTAAACAGAATAATTGATAGAGCAGTAGCTGCTCATAAAGATTTCAAGCACGTTTACAGAATTATTGATTCAAATAAACGTACAAGATGGGTCTGGGAACAGGGTAGAGGTCTCTATGATGAAAATAACAAACTTGTAAAATTGGAAGGTTATGTCATGGATATCAGCGAGCAAAAGGAATTAGAGCTGAAAATCCAGAAGGTCCTTGATTACCAATCTAATGAAACAGAAAAGCTTGTCGAGGGACTGAATGTTCTTGCAGCGGGTGATTTCACAGTTCATGTCGAACTCGGAGAGCCTGATGAAGATACAAAGAATGCTTATATGATTCTTTTTGACATCAAAGGTGCTATTAATAAATTCCTCGACTCAGTACTTGCTTTGAGAAATGATGCTGAAATGCTTGCTGAATCAGCAAGACTCGGGAAATTGGATATCAGGGCGGATGAAAGTAAGCATCATGGAGATTTCAGATTGGTTATCAAAGGTTTCAATGATGCTCTTGATAACGTAATCGGACCTTTGAATGTGGCTGCTGAATATGTTGACAGAATTTCTAAAGGGGACATACCACCTCATATAACCGACAACTATTTTGGTGATTTTAACGAAATTAAAAATAACCTGAATCAATGTATTGAAGCTGTAGGTATGATGGTAGAAGATTCCTTGATGCTCGTTAACTTAGCTGAGCAAGGTGAATTGAAAACAAGAGCTGATGTACATCATCATCATGGAGACTTCCGAAAAATCATTGAAGGTGTCAACAGAACCCTTGACCTTGTTGTTGCTCCAATTGAGGAAACCGGTAATACAATGTCTGTCTTTGCAACAGGGGATTTAACAAGTAGGATAACAAGTGAGTATATGGGAGATTTTGCTCGTCTGAAAGATGATATTAATACTTTTGCTGATACTCTTAGTGAGCTTATCATACGACTGACTGATTCCATTGAAAATACAGCAAGTGCTGCTCACGAAATATCAAGTACTGCCGAGTCTCTTGCAGCAGCCTCACAAGAGCAGTCTGCACAGGCTGATGAAGTTGCTAACGCTGTCGAAGCAATGAGCAAAACAATTACCGAAAATGCTATGAGTGCCGGTAGAACAGCCGAAGTTGCAACCAAAAATAGTACCATGGCATCTGAAAGCGGTAAGGTCGTTGAGCTTACTGTCAATAAAATGATGGATATAGCTGCTGTAGTTAAAAATTCGGCATCAAGTATTGAACAGCTTGGTGAATCCAGTAAACAAATAGGCGAGATTATTTCTGTTATTGACGATATTGCCGACCAAACAAATTTGCTTGCACTCAATGCAGCTATAGAGGCAGCAAGAGCCGGTGAACAGGGTAGAGGTTTTGCTGTTGTAGCCGATGAAGTAAGAAAACTTGCTGAACGTACAACCGAAGCAACCAAACAAATTGCAAAAATGATAAAGGGTATTCAACAGGAAACCGAACAAGCAGTATCAGCCATGAATAAAGGAACCAGCGAGGTTCAGAGCGGTATAGAATTGGCTGACAAAGCAGGAGATTCACTCAAACAGATTCTGAATTCTACACATGAAGTTCTTGACATGGTCAATCAAATTGCTGCTGCCAGTGAAGAACAATCAGCTACAAGTGAGCAGATAAGTAAGAATGTGATGGCAATTTCTAAGGTAACTTCCGATGCAGCTACAAGAGTCGAAGATGTAGCGAAAACTTCTGATGAACTAGCCAGAATGACAGAACAGTTACGCGATATGATTGCCACATTTAAAGTTGATAACTCAGGTAGAGCATTCGTGTCAAACTCAGGCAGAGCTTTAAGCGGTAGGAGCAGTAAACAATTGCCATCGGCAACTCGTTAACAAAAGGTTGAATAATTAGTCCTAAGAGGGCTGTATTAATATTGCTTTATTGTGTTATTGATACAGCCTATATTCTTTAATTTATTAGATTTTAGAAAATATAATAAATTGAAAATCTTGTATTCATTGATATCTTTTATGAATATTTTAAACAACAAAAAAATAATTTTGAACTTATGAAAAAATTATTTACTTTTGAATTATTGGCTTATGCTATTAATTAATTGCAGATAACAATGGCAAGACCTGAAAAATGCAGGAAAATTTCTGTGAAACATCATGGATTCACCTTTAAGCCGGTTGGAGTTAAAATGACTGATTTAGAGGAGTTAGTTCTCGGACTTGATGAACTTGAGGCAATTCGATTAGCGGATTTACAAGGATATTACCACCATAAAGCTGCAGAAGAAATGCACATTTCAAGGCAAACTTTCGGAAACATTCTAAACACCGCAAGAAAGAAAATTGCTGACTTTTTAGTCAACCACAAGTCATTAACCATAGAAGGAGGTAAAGTGGAGTTAATTCCGATTGTGAGTGAATGTCAATTTTTGGAATGAAAAACCGGTAAACTATTTTTAATACCGGGAAATGGTATTTATTATAATCAATTTAAAGAGGTGTAAAATGAAAATTTGTATCCCTACCACTAAGGATCAAGGTTTAGATTCTGTCGCATACGGGCATTTTGGAAGTGCTCCGGTCTTTATAATTTACGATACATTAACCCATGAACTTTATGCTATTGAAAATACTAACAGTGAACATGGGCACGGCGGGTGCAACCCTGCAAGTTTAATGAATGAGCATAATGTGAATGCTGTCGTAGTAAGTGGAATTGGTGCAAATGCCATGCAAAAGCTTTCTGCAAGCGGTATCAAGATATTCCGAACTAGTGATTACTTTCATGTCTTTGAAATTATTGAGCAATTAAAGAATGATATACTTTTTGAGATGAATCCTCAAGACAAATGCTTAGAGCATAATTGTGAACACTATGATTAAACAAATATGGAGCTGTAACTTGACCGGGAATATATTGAGATGTATTTTATAAAGCGCTTATTTATATAGATTTGAATTTGTTGTTGCATAAATTAATAAGTGATTGATATTTAGGTTCCTGTTGCAGCTCCTTAGTTTTCGTTTGATATATCAACAAATTTACTGCAAAGTTCCTTCTCCCTGTCTTCATTTGTAGCAATTACTACACATGCTCCGGATTGAGATTGTCGTTTGATGATATCATTGATTGTATTTATACCTTCGGTATCGAGATTTGAAGTAGGCTCATCGAGGAATAATACGATTGGGGATTTTTGGAGCGCAAGAATGAATTTCATTCTTTGTTTCATTCCTGAGGAAAAATTACGAATTTGAGAATTCTTGTGAGCAGATAATTTAAACATATCAAGATGTTCGTTGAATTTTATTAAATCCAACTTACAACCGCGAAGTTCAGCTGATAATTTATAGTGTTCCAATGGTGTAAATTCTTCATATAGATTCAAATACGGTGCCACGAGAGCTACATTGTCCATCATTTGCTGTTGTGTAATTTTAGTATCGGATTTAAAAATTTCTAATTCTCCGGAGCTGTAAGACAGTACACCGGCTAATACTTTAAGAAGTGTTGATTTACCGGAGCCGTTGGCACCGGTTACGGCAACAACATCACCGTTAGTGAAAGAAAAACTTATATTTTTAAAAATATAGTGTCTTCTAATGAAATATTTCGAGAGATTTTGTATATCATATTTTATACTTGTCATGTTAATCATTCATAATAGCAAACTTACCAATTGTGTGTTCTTCGTCGTTTTTAATACCGTAAATATATGTTCCTGTAGGCAGATTGCCCGGTATATCATCCCAATGTACTACCTTTTGATTGCTGTGAACTGTTACAGGTATTATTTTTGAAAAAATATGATTCATATCAGCATCATAAATTACGAGTGTAACGCGTTTGTATAAATCGGCATTAGGAGGAGCAGGAAAAAACATGTCCACATCAAATTTTAATTTTATCGGATTAGGATAAGCAAAAGATATATCAATAGCCTTCGCTCCGGCTTGAGGGTACAGGTTTGTACAAATCAAGGAGTCATTTTCTGAATAAAGCCAATAATCAATATCAGGAACTTTAACAGAACCCTCTCCTTGTGAACCACTTGTTTGCAAAAAGTAATTTCTTCCTATCCTGTATTGTTCGGAAGCAGCATAAGTATCAACATTACCAAGTAAAATATTCAGTGTGTCATCAGTAATATCACCCATGCCGGGGAAAATCATTTTAATATAACGCATTTCATAAGCACTAAGATGACCTGAACTACTCAATGCCGGCGGACTGTAAGTCAATAAACTGAATGGTTCTAATAAGGGCAATTCATCGGCATTTGAAAAGTAAGAGCCTGGTATAGCTCTGTTGCCTGTAAAATGAGCCCAATCAAGAAATTCGCACCAAGCAGCAGGAAGTGTATATCCGTAAAGTTTCAATGCTCTGTCCATAGCAGAATAAACCTCATATCCGAGAGCAACATTATCCCAGATTGCTACCATGAGGTCCATATTAAATCTTTCTAACAAAAACTGATTAAAAATTGAGTGCCCGTATCCTATGAACGGGTCATCAGTCCCAAATGGATATGAAGAGGCATTCCTAAATAAGGCTCTCACATACTGCAAATAATCTTTAACTTCCGGAAAGAATACTCTTTCCATTGCTACGGCATTCATTTCCATGACCGTTATTGATGCCGGAGCTGATATTCCGTACATGAATTGAATTGCATGGAAAAATTCGTGAGCTGCAGTTACTTTAAGTGAAGATATGCCTGGATATCTATATGCCGGTGAAGCAGCTCCCCCTTTGGGTCTAATCGAGTCGGTGGAAGCAAAATCATTGTCAATGACGATGAATGAATACATTCTGATAAACGGTTCACCAGATATAAAATCACCATCATTAAAAAATGTAGCACCATAAGTACCGCCACTATGGTAAGGATTTTCATTTGAATCGGAGTCGCTGTTCCCAAGGTCGTAGAGATAAACATCGTAATGATCCGAACCACGGGCACCTCTATCAGGATATGGATTTCTGAAGCCGAATTCATTAACATAAATATCATAAACATAGTCAAAATAATGGCAAACAGAATCAACATAATCTGCAATACCATTTTGATTTAAGTCCATCATAGGTGGAGCATGTATTCCAACAGTGTCATAATGAATTTTGAATATATTTGCTGGTGAGACAGTTTCTTTCTGTCCAACATGAGGCAAATGGGAGTTATCCCACTCAATTGTTCTTTGGAGTTGCTCTTTTCCGCTTTCAGTGAACATGAGTGAAGTACCGCATTTTGCACTGCAATGCGTACATTCATGCTCATGAGCTTGAATAAAAAAAACGGGAATTATTATAAATAATCCCAATAATAAGATTAATTTTAAATTCAATAGTTGCTTAATCATAAAGATTATCTGAACATCTCTTTAATCATACCCCAGGTTCTTCGAATACTGCTCGGCTTATGCTGAATCATCGCAATATCGCTGTAAGTGAAAGTATTGTCGTGGAATACAATTTTCAGGCGATAGTTATAAGTTTTTTGAGATAATATATCAACATCGTTGTTATTATCCTGTTTCATGAAAGCTTCATTGTCAACATAACTGTATTGATTTGGAGTACCCTTTGATGTTTGGGTATGAATACGTTTAAAAGCTGACATATTAGCTGTTCTTCTCTCGAGTTCAAATCTCTTGATGTTCTCTTCAGTAGAAGAAGTCCATCGTACAGTAACCGAATCTCCATTGGATTCAGCTGTGAAGTTCTGGATAATCGAACTACTCGCAACAATCGCAACTGCTGCAAGCATGAAAACTAATATAAAGATTTTGACTTCTTTCATAATACAAAACTATGTAAATTTCTAATTTAAAAAAAATATTTTGAAATAATATGCAGAATAAGTTATTTACTTATTATTTCTAGTATGTCTTGTTCCCAGCAAATTTTGGGAAACTCTTCAATTCTACCTTGTTCCGAATTGTTCCTCAAAATTATTAAAGTCGGTACATGGGTAATGTTTAAGTATTTGTAAGTATCATTTAATATTTTCTTATCTCTGCCTACTCCGCTCAATATTATAGAACTGCTATTGATTTCGGAGTCTCTCATGACTTTTATGATTTTTGGCAATTCTGTTTTAGTATCTTTGCACCATGAGGCTGCAAGGATTAGGAATGTGATTGAGTCATTTGCCGTGATTTCAGAAATCATTTTGCAGGCAGAAATATCGCTTTCATAGTCATCAATTTCTGAGCTATTCCATTTGCTGTCTGAATACCAGCTCTCGAAGTCAGAGTCACCAAGTATTTCGAGTTCATTTTCATTTCCCGATGAAATTGATATCGTATAGGAACCCAAAAGAGAAATTATTCCAAAGAACATTGTCTGAACCATTCTAAGCCGAACTCTATTCATTACGATTACCATAATATAGACACTTAAATATAATTTTGGTTACAAATGTAAAAACGAATTCTAAATATTTAAATTTTATTTAGCTGAATAATAACATATTTAAGCAAATATTGAGCCGTATTTATTTATTTGTCATGAAATATCAACAAAAATTATAATATGAAAATATGGATGTTTTAATTGAATAAAAAAGAATTGTGGAAGAAAATTGAAATAATCGTGTGAAAAAAAAGAAAAATACCCGTAGATACTTAAAAAAGTTGAAAATTATTAGTTTTATCATATAATTTTGATTAAATTTGAGAACAAAGTGTTTACACTTATTTATAAATAGTATTCAACTCAATAAAATTATCTTAAGGAGTTAAGAAATGATAGGAAAAATTCAGGAAAGTCTTGGCGAAAAATCTGAATACTTGTTAGGATTCGAAAATCCTAAGATTTCGAAGGGAATGTTAAATCTTCCCGGACCTGACTTCATTGACAGAATTTTTGCTCATTCAGACAGAAACAATCGGGTGCTCGGCAATCTTTCTTGGATTTATAATCACGGCAGACTGGCAGGTACCGGCTATCTATCAATTTTACCGGTGGATCAGGGAATCGAACATTCCGGTGGAGCAAGTTTTGCCAAAAATCCAATGTACTTCGATGCTGAGAACATAGTAAAACTTGCTGTCGAAGGTGGTTGCAATGCAGTTGCTTCGACATTCGGAGTGCTCGGAATAGTAGCAAGGAAATACGCACATAAAATTCCTTTTTTGGTAAAAATCAACCATAACGAGCTGTTGACATACCCAAACAAATTCGACCAAATCATGTTTGGACAAGTACAACAGGCTTATGATATGGGAGCAGCTGCAGTTGGAGCGACCATATATTACGGCTCCGATGAGTCCTCACGACAGATAGTAGAAGTAGCGGAAGCATTCCAATATGCCCACGAACTTGGAATGGCTACTGTGCTTTGGTGTTATCTTCGTAATGGTGCTTTCAAAAAGGATAAAGATTATCATACTTCAGCTGACTTAACCGGTCAAGCCAATCATTTAGGTGTTACAATACAAGCTGACATCATCAAGCAAAAACTGCCTGAGAACAATGGTGGTTACCAGGCTTTAAACATGGGAGATTCCGGATACGGTAAGTTTGATAAGAGAATTTATTCAAACTTGACTTCGGAACATCCTATTGACTTAGCTCGTTATCAAGTAGCAAATTGCTATATGGGTAAAATCGGCTTGATAAATAGCGGTGGAGCTTCGGGAAGCAATGACTTTTCAGAAGCTGCTGCTACAGCTGTTATCAATAAGAGAGCAGGCGGGCAGGGATTGATTTCCGGAAGAAAAGCATTCCAGAGACCAATGGAAGAAGGAGTTAAGCTCCTCAATTTGATTCAGGATGTTTACAGTTGCAAAGATGTAACAGTTGCATAAAAAAAATAAAGCCCTCTAAACTAATCAAGTCAGAGGGCTTTTTTAGTGTCAGGAGATACTTATTTCCACTTCTTTGGGTTTAGTAGGTTCAATCTTGGTTAGAGTAATCCTGAGCAAACCATTATCAAATTTTGCTTCAATGCTTTCCTTGTTTATATTCTCGGGCAGTATGAAGCTGCGAGAGAAATCGCCGTAAGAGCGTTCAGCTTTGATATAAGTGATTTCGGATTCCTGTACTTCTCCGTCCTTTGGCTCATTCTGTAATTCAACAGGTCTTTTCTTACTGCCTTTGATGTTTATATAATTGTCTTCGTTTATGCAGACTTTTACATCTTCTTTGTTTAGTCCCGGCAGTTCTGCGACGATGAATAAATTCTTCTCATCTTCGCTGATGTCAATTTTTGGAGAGAAGTTCCCGTACTCAACTGTGATTCCTTTTTCCAATTCATCTGTGATTTGCTGAAACTTCCTCATGAAATGTTCCATTCCTCTGAATGGATCAAAACGATAGTAAGCCATAATTAACTCCTTGATTAGTTTAATAAATTATTCTTTTGAATCTTCTTAGTAAGACCGATATATCGGACACTTAGTCCAAAATGCCGGTATTATTGTTTTTTGCTACGAAACGTTTATTTCGATTTCTTTTGGTTGTACCGGTTCGATTTTATTGAGAGTAATTGACAGTACTCCGTTTTCATATTTCGCAGAGATACTATCTTTATCAACATAGTCCGGTAATGCGAAGCTTCGTGTAAACTCACCTCTGCTTCTTTCAATTCTGTGATAAGTTATTCCATTTTCATCGCTTTTGTCAGACGAGCTGATTTGTTTTGAACCTTTCAGAATGAGAACACATTCATCACTTACAGTTAATTTAAAGTCATCTTTAGAAAGTCCGGGCATTTCTGCTTGGATGACAAGCTGATTATTAGTTTCAGATATGTCAACTCTTGGTAGAAAGCCACCACCTTCAAAAGAAAGTTGAGGTTCGAATGTGTTAAGTAAACTGTTCATTCTGCGGGTCAAGCTGCCAAATCCACGATTTGGATCATACTTCATTAAAGTCATTTTAACCTCCTCAAAATTTAAAATAAATAGTTAATTAACCATTACATTTATGACTTTTGGTTGTTCAGGCTCTTTCTTTGGTATCGAAAGAATAAGAACACCATTGCTGTGATTTGCCTCGATTTTATCAATATTTGCTTCTTCAGGCAATTGCAGTGAACGGGAGAACTCTCCATATTTGCGTTCATTGATATGTAATGTCCTTCCTTCTGCGATTTCTCTGTTCAGATTACCACTGATATTCAATATCTTATCCTCATTTACATATATTTTTATGGCGGATTTATCCATGCCGGGTAATTCTGCATATACCGTAAATTCGTTCCTGCTTTCAGTTATGTCAATTCTTGGTTTGAAAGCTGATGTTTCAACATGAATACCTTGATTGATTTCTTCCGAAACATTACGAATTTGATTCATAAAACTTTCTAACCCTCGTACGGGGTCAAATCTGTAGTAGCTCATTTTTAGTTCCGTTAATCATTTATAAAAATTTATCAAATTTAAATACATGATTGATATTACGAAAAGTGTGCCAATCCTAAATGTATGTATTAATGTCAGTTATATGACTGACATCTTGTCCTGTGCGTCATGAAAGTCCGACATAAATACATGCAATAAAGACAATATGGCAGAGTTGGAGCGACAATATGGCAGGGTGAAATTTTGATATGAATCATAATAAAATTTATTCTGAAAGATGAATCCCAAAAAGGTATTATCATTAGTAGGTCAAATCAGTGTCATATTGTGGAATCTGAAGTAATTTTAGGACTTCATGAAGACTTAGTTTATTTAATAATTTTAT
>Ga0172382_10004026_pt1 | contig 22779 bp, 22 predicted proteins | sample Leawel138RmetaG_FD_122245 | JGI IMG/M metagenome (GOLD analysis project Ga0172382, IMG submission 122245) | Leachate microbial communities from a municipal landfill in Southern Ontario, Canada - Leachate well 138R metaG | ecosystem: Engineered > Solid waste > Landfill > Unclassified | place... | reverse complement strand
GATGGCCTTCCAGGTGGTGGATGGGCAGCGCCGGGATGCCCAGCGCCCAGGCCAGCGACGCACCGACTCCGGCGCCGACCAGCAGCGCACCGGCCAGACCGGGACCGGCCGTATAGGCGACGGCGTCGAGGTCGGTCGGTGCCAGGCAGGCTTCGGCCAGCACCTGGCGGGTCAGCGGCAGCACCCGCCGGATGTGGTCACGCGAGGCCAGTTCGGGCACCACGCCGCCGTAGCGCTGGTGCATGGCGATCTGGGAATGCAAGGCCTGGGCGAGCAAGCCGCGTTCGCTGCAATACAGGGCGATGCCGGTCTCGTCGCAGGAAGTTTCGATGCCGAGGACGATCATCAGGCGATCTTCTCATGACCGGGCCGGCCCGCGGCTGCGATAATCGCGCGCCATGGCCCGGCATTTCGATGCGATCGTGATCGGCGCCGGCGCTGCGGGCATGTTCTGTGCCGCCCAGGCCGGTCGTGGCGGGCTGCGTGTCGCGCTGCTCGATCACTGGCCAAGGCTGGCCGAGAAGATCCGGATCTCGGGCGGCGGGCGCTGCAACTTCACCAACCTCGAAGCCGATCGCCCCGAACGTTTCGTCGGCGAGGACCCGGCCTTCGCCCGCAACGCGCTGCGGGCCTTCCCGCCGCGGCGCTTCATCGAGCGGGTCAGTGCGCGCGGCATCGGCTGGCACGAGAAGCATCGCGGGCAGCTGTTCTGTGACCAGAGCGCCGAGGAAATCATCGCGATGCTGCGCGACGACTGCGATGCGGCCGGCGTGCGCTGGCTGCGCCCGGTCCGGGTCGCCAGCGTCGAGCCGGCCCCTGGCGCGGGCGCCGGTACGGACGCCGGTGCGGGGGCCGGCTTCGTCGTCGCTTCGCCCGAGACGGGCGAGTTGCACGCTCCGAGGGTGGTGATCGCCACCGGCGGCATGGCGATTCCGAAGGCCGGTGCGACCGACTTCGGGTTGCGGATCGCACGGCGCTTCGGAATGCGGATCGTCGAGCCGCGCCCGGCCCTGGTGCCGCTGGTCTTCGGCGCAGCGGGCAGCTGGCCCTGGAGCGAACTGGCCGGCATGGCCATGCCGGTCGTGGTCCGGGCGCCCCGGTCGTCGTCGGCGCCGGCCTTCCACGAAGACCTGCTGTTCACCCACCGGGGCCTGTCCGGGCCGGCGATCCTGCAGATCTCGACGTTCTGGAAACCCGGCGAGCCCCTGGCGATCGACCTGCTGCCGGATGATGACCTTGCTGCGCGCCTGCTCGCGGCCAAGCGCAGCAGCCGGCAGCAACTGGCCGGTGCGCTGGCCGGCCTGATCCCGAAACGGCTGGCCACGCGCTGGCTGGCCGACGAGCGCTTTGCGCCGCTGGCCGGCCGGCGGCTGGCCGAACTGGCCGATCGCGACCTGACCGGACTGGCGGCGGCCTTGCGTGACTGGCAGGTCCAGCCCAGCGGCACCGAGGGATTCCGCAAGGCCGAGGTGATGGCCGGCGGCGTGGCCACTGAGACGCTCGATCCGCGCACGCTGGAATCCAGGCGTGCGCCCGGCCTTTATTTCATTGGCGAGGTGGTCGACGTTACCGGCTGGCTCGGCGGCTACAACTTCCAGTGGGCCTGGGCCTCAGCCTTCCTCGCTGCCCAGGCCATGGTGCGCCGGGCGGGGTCCTCACTGGGCTGACTTGCCGCCCACGACCATGTTGCGGCCGCTGGTCTTGGCCGAGTAGGCATGGCGGTCGGCCTCGGCCAGCCGCTCGCGCAACGAGCTGTCATGCCGATGGACGGTCACCCCGATGCTGGCCGTCACCGAGACCGGCGGATCGGTCCGGGTGCAGGGCGCATCGGCCAGGGCCTTGCGCAGGCGTTCACCGACGACGAAGGCGCCGGCCTCGCTGCTCACCGGCACGAGGGCGCAGAACTCGTCGCCGCCGTAACGCACGATCAGCGAGTCCTCGCGCAGCGTATCGCGCAGCAGTCGCGCGACGTGGCGCAGCACCTGGTCACCGACTGCGTGGCCGTGGGCATCGTTGACCCGTTTGAAATCATCGAGGTCGATCATCAGCACGGCCAGGCAGCCATCGGGGGGCAGTGCGGCGAGCATGTCCTCGCCCAGTTCGTACAGCAGCCTGCGCGAAACGAGGCCGGTCAGATCGTCGGTGCCGGCCAGCAGGGCCAGTTCGGCAGTCAGCCTGGCGTTGGCGATGGCCAGCACCGCGATGGTCAGGGCCAGCGGTACGGCTGCGAAGATCAGGGTGAATGCCGCGGCGGCGGCGCCCGGCTGGGCGGCGGCGCTGCCCGGCAGCAGTCCTTCCAGCACCAGGACCGGGATCCGGGCGGTCAGCAGCAGCGAGAAGGCGGCGATCGTGCCCATGGCCAGGCGCTGGGCCATCGGGTCGTCCGGATGGGGGGCCCGGTACAGGTCGCGCAGCGTCGCCAGCAGGAAACCGAGCGACCAGAACGTGCCGAGCAGATGGCGCCAGGGCCGCATCGCGGCGTCCAGACTCAGTGGCAGCAGCAGCCCGGCGAGCAGGACCAGACAGCCGGCCAGTGCCAGCAGCTGGACCGGGTGTCCGGCGATTCGCCGCCCGCCCTGCCAGATCGCGACGGTCGAGCCGGCAACCAGCAGGTTCGAGACCAGTCGCGTGGCCGATGATTGCGCCACGGTCCCGGTCAGGCCGGTCAGGAAAAAGCCCGTGGCCATCATCGCGACGGCGACGGCGAACAGGGTGAAGGCGTCACGCAGCGGACCGGCCTGCGGTCGCGCACACAACAGATAAGCGGCGCTGAGCAGACTGGTGATGCCCGAGACGAACAGGATGGTCCGGATGTCGAGAGTGGACAGCATCTCTATCATCCCGGAATTATGCCGCGTTGCGCGGGCGGGCTGGGCAGCGGCGAGGCGTCGGCTGCCGAACGGCGTCGCTCAGGCGTCAGGCAGTCGGGCGGGTGCCTGGCAAGCCTGGGATCGCCTGGTGCTTTGCTCGCTGGCCCGTGCCATGCTAGAATCATCGGTTCCACGAAAAGGGGGTGAGAGTTAAATGCCGACTGTCCGCGTCAAGGAGAACGAGCCGTTCGACGTTGCGCTTCGTCGATTCAAGCGCACCATCGAGAAAGCCGGGATCGTTACCGAGCTTCGTGCGCGCGAGTTCTACGAGAAGCCGACCGCCGAGCGCAAGCGCAAGAAGGCGGCGGCCGTCAAGCGCCACTTCAAGCGCATTCGCAGCCAGATGTTGCCGAAGAAGCTGTACTGAGGACGCCGTCCCCTGATGGCCGGACCCGGCGGGTCGGGCCTGGCTGGCAATCTGGATGACCCGCTGCGGATCGGTATCCGTGGCGGGTCTTTGCGTTTCCATTTCAGGAGAGCGACCAGGATGAACCTGAAGAACCGTATCAGCTCGGACATGAAGGCGGCGATGCGCGCGCGTGAATCGGAGCGCCTGTCCGCGATCCGGATGCTGCTTGCGGCGATCCAGCAGAAGGAAGTCGACGAGCGCATCGAACTCGACGACGCCCAGGTCGTTACGGTGGTCGACAAGCTCTGCAAGCAGCGGCGTGATTCGATCGAGCAGTACACGCTGGCGGGTCGCCAGGATCTCGCCGATCGCGAGCGCGCCGAAATCGAGGTGCTGTCAGCCTATCTGCCGGCCCAGGCCGACGAGGCCGAGATCGCTGCCGAGATCGAGGCGGCGATCACGACCCTCGGTGCCGCGGGTCCACAGGACATGGGCAAGGTGATGGGGCTGCTCAAGCAGCGGCTGGCTGGCCGTGCCGACCTGTCCGCCGTGTCGGCCGGCGTACGTGCCCGGCTGAGCGGGCGCTGAGCGCAAGGCCCGGGGGCCGGGATGATTCCGCAGGGTTTCATCCAGGATCTCCTTGCGCGCGTCGACGTCGTCGATGTCGTGGGCCGGCATGTCCGGCTCAGGAAAGCGGGCGCGAACTATCTGGGACTGTGTCCGTTCCACGCTGAAAAATCGCCGTCGTTCACGGTCAGCCCGACCAAGCAGTTCTATCACTGCTTCGGTTGCGGTGCGCATGGCTCGGCCATCGGCTTCCTGATGGAGCACGCCGGGCTCGGCTACGTCGACGCCGTCACCGAACTGGCCCGCTCGCTCGGACTCGAGGTGCCGCACGAAGCAGGCCCGGACGGGCGGGGCGGGGCCGGGCCCGACCGGCGCGCGCCCGGTCTGCTGGCGCTGCTCGAACGCGCCGGGCAGTCCTACCGCCAGCGCCTGCGCGACACCCCGCAGGCGATCGACTACCTGAAGGGGCGCGGGCTCAACGGGGCGGTGGCCGCCCGCTACGGCATCGGCTATGCGCCCGACCAGTGGCGCGGCCTGGAAGCCGCGATGCCGGACTACGACGACCCGACGCTGGTCGAGGCGGGGCTCGTCATCGAGGCCGAGCCGCAGGACGGGCGCAAGCGTCGCTACGATCGCTTCCGCGACCGGATCATGTTCCCGATCCGCAACCCGCGTGGCCAGACCATCGGTTTCGGCGGCCGCATCCTGGGGCGCGGCGAGCCCAAGTACCTGAATTCCCCGGAGACACCGGTGTTCTCCAAGGGCCGCGAGCTGTACGGCCTGTTCGAGGCCCGTGATGCGATCCGTCGCGAGGATTGCGTGCTGGTCGTCGAGGGCTACATGGACGTGGTGATGCTGGCCTGCCACGGGGTCGGCAATGCCGTGGCGACCCTCGGTACCGCGACGACGCCCGATCATGTGCGCAAGCTGCTGCGGCTGGCCGACCGGGTGGTGTTCGCCTTCGACGGTGATGCGGCCGGCCGCAAGGCCGCCTGGCGTGCGCTCGAAGCCAGCCTGCCGCAGGCGGTGGACGCCAAGCGGATCGATTTCCTGTTCCTGCCGGACGCCCACGACCCGGACAGCTTCGTCCGGGCGCAGGGCGCCGAGGGTTTTCGCGAAGCCCTGGCCACGGCCTTGCCGCTGTCGGAGCTGCTGGTGCGCGAGCTGGCCGAGCGATCCGGGCTGAGCACGCCGGAAGACCGGGCGCGACTGCTCGCCGAGGCGGCGCCGCTGCTGGAGGCGCTGGCAGCGCCGGCCCTGCGGCTGCAACTCGTCCATCGGGTGGCCGAGCTGGTGCGGCTGTCGACCGATGAGGTCGAGCGTTATCTGGTCACGGCGACCAGCGGTTCGGGGCGGCGTGCCGGCCCGGCGTCGGAGCGGCGCGAGGGCCCGTTGCCGGAGCGCAGCGCAGGCAGCCAGGGCTGGCGTGATCGCCCGCCGCGGCGGGCGGCGGTGGTCCGGCCCGACCTCGAGTCGCGGTTGCGGCTGTTGCTGGCGCTGCACCCGGGGCTGGCTGCCACGGTCGAGCAGGGCGAATGGCTGTCCGCGGAACTGCAGCAGTGGATTGCCATCGTTGCCGGGCTGCCGCCCGGCAGTTCGGTCGGCAACGTCGTCGAGCGGCTGCGCGACGCCGATCCGGCGGCCAGGCAGGCGTTCGAACGGGCGCTGGCGCTCGACGCGGCCGCGCTGGCCGACCTGTCGGCAGCCGAAGCCGCCGCCGAGTTGTCGGCGGCGCTGGCCCAGCTGCGCGACCGGCATCTTCGCCAGCAGATCGACGCGCTTGCCCGCGCCGGCATTCGCAACGACGAGGATCGTCGGCGTTATCAGGCGCTGATGGCCATGCGGGCGCGCGATTGATATAATGCGCAGTTACCTTGCCGGAAGCCGATCGGCTCGACAGGGAGCATCCCGGGTCTCCCCGGGGGGTTGCACGGGCGGTCCGGCGTTATCGAAAGGAGGCCGTGCCGCGGGCGACGAACCCAGGCCTGCACCGTCTCTTCATGAAGCCCCGGAAATGCAGTGTGATCCGGTGCGCATACGTCCAAGGCGAATCATTCAGTGACGACCAGAACTTCCGCCAACAGCAGCAAGGCCGCGGGCAAGACCGCGGCGTCCAGCATCGAAACGAAGGTGCCGGCCAAGGCCGCCACCGCGCGAACTGCCGCCCGGAGCACGGCCAAGGTCACGCCTTCGGCGGTTGCCGCGGCGAAGGCGCCGGCGACCAGGGCCGTCGACACCGCGAAGGCCCCTGCCAAGGCGGCGCAGGCGGCGACCGCGACCAAGGCTGCGGCCGCAGCCAAGGCGGTTGCCGTGGCGAAGACTGCCACCGCAACGAAAACGGCGGCCGCAGCGAAGGCGAGCGCCGGGGCGAAGGCGGCCGGGGTGACGAAAACCGCGGCCGCGACGAAAGCAGCCACCGGCACCAAGGCGGTCGCTGCGACCAAAGCAGCAACGACGGCGGCCACCACGACGAAGGCGGCAACGAAGACGGCCAGCGCAACGAAGACGGCCGCAGCAACGAAAGCGGCTGCCGGAACGAAGACGGCCACCGCGACCAGGGCTGCGGCCAGGTCGGCAAGCGCAAGCAAGGCGGGCACGACCGCAGCCAAGGCGGCGTCGGCCGCCGCGGCATCGGCCGCGTCGGGTACGAAGGCCACGAAGGCCGCCGCCGGGACTGCGGCCAAGGCCAGCCGGGCCGGCAGCAAGGCCGCCAAGGCCGCCAAGGCGGATGGGGGCGGCACGGCCGCCCGGCCGGCGCGCGCGACAGCGACCCGCGGCGCCAGGAAGGGCGCTGCCGCCAAGGCCAAGGGCCGGAACGCCAGCGAGGATCTCGACGACGATCTGCTGGCCGATGACGATGCGACGGCCAGCTTCGATGACGACGTCGATGTCGATGACAGCGAGGCCGAGGCGATCCCCGACGAGGTGGTTGCGGCGCCGGCGCCGAAATCGCGCCGGGGCGCACGCACCCGGGAGAAGCAGCTGCTCAAGGAATTCGGTGGCCGTCAGGGCATCACCGAAGAGCAGCGCGAGGCGACCCGCAACAAGCTCAAGCTGCTGATCCGCCAGGGCAAGGAGCGTGGCTATCTGACCTATGCCGAGATCAACGACCAGTTGCCCGAGGATCTGGTCGATGCCGAGTCGATCGATTCGATCGTCGGCACGTTCAGCGACATGGGCATCCGCGTCTACGAGCAGGCGCCCGACGCCGAATCGCTGCTGATCGGCGAGCAGACCCCGGTGGTGGCGAACGACGACGACGCCGAGGAGGAAGCCGAGGCCGCGCTGTCGACAGTCGATTCCGAGTTCGGCCGCACGACCGATCCGGTGCGCATGTACATGCGCGAGATGGGCTCGGTCGAGCTGCTCACCCGCGAGGGCGAGATCGAGATCGCCAAGCGCATCGAGGAAGGCCTCAAGGACATGGTCCATGCGATTTCGGCCTGTCCGACCACGATCGCCGAGGTGCTTGCGCACGCCGAGAAAATTTCGGCGGGTTCGATGCGCATCGACGAAGTCGTCGACGGCCTGATCGACCCGGATGCCGAGGAGGACGAGATCCCGCGTCCGGCCAGCGCCGCTGCTGCGGCGGCCGATGATGATGACGACGAGGACGCAGCCGCTGCCGCAGGCACGGCCCGGCTCGAGGAACTGAAGCGCGCCTCGCTGGAGAAGTTCGACGACATCGCGCAGTGGTTCGACAAGATGCGGGTGGCCTACGAGAAGGACGGCTACCAGAGCAAGGTCTACCTGAAGGCGCAGGGCGCGATCCAGGATCAGCTGATGAGCATCCGCTTCACGGCCAAGATGGTCGAGAAGCTGTGCGACACGCTGCGCAGTCAGGTCGACGAGATCCGCACCTTCGAGCGCGCGATCGCCGACATCTGCGTGAACCGCGTCGGCATGCCGCGCGAGCAGTTCATCGAGCGCTTCCCGGGCAACGAGACCAACCTGCAGTGGGCCGAGCAGATCATTGCCGGCAAGCCGCCGTATGTGGAGGTCCTGCAGCGCAGCCTGCCGGCGATCCAGGACCTGCAGCAGAAGCTGATCGATCTGCAGGCCCGTGTGGTGCTGCCGCTGCGCGACATCAAGGAGATCAACCGGCAGATGTCGGCCGGCGAGACCCGGGCACGGCGCGCCAAGCGCGAGATGACCGAGGCCAACCTGCGCCTGGTGATCTCGATCGCCAAGAAGTACACGAACCGCGGCCTGCAGTTCCTCGACCTGATCCAGGAAGGCAACATCGGCCTGATGAAGGCCGTCGACAAGTTCGAGTACCGGCGCGGCTACAAGTTCTCCACCTATGCCACCTGGTGGATCCGCCAGGCGATCACCCGGTCGATCGCCGACCAGGCGCGCACGATCCGCATTCCGGTCCACATGATCGAGACGATCAACAAGATGAACCGGATCAGCCGCCAGATCCTGCAGGAAACCGGCCAGGAGCCGGATCCCGCCACGCTGGCCGCGCGGATGGAGATGCCCGAGGACAAGATCCGCAAGATCCTGAAGATCGCCAAGGAACCGATCTCGATGGAGACGCCGATCGGCGACGACGACGACTCGCACCTGGGCGACTTCATCGAGGACACCGCCACGCTGGCACCGTCCGATGCCGCGTTGCATGGCTCGATGCGCGACGTCGTCAAGGAGGTGCTCGATTCGCTGACGCCGCGCGAGGCCAAGGTGCTGCGGATGCGTTTCGGTATCGAGATGAGCACCGATCACACGCTCGAGGAAGTCGGCAAGCAGTTCGACGTCACCCGCGAGCGGATCCGCCAGATCGAGGCCAAGGCGCTGCGCAAGCTGCGCCATCCGAGCCGCGCCGACAAGCTCAAGAGCTTCCTGGAGGGGCAGTAAGACCGGGCAGGGCCGGGCGCCCCGATCCCCTGCGGATCGGGCCCGGCATCCGGAGGCGCTGAGATGTTCGGCTACACCGAGGAACAGATCGCCGGCTTCGGCATGACCTTCGGGGTCGGCGGTTTCATCCTGTTCATGCTGTTCGTCATCTGGAAGCTCGCCCGCGACTCGCAGGCCGGGCGTTTCGGAACCTTCATCCTGTTCTTCGTGCTCGCATTCGGCATCCTCGGTTTCGTGGCGAAATCGATTCTTCAGCTGCTCATCGAACCGTGAGCGGACCCGGCGCCGCCAGTGGGCCGTCGGGAGCCGGGCGCAGCATCGGCGCGGCCCTGTTCGCGGTCGTCGTCTGGGGTCTGCAGTTGCCGATCGCCAAGGGCATCTTCCCGGTGCTCGACGGCTACTCGATCAGTCTCGTGCGCTACGGCGTGGCCTTCCTGTGCTTCGCGCCGATGCTGCTGTGGGCGGAAGGCCTGCGCAGCTTCGCACTGCGCGGGCGCGAACTGGGGCTGGTCGTCGTCGCCGGCATCGCGATGGGGGGGTCGGCGCTGCTGATGATCACGGGGCTGGCACGCACGCGCCCCGAGATCGCCGTGCTGATCCTGGCCCTGCAGCCGGCGATGACGGCAATCGCCGACTGGATGATCTGGAAACGGCGCCCGCCGGTCTTCACGCTGGGCTGCCTGGTGCTGGCCTTCACCGGCGTGGCCATTACCGTGACCCGTGGCGGCGAGGCGCTGCTGAACCCCTCGCCGGCAGTGAGCGGTGAAGCCCTCGGCAACCTGCTGACCTTCGGCGCGGCGGTTGCCTGGGTGTCGTACGTGCTGATCACGACACGGCTGTACGGCTGGTCGACCCTGCGCGTGTCGGCGCTGACCAGCGGCGCATCGACCGTGCTGGTGGTGCTGGTCTGGGCGCTCGCCTGGCTGATCGGCGTGACCTACATGGATCCGGCCAACCTGCCGTCCGAGGTCTGGCGGCTGGCCTACGTGTCGCTGGTCGGGGTCGTGCTGTCGATGTTCCTGTGGAACTTCGGTGCGCGCCGGATCGGCGCCGTCAATGCGATGCTGCTGCTCAACCTGATGCCGGTCGTCACCTTCACTTTCCAGGCCCTGCAGGGGGCGCGCTTCGAAGTCTCGGAGGTGGTCGGAGCGGCGCTCGTCGTCGGCGCGCTGGTGGCGAACAACCTGTATCTGCGCTTCAGGTGAACCTGTAGTCAGAGCGTGCCCGGGTATTCGCCGCCGTCGATCAGCAGGTTCTGGCCGACGATGAAACCGGCCCGGGCGCTGCACAGGAAGGCGCAGGCCCGGCCGAACTCTTCGGGATCGCCGTAGCGCCGGCTCGGGTTGGCCGCAGCGTGCATCTGCCATTCGTCGTCGAAGCTTCGGCCCGAGGTCTGGGCTCGCGCCGCCATGTTGGTGCGCAGCCTGTCGGTGGCGAACTTGCCGGGCAGCAGATTGTTGATCGTCACATTGTGCTGGGCAAGCTGCCGCGCCAGGCCGGCGACGAAGCCGGTGAGGCCGGCGCGGGCGCCATTGGACAGGCCCAGCATCGCCACCGGCGACTTGACTGCGGCCGACGTGATGTTGACGATCCGGCCGAAGCCCTGCTCGATCATCGGGTCGATCGTGGCCTTGATCATCTCGATCGGGCTGAGCATGTTGGCGTTCAGCGCGCGGTTCCAGTCCTCTTCGGTCCACTGCCGGAAGTCTCCGGCTGGCGGTCCGCCGGCATTGTTGACCAGGATGTCGGGGCGCGGGCAGGCGTCCAGCACGACGCGCCGGCCGTCAACGCGGGTGATGTCGGCGGCGATCGCGGTGACCCGTGCGCCCGTCTGGCTGCGGATCGTCTCGGCGGCCTGTTCGAGGGCTTCGCGGCCGCGGGCCACGATCGTCAGCTCGACGCCGTCGCGGGCGAGCGCCATGGCGCAGGCGAAGCCCAGCCCCTTGCTGGCGGCGCACACAAGGGCCTTGCGGCCGGAAATTTCCAGATCCATGGCGCCCCGCCTCCCGTGCGGATGTTCCAATCGACACGATCCTACTGTAGATTGCCGGAACCAGACGGCCATTCGAAGGCCCGACAGGCTTTCACGGAGCCCAGCATGCCGATCGTCAACATCACGATCATCGAAGGTCGCAGCAACGAGCAGATCGAGGCCATGTACCGCGAGGTCACCGAGGCCATCCATCGCACCGTCGGCGCGCCGCGTGAATCGGTGCGCATCATGCTCAACGAGATTCCTGCCCGGCACTTTGCGGTGGCCGGGGTCGCGAAGACAGGCCCGTCGTCGGGGCCGGGCTCACCTTCCGGGCCGCCTGCCCGAGGGTGAGCAGGCCCCCCGGAGGGCCCGCGGGCCCTCCGTTTCGATTCCAATCCAAGGAGACATCAGATGAGCATACGGCTTTCGAAGAATGCCCGGGGGCCTGTCTCGGCCGGGCGGCGCCTGCTGACCGCGTCTGTGGTGGCGGTCGGCACCCTGCTGACGATCGGCGCGCTGCCCGCAGCGGCCCAGGCCGACTATCCGAACCGGCCGGTCACCATCGTCGTTCCCTGGGGTCCCGGCGGCTCGGGCGACATCACGGCGCGCACCTTTGCCCGCTACTTCGAGAAGCGTTTCGGACAGGCGGCGGTGATCGACAACAAGCCGGGCGCCAACGGCATCATCGGCACCCAGCATGCGAAGGCGGCAGCGCCCGATGGCTATACGCTGACGATGGCCTCGAACATGACGCATGCGGCCAATGCCTCGCTGTACAAGAAGCTGAGCTACGACCCGATGCGCGACTTCCGGCATGTCGGCATGTTCGGTGTTTTCGGGCTGACCGCCCTGGTGCCGGCGAACAGCCCGTTCAAGACCCTGCCCGAGCTGATCAGCTACACCAAGGCCCACCCCGACCAGGTGGTGATCGGGCACCACAACACCTCGACCCAGATCGCGGTGCTGCTGCTGAAGGCCAGCGGCGATCTGCCGCTGAAGGACGTCAGCTACAAGACGATCGGCAACGCCTTCACCGACGTGCTGGGCGGGCACATCCACATGCTGTTTGCCGACTATGTCGCGGCGGCCGGCCAGATCGCCTCGGGCAGGCTGGTTCCGATCGCCGTGACGGCTGCGGAGCGCTCGCCCGACTGGCCGGATCTGCCCGCACTGACCGAGGTCTATCCCGGCTACGAGGTCATCTCGTCGCTGGGGCTGGCGGCGCCGGCCGGCACCCCGATGCCGATCATCGAGAAGCTCAATGCCGCGCTGGTCGAGGCGGCGAGCGACCCGGAGTACAAGGCCCAGCTGGAGAAGCTCGGTTATACGCTTCGCCCGTATGACGTCGCGGCCACCGAGCGCTTCATGGCCGGCGAGCTCGACAAGTGGGCACGCTACATCAAGGCTGCCGGGATCCAACCCCAGTAGTTCAACCCCAGTAGTTCAACCCCGGTCGTTCAAACGCCGGCCGTTCAGCCCCGGCAGAGCCGGCAGCTCAGCGACCGGTGAAATCGGGCGGGCGGCGCTCGGCCATGGCCTTCACGCCCTCCTTGAAGTCTTCGGTCCTGAACTGCCAGTTCTGTTCCGTGCTTTCGCGCGCGACGGCCAGGCGGATCTGGTCGACCATGCCGGCGCGCAGCGTGGCGCGGGTCGACTGCACGGCCAGCGGTGACGAGACGGCGATCTCGCTGGCCAGCGCGAGCGCCGCCTCGCGCACCTGGTCCTGTGCCACCAGGCTGTCGGCCAGGCCGATCCGCACAGCCTCCTCGCCGCCGATCCGCCTGCCCGTGTAGAAGAGCAGCGCGGCCTGCTGGCTGCCGACCAGCCGGGGCAGCGTGTACGAGAGCCCGAAACCGGGGTGAAAGCCGAGCCGGTTGAAGTTCGCCGAGAAGCGCGCCTCGGCGCAGGTGATCCGGAAGTCGGGTACCAGGGCCAGACCGAGGCCGCCGCCGATTGCCGGGCCGTGAATCGCGCCGATCACCGGCTTGGTGCAGGCGAACAGGCGCAGTGCTTCCGAGTAGATCGGGTTCAGGCCGCGCGGACTGCGCTGCTCGGGCGTGGCGTCGCGGTTGCTGAAGTTGGCCCCGGCGCAGAAGGCCGTGCCTTGCGCGCACAGGACGATCGCCCGGCAGCGCGGATCCTGTTCGAGGGTTTCGAACGCGGTTGCCAGGCTGTCGACCATCGGGATGTCGAAGAAGTTGTGCGGCGGTCGCTGGATCTCCACGATCGCGACATGACCGTCGAAGCTGACGCCGACATACGGCGGGATTGCGTGATCGCTCATCATCGGTTTCCTGGCTGTCGCTGAAGTTGCCCGGCAGGGCGGCTTCAGGTGGTTTCGATGGGTGTCGTGAAACGACGCTCGGTCACGCCGGGCCAGAAGCCCGCCGAACCGCCGATGATCGCGGCGCGGCCGAGCCGCTCGGCCCACCATGAATCGGCGCCGAAGTCTTCGCGCCAGCTCCACAGCCTGCGGGTGGCGAAGTTCAGCCGGTGTTCATAGGTGAAGCCGATGGCGCCGTGGGTCTGGTGCGCGATCGAGGTGCCGCGGGTGGCCGCTTCGCCGCTGCGGATCTTGGCAACCGCGGTGCTGAACACCGTCGAGCGGCAGTCGGAGCTTGTCGACGACGGTGCGTCGCGGGCAGCGATCAGGCTGGCCAGCCGTGCCGATGCGACATCGCCGGCCATCAGTGCGAGCTGCTGCTGGATCGCCTGGTTCCTGCCGATCGGCTTGCCGAACTGCACCCGGTCGCCGGCGTACTGGACCGACTGCTCGAGCAGCCATTCGAGCGCACCGACCATCATCATGCTGCGCGCGAGCGCGCCCAGCGTGAAGACCGGATGCGTGAGCCCGACCATCGGGTTCGGGGCGCAGGCCAGTACCCCGGTGCCGTCGAAGCTGACCGTGTCGGACGGCGTGCGCGCCTTGTCGAGCCGCTCGGTGATCGAGACGCCCGGGGCGTGCAGGTCGACCAGCGCGAGGCCGGTGCCTGCGATCGAGACCAGCGCGGCCGGGCAGTGGCGGGCCCAGGGAACATGGTGGACGGTGCCGCCGAGCTTCAGACCCGCGCCGTCGCCGCTCGCCCGCAGCGTGTTGGCAAGGCCCTGCTCGATCAGGGTGATCGGGCCGTCGGGGCGTTCGATTCCGGCCAACGACAGCAGCATCGTGGCGATCATGGTTTCGGCCAGCGGCAGCGGCACCTGCCAGTAGCCGATGCCGCGCATCACCGGCCAGGCGCCGGTCCAGGTTTCACCGATGCCGCCGGCAGCTTCGCTGGCCAGCGCCATGTCGAAGCCGCTGTCGACGGCGAGCTGCCACAGCTCGGCGGGGAACAGGCCGGTTTCAAAGCGTTCCAGCAGGGCCTTGTCGACCTTGTCGCCGAACAGGCGGGCCGTGCTGTGCTCGATCATCGTGTCGTTCATCTCAGGCCCAGTCCTTTCGCCAGAATGCCGCGCAGGATCTCGCGCGTGCCGCCGCGCAGCGAGAACGAGGGGACGGCCAGCGTCAGATAGTCCATCGCCTGGGCCAGCGTCGAGTCGGGGTCGATCCGGCCGCCGAACAGCTCGTGCGCGATGTCCGGCATCGCCTGCTCGACCAGTGCCCCCTGGTCCTTGACCGCGGAGGCCGCCAGCGACGGATTCTCGCCATGAGCCAGCATTGCCGAGACGCCGAGCGACATCTGGCGCAGCGTCGCGTACTGGGCGGCCACCCGGCCCAGGGTCACTGCATGGTGGCGGTCGTCCGGGTCAGCGGCGTCGAGCATCTCGAGCAGCAGCTGGGTGCTGCTCAGGTAACGCTCGGGGCCGCTGCGTTCGAACGACAGCTCGGTGACCACCTGCTGCCAGCCGTCGCCTTCGTTGCCGATCAGGTTCTCGTGGGGCAGCAGCACGTCGTCGAAGGTGACCTCGTTGAAGTCGTGTTCGCCGATCTGGTTGATGATGGGCCGGATGTCCAGGCCCGGCGTCTTCATGTCGACCAGGAACTGCGACATGCCGGCGTGGCGGTTCTCCGAGCGCTCGCCGGTGCGCACCAGCGCGATCATGTAGTGGGCGTAGTGGGCGCCCGAGGTCCAGACCTTGCGGCCGTCGAGCCGCCAGCCCCGGTCGGTACGCACGGCCTTGCTGCGGATCGAAGCCAGGTCCGAGCCCGAATCGGGTTCGCTCATCCCGATGCAGAAGAAGGCTTCGCCGCGGGCGATCCGGGGCACGACCCGCGGGGCCAGCGTGTCGGGCGCGAAGCGCATCAGCAACGGGCCGCTCTGACGTTCGGCGATCCAGTGGGCGCCGACCGGTGCGCCGGCCGCCAGCAGCTCCTCGAGGACCACGTAGCGCTCGAGCGGACTGCGCTCATGGCCGCCGAACTGCCTGGGCCAGGTCATGCCCAGCCAGCCCCGGGCAGCCAGCTTGCGGCTGAACCCGGCGTCGCAGCCCGACCAGCTGTGGGCGCGGGCGGCGGCGGGAAAGCCGGCCAGGTTCTCGTCGATGAACTGGCGGACCTCGGCGCGCAGCGCCTCGCATCCGGCCGGCAGCTCGCCGGGGTTGATGTTCAGTACCTGCATCGATGGGAGGTCCTCGCTGGATGAGCACTCGAATACCGACCGGAAGGCGCGCGGCGCAGCCAGGCGGAACCGTGTGATTGTCGTGCCAATTTGTTTGTCGCGCAACAAATAAAGTGCTAGCTTGCTTGCTCCCGGGGCGGACAGATGTTCGTGCAGACGTTTGTGCGGGCGTTCGCGCAGACACCCCGCCTCACCTGGACGGCTCCAATCCATGGCACCCAGTTCCCCCATGGCATCCAGTTCCCGTTCCCGCCGGCGCACCCAGGCCGAACGCCGGGAAATTGCCGAGCAGCGCCTGCTGGAAGCCGCGCTCGAGATCGTGGCCCGGCGCGGGGCGGTGCGGATGACGCTGGCCGAGGTCGGCACGGCGGCCGGCTACAGCCGCGGGCTGCCGGCGCAGCGTTTCGGCAGCAAGGCCGGCCTGCTGCGCGCGCTGGCGGCAAGCATCGGCACCCGCTTCGCCGAGCGTCTGGCCGCGGCGCCGCCGCGCCAGCCCGGGCTCGACGCCCTGTACGGCAAGATTGCCGTCTATTTCGACCGCTCCGATGGCAACTGGATGACCACGCGCGCGCTGCTGGCCATGCTGACCGAAGGTTTCATGGAGGATTCCGAACTGCGCGAGCTGATCACCCGCTACAACCGCGACCAGCTTGCCTCCTTCGAAGCGGACATCCGGACTGGCATCGAGAACGGCGAGATCGCTGCCGGTACCGATCCGACGGCGATGGCCGTGCTGCTGCTGGGTGCGTTGCGCGGCGCCACCCTGCAGTGGCTGCTCGACCCCTCGATCGACCTGCCGGGTGTCCGCGACCTGATGCCGCGGCTCGTGACCGCAGTGCTGCCTGTTGGACAGACGGCGCCGGGAGGTGAGGCCGGGCCGGTGGACGAAACCGGATCGGGGGGCGAAGCGAGGCGGGGAAGGGAAACGAGGTCGGGCAGCGACGGCGCCTGAGCGGTGGGGCCCGCCGTCAGCCTGGCGCAGCGGGGTGGCTGGCCCGGTTGCGCAGCAGCCATGCGAACAGCAGGCCGGTGGCGGCCAGTCCGGCCGCAGCCGCGCCGAACAGCAGCGGATAGCCGGACTGCACCAGCACCTGGGCGGCCAGCGTCACGCCGGCCGACTGGCCGATGAACAGGCTCATCGCGAACAGCGCCACCGCAGTGCCACGCACGGCCGGCGCCATCTGGGTGGCGTTGGTCTGCAGCGTGTTGTGCAGCATGTGGTAACCCAGGCCCAGGAGCATGCAGGCGAGCGCCCCCGAAACCAGCCCCGGCATGGCCGCGATCAGGCCGAAGCCGACCGCCAGCACCAGTCCGCCGCCGAGCGCCAGCCCCTGTTCGCCGAGCCGCCGCACCAGGCGCGCCGCGCTGAGCGTGTACAGAAAACCGCCCAGGCCATAGCTGGCCATCGTCGTACCGGCCAGCCAGATCGGCAGACCCGCACGCTCATGCAGCGAAGTCGGGATGAAGGCGATGGCGCCGAAGGCGAGCAGGCCTTCGAGCATGACGATCACGAGGATCGTGCGCGCCCATGGGACCCGCGCAACCTGGGCATAGCGGCTCAGCGCACCGGCCGCAGCCGGGCGACTGGCAAGGGCGGGCTCGGCAGAAACCTGGCCGTTCCTCAGCACCGCCCGCAGCTTCAGGCCGGCCACGGCGAAGATCGCCCCCAGCAGCACGAAGGCCACCCGCCAGCCGAGCGTATCGGCCAGGATCCCGCCCATCGTCTGGCCGAGGATCAGGCCGAGGATGGTGCCGTTCAGAAACTTGGCCAGCGTCGCCTGCCGCTCGCCATAGGGCACCGTGTCGCCGATCCAGGCCATCGACAGCGGAATGATCGCCGCAGCGATCGAACCGGTCAGAAGCCGGGCCAGCTCCAGCGTGGCCAGCCCCGGCGCGAGCGCGCACAGCAGCGAGCTGAGCGCCGCGATCAGCGTGGCGCCGGCGATGTAGCGGGCCTTGCCGAAATGGTCGCCCAGGGGGCCGTGCACGAGCTGCGAGAAACCGTAGCCGATCGTGTACAGGGTGACTACACCGGCAGCGCTGGCCGCGGCGATGCCGAAGTCCGCGGCCAGCGCCGGCAGCATCGGGTCGCAGATCCGCATCGAGGCCATGCTCGCGAACGAGGCGGCAGCCAGCCAGAACAGGGTGTGGTCGGAACGGGCCATGAAGAGCTGAAGCGGGCGGACGATGACCCGGCGCGGCGGGAAGGCGTCAACGATACTGGAGACCGTGCCAACGCCGCTTGCAGACGGGTCCGAATCGGGACGTGCCGCGCCCGGGGTGCAGGTATCATCGCGACGCGGGCCTTCGGGAGCCGATGCTTGGTAATGGCCATGAACGATCGCTATTCTGCGGGTGATCGTCGAAGGTGACCTTGTGATCACGGCGCTGCTCACCAGCAAGATCGACAAGTACGGAGGCTGATCATGCGCGTGGAATACGATCCGCAGGCCGATGCGATGTACATCCGCTTTCGCGATGGCGACGTGGCCGATAGCGACGAGATTCGCGAAGGGGTCGTCGTCGACTACGATGCCGCCGGCGAAGTGCTCGGCATCGAGCTGTTGTCGGCGAGCCGGCGCACGGACAATCCGGCCGAGTTGGCAGTCACACTGGCAGTTCGGGCATGACGGTTGTCATCGGGGAGCGCCGAGGTGTTTGAACATGTGGGGCCATTTTTTGCCGGAAGTGCACGGACCATATGCTGCTCGTGCACACAGTTTTCAGTCGTAGACTGATGATTTTAAGGGCCTCTAGCTCATGCTTGGTTAGAGCAGCGGACTCATAATCCGTTGGTGCCGGGTTCGACTCCCGGGGGGCCCACCAAATGAAATCAAGGGGTTGGCGGATCATGATCGCCAACCCCTTTCTGTTAATCCTGGCACTCGGCAACCAGGATGTGGCAGCTGGCCGGGTCAAGCCCGTGGCGGACATCGTTGCACGCCTGCGTGCCAAACGAGGCCTTTCATGACTACATCTCCGGGTTCGACCGCGTGCCCGACCCCAATCATGTGTTGAATGAGCTGATGCGCGTTGTAGAGAGTCTGTCGAAGTTCCCGGAACGCGGCAGCTATCCGAGGGAGTTGGTCGAACTCGGGATCAAGGAATATCGCCAGGCCTTCTTCAAGCCGTACCGCGTGATCTACCGCATCACCGGCAGCCAGATCATCGTCCATCTGATTGCCGACGAGCGCCGTGACATGCAATCGGTGCTGGCTCGCCGCGGATCAGCACCTCGCTTTCTTCGAAGCGGAACTCGACAGGCAGGCGAACCGTCTGGCTGCGGCCATTGCGGGACAGCTTCGCGGTTCGCATCCGCCGGGAAGGTGCCGACGGATGCGGATTGCCTCTCAGATTCGCACGCCGCTGGCCTTGACGATCGGGGCCCAGCGCGAAATCTCATTGCCGAAGAAACGGCCCGACTCCACCGGGTCCGCGTTCGTCACCGGCTCGATCCCCATCTTCGCGAGCGCCGCCTGCATGCCTTCGTCGGACATGGCCGTGCGCGTGGCGCTGGCGATCCGGTCGACGATGGCGGCCGGGGTCTGGGCCGGCAGCCCGACCACGTTGACGGTCGTGACGGTGGCGTCGGTCAGCCCGACTTCGGCGATCGTAGGGATGTCGGGCGCCGTGGCCGAGCGATTCTCGCCGCAGGTGGCGAGAATCCGGAGTTTGCCCGCGTGGTGCGCCTGCAGTGCCGTGCCGAAGGTGTCGAGCAGGAAATCGACTTCGCCCGCCATCACGGCCAACTGGGCGGGGTTGGTGCCCTTGTAGGGGACGTGCAGCGCGTCGAGTCCGCCCGCCCGCAGCTTCAATAGCTCGACGCCGAGGTGGTTGATGCTGCCGGGGCCTGCCGAGCTGAAGGTGAACTTGCCGGGGTTCGCGCGCAGCAGCGCGAAGAACTCCCGGGCATCCTTCACCTCGAGCGTGGGGCGAACCACCAGGATCATCGGCACCACGCCGACGCGCAGCATCGTGAAGTCCTTGAGCGGATCATAGGGCGGATTGGCCTGCAGCAGCGGGCTGGTCACCTGGGTCGACGAAGTTCCGAACAGCATCGTGTAGCCGTCGGGCTTTGCCGTGGCCACCGATCCGGCGCCGATCGTGCCGCCAGCGCCGGCCCGGTTTTCCACGACCACCTGCTGGCCGAGCGCCGCGCCGAGGCGTTCGGCGTAGCGCCGGCCGAAGATATCGGTGGGGCCACCCGGCGGGAAGGGCACGACCAGCTTCAGCGGTCGCGCGGGGAAGTCCGGATCGGCGATTGCCGCAGTTGCCGGGAACAGGGCTGCAGCACTCGCCGCCAGACCGGTGGTCATGAACTCACGTCTCTTCATTTCTGTCTCCTGTGAAGGGAAAACAATCGGGAACCAGGGTCTGGCTGTCCTTACTGGAACCAGGTCGGGGGTCGTTTTTCCAGGAAGGCTCCGATCCCGTCGCGTGCCTCCGGGGAAAGAATCCCGGCGCTGATGCTGTCGACCGCACTCGCCATGCCGGAGCGATGGCTGGCGTCCTCGCATTGCCAGATGAATTCCTTGGTGCGACGGATCGCGGCCGGGCTGCCGCGGCGAATCGCCTGCAGGACGTCGGCGAGCTCCCGTTCCAGCTCCGCGCCAGGCACCATGCGCGTGATCAGGCCGAGTTGGTGCGCCTCGGGCATCGCGATCCGGCGGCCGGTCAGGAGAAGATCCATCGTGGCCTTGCGCGTCAGACCCCGCAGCATTGCCATGACCGCTGGCGCCGGCGTGATGCCGTGGTGCACTTCCGGATAGGACATCATCGCGCCGGCTTCGGCGATTGCAAGGTCGCACCAGCTCACGATGGTTGCGCCGGCGCCGAATGCGTACTTCTCGATCACGCAGATCGTCGGCTTGGGCGAGTAGTAGATGGCTTCGTTCAACCGGCGCAGGCGCTGGTAGGTAGCCTCGACGGCGTCGAGCGAAGACTGGTTGAGTGCGATCAGGTCGCGCAGTTCGCGTCCGGCGCAGAAGATGCCGCCGCGGCCGCGCAGCACGATGGCCCGGCACCCGGCGTCTGCCGACAGTGTTCCGAAGGCTTCGATCAGTCGTTCGATCAGATCGTTGTTCAGCGCGTTCCGATGGGCCGGGTTGTCGATCCAGACGGTGCCGATCCCTTTCGAATCGCGATCGATATCTATGTTTCCGCTCACAAGGCTTCCTCTCGTTTCAGTCGGTCGATTTCGTCGTCGTCCAGACCCAGCGTTTCGCGCAGGATCTCGACGGTGTGTTCGCCCAGGTAGGGTGGAGCAGCGCCAGGGCGTGCAGGGGTTGCGTCGAGTTTGATTGGCACTCCGGCCAGGCTGCGACGCACGCCCCGGCCGTCCTCGGCTTCGACCAGCATCTGGTTGGCCCGTACCTGCGGGTGGCCGAGCGCCGTCGGCAGATCATTGATCGGCGAGCAGGCCACGTGCGCAGCATCGAGTCGCGCCATCCAGTCGGCGGTGTCACGCAACAGGAAGATCTGCCGAAGGGCGGCAATCAGCGGCTCGCGGTGAGCGATCCGGTCGCGCGCGCTTGCGTAGCGGGAATCGGTGGCCAGATCGGGTGCGTCGATAGCCTGGCACAGGCGCTGCCAGGCGGCATCGTTGGTTGCGCCGGCCAGCAGCCAGCCGTCCCGGGTCCTGAACGCCTGATAGGGGACCAGATGCCAGACGCCCGATCCACCCCGCTCGGGCTGCCTGCCCGTCGCCGCGCAATCCACGAGGTGATAGCCGAGCAGTGCGATGCCGGTTTCGAGCAGCGATACCTTGACGTGCTGGCCACCCGCCCTGCCGGCCTGGCGCGCGTAGAGGGCGCTGCTCGCGCCACTGAAGGCAAGGATGCCGGTGGTCATGTCGATGAACGAAGCGCCGGCGCGCATCGGGTCGCCACCGGGCTCGCCGGTGATCGACATCATTCCGGTGAAGGCCTGCAACATCAGGTCGTAGCCCGGTTTGTCGCGCAGGGGGCCTTCGTCGCCGTAGCCGCCGATCGTGACGTGGATGAGATCGGGCCGGATCGCACGCAGCGTCGCGTCGTCCACGCCGAGCCTGGCGGCCGTGGCCGGCAGGAAGCTGTCGATGACCACGTCGCTGCGCGCCACCAGGGCACGCAGAATCCCCTGGCCGGCCTCGGATTTGAGATTCAGCGTCATCGCCCGCTTGCCGCGGTTCACGCTCATGAAGTTGGCACTCTGGCCGTCGATGACCGGTTCCCAATTGCGGTTCTCGTCGCCGCTCCGATCCTCGATCTTGATTACGTCGGCGCCGAAGTCGGCGAACATCTGACCGCAACAGGGGCCAGCCAGGACACGTGACAGATCGAGCACGCGCAGGCCGCCATAGACGGTTCCGGTTCCGGCATCGTCTTTGACTTCAACATCCGAGGGCGACCCCGCCCGTGACTCCGACATGCTCGCCGTCCTGATCTCGTTCCATCGAGGCGTGCAATAGTGGTGTCTGGCCTTTGATACTGTCCAATCTCTTTTTATAGGGTGTGTGATTCCCTATCGGAATCAATCCAGGGAGAAATCGATGGAGATCAGATTATTGAAAAGCTTCCTGGTGCTGGCCGAAGAGCTGCATTTCGGCAGGGCAGCGAACCGTCTGCATATCACCCAGCCGCCGCTCAGCAAGCAGATCGTTCAGCTCGAGGAAGAACTGGGTGCCCGACTGTTCGACCGGAACCGCCGTGAAGTCAGGTTGACGGCAGCCGGGCATGCGCTGGTCGTCGAAGCCCGCCGTCTGGTCGAACAGACCCACTTTGCGGTCGATGCGGTACGGCGCGCGGCGCGCGGAGACGACGGTCGTGTGCGTATCGCGTTCAATGCCTCAGTGCTGTTCATGGATGTCGAGCACCTGGTGGCGCGCGTGAACCAGCGTTTGCCGGGGCTGACCGCCAGTTGGCAGGAGATGGGATCGTCGGAGCAGATCGAGGCGCTGCGGCAGGACCGGATCGACATCGGCTTTGCACAGACGCCGAACGTATTGCCCGACCTGGCAAGTCACGTCGTTGCCCGGGTTCCGATGGTCGTTGCCTTGCCGGCCAGGCACCCGCTCGCACGGCTGAAGGCGGTCCCGCTTTCACGGTTGGCGAGCGAAGATTTCGTCTTGACCCCTCGCGAGATCGGTCCGGGCTTCTTCGATCTGGTGGTCTCGGTCTGCGTGTCGGCCGGCTTCAGCCCGAGAGTGCGCCACCATGCGCGACACCTTTTGACCACCCTGAGTCTGATCGCGACCAGCGGTGCGGTGGCACTGGTGCCCAGGACGCTTGCCCGAGCCTCGATACCGGGTGTCGTGCTCCGACCGATTGCCGGGCAACGGATCGAGAGCAGCTACTCGGTGGCCTGGAAGCCGACGAATCCGCTGCCTGTGCTGCAGCGGGTCCTTGGCGTGCTTGGGGTCAGGGAGAAGGGGTGTGCGAGAGACGGCAGTGGGCCGGATCGGCCAGCGTCCGGTGCGGCAAGGCTAGAATATACTGGCTAGGAGTCTGTCGGAGTATCGGCCACCACGATGAGTCGGTGGCCGGCTAAGATCGAGCCTTGAGCGTAGCGCACTGGGTGGGTCCTGGGATGAGCAGATTTGTTCCGATTGATCGAGACACG
>Ga0172382_10004024_pt1 | contig 22783 bp, 19 predicted proteins | sample Leawel138RmetaG_FD_122245 | JGI IMG/M metagenome (GOLD analysis project Ga0172382, IMG submission 122245) | Leachate microbial communities from a municipal landfill in Southern Ontario, Canada - Leachate well 138R metaG | ecosystem: Engineered > Solid waste > Landfill > Unclassified | place... | reverse complement strand
GCAAGGAAATCAGGCTCAAAACGGCTCTTGGCAAGGAAAAAGCTCATGTCATATTCGCTCTTATCCGCAAACCTTAGCCGCGTGACGGAAAGCTGTATTTGTCCTTTAAAATTAACCACTTGAGCTTGAATCTTAACCACGTCTCCTTGGTTAAAATCATTGGAGACCTTTGCGGCATCGCGCCAAATATTTGCAGTCACATTTCCGCTTCTATCCTGCAATTTCATTCTGAGATACTGTCCGCCTTTTCCGTCTCGCAGTTCTTTCTCACTAACGAGGTAAAAGGCTGTAATTTCTTTGTTTTCGTGCTGATATAAGTCACTTACCGGGATGTGTTCATTCATAATATTTTCACTTTATAATGCTTAGTTTTTTAATGTCATATCTTCCGCCATCCTCTTCATATCTAATGAAATAGATGCCCGAGGAAGGGAATATTCTGCTGGATAGTTCCAGCGTGGATGACCTTTGTTTTTCTTCAAATATCTTCTGACCGCGCAGGTTATAGACAGTCACTCTGCCACCTTCTCCGTTGAGTTTGCAATTGAAATCCTGTTGACCGTAACCCGGATTGGGATAAATCTCAATGGCGACTTGCGGGGTCTCTTCTTCATGCTCCGGCCCTTCGGACTCCATGCTAAAGTCTTTATAGCCAACATGATGGATCTTTCCGGTGCCACCTTGTTGCAGCCAATAATAGATGCGATAGTCGGAGGAATATCCATCATCGAGCCCAACTGTGCTGAAACTATAGCTTTTGCCGGCAGATTGGCCTTTGAGTATCTTGTGATTAATGGTGTCGGCACGGGCTATCCATCTGCTAAGGATGTAATAATTTCCATCATCCTCTCTGGATAGATTAAATAATCCCACATGAAGCTTGGAATTGAGGACGGGGTTAGCGGCTTGTGTATCAAATAGTTGAGTGTTATCGTTATCAAATCTTATCGTCACTTCTTTGCGTGCCGCGCTTTCCGAATCTACCAGATTGAGGGTGGACCTGCTGATGAAGCTGCGATATTTCGACAATCCATTTGTGGCATTTTGAAAGTTTTGTGAATATGCCGTATTGAGCCCTGTTATCAGCTTCTCGCCGACAATCATCGTGCGCGGTAAAGAATTGAATCGATAGTCGTTAAAGCGTTGTTGCGATGGGATATTGCCCGGTTCATCCGTGAGCAGCGGATAATATTCTATGGGATGCATTTTCTCTGATAAAATAGACTCTTGATAATATCTTATTGTGTTGGCATCCTGGCTGCGAACGAAGTTTTCCACCAAATATATGGGATATTCGTCCTGATAAACATTTAAATTAACGGTCTTTTTATTGTTTACAAGCAGCGTATCGTTCTCAACAAGAGAAGAGCTAATCTTCGCTTCTATACGAAGTTGAGTGGGTTCGCTCGGCAAAAGAAATGTTGCACTCGTCAGCTCGATATCGTGTTGGGTCTGTCCGAACAAATTTTGGGGAACGCTGAATTCAAGATTTTCATAACCGGTTTCGCCCGGGCGGCTGAAAATCAGGTTCAGCTTCGTGTCATAAGCCATCTGTTGGCTATGGTTATATACCTTTAAGACGGGATAAACTGGGTTGCCCGGAAGAATATCACCTGCGAAGCTGATCTGCTCCAATTCCAAGCCGTCTTGCGGGAACACATAGTCTCCCAAAAGGCCAAAAAGCAGCTCCGCCGCAAATCCGTTTTGCTCAAAATTTGTTAAGGTCTGGATGTCACCATATTCCTGCATGTAATAGCTGTGACTGCCTCCGCCCGCACTTGCAGCAACGAATTTATTGAGGATATTTGTTTGATAATCAACGAAGAGCCACGCTGCTTCCGCACTATATTGAGTGTTAAAATGATGGTCGATGATGTGATCGTCAACAGTGATTGTCGCAAACTCTATGAGTGTGCCGGGCTCGCCGGCATTATCGCTATATAGCTGAATCATAGCATCATTGCCAATGCTCGGGAAATATAATCTTGCGCCGCGAGTGGTGAAATAGACCTCTGATACGGAGGAATATTTACTGCGAAAATCAAAGCGAACCGCCCAAGTTGAGGGGCCAAAAAAGTTGTAGTCTTCTGTGCCGCTGTGATGACGGAAATGATATTCACGTTCGGGCGGAAAGACCTCCTCACCGCTGGAAGGATGATAGCCTATGCCAAATAAAAGGCCAAAAAGGAAGAAGGCTATGGGCAATATGCGCTTCATTGGCTCATCTCCCCAATCAGCTCTCGGGCATGAGCTAAGTCTTTGTTCATTGCACTTATCAGCTCATCTGTGTTGGCAAACATCTTCTCCTCCCGTAGGTATTTAATGAGTTCAACCTCAATCTCATCGCCGTAGAGATTTCCCTTAAAATCGATAAGGAAGGTTTCAATCTCTACGATTCCATGAGTTTTCACTGTGGGAGATTTGCCGATATTCGTCAAGCCAAAATATTTTGTGTCGCGAATCTCGCTAATCGTGAGATACAATCCCTCTTTGGGGATGAGCTGATGTGGATTGTCTAAAGCGACGTTTGCCGTGGGAAATCCGAAGTCCCTGCCCTTGCCGAGGCCTTGCACAACCTTGCCTAAGAGGCGATATCTGCGTCCTAAGAGCTCGTTTGCATCATCTATGCGCCCATCGGAAAGAGCTTGTCTAATCGTGCTGCTGCTGACCGGTTTGCCTTCAAAAAGTAAAGGCGGGATATATTCCACGCGGTAGCCATATTGTTCGCTTTTGTGTTCCAAAAACTCTCTGTCTCCGCGTCTGCCGGCACCGAAATGGCTGTCATAACCCACTACGATGACCTTGGGATGCCATTTGTTTACAATGCTTTCTAAAAAGTCTTCGGCTGAAGTTGCGGCCAATTCCGGGGTGAACTTCATTAAATCTACTTCATCGATGCCAAGCCGCTCAAGCTCGCGCTTTTTCACCGGTGAAGGACAAAGCAGCGGTGGAGCATTTGGGCTTTTCAAAGTGTAGGTGGGATGGTCATAAAAAGAGATGATAACGCTTTGCATATCCAGTTCTTGCGCAATTTCCATCATACGCAAAATCAGGCTGCGGTGACCAAGGTGTATGCCGTCAAATGTGCCGATGCTGATCACGCTCATGCTCTGTTCTCCCGGTTGAAAACTAATTGGGGATAGATGAGTCCCTCACTGGCTTTTCCTATTGCTATCAGGGCTGAGGCTTCGTCAAAAAGTGCGTATTCTTGCTCTGGGAGGCCGCCGGAGATGTTTTGAAATTGCTCTTGGAAGCTTATCTTTCTGCCGCAGAATATGTCCTGAACTTGCTCGTCGTCTATCTTTAGAGCGGGCAAGTGTGAGATTATGCCGGCGGGATCAATGGTCTTTTCTCGCCAGTCTTCGCCTAATTGGTTCATCTTGTGTGCCTCGTTAACGCTGTGTTTGCCGATCATCGTCCGCCGGAGGTTCAGCGTGTAGCCATCACAGCCCAAAAGCTCTGCAATGTATTCACTTAGCGAGCGTATATAGGTTCCTTTGGACACTCTTGCGCAATAGTGTAGGCAATTTTCTTCTTGTTTTAGGATTTCAAAATCGTGGATCTGGCTGAGGCGTGTGGGCATCTCGAGAACACTGCCCTCTCTGGCATATTTGTAGGCACGCTTGCCGTCAATCTTGATGGCGCTGTGTCTGGGGAGTTTGAGCTCTCTTTCACCTAAAACTCTCATCGGCAGTTCGGCAATGGTTTCTACGCTTATTTCGCTGAGCTTGCCTTGCTTAATCTCACCTTCAGGGTCTCCGGTATCGCTAAAATAGCCCAGTTTGATGCAAGCTTCGTAGGTCTTATCTTTTGCTTCGGCATATCTCAAGAGACGCGTGTATTGTCCGCCGGCGCAGATCATTAGCCCCGTTGCAAAAGGATCGAGCGTGCCGCCATGACCTATCTTTTTGATCCCTGTGAGTTTTCTTAATTGCCTGATGAGGTTGAAAGACGAAGAGCCCTCATCTTTGTCTATGAGCAAAAAGAAATTCATGCTTCTTCCAGGGCTTTCTCAAACTCACTAAGAAGAGTTGCTTTGACCGCGTCAAGCTTGCCTTTCATGGTCAATCCCGATGCTTTGCGATGGCCTCCGCCGCCATATTTTGCGGCTATCTCTTGAACGTTCAAGATGATGGAGCGCAGTGATACTTTCCAAACATCGGGCTTGATCTCTTGGCAATATATCACGCCGAGAGCCTCGGCTACTCCTTGAACTTGGCGCACAACGCTCATCTTGTTTTCGGGGTCATAATCTAGCTCTTGAGCCAAAGCGTAGTCCGAAAAGAGGAAAAGCACGCGTCTATCAAGCTCCATCGTGATCGTGGAAAGAGTGCGGCCGTTGTAGAGAATCTCACTGACTGAGCAATTGTGAAAGAACTCACGATTGAGCACATGTGGCTCGATTCCCTCATCGCAAAGCTTTGCCGCCAATTCAAATACCTCTTTCTTGCTGTTTGCATTCACGAAGTTATTTGTGTCGTTGAGGATGGAGACATAGGTGCAATTTGCCAGGAAGTTTCGCAAGTCAGGCTCATAGCTCATGATCTCGTTTTCAAAGAGTTGCCAGATCATAGCACCCACGGAAACTTGCCAATAGTCAATGTGTAAGAGGTCGCCCTCTATGGGATTGTGTTCCAAAATGTGGTGGTCTATCACGGCGACATTCTCTGCCCTATCCACCAATGCACGGCGTGCGCCCAAGCGGTCATAACTGTTGCAATCCACGACAATTGTCGCATCAAACTGCATTTCATCTTCAAAGGGCAAAATCTTGGCTTTGTGCATGAGGAAATCATAGCGGGAGAGGTCTTCGCCATCGCTGATGATGGTGCTATCCAAGCCCTTTTGCCACAGGATTTCTTGCAGGGCAAAAAGGGCAACCATGCCGTCGCCATCGGAATTGACATGGGTAGTAAGAGCAATGCTCTCTGTCTTGCTGAGCAAGACAAAGAGCAAATTTGAAAAGCTGTTGTTCATGGTCTGATTGCTAAAAGAGGCTGTCCTGATCAGATGAGATCAAGCTCGTCCTCGTCTTCATCATCCTCATAATCCTCGTAGTCGTAGTCTTCCTCTTCGTCTTCGAAATCAAAATAATCTTCATCATCTAAGTAATCTTCGATATCGATGTCCGGATCATAGCCGTCATCATCATCGTCATAATCACTCTTGATGCGAGCGAGGAGGGCTTCAACCTTTGTTGCACGATCTTCCGTATCGTCATAGTGGAAAGACAGTTCCGGGATTGTTCTCATTATCTTTGCTCCTGCAATTTGTTTTTTGAAAAAGCCGGATGACTTGGTCAGATTGTCTCTGATCACTTCATGCTTTGCGGGATTGTTGTAGTGTGAAAAATATAGTTTCGCATAGCGTAGATCGCGAGAAAGAACCACTTCCGTGATCTGCACCCACTCAAGCTTGGGGTCATTCAATCTCTGGTTGAGAGTGATGTTAAAAAGCTTCTTGAGCTCATTCTGTAATCTGGGTATGCGATAGTTTTTCATTATAGTTTTTGGGCAATCTCGTGCTCAACATAGGCTTCGATCACGTCGCCTTCTTTCACGTCGTTGTAGTTCACAAAGGAAAGGCCGCATTCTGTGCCTGCACGCACTTCCTTGACGTCGTTTTGATAGTGTTTCAATGAGCTGAGCTTGTCTTCGGCGATGAGCACATCATTTCTATAGATGCGAGCAAGACAGTCGCGCTGAATACTGCCCCGATCCACATGACAGCCGGCAACCACGCCCACACCTTTGATCTTGAACACTTGTTTCACCGTTGCAGAACCGATGCTCTGCTCTTCGATGATGGGCGCAAGCATGCCTTCGAGAGCATGTTTAATATCCTCAATTGCATCATAGATAATCTGATAGAGCTTGATCTGAATCCCTTCATCCTCGGCGAGTTTGCGAGCTTGTTGGCCCGCACGAACGTGGAATCCGATGATGATCGCATCACTGGCGGCTGCCAAGGATACGTCTGTCTCACTGATTCCGCCCACGCCTTTGTGAACGATATTGACCGCTACTTCATCCGTGGATATCTTTTGCAAGCTGTCTGCGAGTGCTTCCGTGCTACCGTCTGTATCGGTTTTGAGGATCACGTTGAGGGTGTTGATCTGCTCTTCTTTGATCCTGGCAAAGATGTTTTGCAAGCTCGATTTGTTTTGATATTTCTCGCGTTCATGACGTATCTGCAACCTCTCGGAAGAGATGGAGCGCGCTGTTCTTTCGCTATCTACTTGGTTCAATACGTCGCCTGCTTTGGGCGTATCGCTGAGACCATAGACTCTTGCCACATCGCTGGGACCAAGCTCAAGGATCTCCAAGCCGCGCTCGTTTTCCATGCGCCTGATGCGTCCATGAACCGCTCCGCAGACGATGATATCGCCTTTCTTGAGCGTTCCCTGCTGCATAAGAATCGTAGCCGCAGAGCCCATGCGAGAGTCTTTTTGAGCTTCCACAACGATTGCTTCGGCGGGAACTCGACGCTTTGCTTTAAGATCCATCATTTCGGCAGTGAGCAAGATCAGCTCTATGAGATTGAGGATTCCTTCGCCGGTGACCGTAGAAGTCTTTGCCCAAGGAATGTCTCCACCCCATTGTTCGAGATATACTCCGGCTTCCAAAAGCTCGGCGATAGTCTTGTCTATATTAGTCTCAGGAAGGTCAACCTTGTTGATCGCAACGATCAAGGAAACCCCTGCAGCCTTAGCGTGGTCAATCGCCTCTTTGGTCTGCTGTTTCACTCCCTCGGTTCCGGCGACAACGATGATTGCGATATCCGTCACGTTTGCTCCGCGAGCTCTCATAGCCGTGAAAGCTTCGTGCCCGGGGGTATCCAAGAAAGTGATCTTATGTTTATTGATTTCAATCTGATATGCGCCGATATGCTGAGTGATGCCGCCTGATTCGCCGGCAACAATGTTTTCATTGCGAATATAGTCCAAGATGGAAGTTTTGCCGTGGTCAACGTGCCCCATAATCGTCACAACGGGAGGGCGCGGCTCTTCTTCGATGTCGGCATATTGCTCCATTTCATGCTCAATGATGTCTGTGCCATATTCGTCTTCAAAGCGGAATTCAACGCCAAACTCGTCGCAGATCATCTCCAAGGAATCACGGTCGAGACGCTGGTTCATCGTCACTAATTGTCCCATCATAAAGAACTTCGAGATGATCTCACTGGCGGCAACGTTCATGATCTTGGCAAGCTCGGAAACGGAGGTAAACTCACGGATGATAATCTCTTGGCTGCGGTCTATAACGGTCTGAGCTTCGCGATGATGGCGTTTGCGTCTGCCCGTTTTCTGCATCACTTTTCTAATGCTGCGAGAGATTGCCGCCTCATCAGCTTCGGTGATGTCCACACTTTTGCCTTTAGATTTCTTTTGAGCTACGCCTTTCTTGGGCTTAACTTTGTCGCCAAGTTCGTCTGGTCTTTGCTTTACTTTGCCAAACTTCTTGTCAATTTCCGGCTTATCCGGAATTGGCAAAGGTGGAGGAGGAGGCGGTGTTGTAGGCTGTTCTGCAACCGTCCGAGTTCTGGGTTTACGCGGTTTTTCGGGAGCCTTTGGTTTGGCTTCTTTGGGTTTAATCTCCGGAGTTGCTTGCTGATATGGCACCCTGATATCGAGATTTTCACGATGTTTGAGAGCTTCCTCGCGAGCTTTTGCTTCCTGTTCTTCGAGATATGTGGGCAATCCATCGACAGTTTTCTCTTCCAAAGCGGGCTCTTTTGGCTCAGTTTTGTCAGGCTTTGCTACTTTCTTTGGCTCTGCTTTTTTACTCTCTTTCTTGACTTCTTTCTTGCTCTCAGCCGCGGCATCCGGCTTGGCTTCTTCTTTCTTCAAAGCAGCCTTGGCCTCTTCCTGTTTTGCGGCAGCTTTGGCTTCATCTTTTTTGGCCTGCTGACGCATCTCTAAAAACTTCTTACGATCCCGCTCGGCTCTTATTTCGGCATCAATTTGCTCGTTATATTTCTCGCGGATCTTATCTGCCACATCTGCTTCGATGAAGCTCATATGACTTTTCACGATAACGCCAAGATCCGTCAAATGCTTTATCAGAGCTTTTGTACTTATCTTGAGTTCCTTGGCTAATTCATGTACTCTTACTTGCAAGGTTCCTCCACATCACCGAAATAGTGCTTGGCTATTCCGGCGGCAAAATTTTTGTCGCAGATACCAAAGATGCCGGTATTTGAAAGTCCTAAGGCGAGGCTGATCTCTTCCTTGGTGCCGCCATCGATGAAAGCTATGGCTTTGCCGGTCTTTTCAAGCTCGTGCTTGATCCTATCTTTGCTGCGTTGAGCCGCATCTGATGCGACAACAATGGTGTGAATGTGTCCACGATGCATAGCCCTGATACAGGCTTCACTTCCTGCTTCGAGCTTTCCTGCCTTCCTGGCAAGCTGCATCAAATTCAATATACGGGGATTAAGCGCACATTCTTGTCTCACTTTTTCCCCCTGAGTTTAAGTCTTCTTTTCTGCCATTTAGAAAGAGCTGAAATGCAGCTCTCATCGAGGCAAACATAATGCTTTCTACAAGGCAGTATCCTCTTGGGATCAAAGCAGATGCCCCCATCTTGGCTAATGAAGCTCATCAGCCTGTCTTGAGCCATGCGGCTGCGACACACCACACAGGTGCGAATGGGCGTATGTCCGGCATTACTGCTTTTATTTGGCATCTTAGAAATACCTCGCTGCCTCTTTGAGTCTTTCGGCGGTCTTGGGTCCCAAACCGTCCAAACCGGCAATTTCGTCCATGGACGCTTGGAAGATATCCTGAACAGAGGTATATCCTGCAGCGCGCAAGACTTCCGCAAGCTTAGGCGTCACGCCGTCGAGATCGCTGACGTGGCTGATAGTACGGCGTTCTTTTGCCATCTTCTCTTCATATTCTTCGGCAGTGAAGATATCAATTTTGAGCTCAGTTAGCTTTGCTGCGAGTTTCACGTTTTTGCCTTGCTTACCGATGGCGGTAACCTTATCCTGAGCATCCACAATGACGAATGCCGCTCTGCCGCGATCGATCACCACGCGGCGGATGGTGTTCACGCCCAGAGCGTTAATCACTTTTTGCTGCAAATCTTCGCTATACACCACGAGGTCTATCTGTTCGCCGTGCAACTCTCTGCGAATGCTGTCAATACGCGTGCCTTTGGGTCCCACACATTCCGTGATGGGATCAATCCCTTCTTCGAGGGCCTCAAGCTCAACTTTTGTGCGAATCCCGGGATCGCGAACAATCTTGCGAATCCTGAGTTTATCGGCGAAAATGGCCGGAATCTCTGCTTCAAACAGGCGTTTGACAAACTCCGGATTGGTGCGCGAGAGAATGACCGTAATGCTCTTTTCTTTGTGCATCTTGCGGACGTTTGTGACATAAGCTTTTATGCTGTCGCCGACGCGATAATATTCATCTTCTATCTGTTCGTCCAAGGGAAGGAGGGCGTCGGTGTAGCCGATATCCACTCTATAGCCGCCATTTTGCTCGTCTATAGCCTTGATTCTGCCGGAAACGATGGTATGTTTCTGCTTATCAAAGTCGTTTTGGATCTTCTCATCTTCCATCTCGCGAATCTTATCCTGAATGATCTTTTGCACGGTCTTAACCAGCTTGGGCTCAAACTCTTGCAAGGATAGTTCCTTTTGAATAAAGTCGCCCAACATCGCCTCGGCGTCATAATATCCCTGAGCTTCAGCCAGAGAAATCTCACCTATGCCGGTCTCTTGCTCCACAACCCTGCATTTATAGCGAACTTTAATACAGCTATTTTCTTTATCGATAAACACTTCAAGCTCATTTTCCGGTTCCAGCCTCTTTGACAAAGTGCTGATTATGGATTCAACGATGATCTCTTGAATCCGAGCTCCATCCAATTGCTTGATCGCTGCAAGCTTGATCACTGCGTCCAAAATATTAGCGTTCATTATCACTTCCCCGGGGTAGTCCCAAATATACTGTTTTTGCGCGGGATATAGCGCGCAGGGGAATCTCAATTCTCTCGCCCCTGTCATCCAAAACCACCATATCCTGATGTACTTCCACAAGCGTGCCCATCACCGAATGCTTGTTCTCTTCCAGTTGATATTGGACGGCAACCTTCTCTTGAATGGCACTCACCCAATGCGTTTTGAGCTTGAGAGGCCGCTCCAATCCAGGAGATGAAACCTCTAAAAAGTAACGATCCGGAATGAGATCAAGGTTGTCCAAATCAGAACTCAAAGCCCTGCTAAACTTCGCAACTTCATCCAGGGTAACGCCGCCGATCTTCGTAAGATAAACTACGATGATGCGCCCCTTTCCGCTCATCTTTTCATCGATGTCGTAAAGTGCCACGTTCATCTCGGAACAGATCCTCTTGGCTATTTCTTCAATCTGAGTTCGGTAATATCGCACCTTAAATACCTCTTTATCATGCGGAAAACCGCATTAAATCTTATGTTTCATATTAAATCCGCTTTGCACCGAGAAAAACGGCATACCGGATTTGCTTCAAAAAAAATAGCTATACAAAGTAGCTATCTAATTTGCCCGCAATAGCGGGAACCACAACAACTTAAAGCCGATTTTGACGGCTTCTTTCATATAAGACAAAATAAAATGTCGCTGTATCGTGTCAAGATAAATGTTTTTTTAATTCTATCGCAGGGACGCTTTTCAACTTTGCGGCGTTTGATATCGTTGTTTCTTAGGAGTTTTTGTGCTGAATATGACTCAAATTACACAAAGATGAATCGAGAAATGTTTGGGTATAAATGGGGGCCTAAGCATTCTCAATAAGAGGTATTTGCTCGCACTAACAATCAAAATCCAGAATAATGATGATAAACCATTGCTTCCTTAGAGGATACAGCTTAGCTTGCGCTTATGATGTGCTCATGCCTATGACCATATCATGACCAGATCATGACCAGAAACCTCTAAGGAAGAGGCTGTAAGCAGGCAATAATTTGCCGTTTTCAATCTCAGAATTGCGCTGATTTCGAAAAAATTAGCTGTTAATATTTTAGGTTTTGCAGCCGATTTTCTTGCGGCGATAATCTATTTCTTGAAGCTTTTTGCTGGGCTCGACTATCGGCTTCAAAGGTCATCGCTGCAATGTTTCTTAAATGGCGGCTTATTTTATGATCAAAATATAGAGGTCGTTTACGTTGCAACCCGTGTATCTGCCGGGAATTATGCCGCCGATCTTGTTCAATATCTCAAAGGAATTAAAGTCTTTTAGCGCAGCTTTTGGATCGCCGATTTCTTGCATTTTTGCCCAACTGAGATTATTGACAATTGCGCCGCCACTTTCCTTCAGATTGTCGTTCCCATCACTGCTATGCGCACAAAACAGTATCTCTTTTTCGCCGGAAATCCTGCGTGCAAGCGCCAGAGCCAGATGGCTAAGCCTGCCGCCCCTACCCTTGCCCGTCACTTGCAGAGAGCATTCTCCGCCAAAGAGATAGACCCCCTTCGCCGCGCTTTGGGCAAATTTACCTAATGCTACAGCAAATTCTTCGCTATCTTCCTGCACATATCTCGATGCCAGCCGCACGAAATAGTCCGGAAAGCTCTTGAGTAAGTGCTTTTCAAGTATCTTTTTGAGTGAAAGATTGTTCCCTACCAGAAAGTGATTTTTGACCTGTGGAAGGAAGAAGGGGCCACTGCCAATCGTTGCCGGATCGTCGCCCGCAACATCACTAAGCAGAAAGACTTGCGTTTTTGCAGGAGGGAAAAGCTCTGCCGCTCCACCGCCTTTCACCCGCGAATATTCCCGCCTTTTCTTATTGATCTGTTCTATATCCAAACCACAGCGTAGCAAGGTCTTATTAAGCGCAACCACCTCATCGAAGCTCACCCCCTCACGCGGATATTCAAAAAGCGAGGAAGTGCCGCCAGAAAGCAGGATAATCAGCTCGTGATCATGCGGAATTGAGCTGATCCTCTCGATGATTGTGCGGCTATGTTTCTCTGTGTTTTCATCCGGCACGGGATGCCCCGCTTCAAAGATATGTGAGCGCATATCTTGTGGCAAATCATGAGGATAGAAGCCGTGCTTTGTAAGGATATCCAAGCTGAGCACCTGCTTTTGAGGCAAGGTGTTCATCGCGGCAATCGCCATTTGCGTAGCTGCTTTGCCAACGCTGAGCACATGCAAGGGCGCATCTTTCACGTTTCTTTGGATCATCCATCTGAGACGGCGATATTTTGCCATCTGCCTCAATGATTTATCCACTGTTTTGAGTAGGGTTTTTTCTAAGTTTTTCATGTATATTCTCGTTTAAAAATGAAATTCAATTCTTTGTATGGTATAGCGATAGAGTTCCTCGCGTGAAAAGCCGATCAGTGCTTCCAAGACATCATAAAGCGCCGGACTTTGCAGCGATTTCTTGAGCAAAAGTCCTTCATCGAGCATTTGCCAACTGAGCACTATCTCCTTGAGATCATAGCTTTTACTGCGCTTTTCCGTTTCTTTCACAAAGACAAAGCTCTCCTTTTGGTCGAATCGCTTCAGTGCCTCGATTGCACGAGATTTTGCCTCCTCTCCCATCTTGATGATCAAGCTTTCATCTTTCGCTTGCTCAGCTTTTTGAGGTAGAAAATCGATCCTAAACACTCTAAAACCAGGTATTTGCGTCTGAGCCATCGCACGCTCCAATTCTTTTTGATCATAAGATCGATAAAAAGAGATGTCAAAATATTCGCTAACGCTTTCCACTCCAAGCGGTAGCGGCGGTGAAAGACTTATCTTCGGATGAGGCGAAAAGCCTTTTGTGAAGACAGTTAGTAAGTCCAGCGTGGACACCCGGCGAAATAGCATGCGCATCCAATCTAAATGGGAAACGAAGCGCAAAAGTCCAGTTTTTTCATAGTGCATCCGATAGCGATATTGCTTGTGCTGGTCGCACTTGAACTCTTCTTTTGCCCGTTTCGGCGGCTCAATGCTGTGCATTTTTTGCGCATTGCGAGTGAGCACCTCACCCTCGCAAGCCCCGCAAAGTCCGCAAAGCTCACGACAATCCTCGGTAAGCTCTTCCTTCAAAGATTTCTCATATTCTCTGAGGAGAAACTCTTTCTCCACACGGATGTCGATAAAGTCCCACGGCAGAGGCTCTTGAGGATCGCGTGCCCCGCACATATCCTCTACTTTCAGCCCCACAAAGTCGAAAGCTTCTTGCCAAATCGACCAATCCCAATGCTCTTTCCAGCCGTCATATAGCGCGCCTTTGTCCCATGCACGATGCAACACTTTTGCCATGCTGAGGTCTCCGCGAGCCAGACAGGCATCCAAAACAGAGTTCTCAATCACATGATATTTGATGCGTATATTACGGTATTTTATGAGATTATGCTTAACTCTCAGAGCGCGTTCCAGCAGGATTTCAGGGCTTTGCATCTTTGTCCATTGAAATGGCGTGAAAGGCTTTGGCGTAAAAGGAGATAGGGTCACATTTATGCTCATGCGCTTGCCTGCCATTTTGTTGATCTTCTCAATCAACGCCACGATTTGATCGATATCATCTTCAGTTTCAGTAGGCAAGCCAATCATGAAATAGAGTTTAATCTTTTGCCAGCCAAGCTTTTGAGCAATCGCCACACCCTCCAAGATTTCCTCTTCGCTGAGGTTCTTATTGATCACGTCCCTCAGCCTCTGACTTCCCGCTTCCGGTGCAATGGTAAGCCCCTCTCCTCCAAGGCTTTGCATCAGACTCACCAAGCTATCATCCAAAGAATCCACACGCAAAGAAGGCAGGGAAATATGCGTGCGCTTTGTATCCACTCTCTGCAAAAGCGCCAAAAGAAGCTCGCGAATACAGGAGTAATCGCTGCTGGAAAGCGAGACCAAACCCGCTTCATCCCAACCGGAACTCTCCACCTCGCGCAAAAGATCGTCCAAAATCTGGTTCGGATTCCGCTCGCGCACCGGTCTATAAAAATAGCCGGCATGACAAAAACGGCAACCTCTTGAACAGCCGCGCATTATCTCAGCCACATAGCGATTATGTGTAGCCAATTGCCAGCTCAAAAGCTGCGGCTCATGCTTGACCTTTCCCTCATGGAAAGAGGCGAATTTGCGGCTTTTAATCACGCTATCCGGCAAAGCAACGTCCCATTGACCATTCCCAAAATACTGTGGAACCCAGACCCCTTCAATCCCTTTCAAAGCGTCCAAGCGCTGCGCCCTATCTTTATACTTTCTCAACACTTCGGCAATCTCGACTATCCCCTCTTCCGCCTCTCCAAAAAAGAAAGCATCGATAAATGGAGCTAAAGGCAGAGGATTACTGATGCAAGGGCCGCCAGCTAAAACTATCGGATCAGTGTCTTTACGCTCTCTTAAGAATACCGAAATACCGCTACTATTGATCAGCTCCAAAGCCCCGCTATAGGTGAGCTCGCTCTGGAAAGTGATCCCAAGAACATCAAATTCTGAAGCCGAGCGCCGACTTTCCACCCCATACAAAGGTAGTTTTTCCGCTTTGAGCGCATCGAGAAAGTCCCGCGCAGGCAGGTAAACGCGGTCAGCCATGGCATAAGGGAGTGCATTTATGACAGAATAGAGTATCTTGAGCCCAAGATGCGAGACGCCGAGCTCATAAATGTCGGGAAATCCAAAGAGTATACGTAGTTCCGCCGCCTCAAAATCCTTGTGGCAAGCATTGATTTCATTGTCGATATAGCGCGATGGTTTTTGCACCAAAGGCAGGAGATGTTCAAATTCTATCATTATAATACACCGTTTTTTCTTTGTTCTTGCAATAAATTGTGAATACCGCTATTTGGTCAAGTAAAAGCTTTTTGATCTTTGTAATTACGTCTGTGAGAAAGAGATTGGCCGGGAAAGCGCAAAGCCACTCCATCTCTTTTTGCAATATCGACACGGTTTATTTATGCCATCTTCTTGAAACACAAAGTTCAGCGGACAATCAAAACAATGGCAGAGACGAGCACTGCGCCCACGAGATTCGCGATCAGATCAAGCGGATTAAAAGTCCTCCACGGGACTAAAAGTTGCAAAGTTTCAAGCAGTAGAGCAAATAGGAATGTCAACGCTATCAGCTTCGATTTCTCTCTTGACATAAATATTTGAGTTTTGAGGCACTTAGCCAGCAGATATATTCCAGAAAATCCCAGCATGATCACGGCATGCACCAGATAGTCGAGCCGAAAGATAATCCTTTCCTTGTTGAGCGTGACATTAGCCTTGCCCAATGGGATGACATTCATCAGCACGAGAAAAAGGGCAAAACCCCAATATAGGCCTTTCACAAAACCTTGGTATTTCACATTTTTGCGCCCTTTTTTACTCTCCATTTTGTCTTGATTCATAGCCCCAGTATCAGGTTCAACCCCTCAGTTCCAATAAAACCCTGTTTTCCTCTGCCCAGCTATGTAAATCCCGATATTTCACGCTGTTTTGCCAATCCTGAACACCAAAATCAACAGGCTCAATACCATCCAAGGTGGTGGAATATGAACAAGGCTGGAGGTAATATCTATCCCCCGCTTTTAGGAGGATGCGTATCTCTTCAAGTGCATTTGAGCTAAGGATTTCCGGCATCACCGTGGTGCGGAATTCATACTGCACTCCGGAGAGGCGGATCAGCTCCATGCTACGCAAGATATCCGAGGGGCTAATATCCGCATTACACATTGTATGATAGTTCTTTAGTGGCGCTTTGATGTCCATGGCAAAATAGTCGATTAGTCTCGCATGAATCAGTTTTGCCAAGACCTCGGGACGGGAGCCGTTTGTATCCAGCTTGATCTTGAAACCAAGCTCTTTGACTTGCTTGAGAAAATCACAGAGTCCTTCTTGCAAAGTGGGTTCACCGCCTGTGACAACCACTGCGCTGAGCTTGCCGATCCGGCTTTTCAGGAAGCTAAAAACATCCTTTTCCGGGATCGGCTCGCCATATTTCGAGGGGAGCACAAGCTCCGGATTATGACAATATGGACAGCGGAAATTACAGCCTTGAGTGAAGACAATCGCACTCATCTCCTTGGGATAATCCAAGAGAGAAAAACGCTGCAATCCGCCAATTATCATGAGATTAGCTCTTCTTCTTTGATTTTGGGAAGGGAGGATTCTTCGGTGACGAAAGTTGTGCGCAGTTCAAATTCTGCCTTCTTGCCTTCGTTCCATTGCGAGACCGGACGGAGATAGCCCACGATGCGCGAAAAGACCTCGGTGATCGCACCGCATTTGGGGCAAGAGCTTTTCTCTCCATCGAGATAGCCGTGCTCCGGACAGATGCTGAACGTGGGCGAAAAAGTGAAGTATGGCAGACGATAGTTATCGCAAACGGTTTTGACCAGCTTTTTCACGCTCTCACCGTGTTCAAGGCGTTCTCCACCAAAGATATGCAGCACGGTTCCGCCGGTATATTTGCTCTGAAGCTCGTCCTGTTTATCCAAAACCTCAAAGACGTCATCGCTATAGTTCACAGGCAGTTGGGTGCTGTTTGTATAGAATGGAGTTTCCTCATTCGGATTAGCGCTGATGATATCGGGATAGTCGCGCTTGTCGAGAACAGCGAGGCGATAGCTCGTCCCTTCCGCCGGAGTAGCTTCGAGGTTATAGTTATTTGAGGTAAGTTCTTGGAATTCAATGAGTCTCTCACGCAGATAGTCCATAATTTTGGCGGCAAAAGCCTGCCCCTCATCACTGCCTATTCCCTTGCCAAAGAAGTTGATGCAAGCTTCGTTCATGCCGATGATTCCAATGGTGGAAAAGTGGTTTTTCCAATATTGGTCAAAACGTTCTTTGATGCTTTTCAGATAGAAACGAGTATAGGGATAGAGCCCGCTATCGGTATAGTTTTCCAATATCTTGCGCTTGATCTCTAAAGAGGACATGGCGAGATTGAGAACCTTGAGTAAGCGCTCAAAGAAGTCCTCTTCATCGCTTGCGAGATAGCCGATCCTGGGCAGATTGAGAGTGACCACGCCAACTGAGCCCGTGAGCGGGTTTGCACCAAAGAGTCCGCCTCCGCGTGCTTCCAGCTTCCTGGTATCCAAACGCAGGCGACAACACATGCTACGGGCATCGTTGGGGTCCATATCGCTATTCACAAAGTTCGAGAAATAAGGGATGCCATACTTCGCCGTGGCTTCCCAAAGATGCTCAATGGCAGGGTTTTCCCAGTCAAAATCCTTGGTGATATTATAGGTCGGGATGGGGAAAGTAAAGACTCTGCCTTTGGCGTCGCCTCCAATCATCACTTCCAAAAATGCCTTGTTCAACATATCCATCTCAGGCTGAAAATCACTGTAGCTTAGCTCCTGCGGCTCACCTCCAATAATCACGGGCTGATCTTTATACATATCAGGCGGATAGAGGTCTAAAGTGATGTTTGTAAAAGGAGTCTGAAAGCCCACACGGGTGGGAACATTCACGTTGAAAACAAACTCTTGCAGAGCCTGCTTGACCTCGTCGTAAGAGAGATTATCATAGCGGATAAAAGGAGCAAGCAGGGTGTCAAAACTGGAGAATGCTTGAGCTCCCGCAGCTTCGCCTTGCAGGGTATAAAAGAAATTTACAATCTGTCCGAGTGCGCTACGAAAATGCCTCGCAGGCGAGCTTTCCACCTTTCCTTCCGCGCCCTTGAAGCCTGTCTGCAAGAGGTCTATGAGGTCCCAGCCCACGCAATAGACGGAAAGCTGTCCCAAGTCGTGAATGTGCATGGCACCGCTTTGATGAGCCTCACGAATCTCGGGCGGATAGACCTTATTCAACCAATAAGTTTTGCTCACCTCAGAGGCGATATAGTTGTTCAAACCTTGCAGTGAATATGCCATGTTTGAGTTCTCATTCACTTGCCAATCAAGCTTTTCGAGATATTGATCAATGAGCTGAACTCCCGCGGCGGAGACCATCTCACGAATCTGGGCATGCTGTTCGCGGTAGATAACATAAGCTTTTGCAGTCTGTTTATATGGAGAAGCGAGCAGCACCTCTTCAACAACGTCTTGAATCTCTTCAACATGCGGCGTGGTCGAGACAATTGTAGTCTGCATGAGACTCAATACCCTCAAAGTTAGTTTCTGGGCAATATCCTGCCCAAATTCACCTGTAGCCTCGCCGGCACGGGTTATGGCACGACTGATCTTACTTTGGTCAAAATCAGCAATTTGTCCGTTTCTTTTGCGGATCTTCGTGAACATAATAACTCCAAATATATATCTTTAATATCTTTCTATTCTATAATGACTTAGAGCCCCAAGGCGTAATATTTCAAAAGAGCCTCAGGCCTACGATTTACACTTATATAAAGAGTTATCAATTTGTCAAGCAAGTATTGCTTACCTATTTGAAAGAGATTTCGAAAGGATCAGCCGTAATGTCGATCCCGAGAGAGTTAGGAGGATTTTGATAGATATCAACATTATGAAAAATAATTTTATGCGCGAAAACGATCAACAGTCTATAAGCTTGAGGCTCATCGTTTTAGGATTTGATCTTTATTTTCCAAAAAGCACCGTTTAATTTAGTCACAGGTTTAATGTCTTTCTCCACTCAAAAAGGTACAATATCGCATTTATTTTACTTATTTGCATTGAATATCTTGACAAAATTGAGCCATTGTTGGATACTGTACTCACCATATTAAAGAGAGGACCCCGAAATGCAAAACGATGTGGTCAGTTATTTCTTGGAACTGGTTGCAATTGATAGCGAATCCTTGAATGAGCGCGGCATGATCGAGAGACTCAAGAGTGATCTTGAACAGCTCGGTGCCGAGACATTCGTGGATGACAGCCATCTTAAGACCGGTGGAAACGCCGGAAATCTTTACGGCTTTCTGCCCGGTAATATTGATAAAGCCCCGATCTTGCTATGTGCACATGTGGACACCGTGAAACCCGGCAACGGGATCAAACCAATAATCCGCGACGGCGTAATCTATAGCGACGGCACAACTATACTCGGCGGAGACGATAAATCAGGCGTGGCTGAAATCATGGTCGCACTAAGACGCCTCAAAGCATCGGGCAAGGATCATGCACCGATAGAAGTTCTTTTCACAATCAGCGAAGAGATAGGCCTTTTAGGTGCACGAGGCTTTGACAAATCACGCCTTAAATCTTCATTCGGCTATGCTTTTGACACTCATGTGGTAGGCGAGATCATCATCGGCGCACCTTCTCAAAAATCCTTTAAAATCACCATCAATGGCAAAGAAGCCCATGCTGGAGTAGAGCCTGAGAAGGGGCTTAATGCCATACTCATCGCCTCTGAAGCCATTACCCGGATGCCCATGGGACGCATAGACCCTGAAACCACCTGCAATATTGGCATTATCAAGGGCGGAACGGCGACAAATATCGTTCCGAACACCGTTTATCTCAAAGGTGAAGCCCGTAGTCACAATCCCGATAAACTACAAAAGCTCTGTGCCGAAATCCGCAAGGCTTTTGACGATGCTGTCCAAAAGCACTCTGAAAAAGGCGCAAGCATGGATTTCATCTGCAATCAAGAATATCACAGCTTTTTGATGGATGAAAGCTCCGAGGCAGTCCAACTGGCAATCAAGGCACTCAAAGATTTGGACATCCCCTACACCACCGGCAGAACTGGCGGCGGCAGCGATGCCAATATCTTCAACGCAGCCGGCTTCCCCATGATCATCTGCGGCACCGGCATGGACAAAGTTCACACGGTTGACGAGAAGATCGAAATCGCCGAGCTCATCCGCGGAACTGACTTCGTTTCACAGCTTATCAAACACCACAGCGAGGCATAAGTCATGCTAAAACTATCTCTTATCGGCTATGGCAAGATGGGCAAGATGGTAGAAAAGCTCGCCCTTGAGAAAGGCTTTGAGACCGTCAGCATCATCGACCCAAACGTCACCGGCGCACACAAAGAAATCACAAAAGAGGCTTTGAACGGCGCTGATGTCGCGATCGATTTCAGCCACCCAAGCGTCATCTTGGCAAATATCGAAAAGCTGATAGAGCTAAAGCAAAGAGCCGTGATCGGCACAACCGGCTGGCACGACAGCCTCGAAGACATCATCGCTCGCGCCGAGAAATCAAGCACAGGCCTTGTCTATGGCTCGAACTTTTCCCTTGGCATGAATCTCTTTTTGAAGCTCGCAGAAGAGGCGACCCAGATCTTTGATAACTTTGAGGAATACGACCTTTTAGCTTGGGAATTTCATCACAGTCAAAAGGCGGATAGCCCCTCCGGAACAGCGATTGAGCTCGCCAAGAAGATATTGGAAAAGAGCAGTCGTAAAACGAAAGTAGCCTGGGACAAACTCGACAGACGCCCTGAAAAAGACGAGCTTCATTTTGCCAGCATCCGCGGTGGAAAGATTCCCGGAACCCACTGTTTGAGCTTTGACAGCGAAGAAGATAGCATCACCATCACCCATGAAGTTCGCTCTCGCGCCACTTTTGCTCGCGGCGCACTGATGGCAGCCGATTTTATCCATCAAAAACACGGCGTATTCAGCTTTTCAGAGATAATCGGAGAGCTACTTTGCTGATTCCTTTCTTCAAGATGCAGGCACAAGGGAACGACTTTGTTTTCCTCGAATCCTCATTTGATATAGAGCCTGACATCTTAGCTAAGAAGATATGCGACAGATACTTTGGCATTGGCGCCGACGGCCTCGTCTATTTAGTTGAATCCGAAGTCGCAGACATGAGAATGATCATCTACAACTCGGATGGAACGCGCGCCATGATGTGCGGAAGTGCCCTGCGCTGTGCTGCCGCTCATCTTTTTGACAAAACAAATGCTAAACAACTAAGCATCGAGACCGATTCCGGGCTCAAAGAAGTAAGACAGAAAGAAGGCGAAATACATGTAAACATGGGCAAGCCCCGCCTCATCCAAAGCGGACTCAAGCTCTTGGACTTTGAAGGCGAACTCGTGGACATCGGCAATCTTCACTACATCATCTTTGAAGATAAGCCCATGACAGACCCGCATTTACAATATGGACACCAGCTTTCCACAAGCAAGCTTTTGCCCGATGAAGCAAACGTCCACTTCGTAAACATACACGACCCAAGCTCGATCTCGATGAAGATCTGGGAACGAGGCGCCGGAGCCACTCTTGCTTGTGGCACGGGAGCCGCTTCAACCGTTTTTGCCGGCATCAAGCTGGGAAAGCTGGGCAACAAGGTGAGAGTTTTCGTCCCCGGCGGCGAGGTCAAAATCTCCCTGCAACCTGACGGCAGCCTCGAACTCATCGGCTCAGTCACCAAGGTATTTGAAGGGGTTTATGCATGGACAACTTAGGCAAATACCTCAAAGAACTGCGCGAGGACAAGGGTCTGAGCCAAACCGATGTCTTCAATAAAGCAAGAATCCGAGAAGAAGTCTTAGAGAAGATAGAGCAAAACAAGCTTTCTGACTTAGGCAACTATGGCTTTGTGAAGGCACTTGTCTATAACTACGCCCGTTTCCTGGACGCTGATCTTGATAAGGTGATGACGGAATTCAACGTCATCATGCCGCCCTCAATCAAGAAGGACTTTAACCCCCGCAGAAACATAACATCAAACAAAATAATGCTTTCTACAAACTTCTTCTGGAGCTTAGTGATCCTCGTAATCATCTTAGTCTTAGGTTCCATCCTGCTAAATGCCTACCGCAATGGATGGCTAAAAAATCCTGAACTCTTCAGCAAAGACAAGCCCGTGAAAGAGAAAGTCGTCAAAGAAAAACCAGAAGAAGAGCCCGAAGAAATAAGACAAAGGATGCTGGAACTCACCAAAAAGAAAGCAGATACCGAGCTGGATTCCACAGCGAAAAAGAAGGGAAATGTTGATTCGGATAACGCCGACTATTTAGGCACTATTTTAGGAGATAGCCCAATCAATATTTCCATCGATTAGCCCCCATTTTGTTGATTTTCATTCAATTTCCGCGCATATTCATTCCCCAAAAGTCCAGGACCTCTCATAACTTCCTACCTTGCCATCTCTTACCTATAGGGTTCAGCTTATCATTTGCTTATGATATGCTCATGCTCATGACCACATCATGACCATATCATGACCAGAACCCAGTAAGGAAGACCTGAAAAAAACATGAAATGCACAAGAGAATTTAGACTTGTAGCAATAAAAATCTAATCAGTTTTATAGAAATTGGGATAGAAGCGGCAAACTCACGCTGCCGCCTTGTTTTATATATATTCTTAGTCGCTCTTCTTTGTGAACGCCACCATATTAGGATAGACAAAGCGATGGCTTCCGGCTTTCACGAGGTTTTTCATCTTATCGGCAATGAGCTCAACCTGATCGAGATAGTCGATGGTGTTCAGTCCACCAGCGGGTTCACATTCGCCGTTTTGTATCTCGGTAAGGATACGGTTTCTCAGATACTTATATTGCTCGTTGATGCGTCCTTCCATCTCGACGATCTTATAGCTGTAATCCTCTTTAAACTCCTGCAGATAGTCTATCCCCAAGTCCATCATAAAGGTGATTTTGGTATGCAGATCGCTGATCATCGCGCAATATTCTTCGGAAAGCGGCTCTTTTTGCACGGAAATCTGATAATTCAGGATGCGATTGACTTCTTCCATATAGTCGCCGAGCTTTTCAATGTCGTTCACGGTGTGGAGGAGCGCCGGAATCCTGCGCGCTACACTCTCATAATTCGTTCTTTCGTTGAGCGCCACGAGATAGAGCGTCACTTCTCGTTGCAGGTTATCAATCGCCGTTTCGATATTGGTCACGCGGATTTGTTTTTTATAGTTTTTATCCTTAAAAGCCTCATAGCCCACGGTGAGCCCCAGTTGCACCAGTCTCAACATTTCCCTC